>Ga0315278_10002603_pt1 | contig 16062 bp, 16 predicted proteins | sample YL17G06_0_MG_FD_203880 | JGI IMG/M metagenome (GOLD analysis project Ga0315278, IMG submission 203880) | Sediment microbial communities from Yellowstone Lake, YNP, Wyoming, USA - YL17G06_0 | ecosystem: Environmental > Aquatic > Freshwater > Lake > Sediment | place: USA: Wyoming | collected... | reverse complement strand
GAAAGTCTGTGTCGCAATCGCAGCCATGTGGAAGCAGGAGCTTGGCGTCGAAACTGAATTGGTGCAAATGGAGTTTCGCGCATACCTTGCGGCGCGCGCTGATCCCGCGCAGTGGGACATCGTGCGAGTCGGCTGGTCCGCGGACTACAACGATGCGTCGAGTTTCCTCGACACGATGACGGACGGAAGTCCGCAGAACTTCGGCCGATGGTCGAACGCGCAATATGCGCAGCTGCTGGCCGACGCCGCCGTGGAGACCGATGTCGCACGACGGCGCCAGCTGCTGCAACAGGCTGAGCGGCTGATGCTAAATGACTACCCGCTACTGCCGGTTTACTTCTATGTGACCCGGCGACTCGTGCAGCCACATATCAGCGCGCCACCAATCAATCCGATGAACCGTACCTATTCCCGTCACTTCGGAATCAAGGAGTGACCTCAGTCGGCGTGCGTTCGACCTTGGCAGCCTTGACCAACTCCTTGAGGTGCGCTTCGAATTTCTTCTGCTTCACCATTGGTCCCAGTTGCGGCTTGACTGATTCATAGGGCGGCGGGGTGGCGGCGCGGGTCTCCTCGAGCTTGATAATATGCCAGCCGAATTCGGACTTGACCGGCGTGGCCGTGTACTTGCCGATCTCGAGTTGCTGCAAGGCGTCAGCGAATGGCTTGACCATCTGAGCCGCCATAATCCAGCCGAGATCTCCACCTTCGGTTGCCGACCCGTCCTTTGAGTTCTCGGTGGCGAGCTTTTCAAAGCTTGCCCCCTTGTCGATCTGCGCGATCAAGTCCTTGGCCTTGGTTTCGTCGTCGACGAGGATATGGCGGGCATGAAATTCAACCTTCGGCAGTTCCGCGACCCGCGCGTCGTATTCCGCTTTCAATTCCTCTTCGGTCGGTTCCTTGCCGTCCATGAATTTCTTGAACAGCAACTCAGTCATCGAACTTGTGTTCACCAGCTCGAGTCGCGCGCCGTCCTCACCGGTTGTCAGATTCTGTTTCTTGGCTTCCAGCGCGCCGGTGTACAGGGCGATCAGCTCGTCGAGCGTTTCGGTACGCTGTTCGGGCGTGAGATCCGCTGCCGTCTTGCCCTTGTACCGTGCCTTGACGTAGAGATTCCACACGTCTTGGGAAATCGCGGTTCCATTCACCGTCGCCACCGGCTTTACGGCGGCGGCAGCGTCGGCGGTGTCTGTCTTCGTGCAGCCTGCGGCCAGCAGAAGGATCGTGGCCGTAATGGCCAATGTGTGCGTCTGTCTCATGGTTTCCTCGGTTGTTCCTCGTCGTCGGGTGAAATTGCTTCAATGATAAGGGCATGAATGTCGCTTGGCATCATTTCTGCCAGGGCGTCATAAACCATTCGATGCCGCTGCAACGGGTTCCGGCCCGCGAATGCTTCAGACTCGATTCGAACCGCAAAGTGCCCGGCGCCGTCGCGAGCGCCTGGATGACCAGCGTGCTTGGCGCTGTCATCCCGCACCGAGACTCGCGCAGGGGCGAATGCGGATTCCAGTCGGGTCTGGATGCGGGTGAGCCGGGATTCGGTCATGTGGCGCGTGTACGCGACGCGATCCAGAAGCCCTGCACAATGACGAACACGAATGTCAGTCCCAGCATTCCGTAGAACTTGAAATTGACCCAGGTCGCTTCGTCGAAATAGTGGAACACCGCGAGATTGACGGCGCCGATGACCAGGAAGAAACCGATCCAGGCCAGATTGAGGCGCCGCCAAAGAGTCGGAGCGAGATTCAGTTGCGTGTCCACTGTCGTCATCAGTCGCTGGATCAGCGGACGACCGCCAAAAATCTGCAATTGGCTGGCGAGGAAAGCGGCGGCAAACATCCAGTTGACGACAGTCACCTTCCACATGATAAACACTGGATTGTGAATCGCGAGTGTCAGGCCGCCGAACACCAGCACCAGACTGGCCGAAGCCAGGTGCATCGGATTGACGCGCCTGTTCCGGATCCAGTAAATCGAGACTTGCAGGACGGTCGCGATGATGATCACGGCGGTCGCAATGAAGATGTCATGCGCCAGTTGATATGCGATAAAAAACGCAATGACCGGCAGGAAATCGAACAGCAGCTGCATGCCTGGGACCGTGATTTAGGGGCGCCAATGATAGCGGAAGCTGAAGCGGGCCGCCGCCGGTACATAATGGCGCATGGCTGAGCGTCTGGAGCTGCATCCGACGACGCCGCAGGCACGTTTGCTGCGCACCGCCGCGGACTGCCTGCGGGACGGCGGTGTAATCGTCTATCCGACGGATTCCTGCTATGCGCTTGGTTGCGCGATCGGCGCCAAGGAGGCAATGGAGCGCATCCAGCGTATCCGGCAGACCGGGAAACGCCATTTTTTCACGGTCATCTGCAGCGACCTTTCGGACATCGCGCACTTCGCCCGCGTGGAAAATTGGCAGTACCGGCAGCTGAAGGCGTTTACGCCGGGACCGTATACGTTTGTTCTGAGGGCGACCCGCGAAGTTCCGCGCCGGCTTCTGGATGAGCGCCGCAAAACCGTGGGCATCAGGGTCCCGGACCATCCCGTTGTCCGCCTGCTGTTGGCAGAATACGGCGAGTCCCTGATGAGCACGACATTGCTGCTGCCAGGCGATGAGTTGCCGCTAACCGATGCACGCGACATCGAGGAGCGCATCGGATACGCCGTCGACCTGATTCTGGATGGCGGCAACTGTGGCCTGGAACCGAGCACGATCGTGGACCTGTCTGGCGAAGCGCCACTGATTTTGCGGGCCGGAAAGGGCGATCCGCGGCCCTTCCAATGACCGACAGAGCCGTCATTCACCACGTATAATTGCCTTCAAATCCCGAGCATGGCCTCGGGCGCCACCTGGAAACTCCATGGATGTTGCCTCGTTCCTGACCGGGCTTTCGATCGCCGCAATTCCCGTCCTGTTCGCGATTACCCTGCATGAGGTCGCTCATGGCTGGGTCGCGCGCTCCTTTGGCGATCGCACCGCTGAGGCCCAGGGCAGGTTGAGCCTCAATCCGATCCGGCACATCGATCCGGTCGGTACGATTCTGGTGCCGGCGATATTGTTCTGGCTGGGCGGATTCCTGTTCGGCTGGGCGCGCCCTGTGCCGGTCAATCCACGTTTCATGCGCGACCCGCGCCGCAATATGGTGTGGGTCTCCGCTGCGGGCCCTGCGGCGAATCTGGCGATGGCCGTGGCCTGGGCCTTCCTGATGATGGTGAGCCAGCATGTGAATCTGGGAGTGACGGGCGCTTGGATCGGCTTCATGGCTGACTGGGGAATCCAGATCAATCTCATGCTGGCGGTTTTCAACATGCTGCCGATTCCGCCACTCGATGGCGGTCAGTTTCTGGAGAACCTCTTGCCGCCAGGACCGCTTGCCTCGATGCTCGCTGCGATCCGGCCCTATGGGTTTTTTATCGTCCTGGCTTTGATCGCGACCCACTCGTTGTCCGCCATTTTGAGCGGCCCGATTGCATTCCTGCAGCGGCTGCTGGTTGCGACATTCGGGCTCCAGCCCACCTAGGAGCAGGAACTTGGCCGGCAACAACACCCAGAACCGCCGCGTCGTGTCCGGCATGCGACCGACGGGCCAGCTGCACCTTGGCAATTACCATGGCGCGCTTGCGAACTGGGTCGAGCTTCAATATCGCTATGAGTGTTTCTTCTTCATAGCCGACTGGCATGCGCTGACGACTGGCTACGAAGACACCAGGGCGATCAAGTCGAATACGCACGAGGTGCTCATCGATTGGCTCGGCGCCGGCTTGAACCCCGGCGCCTGCACGATCTTCATCCAGTCGCGTATCCCGGAACATGCGGAGCTGCATCTGATTCTCTCGATGGTCACGCCTCTTGCCTGGCTCGAAAGGGTGCCGACCTACAAGGATCAGATGGAGCAGTTGAAAGACAAGGACCTAACTACTTACGGATTTCTCGGCTACCCGCTCCTCCAGAGTGCGGACATCCTGATGTACCGCCCGGAATTCGTGCCGGTCGGCGAGGACCAGGTGGCGCACGTCGAGATCACGCGCGAGATCGCACGCCGTTTCAATCACATCTATGGGCGTGAGCCGGATTTCGAGGCGCGTTGCGAGCGCGCCATGAAGCGCCTGGGTGCCCGGAACGCAGCGCAATATTCAGAGCTGCGCCGCCAGTATCAGGAGCAGGGCATTGTCGAGGCTCTTGGCAAGGCCCGGTCCCTGATTGAGTCCGGCACCAAATTGACGATCGCGGACCGCGAGCGGCTGCTGGGAAACCTCGAAGGCGGCGGGCGCGCAATCCTGCCGGAGCCGGCGGTGCTCCTGACCAAGTCGCCAAAGGTGCCGGGCCTCGACGGCCGCAAGATGTCTAAGTCCTATGGCAACACGATTGGGCTGCGCGAGGAGCCGGACAGCGTTGCGAAGAAGCTCCGTGCTATGCAGACCGATCCGGCCCGCGTGCGCCGCAGCGATCCGGGTGATCCGGAAAAATGCCCGGTCTGGGAGTTGCACAAGATTTACTCGAACGACGAGACCAGGGCGTGGGTCCAGACCGGTTGCCGAAGCGCCGGGATCGGCTGCCTTGATTGCAAGAAGCCCCTGATAGACTCGGTCATCGCCGAGGTTGAAGTCATCCGCAAGCGCGCGCGCGAATTCGAAGAGAGTCCGGAGGTCGTCCGCAATATCGTTTCCGAGGGTTGTGAGCGCGCGCGCGAAGCAGCGCGCGCGACAATGGAAGACGTGCGAGCCGCCGTGGGGGTGGAGTACCGGTGACCGAGCACACCGAAATCGCAACATCGACTGCTGCCGAATCCGGCGCGATCGAGCTGCCGCCGCAGCAGGACGAAATGCCATTTGCAATCGTGGATGGCGAGCCTGTCACCGTGATGCCGCGCGATCTCTACATCCCGCCGCAGGCGCTTGAGGTATTCCTCGAAGCATTCGAAGGGCCGCTTGACCTGCTGCTGTACCTGATCCGGCGGCAGAATCTCGACGTTCTCGACATCCCGATCGCGGACATTACACGTCAATACATGGAATACATCCAGTTGATGCAGGAGCTCGACCTGGAGCTCGCCGGCGAATACCTGCTGATGGCGGCGATGCTGGCGGAGATCAAGTCACGCATGCTGCTGCCGCGCAGCCAGCTCGACAGCGAGGAGGAGGACGATCCGCGTGCCGAACTCGTGCGGCGCCTGCAGGAGTACGAACGCTTCAAACGCGCCGCGGAGGACATCGACCGCCTCGACCGCCTCGATCGCGACGTATATCAGGCAATCGCGGAGCTGACCAATCGGCACGTGATCCGGCTGCTGCCGGAAGTCACGCTGCAGGAAATGCTGGTTGCGTTCAAGGACGTTGTGCAGCGGGCGACGATGTTCGAGCACCTGCATTTGCAAAGGGAAACGCTTTCCGTGCGGCAGCGGATGTCGGATGTGCTTTCGATGCTGCAGGAATCCGCCCTGGTCGAATTCGTGAAACTCTTCCGCCCGGAAGAGGGCCGCCTCGGCGTCTGCGTCACATTTGCCGCATTGCTCGAACTGCTGCGCGAAGGCCTTATTGATGTTGTCCAGGCCGAACCCTACGCGCCACTGCATGTGCGGCGTGCAGAACGTAACCTGGACGCGCACGAACTTGATGATGTAGAAATCACCACTGCTTCCTGAGCGGCGAACAGCCATGAATGTGGATCAACTCAAGAATCTCATCGAAGCAGCGCTGCTGGCATATGGTCAGCCGCTCAACATGGATCAGTTACGCGGGTTGTTCGACGAGGTCGACCGGCCGGAGGTCGCGACTGTGCGCGAGGCGCTCGAGGCGCTGGCGCGCGAATGCACGGGCCGGCCAATGGAACTCATCGAGGTGGCAAGCGGCTGGCGCCTGCAGGTGCGCGGTGAGTACGCGGTGCCCTTGTCCCGCCTCTGGCAGGAGCGGCCTGGCCGCTATTCGCGGGCGCTGCTGGAGACACTTGCCCTGATCGCGTATCGCCAGCCGATTACCCGAGGCGAAATCGAAAATGTCCGCGGCGTTCAAGTCAATCCGAACATCGTGCGCACCATGACCGAACGCGGCTGGATCCGCGTCGTGGGCCATCGCGAGGTACCAGGCCATCCGGAACTGCTCGGCACGACACGCGAATTCCTGGATTACTTTGGGCTCAAGAGCCTGGACGAACTGCCGTCGCTTGCGGCGCTGAAGGACATGGACGACGTCGGTATCCAGCTCGAGTTCGCGGACACGGTGCAGGCCGTGGCGGCTGACCTGCCGGCGGCCAACGACGCCGAAGCCGTCGTTTGAAGCGGCGCGTGGCGCCGCGATCGTCCGCGCCGGTGCGCGACCGGATCCAGAAGGTGCTGGCCGGTCGCGGCGTCGGGTCGCGCCGCCAGGTCGAGGCGTGGATCGTGTCCGGGCGCGTCACCGTCAATGGCAAGCTTGCACGGCCCGGGCAACCGGTTGGCGAACGTGACGATGTGCGTCTCGATGGCCGCCGCTTGCGGCTTCAGGATACCGCGCGCGCCGACCATCGTGGCCTCGTCTATCACCGACCGGCACGCGAGGAGATTCGCGGCACATCAGGCGGTGAGGGCCGCAGCTCGCTGGAGCGATTGCCCAAGGCGACCGGCAGGCGATGGATTCCAATCAGCCCCCTGGCCGTAAATGACGCGGGACTCGAGTTCTTTGTCACGGATGGCGCACTTGCGGCGGCGCTCACGCGCCGCGGTCACGCGATGCCTTCGGAATACAGCGTGCGCGTGCGCGGCGATATTGACGAAGCGCGAATTGCGGATCTGATGGCGGCAGTTGCCGGGACGGAATTCGAGGGAAAACTGACAGGCATCCTGCCGGCGGGCGGTGAGGGCACGAACCGCTGGGTCAATGTGACCTGCATCGGCCTTCGTCCTCGCGATCTCAAGGGAATCTTCGAACGCGGCGGTTTCGAGCCGAATCGGGTCATGCGCACGAAGGTCGGACCGGTTGCGATGGATCGCGCGCTTGCGCGTGGGCGCAGCCGGGAGATGACGGATGACGAGATGAACGCGCTGCGTGAACTCGCCGCCATCAAGCCTGGACAGGAGGTGGAGGCGGCTGGCAGTCGAAAGTCATCCCGTTGATGTCGCGGCCATCGGGTCCCAGCAAGAAGAGGTAGGGGGCCGTCACCGCGGCCGGTTCGACCAGACGACTGCGATCCTCGGCAGGGAATGCTTCCAGGCGCATCGCGGTCTTGACCGGCCCCGGGTTCAGGCTGTTGACACGTATCTGCGTGTTTTCCAATTCATGTGCCAACACCTGCATCAGGCCCTCGGTGCCGAATTTAGACACCGAATAGGCGCCCCAGTAGGCGCGCCCGCGCCGCGCAACTCCACTCGAAGTGAACACAATCGAGGCATCCCCCGATCGACGCAGCAAGGGCAGCAGTGTGCGGGTAAGCAGGAAGGCTGCCGTCAGGTTGACGTGTAATACCTTGCACCAGGTCGGCACGTCGTAGTGGTCGATCGGGCTGAGTACGCCGAGGATGCCCGCAATGTGCGCAAGGCCATCCACGCGGCCAAACTCCCGATCGAGTGCGTCATGCAGGGCTTCGTACTCGGCTGCACCGGCAGTCTCGAGATCGAACGGCAATAGCGCAGGCTTTGGCCCGTCGGCCTTGACGATCTGGTCGTAGCTGCGTTCGAGCTTGCGGAGCGTCCGCCCGAGCAGGCCCACGGTTGCGCCTTGCCGCGCCAGCGCAAGTGCGACGGCCCGGCCGATGCCATCGCCGGCACCGGTCACGATCACGACGCGGCCATGATGGGAATTCGGTGCCGGGTCGTAGGTTCGCAGCTGCTGCGGATCGGTCATGGCACCCGACTCCTGGTGCGCATCTCAGTGCTCTTCAGGCGGGGGAAGTTCCGGCGCCGTGCCGTCGGTCTCGCGCACGGTCACTTCGATTTCAGTCAGGTCTTCGATCGGTTTTTCCCCGCGCACGCCCAACTCGGTAAACTTGCGCGCGCCTGGCAGGACATTGCGCTCGAGCGAGCCGATCGACGAGTTATAGGCACGCACACTCGCTTCCAGCGCGTTGCCGAGCTTGCCGATGTGATTGCGGAATGTGCCGAGGCGTGAGTACAGGTCCTCGGCGAGACTGCGGATGCGCTCGGCGCCTTCGGCGAGCCGGACGTTCTGCCAGCCACTATGGACCGCCTTGAGTAGCGCGAGCAGGGTCGATGGCGTCGTCAACACAACACCGCTGCTCATCGCGCGGTCGAGCAGATCCGGCTGCTGGTCCAGCGCCGCCGAGAGGAACTGATCGCCCGGCAGGAACAGCACGACGAATTGCGGCGCGTTCTTGAACTGCGCCGAATAGTTCTTGGAAGATAGCAGCCGCACGCGTTCCGAGACGTGCTGTGCATGGCGGCGCAATGCCACGGTACGCGCCTCGTCGGACGGGGCCTCCACTGCCAGCAGATAGGCGTCGAGCGGCGTCTTGACGTCCACGACAACGTCGCGTCCCTCCGGAAGATGCACGATCATGTCCGGGCGCAGCGCGCCGTCCTCGCCGGCGACATGCACCTGCTCCTCGAAGTCGCAGTGCGCCGTCATGCCCGCGAGCTCGACCATGCGTCGCAACGCAATTTCGCCCCACTGGCCGCGCACCTGCGGCTTGCTGAGGGCCTGGACCAGATTGCGCGTTTCGCGCTGCAAGGCGGTGTGGGTCGCGCCCATGTCGGTCAGGTGCTGGCGCAGGCTGCCGAAATCCCGTTGCCGCTCGACTTCGATCTCGCGCAGGGCCTCAGAGGTGCGGGTCAATGACTCCTGGATCGGCTTGATCAGTGTCTCGATCGCCTGTTCGCGTTCCTTGAGCGTGCTCTGGGCCTGCTGCTGGTGCTGGCCAAGATTCTCCTTGGCGAGGCGCAGGAAATTCTCGATGTTTTCGCGCAGCTGCCTGCCGGCCAGGTCGTCGAAGCGCCGGTCGAGTTGTTCCATGGCCCGTTCGAGGGCGGCCGTTCGCTCGACCTCCAGGGCGTCCTCGGATTGCAGGCGCGCGCCCAGCACGGCAACCTCGGTCTCGAGCGAGGCCGCGCGCCTGCGGCCGATCCAGAAGCCCGCCGCAAAGGCGATGGCCAGGCCCGCAATGATCAGCAGTGTCGTCGTCAGTTCCATGGACTCATGCTCGCAGGCCCAGCCATTCCAGCAGGTCAATCGGTCGCCCGAATACCGCATCGGGCTGCCAGGCGTTTGGATCCTCGCCGGCTTCGAGGTAGCCGAACCCGGCCACCAGCGGGATCATGCCCGCGTTGCGTGCGGCTTGCACATCGCGTTCGGCGTCGCCCATGTAGACGCATTCCCGTGGTTCCAGGCCCAGCAAGGTTGCGGCATGCAGCAGTTGCATCGGGTGCGGCTTACGCTCGGCCAGCGTATCGCCACTGACGACGCAGCCGCAGCGAGCGGCCAGGCCCAGCTCCTCGAGCAGCGGTGCGGTCAGCCAACCCGGCTTGTTGGTCACGATGCCCCAACGCATCCCGGATGCCTCGAGGGCATCCAGCACGACATCGAATCCGTCGAACATGCGCGTGTGCCTTGCAATGCCCGCTCGGTAGAAGTCCAGGAATCGCCGGCGCAGGTCCTCAAAGCGCTGCGTGTCGGGCTCCCCGAATGCAAGCCGCACGAGCCTGAGCGCGCCATGCGACACATGCGGCCGGATGCGTTCGAACGACAGCGCTTCCATGCCTTCATCGGCAAGCAACTGGTTGAGCGCCCCTGCCATGTCCGGCGCGGTGTCGAGCAGTGTGCCGTCAAGATCGAACAGCACACCGCGGAGCCCCTTGCGCAGGCTCATGCGCTCGTATCCGAGGCGGGCCGCCTGAGGTGAATGAGGTAATTGACCGAAGTATCGGCGCTGACGCGTGCCTTGCGTGCCATGGGGTCATATTCGAGGCCGGCAAGGTCGGCGACCGCGAGACCTGCGTCCCGCCCCCAGCGGGCGAGTTCCGAGGGCTTGATCAGCCGCGTGTACTGGTGGGTGCCCGCCGGTAGCAGCCGCAGCAGGTATTCAGCCCCGACGATGGCCAGCGCAAAAGCCTTGGGGTTCCGGTTGATCGTGGAGCAGACCACCTCGCCACCCGGCCGGACGAGTCGGGCAATTGCCAGTATTACCTGACCTGGGTCCGGCACATGCTCGAGCATCTCAAGACAGGTTACGAGATCGAATGTGCCGTGATCGGTGTCAGCGAGCTCCTCGACCGCGACCTGGCGGTAGTCGACAGCCACGCCGCCTTCAAGGGCGTGCAGCCGTGCCACTTCCAGCGCGCCCGGTGACAAGTCGATACCAGTCACTCGCGCGCCACGCCGCGCCATACCCTCTGCCAGCAGGCCACCGCCGCAGCCGACGTCGAGTACACGGCGTCCGCCAAGCCCGGCGCGTGCCTCGATGTAGTCGAGCCGGGCAGGATTCAGGTCATGAAGCGGGCGAAACTCGCCGTCGGGATCCCACCAGCGCGATGCCGCGGCGTCGAATTTCGAGATCTCTGCGGGATCAACGTTGCGTGCCCCGTTCATCGTGGAAGTATAGCCTCGGGGCCGCTGTTACAGGTGCATGCCTGTGTTAATATTCGCGGCCTTCCGATGCCCGAATTGAAGACAAAAACCGCATGAGTGAAATCGCGCGCGAAGTGCTGCACGTCAATCTCGAAGACGAGATGCGGCGCTCCTATCTTGACTACGCGATGAGCGTGATCGTCGGCCGCGCATTACCCGATGTCCGCGATGGATTGAAGCCTGTGCACCGGCGCGTGCTGTTTGCGATGCGCGAACTCGGCAATGACTGGAACAAGTCCTACAAGAAATCGGCGCGCATCGTCGGCGATGTCATCGGCAAGTACCACCCGCATGGAGACGTCGCGGTTTACGACACGATCGTGCGCATGGCGCAGCCATTCTCACTGCGCTACCTGCTGGTCGACGGTCAGGGAAATTTTGGTTCCGTGGATGGCGATGCGCCGGCCGCAATGCGGTACACGGAAGTGCGGATGTCGCGCATCGCGCATGAGCTGCTGGCGGACATCGACAAGGAAACGGTCGATTTCACGCCGAACTACGACAACAGCGAGCAGGAGCCGGCGGTGCTGCCGTCGCGCATCCCTAACCTGCTGGTCAACGGTTCGGCAGGCATTGCAGTGGGCATGGCGACCAACATCCCGCCCCACAATCTCAACGAGATCATCGACGCGTGCATCGCGCTGATCGACGATCCCGATCTGGGCCTTGCCGACCTGATGCGCCTGGTGCCCGGACCGGATTTCCCGACCGCCGGGATCATCAACGGCGCCGCCGAGATCGTCCTTGCCTACAAGACAGGGCGTGGCCGGTTGTCGGTGCGCGCGCGCACCGGCGTCGAGGAAATAGACGACCGCGGCAGGCAGGCCATCGTGGTGACCGAGTTGCCGTACCAGGTCAACAAGGCGCGCCTCCTCGAGCGCATTGCCGATCTCGTGCGCGCCAAGGAGATCGACGGTATCTCCGAGCTGCGTGACGAATCCGACAAGGACGGCCTGCGCGTCGTCATCGAATTAAAGCGCGGCGAGAACCACGAGCTGGTCCTGAACCAGTTGTTCAAGCTGACACCGATGCAGACCGTGTTTGGCGTCAACATGGTCGCGCTCCTCGACGGCCAGCCGAAGCTGCTGTCTCTCAAGGAAATGCTGGATGCGTTCCTGCGTCACCGCCGCGAGGTCGTGACGCGCCGGACCATTTATGATCTTCGCAAGGCCCGTGACCGTGCCCACCTGCTCGAGGGGCTTGCGGTTGCGCTCGCGAACATCGACGAAGTCATCGCGGTCATCAAGGCCTCGCCATCGCCGCCGGAAGCGAAGGTAGCGCTGCAATCGCGCGCCTGGCCCGCCGGCGCCGTGCCGCAGATGCTCGCGCGCGCAGGCTCGGTATCGGCGCGCCCGGATGGAATCGCGGAAGACCTGGGGCTGCATGACGGGAAATACCGGCTGTCGGAGCAACAGGCCCAGGCTATCCTCGATCTGCGGCTGCATCGCCTGACCGGTCTCGAGCAGGACAAGATCGTCACAGAATTCGCCGAGTTGCTGGACCAGATCCGGGACCTTGGCGACATCCTCGCGCGCCCCGAACGATTGCTGGAAGTCATCCGCGAAGAACTCGCCGCGATGAAGGCCGCCTATGGCGACGAACGCCGCACCGAAATCATCGCCGATCAATCCGACGTGACCATCGAGGACCTCATCGAGCGGCAGGATCTGGTTGTGACTTTATCGCATGCCGGCTACGCAAAATCCCAGCCGGTGACTGACTACGAGGCCCAGCGCCGTGGCGGCCGCGGCAAGATGGCGACCACAGTCAAGGACGAAGACTTCATCGACAAGTTGTTCATCGCCCACAGCCATGACACGCTACTTTGTTTCTCCGATCGCGGGCAGTGTTACTGGCTCAAGGTATGGCAGCTGCCGCTCGCGAGCCGCGGTTCGCGCGGCAAGCCGATCGTCAACCTGTTGCAGCTCGGCGAGGGCGAGCGCATCACGGCCGTGCAGGCCGTGAGCGAATTCGATGACAGCCGCTTCGTCCTGATGGCGACGGCGCAGGGCACAGTCAAGAAAACACCGCTCTCGGCATTCTCGCGACCACGTACCAACGGCATCATCGCAGTTTCGCTCGACGAGTCCGACTGCCTGGTGGGCGTGGCGCTGACGGATGGCGAACGCGAGATCCTGCTGGCAACGACCGATGGCAAGGCGATCCGCTTCGCCGAGGGCGAAGTCCGGCCAATGGGCCGGGAGGCTACGGGAGTTCGCGGCGTCAGGCTTGGGGACGGGCAGCGCGTCACTTCGCTGATCGTGCTGGGCGAGGGGCCGATCCTGACCGTATCCGAGCGCGGCTACGGCAAGCTGACCGACATGGCGGAGTTTCCGCTGCACGGCCGGGGAGGCCAGGGCGTCATCGCGTTGCAGACCAGTGACCGCAATGGTTCGCTGGTCGGAGCGCTGCAGGTCAAGCCCGACGACGAGATCATGCTGATCAACTCGAGCGGCACGCTGGTTCGCGTTCCGGTCAGCGACATTCCGGTCCTTGGCCGCAACACCCAGGGCGTGCGGATCATGCGGCTCGAGGAAGTCGAGAAACTCGTTGGGCTGGAGCGCATCGCCGGGGAAGATTCCGGGGACGGCGAGGGTGCCGGCTGAGGCCGGCCCGCGGATTCACTTCGTGCGTGTCTTCAATTTCTCCGCAGGCCCGGCGGCGCTGCCGCTACCCGTATTGGAACAGGCTCGCGATGAGATGGTCGACTGGCAGGGCGGCGTGTCGGTCATGGAGATCAGTCATCGCAGCAAGGCCTTCATGGCGGTTGCCGAGCGGGCCGAGGCCGATCTTCGCGAGTTGCTCGCGATCCCGTCCGGCTACAAGGTCCTGTTCATGCAGGGTGGTGCGACCGGGCAGTTCTCGGCGGTCCCGCTGAATCTGTCGCAGCCCGGCGCGCGTGCGGACTACATTCACACGGGCCACTGGTCGGAGCGCGCAATCAAGGAAGCCCGGCGCTTCCTGATGGTCGATATCGCCGCCGACGAGGCCGCATCCAGTTACTCGACCGTGCCCGATCAGTCATCGCTCAGGCTGACCAGCAGCGCGGCGTACGTCCATTACACGCCAAACGAGACGATTGGCGGCGTTGAATTTCCTTACATCCCCGCGACCGGCGCTGTACCGCTCGTTGCCGACATGTCCTCGACCATCCTGTCGCGCCCGCTCGATGTGGCGCGCTTCGGGCTGATCTATGCGGGCGCACAGAAGAACATCGGGCCGTCCGGCATCACGGTCGTCATCGTTCGTGACGACCTGCTGGGCCGGGCGCGACCGGGTACGCCTTTGGTGTTCGATTTCAAAGCTTTCGCCGAGGCAGGCTCGATGCTGAACACGCCGCCGACATTCGGCTGGTACTTCGCCGGGCTCGTGCTGCAGTGGCTCAAGCGCCAGGGTGGGCTCGCGGCGATGGCGGATCTGAATCGAGCGAAGGCAACGGCGCTCTACGCCGCGATCGACGCCTCTTCTTTCTATTCGAACCCGGTTGCGCGCAATTGCCGCTCCTGGATGAATATTCCATTTACTCTTGCGAAGCCGGAACTCGAGAAGACATTCCTGTCCGAATCAGCTGCGGCGGGACTCGCGCACCTGGCCGGTCATCGCTCGGTCGGCGGCATGCGCGCGAGCATCTACAACGCAATGCCTGCAGCCGGCGTCACCGCTCTCATAGAGTTCATGCGTGAATTCGAGCGGCGGCACGGCTGATGGGCTTCAGGATCCTGACGTTGAACAACATCTCGGCGAAAGGACTCGAGCGGCTGCCACGCGAGCGTTACGAGGTCGCATCCGAAATCGTCAACCCGGACGCCATTCTGGTGCGCTCCGCCGACATGCACACGATGCAGATTCCGCAGAGTGTGCGTGCTGTGGGGCGCGCCGGCGCCGGAATCAACAATATCCCGGTCGCCCGGCTTTCACAGCGCGGCATTCCGGTGTTCACCGCGCCGGGTGCCAACGCGAATGCGGTCAAGGAACTGGTGCTGGCCGGCCTGTTGCTGGCCGCGCGCCACATCTGCGAGTCCTGGCAATTCGTGCGCGGACTCAGTGGCGACAGCGAGGCGCTCGAGGCGGCAGTCGAGCAGGGCAAGAAGCGCTTCGTCGGTCATGAATTGCCCGGTCGTACGCTGGGCGTCGTGGGGCTCGGTGCAATCGGCGTCGAAGTCGCGAATGCCGCGCACCTGCTCGGAATGCATGTGCTGGGCTACGACCCCCAGATCACGGTGCAACGGGCCTGGCAACTTTCGTCCGGCGTGGAACAGGCACTGAGCCTCGATGACCTGTTCGCGCGTTCGGATGTCGTGACCGTGCACGTGCCGCTGACCGACACGACGCGCTCCCTGGTCAACGCGCAACGCATCCGGCTGATGCGCGACGGCGCGAGCCTGCTGAATTTCGCGCGCGCCGCCATCGTGAACGAGGCGGATGTCCTGGCAGCGCTGGATTCCGGCAAGCTCGGCGCCTATGTCTGCGATTTCCCGACACCGCAGTGCAAGGATCACGTGGGTGTCATCGCGCTGCCGCACCTGGGGGCATCCACCAGCGAGGCCGAGGAGAACAGCGCGATGATGGTGGCGGACACGCTGCGCGACTATCTGGAGCATGGCAACATCCGCCACTCCGTGAATTTCCCGGAGGCCGCGTTGCCGCGCGTGCCGGCGACGGCGCGCATTGCGATCGCAAACAGCAATGTGCCCAACATGGTGGGCCAGATCTCGACCTGCCTGGCGGAAGCCGGGCTCAACATCGCCGACCTGCTGAACAAGTCGAAGGGCGAGGTCGCGTATACACTGATCGACATCGACGGGCAGGTGCCCGCGGGCCTGATCGAACGCATCGGCGCCATCGCGGGCGTGCTGTGCGCGCGGGCTGTCTAGGAGGACCGCCATGGCGAATCGTTTCGAGCAGTTCGCCGCGCCAGGAGTGCGCGGGCTTGCGCCGTACGTGCCTGGCAAGCCGCCCGAGCAGCTCGAACGCGAACTCGGCATCACCGGCAGCATCAAGCTCGCGTCAAATGAAAATCCGCTGGGCCCGGGCCCGCATGCACGCGCGGCGCTCGCTGCGGCGAGCGCGGGCGTCGGCATGTACCCGGACGGCAGCGGACACGTTCTGCGCGCACGACTCGCTGCGAAGCACAAGGTCGCGATCGGGCAGGTGACACTCGGCAACGGCTCCAATGACGTTCTGGTGCTGCTCGCGGAGACCTTCCTGACGCCGGAGCACGAGGCTGTCTATTCGCAATACGCATTCGCCGTCTATCCGATCGCGGTACAGGCCTCGGGAGCGAAAGCAATCATCGCAGTTGCGAATCCGCCGGATCACCGGATGCCGCTCGGTCACGATCCAGCCGCCATCCTCGCCGCCATTGGCCCCAGGACCCGTATCGTGTTCCTCGCCAACCCCAACAATCCGACCGGTACCTGGCTGACCGGGCCTGAGCTCGAGGGGCTTGTCCGTGGTATTCCGCCAGAGGTAATCGTCGTGCTGGACGAGGCTTACCACGAGTACTCGGCT
>Ga0315278_10002599_pt1 | contig 16065 bp, 10 predicted proteins | sample YL17G06_0_MG_FD_203880 | JGI IMG/M metagenome (GOLD analysis project Ga0315278, IMG submission 203880) | Sediment microbial communities from Yellowstone Lake, YNP, Wyoming, USA - YL17G06_0 | ecosystem: Environmental > Aquatic > Freshwater > Lake > Sediment | place: USA: Wyoming | collected... | reverse complement strand
GCACCGGAGAGCTGCCGCTAGAGACAGCGGGACCGGTTCCGGATGAGAGGTGCACGCTATGAGTGACATCTTCCTGAGCTACGCTAGTGCAGACCGCGACCGCGCGAAGTCGATCGCCGGCGTATTGGAGGGCCAGGGGTGGTCGGTGTGGTGGGACCGCACCATCCCGCCCGGCAGCACGTTCGACAAGGTGATCGAGCAGGCCCTCGATTCCGCGCGGTGCGTGGTGGTGCTGTGGTCGAAGACGTCGGCCGCCTCCGACTGGGTCAAGACCGAGGCCGCCGAGGGCGCCCGGAGAAAGATCCTGGTGCCGGCCCTCATCGACGATGTGAAGATCCCGCTCGAATTCCGGCGGGTACAGGCCGCCAACCTCTCCGACTGGCGCGGCGGCACCGACCACCCCGAGCTGGCCACCCTGTTCCGATCCATCGCCGATCGTCTCGTAGCGGCCCCCGCGGGCACGCCGGCGGACCGGCCGCCTCGCGATGGCTCGCGGCAAGAAACATCGGAATTGCCTGACTCCGAGCGCCAATCCGACCAGGGTGGACTTCACCGCTCTCGGGACGCTTCCCCCCAGAAACTGGGGATCGGCCTTCTGGTCGCGGTGCTTGCGCTCGTCGTGGTCGCGGCAGCCGGAATCGGAGGAGGTTGGCTGCTCTGGCGCCCCAGCATCACGGTCCCCGATGTTGGCGGCCTGCCGGCGGAGAAGGCCAAGGCTATCTTGAAGGATGTGGGGCTCGACGTAGGGCGGGCGAACAACAAGGAAACTGCTGACGCCGTGCCCGGGACGGTGCTGAGCCAGAGTCCGGCGGCGCGCGAGAAGGCGCGGAAGGGACAATCCATCGATCTCGTGGTGGCGACGGCCGCGCTGATCCCGGTGCCGAACGTCCAGGGTCGGACGCTCGAGCAGGCCCGCTCCGCTCTGGAGAAGGCCGGGTTGGCGGCGGGAGGCATGACCTCCAAGGTCACGGACGAGGCGAGCCCCGGGACCGTTCTCGCTCAGCGTCCTGAAGCGGGCGCCCGGGCCGAGAAGATGGCGACGGTCGACCTCGTCATCGCCGCGCGCGTTACCGTAGAGGTTCCCGATGTGGTCGGCGAATCGTTCGAGCGGGCACGCACCCTGCTTACTCAGGCGGGGTTCGCAGTTGGGAGGAGAGAGAGCCAGCAGACGGAGGAGGCGACCCCCGGCGTCGTCCTGAGCCAGAAGCCTGCGGCCCGCACACGGGTCCCACAGGGCCAGGAGATCAGTCTCGTCCTCGCGGTCCGCCCATCCCTTCGCGTCCCGGACCTCGTCGGGCTAGCGCTGCGCGACGCGCAGGCGAGGCTCGAGCGTGCGGGACTAGTCACCGGTGGTGTCGATAACGCGCCGAGCGGCGACCGCCCTGCCGGGACCGTGCTGAGGCAGAGGCCCATCGCCGGGGAGCAGACGGAGAAGGGTCGCGCGGTGGATCTTGTCGTCGCTATCGCCACTCCGGTCGTCGCCCCGCCTGAGCTGTCCCCTCGCCCACCGATCCGCGCGACGCCCCGCCCGCCGTCCTCCGGGGGCCCCGTGCTGGTGCCTGACGTGGCCAGGACCACCAGCCGCGAGGCTGCGTCCGCCCTGGAGCGCATCGGGCTCCTGCCCCTGATCCGGGAGTCTGACGTCGCCCAGGGTCCCGCCGGAACAGTGGTCACGCAGCGACCGGTGGCCGGAACGCCGCTCGAGCAGGGCAAGGGGGTCGTTCTGATCGTCCGGGCCGCACCACCGACCCCCGACACGGCGGGCAACAACATAAGCGGCTTGATCTGGAAATATAGCGCGGAGACGGAGACGGAACTCCACTTCAGGGTGACCTACACCTACAAGGGCGACAAGGGGGAGAGCGGCGTGGTGATCTACGCCTACCCCCTCACTGCTGATGACCGCGGCCTGGCCGGGCTCGAGCGCATCGAGCAACCGGTGACGGTGGGAACCGCCGCCGCTGACCTCAAGCTCGTCCGCAAACCTGGTGGCGCCTCCGTCACCACCAATCGGCTACGGGTCTGCATGGTGAACAAGGAGCGACGGGTCCCCGTGTTCTGTCGCACCTACGCGTTCGGGAAGGTGTGGGGTTGAAGGCGCGCTCGCTGCTCGCCTTGACGGCTCCAGAGAGTAGCTCAGCACCTCGTTCCATCTGTGACGCGGGCCCCCAGGGGCGCCGGGTCCGAGAACGGGTCTTGCTCAGAAAATCCCCGGTCGGGTTCACTTCGCGTTCAGGCGGCTGACCAGGGGAAGAGCTGTGACCAGGAGGGAAGAGCCGGGGCCGCAGGGCGCCATGACTGAGAATGGGTTTTGTGTTATCTACGCTCGAGGACCCGCGATGGCAACCAAACCCCATGCATTCGTGGTGATGCCCTTCGGCTCCAAGCCCGGGCCGGATGGGAAGATCATCGACTTCAACCGGGTGTACGCCGACTACATCAAGCTGGCCTTGGAGGCGGCGGGGCTGGAACCCTTCCGGGCCGACCAGGAGATGCGCGGCGGCGACATCCGCACCGACATGTTCCAGGAACTGCTGGTCGCCGATCTCGTTGTCGCGGATCTCACGATCGACAATCCCAACGTCTGGTACGAGCTGGGCGTCCGCCATGCGTTGCGCGCCCGTGGAGTGGTGCTCATTTGCGGCGGCAAGGTGACGACTGCCTTCGACATTTTCACCGATCGCAAGCTGCGCTACGGCCTGAAGGATGGCGCCCCCGACCCTGCGACCCTGGAGGACGACAAGCACAGCCTCACGACGATGGTGAAGGAGACGATGGAGTCGTGGCACGGCCGCAAGGTGAGCCCAGTCTACAGCCTGATGCCCAACTTGCAGGAGCCGGACTGGAAATCGCTGCGCATCGGCGATGTGCGGGAGTTCTGGGAGCAGCACGATGCCTGGGAGGGCCGTATCGACTTGGCCCGCAAGGCCGGACGCATCGGTGACCTGCTGGTGCTGGCCGGCGAGGCGCCGGTTGCCGCCTTCCGGGCGGAAGCCTGGATCAAGGCGGGCGAGGCGTTGCGCAAGACCAAGGGTTTCGAATTTGCGCTGGAGCATCTCGACCGCGGGCTGGAGATCGAGCCGCGCCATCTCAAGGGCTTGCAGGAAAAGGGGGTCTGCCTGCAGCGGCTGGCGCTGATGGGCGTCCCTGGACATTCCCTCGATCGGGCGCGGGAGCACTACCAAGACGCGCTGAAAGTGTACCCAGTCGACCCGGAAACCTGGGCGCTGCTTGGCCGCGTGGACAAGGATGCGTGGACCGAAGCCTGGCGCCGGCCCGGACGGGCACCGGAGCAGATGCGCGATGATGCCAGGTACGAGGATGCGCTGCTGCGCGCGGCGATCGGCAATTATGCCAAGGGGTATCGAGCGAAACCAAGTCACTACTACTCCGGCATCAATGCGCTGACCCTGATGCACCTCTTCCGCCATTTGACCGGCAACGCGGGCTATGACCGGGACCTGGCCACCATGGCGGGCGCGGTGCGGTTCGCGGCGGAATGCGAGACGGATCCAGGCCAGCTCTTCTGGTCCAAGGCGACCCTCGGCGATCTCGAGGTGCTGGTCGGTACGCCGGACACGGTGACGGCCGCCTACAAGGAGGCCATCGCCAGGGCCGAAAATGACTGGTTCGCGCTCGACTCCAGTGGCGCGCAATTGCACCTGCTGCAGGACCTCGGCTTCCGGCCGGATACCGTCGAGGCCGGCATCGTCACCTTCGCGCGCGCGTTGGAACGGCTCACGAAACCCGCGGATCGCTGGGAACCGCGACAGGTGCTGCTGTTCAGCGGCCACATGATCGACGCCCCGGGCCGGAGCGAGCCCCGCTTCCCCGCCGACAAGGAGCCCATTGCCGCGAGAGCGATCCGGGACAGGCTCGAGCAACTGGGGGCCGGGCCCACCGACCTGGCGCTGTGCGGCGGTGCCTGCGGGGGCGATCTGCTGTTTGCCGAAGCATGCCTGGAGCGCGGCGTGCGGCTCGAGCTGCGCATCCCGTTCCCGGAACCGCAATTCCTCGAGAAGTCCGTGACGTTCGCCGGGGAAGGCTGGCGCGACCGGTTCTACACCGTGAAGCGCAATTCCCTCAGCCAGCTCTTCGTCATACCCGACGAGCTGGGGCAGACCCCCAGGACCGGCAATCCCTACGAGCGGGACAATCTCTGGCAGCTCTACTCGGCTCTGGCCCGGGGGCCCGACAAGGTGCGCTTCATCTGCCTCTGGAACCGCAAAGGCAGCGACGGGCCCGGCGGCACCCGGCACATGCACGACTCGGTGAAGTCACGCTCCGGCCAGGTGCATGTGCTGGACACCAACGTGCTCTGGTAGGGCGCGCCGACTCACGGCGGGAGGGGCCATGACGGAACTCAAGTACTCGATGTTGAACGACGACCGGGAGGTGCAGGACGAGCGATGCTTCACGGCCCCGCTCAATCCCCTGCACCCGGAGCAGATGGCGATCTTTTCCGACCGTATCAAGAACGGCTCGAAGCAGCGCTCGTCTTTCGCTATACCGGGGCCGAGGGCTACGACTACGCCGGCACGCGCGCATTCGACATCAAGTTCTTCATCGGCGAGGTGCTCCCGGGCCCTTTTTGGCAGGCGCCCGGGTACGTAGGCCGGCGCCGCGCGGTCATCCCCAACAAGACCTACCGCCTGCGCGTGGACTTCACCGGTAAGAATCCCAACGTGTATTACGAGGCCGGGCTCGCCGACGCCTGGAAGAGAGGCTGGATCATCCTCGCGCGGTCCTCCGACGACATGACCTTCGACGTGCGCCACATCCGCTCGATCCGGTACTCGAGCACGAGGGGCGCCGACAAGAAGCTGACAAACGACCTGAGAAAGACCATCGAGGCGCTCGGCTACAGCCGAGTCGAGGATCCTCACCAGCCTGATCCACGGGAGAGAGGCCGATGACAATTGCGGACCGGATCACAGCACCGGGGCAGAAGAAGATCTTGGCGCTCGACGGGGGCGGCATCCGGGGAATGCTGACCGTTGAGGTGCTCGCCGCCATCGAGAGCCTGCTCGGCCGTGAGTTGAAGCGCGGCCCGGAGTTCGTGCTCGCGGACTATTTTGACTTCGTGGCGGGAACGAGCACCGGCGCCATCATCGCCGCCTGCGTCTCGCTCGGCATGAAGGTCGACGCCATCCGAAACTTCTATGTCGCCAGCGGCCAGAAGATGTTCGACAAGGCGAGCATCCTGAAGCGCTTCCGCTACAAGTACGAGGACGAGAAGCTGTCGGATGAGATGAAGACGGTGTTCGGGGAGGAGACGACCCTAGGCACCGATCGACTGCGCACCGTGCTCATGATGGTGATGCGTAACGCGAGCACCGACTCGCCCTGGCCGATCTCCAACAACCCTTTCGCCAAGTACAACCTACCAGGGCGACGGGACGCGCCGCACTCCGACTGCAACCTGGACATTCCACTGTGGCAACTGGTGCGTGCCAGCACGGCGGCCCCCACCTACTTCCCGCCCGAGGTCATCCACGTGGGCCGGAAGGACTTCGTGTTCGTGGACGGCGGCATCACCACCTACAACAATCCGGCGTTTCAGGCATTCGTAATGGCCACCGTCGGGCCCTACCGAATGGGCTGGCCGACGGGTGAAGACAAGATGCTTCTGGTGTCCATCGGCACCGGAACCAGCCCGGACGCGAACACCGACCTGGGCCCTTCGGAGATGAACCTGCTCTACAATGCCGGCTCGATCCCCTCCGCGCTTATGTTTGCGGCGCTCAACGAGCAGGACCTCCTGTGCCGGGTGTTCGGCAAATGCCTCGCCGGTGACTCGCTGGACCGGGAGGTCGGCACCCTGATCGGAGCGAGCGGGCCGGTCGGTCCCAAGCTCTTTACCTATATGCGGTACAACGCCGAACTGACCCGCACCGGCCTCAATGCGCTCGGCCTCCCCGACATCGAGCCGGACAACGTGCAGCAGCTGGATTCCGTGAAACACGTCAAGGACCTGCAGCGAGTCGGAACCGCCGTGGCCGCGAAAGTGGCGCGCGACCACTTTGCCGGCTTCTGTGATACGGCAGACCCCGGGGCAAGGCCCTCAAGCAAGACGGCCCATGACTGAGAACGGGTGTTGATATGACTTCCGCAGTCAAGTGCCACGATGACGCGTGGATTGGGCAGGCCGGTGCGTCGGGGCTTCATGGTGGGTGCTCGAGCCATCGGAAGAGACGGAGCCGGTAACCGCGACGGTTGATCATGCTGATATCCGTGGGTGGGTACCATCTTACTTGTGTCCGTGGCGGCGTCTGCTTCGCTCCATGGGCGAGGATCGTCGCCTCGTAACACCGTCGAAGGTTGCGCCGATACCGGGGCCGCGTCTCCGCCGATGGCTCGAGATCGTGACCAACGTGTCTGCGCTCCGTGCTGCTCGGTCACGGCGCGGAGGTACCCGTGAAAGACGATCTGCGGGGCGGGCGTGGGGCAGACGACGTCGGAGAACCGGCGCAGATGGGCGGCGTTCCAGCTCGCTCTGCCTTCGTAGCGGATGTCCTGCCGCAGCACGAAGGCCTCGAGCCGATGCGTGGCCGCTGTGAGATCCTGCATCGCGTCGTCGCGCGCCCGGCTCAGGTCGCGCAGGAGCCGGGCCAGCGTCAGGGCATCGCGGCGGTCGGTCTTGACCCGGTCGCCGGGCTTGCGCGGGATCAGCGGCGGGGCGACGACGTGGCAGGTCACGCGCGGCCGGGTGAGGTACCGATACAACCAGTACCCGCACGGGCCGGCCTTCCAGACGAGCACCAGCCGCGCGGCCTTGGCCTGGAGCTGCCGGAGCAGCGTGACGATGTCGCACTGTCGGGTCCCGAGCCGGCCCAGGGACACGACCTCGGCGCCGCGGTCCTCCGGCGCGTAGGCGACGGCGATGGACTCCTTGTGGGCGTCGAGACCAGCGTAGGGAGTTTTCTCAGGCTGGTCCATACCTGACCTCCAAGCTCGTTGTGGGAATGTGCCGCGCGCACATGGCGGCGCTGGCCGCAAGGCGAGCCCGCGCTGAGCCGGAGGTCAGCCTCTCCTCTTGGAAGTCATAATGTCTGTGTCACTGAGGAGGCCGGCAAATAGTGCGCGATCTTGATCAGGCGGCATAGCGGACATGCTGTTCCTGAAACAGGTTGCGGATCACCTGCGGCTGCTTCTGTCGGCGGTGGAGGTGCCGGCGCGCGTCGCTAGCCTAATTTGAAGGTCGGGCGACCGCCGAGATCTGTGCTGAGCGTTCCGGGGGACGGCGCCCGCTCGCCGCCTCGAGGCTCCGATTTGACTTGTCCCGCGCGCTCTGACAGGATCGGCGCGCGATGCTGCGCGCCATGGGCACTCTTGGGCTCGCGAACCTGGGTGGACAAGGCGCCGTCGGAGCAATTCTGAGTTTTCGATCGCACGAGCCAAGACCAAGTTACTATCGGTAGGCACTGGACCCAGTCACAACGTTCAAGGTTGGATAGAGCAAAACAAACCGAAAAGCCATGCACGAAGCCGGAGAATTTTGGGACGAACTGCTTGCCCAGATCGAGGCGGGAGAGATCATTCCCGTCGTCGGGCCGGAGCTGCTCACGGTTCTCGTTGAGGGCCGGGAGACACCACTCTACCAGGTACTCGCTGAACACCTGCTGGCGAAGTACGGCCTGGTCGCCAGCATCGGCACGCCCGAGGGCGACCCTGTTGCGAATGCCACCACGGTCTCGCTGCGCCCGTACCATGAGCTCAACGACGCCGTGTGCGCCCTGGTGGCCCAGCGCGGCCGCCGCGTGCAGGACCTCTACCGCCCGATCAACGACCTGCTGAAGACGCTCGTGGAGGCCCCCGCCGAATCCTCGCTTCAGCCGCTGCGGAATCTGGCCAGCGTCTCCGGCTTCAAACTGTTCGTCACCACCACGCCGGATGACTTGCTGTCGCGCGCCATCGACGCGGAGCGCCACGGCGGCATCGCGAAGACCGACCACATCGTCTTCGCGCCCAAGCTGGCCAGCGGCACCCTGAGCGATTTGCCGGAGACGCCCTCCTCCGCCTACACCGCCGTCTGCTATCTGTTCGGCAAGGCGTCCCCCTCGCCATTCGTCTTCGCCATTCACGACGAGGACACGCTGGAGTTCCTCCACAACCTGCAGATCAATGCCGCCGAGGGGATGAAGCGGCTGTTCTCCGAATTGCGCCAGCAGAACCTGCTGCTCATCGGCTGCAATTTCGCCGACTGGTTGAGCCGGTTCTTCATCCGCGTCTCCAATACCCAACGGCTCGCGGACAACCGCAGCAAGCGCGAGTTTCTCATCGAGCAATCCTCCAACAGCAGCGGCAGCCTCACCCTCTTCCTCGAACGCTTCAGCCCCGACACCTGGATGTTCCCCGGCGGCGCCCGGGAGTTCGTGGCCGAGCTGGCCCGGCGGTGGCAGGAGAGGCATCCGCGGTCCACGCCGCGAGCCGATGAGATGACGGAATCCGCCCCCGCTCGGGCCCGAACGGAAGAAACCTTTTTCATCAGCTATTCGCGTACCGACCTCGCGGCGGCCCGCCAGGTCTTCGCCGGCTTGCAGAAAATCGGCGCCGATGTGGCCTGGTTCGACAAGAGCGATCTCAAGCCCGGCGACGACTGGGAGCAGAAAATCAAGAACGCCATCAACGGCTGCTACCTGTTCCTCCCGCTGGTGTCCGCCGGCACGGAGACGCGCGAGGAAGGTTTCTTCCGCGAGGAATGGACCCTGGCCAGCGAGCGCAGCCGCCGCATCCAGGGCCGCAAGTTCATTATTCCGATCGTCGTAGATCGGGACTATGACGGCAACGCCGGGCGTTTCCATCTGGTGCCCGAGGGCTTCCTCGGCACCCATTTCGGCCACGCGCCCGAAGGGAGCGTGAGCGACGACCTGGTCAACGAGATCACGCGGCTGATCCGCGAGCGTCGCAGCCAGCGGCCCGCATGAGCCCCGAGCGCCTTGTCGCCGGCACCCTCATCGACGCCCAGAACCCCTGGCCGGGCCTGAGCTCGTTCGACGAGGCGTCGCAGCATTTTTTCAGCGGCCGCGATGCCGAATCCGCCGAGCTGTTGCGCCTCGTGGGCCAGGCGCCGCTCACTGTCTTGTTCGGCAAGTCAGGCCTGGGCAAGACCTCGCTGGTGCAGGCGGGGCTGTTCCCGCGGCTCCGACAGCAGAACATCCTGCCGGTCTATGTCCGGCTCAACGTGCGCGACCGCTCGGCCCCGCTCATCCGGCAGGTCGCCGCCGCGCTGCAGGCTGAAATCGGCAAGCACGGCGTGGACGCCGCCGCGCCTATCGAGGGCGAGAGCCTGTGGGAGCACCTGCACGGCCGCCATGTCGAGTGGTGGAGCGCCAAGAACCAGCCCCTCACCCCGGTCTTCGTCTTCGACCAGTTCGAGGAGGCGTTCACCCTCGGTGCGGAGAACGCCGACGCCATCGAGCGGCTCCGGCTCGACCTTGCCGACCTCATCGAGAACCGCATCCCGGCCGACCTGGCCCAGCGCATCGAAGGGGGCGCGGCGGCGGAGCGCCTGGACCTGCGTGGCCAGCGTTACAAGGTGCTGCTGAGCTTCCGCGAAGACTTCCTGCCCGAGGTGGAAGGCTGGAAGGGCGAATTGCCGTCGCTCATGCGCAACCGCCTGCGCCTGCTGCCCATGAGCGCCGACCGGGCCCTGCAGGTCGTGAGCGGTCACACGCCCGCGGGCAGAACCCACGAGCTGGTCCGCGACGACACGGCCCGGGAAATCGTCCGCTTCGTCGCCGCGGTACAAACCAAGGACGAGAAGATCGGCCGAGGCACGAACCTCGGGAAGATCGCCGACCCGCCGTGGGAGCATCTGGAGCTCGAGCCCGCCCTGCTCAGCCTGGTGTGCGAGGGTCTCAACGAAAAACGCAAAGCACGCGGTCAGGCCACCATCGACGCCGCGCTCCTGAGCGAGACCGGCAACGCGATCATCGGCGACTTCTACCGGCGCTGCGTAGCCGACGTTCCGGAAAAGACCCGGCGCTTCATCGAAGATGCCCTGATCACCGAGGGAGGCTTCCGCAACAGCTACCCGCTGCAGGACGCCCTGGACCAGGGCCAGCTCACCGAGCCCCTGCTGCGCCAACTCGTGGATCGCCGCTTGCTGCGCATCGACCACCAGCTCGGTGCCGATCGGGTGGAGTTGATCCACGATCGGCTCACCGCGGTGGTGCGCGAGCAGCGCGACAAGGAACGGGCACGCATCCGGACACGGCGGCAGAGACGGATGGCGTGGGCGGCGGGCGGTCTCGTTCTCGTTCTGCTCGTCATATCCGGGATGTTCCTCGTCTTGTGGCAGAACGCGCAGGCTGAAAAGGGACGGGCAGAAGAGGCGACACGGCGCGTGATCAAATCTTTGGAGGTTGTGGAGAAAGCCCAACAACAGGAAGCGCTCGCAGCGGTTCGCGCAAAGCGCGCCGCCGATGCGGCCGAGCAGCAGCGTGACATCGCCACTAAGGCGACCGCCCGGGCGGTCACCGCCCTCGCCGATGCCAAGACGCAGCGCGATGCGGCGCAGGTCGAGCGAGACAAGGCCGACAAGCAGCGCAACCGTGCGGAGGAGCAGCAGAAGGAGGCCGAGAAGGAGCGCAACCGCGCGGAGGAACAGCGGCAGGAGGCCGAGACGCAACGCCTCCTCGCGCAGGTGGAGCGGGACGAGGCCAAGACGCAGCGCGCGCGCGCCGACGAGCAGCGCGCGCGCGCCGAGGCCGCCGCGCGGCAAGTGCTTGCCCGCCAGCTCGCCGCGCAGGCCGACCTCTTGCAGCGTGATACGCCGCATCGCCGTGACCTGATCATCCTCCTCAGGGCCGAGTCCCTGCGGCGGCAGCAGCTCCTCGACAACGACCGGCTGGTGCGCGAGGCGCTCCCTCTGTGGCGACCGCTGGCGGGCCAGCAGTACCCCACCGGCGCCGACGTGCGGGCGGTCGCCTGGAGCCCGGGCGGGACGCGGATCGCCGCCGCAGTCAGCGGCGGGGTGGTGCTCGTCTGGAGCCGCCCGGGCAATGGCGCACCGCTCAACCTGCACCACGACGGGGAGGTCCGTGGGCTGGCCTGGAGCCCCGACGGGCGGCGCCTCGCGGTGGCCAACGAGGACGACTCGGCTCACATCTGGGACGTTGAGTCCGGCCGCAAGCTCGGACGCCTGGGCCATAGCAAGACGGTGGTGGCCGTCGCGTGGGGTGCCGGAGTCATCGTCTCGGGCGGCCGCGACCGGACCGCGCGCCTGTGGGACGCGGACAGCCTCCGGGAAATCCGTAGCCTTGCGCATCCGGAACCGGTCACGGCGGTGGCCGTCACCGCCGACGGCAAGCAGGTCGCGACGTCGGACGAGAGCAAGGTGGTCCGCATCTGGAGCGCGGAGTCAGGGCGCCAGCTGACGCTCCTACAGGACCACGGCCGGGTCGACGCCCTCGCCTGGAGTCCGGACGGTACGCGCCTCGCCTGCGGGTACACCGACAGCCCCGCCATCCGGATCTGGAAGGTTCCAGGCCTCAAACAGCCAGGTGCGACGCTCACCCACCAGACGCCCGCCCTCCAGTCCCCTGTCACCGCGCTTGCCTGGAGTCGCGACGGCAAGTACCTCGCCACTGGCAGCAACGATCGAATCGCCCGGGTCTGGTATGCGAAGACCAAGTCCGAGGTCGACGACAAGCCGGCCGAGCTGGTCGAGCTGGCTCGCCTGCCTCACGACGACAACCTAAAGGGAGTCTCTTGGGACCCCGACGGTCGCCTCCTCGCCACCGGAGGAGGGCTCGATCATTGGGTACGCGTGTGGGACGCGGGGGCCGGCGAGGGCCTCCGGCTCGCTCACGACGGGACGATCGAGGCGGTGGCCGCGAGCGCGGACGGCCAGCTCGTTGCCGTGGCCAGCAAGGATGGCCGCGAGCACATCGTCCACATGTGGGACGTTAAGAGCGGCCGCGAACTCTTCCGCGTGAAGGAGGACGACCGCGTTCAGGCCCTCGCGCTGAGCTCCGACGCGCAGCTCCTCGCTGCGGGCACGCTTCACGGCCAGGTCCTGGTGATGGAGGCGCGTACGGGACATGAGCGCTTCCGCCTGGCCCACGGCGGACCGGTCCTTGCCATCGCGTGGAGCCCCGACGGGCAGCGGCTCGTGACCGCCGGCCGCGACAGCAAGCCGATCGTCGTGTGGGACCTGCCGACGCGGCAGCCGGTGACCCGCATGCGCCACGACCGGCAGGTCGTCGAGCACGTGGCCTGGAGCCCGGACGGGCACTGGATCGCGTCGGCGGGTGACGATCAGATCGTCCGGGTCTGGGACGCGGCGACCGGCCACCCGGTCATGCAGGGGAAGCATGCCAAGGGGGTCGTCGGCCTCGCGTGGAGGCCGGACAGCCGGCGTCTGGCCACGGGCGGCGGCGACTACATCGCTCGCATCTGGGATGCGACGACCGGGACGGTGCTCAAGGAGTTCGTGCACGGTCATAGGGCCGTGCCACTCACCTGGAGCGCCGACGGGACCTTGCTGTTCACGGGATCGCCGGGCGCTGCGCACAAGTGGGACGCCGTCTCGGGCGAGGAGCTCTCGCGGCTCGCGCTCATCGGCGGTACGCGAGCTGGGGTGCTCAGCCTGAACGCCGCCACGCTGACCACGGTCAGCCGGGTCGGACGCACGCTGCTCGTCGTCCTTCCCCACGCCCTCGAGAAGCAGGCGCTCCTTGGGGTCGTCTGCGCTCAGCTGACCCGCAACCTCACCGAGCCCGAGTGGAACAGGTACGTTGGTGACGAGCCCTACCAGAAAACCTGCCCGAACCTGCCGTGAGCCACTGCCGGGTCAGTGGGCCACGCTCGGACTCGGCAGCGCGACGGGACGGCCCCTGTTCGCCGCCTCGAGGCTCCGGTTTGACTTGTCCCGCGCGCGCTGACAGGATCGGCGCGCGATGCCACGAGTCATCCGCGCTATGACAAGGCCCGCAGGGCCGCCGTGTCCGAGGACAGGCGTGCCGCTCCGGACCATCCCCGGGTTGGCGCCGGAGCTGGACCACGTGGTCAACGCGTTCGACCCCTGGGCCCGCGACCGCCGGGAGCACTACTCGCTCGAGTGGAAGCCGCGCCGCGGCGCCGAGTCGGACGCCGCCTTCAAGAAGGCGCGATAGGGGGTCCCGCCCCATGTGGACGGCGCGCAAGGCGGTCTGGAACCGGCTCGCGATCCTGAAGTTCCGCGCGAACAAGCCGGGGCGGATCCCGGTGCCCCGGGACGACGGGCGGACGCTCGCGGCGGTGAGCCTTGCCAGCAAGTTCCCGCGGATCCCGGTGGCGAATGTCCTTGTCGGCGACCATGTGCCCGCCGACGAGGCCTCGGCGATCAAGTCCGGTTTCTTCGACGTGCAGGTGGCCCTCTATGGTGGGCTCTCGCCCATGGAGCCGGGACTGCCCGGCATCGACGAGGACCCGCACAAGGCTCTCGACGAGGCCTACACCGCCGCTCACCGCAAGTGCTTTCCCGCTCCCGTGCTGCCGCCCGAGTACCAGGGGCCGTTGGACCTCGGGTCCCTGGCGGTCGCGGGGCCCTACGCCTGCTACGTGGAGCGGGCGCCGGAGGGCGGCTTCCAGTGGGACCTGCGGCGGCTCGCTCGCCACGAGCACCATGAAGGCCTGCGCTCCCTGGGCGTGCGCGTGCTGTTCGGCGTGAACGCGGCCGCCCGCCGCCTGGAGCCGGCGCGGATCGAGAGCGAGCTCGGGCCGAGCGTGCCCGGGGACGCGAGCTGGGAGCTGGCGACGAAGCTCGCCCTGTGCGCGGCGACCACCGACGTCTCCATGGTGCGACACTTCAACGGGGTGCACCTCGCCGCGGGCGGGCTCCTCGCCATCGCGACGCGGAGCTGCCTGCCGGCCGCCCACCCCCTGCGGCGCCTGCTCTGGCCGCACATGTTCGGGACCCAGTTCAGCAACGAGCTCGTGACCAAGGGCCAGATGTCCCCGGGCGGCGAGTTCGACTCGATCTTCAGCTTCACCCACCGCGGGATGTGCGCGCTCTTCGCGGAGACCTGGGCGGCCTACGACATCACCGTGCTCGACCCTCACCGCGACGCGGAGCGGCGGGGCATCGCCGGGGCCGGCTTCGACACTCCCGCCCTGACGAACCGCGCCGCGCACTTCGACGTGATGCACGCGCACGCGCGGCGCTACTTGGACCTCTACTACGCGTCCGACGCGGCGCTGCGCGGCGATCGCGCGGTCGCGGCCTGGGCGGAGGCCCTCGAGCGCACGGTGCCCGGCGGGATCCGCGCGCTGATCGGCGACGCGCTCAGCGTGGCCTCCCTGGCGCGGCTGGTCGCCGCGTTCATCTACATGGGGACCGTGGAGCACGAGATCCTCGGCACAGGCCTCTGGAACTATCAGATGTGGACCCACGTCCAGCCGGCGCGGGTCTACCGGAACGGCCAGCGCGAGCCCCTCGACGTGTACCAGCGGCTGGTCAATGCGAACTTCAACCTGAACGTGCGGCGGGCGCAGCTTCTCCAGGACTTCGGCTACCTCGCGCTGGATGCGGTCGGGGCCGAGGCGTTCGGCCAGTTCAAGCGGGACCTGGAGGACCTGCAGCGGCGGCTCGAGGCGGAGCCGGCCGCCGCCTGGAAGGTGTCGCCGGCGATCCTCGAGGCCAACATCAACGCCTGAGCGGCCCGAGCCGCAAGGGCCGCCCACGGGCGCTGGCCCTTGGCGGCGGCCTCACACGAGCAGGGCCGGCGTGTCCGAGAGCAGAGGGAGAAGCAGAAGCTCCTGAGGTCTGGTTCGCTCGCGTGGTTTCGGATGAACGCAGGGAGCGAGTCAGAATTGAACGTCGTAGCCGCATGCCCGCTGGCGCCGGCAGGCCGTCCGCCACGGCCGCCCAGCGCCCGGCCCGAACGCGCAGGCACTCGAGGCCGGCTCCGGCCCCGTCTGATAAGGGCCTTTATGTTTCCCATGCTCTCGCGACGCTGAAGACCGCCGCGCAACGGGGAGGCCGCCCGCGCGTCCTCCTGTTCCACCCCAGCTTGCGTCGCGCGCACCGTTGCGCGACAATGCCTCCCTCGACAACACAACGCATCCTGATCGAGGTGTGGTGCAGGCAGCCACGTGGTGTGCGCGGCCGCCTGCGAGCTTCCAGATCCTGGCGGCACAGACGTCTTGTTGGGGCGTGTCCACAGAGGGAGGCGGTCATGCTCTACGCGTTCGACGGCACGTGGAACCTGGACAAGCCCGGCACGGAGCACGACACGAACGTGGTGTGGTTCCGAGACGCCTACGTCGGACTGCCGCCCTTCTATCGGGAGGGCATCGGCACGAGGTTCGACGTGGTAGGCAAGATCGTCGGCGGCGTCTTCGGTGCGGGCGGCAAACAGCGGGTCAAGGAGGCGCTGGAACACTTTCGCGCCCATCAGCCTCCCGGCGAGCCCATCGCCGTCGTCGGGTTCAGCCGCGGCGCGGCGCTTGCGCTGCACTTCGTCAATCAACTCGCCAAGAAGTTCAGCCCGCACCCGCCGGTCAAGTTCGTCGGTCTCTGGGACACCGTGCCGGCGGTCGGCATCGCGGCGACGAAGATCGACGACGAGCTGTTCTGGGATCTCGACCTGCCCGCCAACGTCGAGCGCTGCTTCCACGCGATGGCGCTGGACGAACGGCGCCTGGACTTCAGGATTCACCACCCCGATCCAAGCGGGCCGAACCAGCTCGTTGAAGTCTGGTTCAGAGGCGTTCATTCGGACGTTGGCGGCGGCAACGAGAACTCTGCGCTCTCCAGCATCGCGCTGAACTGGATGTTCGAGTGTGCGGCGCGAACCGGCATCGCGCTGCGCCCCGATGTTGTGGCCAAGAATCTCGCGCGCATGAATCCCGACGCGCAGATCTCCGTCCATGACCTGAGCAAGACGGAGATCGCCGATCGCCATCCGAAGGCGACCGACCTCGTTCACGAGTCCGTCACACCGCGCGCCGATACCGCACAACGCAACCACGTCAACCCGCCGGTCGGGACGCCGGTGGTCAACAATCGCGGCGAGGTTGCCGGCAAGTTCGACGTCAGGCCGGCGACCGCGTAACCGAGCGAACGCCGGTCGGCCG
>Ga0315278_10002598_pt1 | contig 16071 bp, 12 predicted proteins | sample YL17G06_0_MG_FD_203880 | JGI IMG/M metagenome (GOLD analysis project Ga0315278, IMG submission 203880) | Sediment microbial communities from Yellowstone Lake, YNP, Wyoming, USA - YL17G06_0 | ecosystem: Environmental > Aquatic > Freshwater > Lake > Sediment | place: USA: Wyoming | collected... | reverse complement strand
CGCTCACCGGCGGCATCACCTTCGACGCGCTGCGCGCCGCCTACGCAGCCCAGGTCGAGGGGCTCGCCGAGGGCGGCGTCGACGTGCTGCTCGTCGAGACCTCGCAGGACGCGCTCAACCTCAAGGCCGCGTTGATCGCCTGCCGCGAGGCGGCGCCGCATCTGCCGGTCGCCGTCTCCGCGACGATCGAGCCGACCGGCACCACGCTCGGCGGCCAGACGCTCGAGGCTGTGGCGGTGATGGTCGAGCCGTGGGGGCCGCTGTGGGTCGGGATCAACTGCTCGACCGGGCCCGGCCCGATGACCGAGCACGTGCGCGCCCTGTCGGCGCTGACACCGTCGTTCGTCGCGGTAGTGCCCAACGCCGGCATCCCGGACGGCGAGGGTCGCTACCACGAAAGCCCCGACGATATGGCCCGCGCCCTCGCGCGGTTCGCCGGCGAGGGGTGGATCAACCTGCTCGGCGGCTGCTGCGGCACCACGCAGGAGCACATCAGCCGGCTACGCGAGGTTGCCGACGCCCACCGCCCGCGCTCACGGCCGGCGTACGACCCGGCGCGCCTGGCCGGCGGCGAGCCCGTCGAGCTGGTGCAGTCGCCGGCGCCGCTGCTCATCGGCGAGCGCACCAACGTGCTCGGCTCGCGCAAGTTCAAGGAGCTGATCCGCGCCGGGCGCTTCGCCGAGGCCGCCGAGATCGGCCGGCGCCAGGTGCGCGGCGGCGCCCACGCCCTCGACCTGTGCGTCGCCGATCCCGAGGGCGACGAGCGCGCCGGCATGACCGCGCTGGTCACCGCGGTGCGACGCGCGGCGCGCGTCCCGGTGATGATCGACTCCACCGACCCCGACGTCTTCGCCGCCGCGCTCGAGCTGATCCCGGGCCGGCCAGTACTCAACTCGGTCAATCTCGAGGATGGCGGCGCCCGCCTCGACCGCGTCGCGGCGATGGCCCGGCGCTTCGGCGCCGCCGTGGTCGCCGGGTGCATCGACGACCACCCAACCGACGGGATGGCGCGCACCGGCGAGCGCAAGCTCGAGGTGGCCGGCCGGCTGCTCGAGCGCCTGGAGCTGCACGGCCTGCGGCGCCGCGAGATCTTGATCGACGCGCTGGTGTTCCCGGCGGCGACCGGCGACCCCAAGTTCAAGGGCTCGGCCGGCGATACCGTGCGCGGCGTCAGGCTGATCAAGCAGCACATCCCGGACGCGCTGACCGTCCTCGGCATCTCGAACGTCTCGTTCGGCGTTCCGGTAGCGGGCCGCGAGGTGCTCAACGCGGTGTTCCTGCATAACTGCGTGCAGGCCGGGCTCGACGCGGCGATCGTCAACACCGAGCAGCTCGTCCGCTTCCCCACCCTCGACCCCGACGAGATCCGGCTCGCCGAGGACGTGCTGTTCTCCGGCGAAAAGACCGCCATCGACGCCTTCGTCGCCCGCTACCGCCAGGCGAAGACGCGGCGCGACCCCGCTGCCGACGCCGCGCTGCCCGCCGAGGAACGGGTGCGGCGCATGGTCGTCGAGGGCGCCCGCACCGGCCTCGAAGGGTGCCTCGACGAGCTGCTCGGCCGCATGGCGCCGCTGGCGATCATCAACGGACCGCTGATGGCCGGCATGGACGAGGTCGGCGTTCTCTTCGGCAAGGGTGAGCTGATCGTTGCCGAGGTGCTGGTCTCCGCCGAGGTGATGAAGGCGGCGGTCGACCACCTCGAGCCACACATGAAGGGCGAGGGCGGAGCGGGGCGCGGGTCGATCCTCCTCGCGACCGTCCGCGGCGACGTCCACGACATCGGTAAGAATCTCGTCGGCATCATCTTCTCGACCAACGGCTATGACGTGCGCGACCTCGGCGTGCAGTGCCCGTCTGACAAGCTCATCGCGGCGTGGAAGGAGCGGCCCACCGACCTCATCGGGCTCTCCGGCCTGCTCGTCCGCTCGGCGCACCAGATGGTCGCCACCGGCGACGACCTGCACGCCGCGGGCATTTCCGTGCCGCTGCTCGTCGGCGGCGCCGCGCTCAACGGCTCGTTCGTGCGCGACCGCATTGCCCCGTCGTACGGCGCCGAGACGCGCTACGCCGCCGACGCGATGTCTGGCCTGGCCATGGCGAATGAGATCGTGGCGCGCGGCCGAGACGACGTGGCCCGTGGCCCTGAAGACGTGGCCCGTGGCCCGTGGCCCGTGGCCCGAGAAGAGCCCCCCGTTGTCATCCCGAGCGCCCCCTCTGTCATCCCCCTGCCTTCGGCAGGACAGGCGAGCGAAGCGAGGGATCTGGGGGGGCGGGTGGCTGCTCCCCCGCCCAAGTCCTGCGTCGCTCCGCCTGCGGCTGGGATTCCTCGGAATGACAGCCCCCAGCAGAGCGCGGCGCATGATGTCTCGGTTCCGGGCCACGGGCCACGGACCACGGGCCACGAGATCCCCCGTCCTCCCGACCTCGCGCGGCACGTCCTGCGCGAGCTGCCGCTCGACGAGGTGTTCGCTCACATCAACGCGCAGATGTTGCTCGGCAAGCACCTCGGCCTACGCGGCTCGGTGCGGCGCCTGCTCGAGCAGGGCGACCAGCGCGCGAGCGACCTGCAAGCGCGCGTCGAGACGCTCAAGGACGCCGCGGTCTCGCGCGGCTGGCTGCACGCCGCCGGTGTGTTCCGCTTCGTCCGCGCCTGCGGCCGCGGCGACACCGTCGTCCTCGTCGACTCTTCCGGCCACGAGCTGCCAACGCTGCCGTTCCATCGCCAGGCGAGGCAGCCGCACGCGTGCGCGGCCGATTGGGTGGCGGCCGATCCCGCGGCCGGCGACTCGGTGGCGCTGTTCCTCGTCACCGCCGGGGCCGGCGTCCGCGAGCGCGCCCAGACGTTACGCGACGAGGGGTGCCTGCTCGACTCGATCGCGCTGCAGGCGCTCGCCATCGAGACCGCCGAGGCCGCCGCCGAGTGGCTGCACCGCCGCCTGCGCGAGCTCTGGGGGTTCCCCGACCCGCCGGCGATGACCATGGAGGAGCGCCTCCGCGCCCGCTACCGCGGCATCCGACTGTCGTTCGGCTACCCGGCGTGCCCCGACCTCGAGCCCCAGGCCGACCTCTTCCGCCTGCTCCAGCCCGAGGAAATCGGCGTCCACCTCACCGAGGAGTACATGATGGACCCCGAGGCCTCGGTCTCCGCCGTTGTCTTCCACCACCCCGACGCCCGCTACCTCGCCTGACACCGCATTCACTGAGCGGTCAGCCTTGCATCCTGCATCTGGGGTCAGGCTTGCTTTATTGCATATCCGGCCTGAGGGACATTGAGATAATGCAATAATGCAAGCCTGACCCCAGATTGACCCCAGATGCAAGACGATGCCGTGGCGCGGGTCGCTACAATGCACCAAATGAAACACTTCGGGATCGCCTCCAGACTCGCCGACCACGCGACCGGTGTCGGGGCAGCCGCGATCGTCCTGGCGCCTCTGGCGACAGTGGCGATGCCTTTCCGGACCGGCCTGGTCGCTCAGGCCGTCGCGCAGCTTGTGTTTACGCTCGCCGCTCTCGCCGCGGGCGTTCGCGCCAGCACCCTGCGCGACACGCTGACCACGGTGCGCCGGCCGATCCTCGTCGGCCTTGCGCTCCATCTTGCCGCCACAACGCTCGGGACGATCGTGGCGCTCGCCCGCGGCAATGACCCGATACGACTGGCCGGCCAGCTCCTGGCTCTGGCCCTGGTGCCGCTGGCGGCCGCGACGCTCGTGGCCGCAACTCGCGTCGAGCGGTGGCGGTCGCTAGCCACCGGGTTGGCCGCGGCCTTCTCGCTGGCTGCGGTCGTCCAGATCGTCGGGTTAGGGGAATGGCCGAGCGGGCCGATCTCCGACCTGTCGTTCCGGCTCCCCAATTCGCTGTCGCTCGCGGGTCGCGGCACCCTCGTCCTCGCGCTTGCCGTCTGCCTGCTGCGCGGGCCGGGAGTTGCCACCCGGCTGCTGGGCGGGGTGGCAACCCTGCTTGTCGTCGTGCTGGTTGTGCTGACCCGGATTCGCACCTTTCTCATAGGCTTGCCGATCGTGGCCGTCACCCTTGCCGCGATAGCGCTCGCCCGCGGCCGCCGGCCGCTGGTTCGGGCGGGGATCACTGCGGCCGGCGCGACCCTCCTGGTCCTGCTGGTGCCGGCATCGGCGTGGTTGTGGTGGCGCGCGCCGCGCTCGCCCCTGCCGGTCGAGCCGATCCCGATCCAAGCTGCGGATGCGGCCGCCCAATACCCCGGCTCTGCGAGGTCGGGGCTCGCTTTCACTCTTCTCGCAACGCTCGTTGCACCACGCGAAGACCTGGTCCGGGTCACCGGCCACATCGCCTGTGAGACCAACTCGTTGGTCCTGGTACGCCTCCAGCGCCTTCAACCCGGGCTGAGGCTCTCACAAGCATCGAGAACCGAGGTGCTGCCCGTGCAAGACGTTCCGGTCGCCTTCGTGCTGGTGGTGCCCGGCGATGGTGCCCGCCTCGCTCTGGAAGCCTCGCGGCCCGCCAGCTCGACCTGCCGGCTTCTCGACGTCAAGGCGGAGAGGCTCGGTCCGGTCGCGCTCGCGCCGGCCGTGACGACCTTGTGGGTCGCGCTGCGCCGCCCGCCAGACCCCGATCCTGAGGGAACACCCAGTGCCCTTGCGGACGATGCGAGCCTCGCATTCCGTCTCAAGGAAGCGAGGGCGCTCGTGACGGAGATCCGTGCCGGGTCGGCTTGGGAGGTGCTGTTCGGGCGCGGGCTCGGCGCGACGTTTCAACTCGACACCGCCGGCTTCGACAACAAGGGCAATGTGGTCTCTTTCGGAGAGACGAACTTCATCCACAACCTCTACCTCTTCCTTTTCTACAAGCTGGGCGCCGTGGGAGCAGCGCTTTTCCTTGCCGCGCTGTTGCTGTGGACTATCGAGTCCGGGCGCGCCGCGCTTGCGTTCGCTCCCGCCAGTTCCGAGCGCCTCTTCGCTGCCGGCGCTGCCGCCGCCTGGGTGAGCTACGCCGTCATGGGCCTCACCGCCCCTCACCTGGTCACCTTTGGGATCGCACCTCTGCTCGGGTTCCTGCTCGCCGCCACGGCGCACCTCGTTCCCCGGTCGGCCGCCGACCACGAGGCTGGGGTCAGGCTTGCGTAATTGCATATCCGGCCCGAGCGAGATCGAGATAATGCAATAATGCAAGCCTGACCCCAGGTGCAGGGCGATGTGGCGGCGTGGGTCGCTACAATGCGCCGATGAAGCACACGCGCGTGCTGCAGCGGTTCGCCGATCACGTCGTCGTCGCCGACGGCGCGACCGGGTCCGAGCTGCTGACGCGGCTACCTGCCGGCGCGCACCTCGACCTTGCAGCGCTGGAGTACCCGCGCGAGGTATTGAGCATCCATCTCGCGTACCTCAAGGCCGGCGCCGAGCTGATCGAGACCGCGACGTTCGCCGCCTCGCGCCCACGCCTCGACCGTCTGCACACCGCGGACCTCGTCGAGACGGTCAACGCCGCCGGCGTCAAGCTCGCCCGCGAGGCGCGCGAGATCGCCGGGGTCGACGCGCTGATCGCCGGCTCGATCGGCCCGCTCGCCGGCGTGCTCGACATGGACGAGCACGAGGGGCGCAGCGCCATCGCCGTCGCCCACGCCGAGCAGGCCGCGGTGCTCGCCGGCCGCGGTGCCGACCTGCTGATCCTCGAGACGTTCTTCCGCCTCGACGAGCTCGAGCTGGCGATCGGCGCGGTGCGCGACGTCACCGACCTGCCGCTGGTCGCGATGCTCACCTTCGCCGACGAGCCGCTGCCGCAGCCGTACGAGGAGCACGCAAGCCAGGTGCTGGCGCTGTTCGCGCACGACCTGCTCGCCGCCGGCGTCAACTGCTCCCCCGGCCCGTTCGCCACCCTCGAGATCCTCGAGCGCCTGCGCGACGCGCCCGGGCCGCTCGCCACCATGCCCAACGCCGGGACGCTGGTGCGGCGCAGCGGACGCATCCTGTCGCCGCCGGCCACGCCGAGCTACCTCGCCGAGTTCGCTTGCCGCGCCGCCGGTCTCGGCGTTGTCCTCGTCGGTGGCTGCTGCGGCACCGGTCCCGATCACATCCGCGCCATGGCCGAGACCGTGCGCGGCCTGCACCCGATCCGCCATGATCACGTCGCCGTCGCCGTCGCGAGGGCGCCGGCGCGACCTGCCGTCACGCACCCCGAGTCGACGCTGGCGGCGCGCCTGGCCGCGGGCGAGTTCGTCAAGGTGGTACAGATTGACCCGCCGAAGGGCACCAACAGCGACCGCATCGTCGAGGCGTGCCGCGCGATCGCGGCCGCCGGCACCGTCGACGCCGTCGACATCAACTCCAACCCGCTGGCGCGCCTTCGCCTCGACTCGCTGTGGCTCGCCGCCGAGATCCAGCGGACCGTCGGTATCGCGACGATCCCGCACGTCACGCCCCGCGACGCCAGCCTGATGGGCCTGCAGGCGCAGCTCCTCGGCGGCTGGCGCGGCGGCATCCGCAACCTGCTGGCGATCTCCGGCGACCCGTCGCAGCTCGGCGACTACCCCGGCGTGCACGACGTCTACCACGTCGACATCTTCGAGCTGGTACGTTCGCTCTCACGCATGGCCGAGGGGTTCGACTGCGCCGGCAACCCGGTCGGCGAGCCGCCCTCGTTCTTCACCGGGGTCGCGATCAACCCCGGCGCCGACGACCTCGATCAGGAGATCGCCCGCATGCACCGCAAGGTCGAGGCCGGCGCCCACTTCCTGATGAGTCAGGTGTTCTTCGAGTGGGCGCCGTGGCAGCGCCTGCTCGACCGCTGCGGCGGCGCGCTGCCGCTGCCGGCGCTCGTCGCGGTGTGGCCGCTGTCGTCGCTACGCCTGGCGCTGCGGCTCCACCACGAGGTACCGGGGATCACCGTGCCGGCCGACCTCCTCGCGCGCCTCGAGCGCGCCGGCGCCGAGGCCTCGCGCGTCGGCATGGAGCGCGCCCGCGAGCTGCTGCGCGAGGCGCCGAAGCATGCCGCCGGCGTCTACCTCATCGCCCCGTTCAAGAACCCGGAGGAGGTCCTCCACCTGCTGGACGAGTCGGGGTGATGGCCGGTCGCCTCGGCAAGCTGACGGCCCTTTCCCCTGCCGAGGTCCGGCTTCTCGTCCAGGCCGCAGCCGGGCTGCTCCTCACGCGCGCCATGCTCGCGCTTGCCGGCTACGCCCGCGCCGCACGCACGCTCGACTGGCTCGCCCGCGTTCCGCTCGGGCCGGCGCTACGCGGTGACGACGCGGCCCGCGCGCAGGCCACCGCCAGGCTCGTCTACGCGGCCGGCGCTCGCCCCCCGTTCCGGGCCACCTGCCTGCCAAAAGCTCTGGTGCTGCGCGCGCTGCTGCTGCGACAACGGATCGCGGCCGACTTTCGCATCGGCGTGCGCATCGTCGACGGCCGCCTCGAGGGCCACGCCTGGGTCGAGCACGCCGGCGTGGCGCTCAGTCAAGATGCCGCGGTCGGCGAGCGCTTCGCCACGTTCCCCGGCGACCTTGCCGCCATTCGGAGCTGGATAGAGTGACAGCGCTCGTCTCCGGCGCTATGCTGATCAGGCATCATCCACGTCGGGAGGCCTTTATGCGGAAGCTGGCGATCGTCCTCACGGTCCTCGCGGCGCTCTCGTTCTTTGGAGGCGTCTGGCGGACATTCCTCGGACGGCTCGTCGTCGGGACGAGCTTCCTCGGCGTCAGCGCCGAGGCCTACTGGCGGGGCGCGACCGGGCTGCTGCTGCTCGCCATCGTCCTGCTGATGCTGGACCGGTCGCAGACGAGGTAGCGCCCTGTCATCCTGAGGAGGGCACAGCCCGACGAAGGACCCCGCCGCGCCTGAGGCTCGTCAGTCAGCGGATGCGCCGGGGTCCTTCGCTAGGAATCCACATGAGCCGGGGCTCACCCCAAACCATGAAAGTCACTGTTACTGCGAGGAACGAGCATAGCCCTGCCTTCGGCAGGACAAGCGAGCGACGAAGCAGTCTCCCCCGGCATCGTGAGATTGCTTCGGTGCCCGGCTCGTCGCCGGCGACCCGGTCGCCTCGCAATGACATTTCTTGCGGAACGACTCCCTAAGCAACGACGGGCGCCCGATCAGGACGTCAGCGCTATCTCGGCGTGGCGCATCTGGGCGCGCCAGGAGGTGGCGTAGCGACCGCCGTGGGCGAGCAGCTCGGCGTGCGTCCCGGACTCGACGAGCTTCCCAGAGTGCATCACGTGGATGACGTCGGCGCGCATCGCGGTCGTGAAGCGGTGCGTGACGATCAGCGCGGTCCGGCCCTCGACCATCGCGCGGAAGCGGTCGAGCCATTCGGCCTCGGCCCACGAGTCCATCGCCGACGTCGGCTCATCGAGCAGCACGACCGGCGCGTCGCGGAAGAACGCGCGCGCCAACGCCACGCGCTGCCACTCGCCGACCGACAGCTCCGCGCCGCCGGCGAACCACTTGGAGAGCAGCGTGTCGTAGCCGCGCACCAGCCGTGACGCCGGCTCGTCGGCGCCCGCCGCGCGCGCAGCGGCCTCGACGCCGGCATCGTCCTGCGGCCGCGCCAGGTCGCCGATGCCGATGTTCTGGCGCATCGTCAGCGCATAACGGGCGTGCTGCTGGAACAGCACGGCGATGGCGCGCCGGAGCGCGTCCACGTCGAGCGCGCGCGCGTCGGTGCCGCCGATCTCGACGACACCCTCCTCGGGATCGTAGAGCCGGCAGATCAGCTTGATCAGCGTGCTCTTTCCGGCGCCGTTCGCGCCGACGATGGCGGCGATCCGCCCGGCCGGCACGTCGAGGTCGAAGCGCTCGAGCGCGGTGTGCTCGCTGCCGGGGTAGCGGAACGTCACGCCGCGAAAGCGAATCGCGGGCGCGACCCGAACGGGTAGCGCGACGGGGCTCGGCGGCGTCGCGATCCGCGACTCGAGCGTCAGAAAGCTGAAGAAGTTGCCGAGGAACATGCTGTTCAGGTAGATCTGGCTGAGGTTATCGAGCAGCGAGCCCATCAGCTTCTGGCCCTGACTGAACGCCTGATAGAACATCGCCAACGAGCCGAGGCTGAACTTGCCCTCGAGCGCCTGCCAGACCATCCACGCCAGCGCGCCGCCGGTCACCGCGAGGCCGAGCATCCCCGCCGTCAGACCGGTGAGACCCTCGTCGCGGGCGAGCTGCATCCGCTCGTTGCGGAGCGTGCCGCGCAGTCCCCGATAGATCGCCTGGAAGTGGCCGCCGAGGCCGAACAGCCGGACCTCCGCAGCGTTGTCGGCGCTGGTGAGAATGTAGTCGAAATACGTGGCGCGCCGCTCCTGCGGCAGGATGCGCAGGCGCCACGAGTACTCGCGGACCATGTACCGCGTCAGCGCCAGCACTGCCGGCACCGTGCTGACCACCAGCAGCACCGGCAGCCCGATCCCGAAACGCGCGAGAACGACCAGCATCGAGCCGAGCGTCAGCACGTGCTGCACCATCCCGCCGACGCTGCGCAGCAGGGCGAGCGGCCGCTGCTGCACGTCGTAGCGGATCAGGTGAAGCTGGTCGAAGTACTGCGCCGACTCGTAGTACTCGAGATCGACGGCGATCGCCTTCGCCTGCAGCAGCGCCGACATGTGGTCGCGCACCACCTCCGACTGCGCCGTCTGCACCCAGCGCGACAACGCCTGCAGCACCTCGGTGAGCACCAGCACCCCGGCCGCCGCGCCGGCCAGCAGCAGCGGCCCGCGCGCCCGCTCCCACCCGGCGCCGGCGCCCATCGTGGCGACCAGCGCGTCCACCAGCGCCCGCGTCAGGAACACCGACACCACGGGCAGCAGACCGAGCAGCAGCGTCAGCGCGCCCCAAACCGCCGTCAGCCGCGGCGCCGCCGTCCACACGAGCCCGAGCGCCCGCCACAGATGCGGCAGTTGCGCGAAACCCTTGCGGGCCTTCTCGCGCACCACATTGGCCGTACCCGGCATGCGCGACAGCGTAGCAAATCGCCATCCCGCGGGTGCGCCCGGATTCCTGCGCTCGGAATCTCCATGAGCCGCGGCTCACCCCGGACCGTGAAAGTGACTGTCACTGCGAGAAGCCGCGCAGCGGCGACGAAGCAGTCTCCCCCGACATGGTGAGATTGCTTCGTTGCCCGGCCCGCCTGCGGCGGTCCGGGCGCCTCGCAATGACCGCACTTCCCGAGGGGCTTTCAGGACAACGACAGCGGGGGGCGCTCGAAAGACAGCAATGGCCGCCATGCATCGGCGGCCCTCGGCACAAGGCGAGTGAGCCTTCGTCAGCCCTTGACGAGCCCCAGTCGTTTCGCGGCGAACCAGGCGCGGCGGCGCGCCCAACCCCATGTCGCGGGTGTCTTCATCCGCAGCACCGCGGGGTGCGGCCAGACGCGGCGCCACGCCGCCTTCCACCCCATGCGGCTCTCGCGTCGGGCGAAAAGCCTCGCCAGGCTGACGATCTCGAGACCGGCGCCGTCGACGCCGGCGCGGCCTATGAGGCGCAGTGCCAGCCTTTCGGCGAGCCGCACGCCGGCGCCTGCACCTGCGGCGATGGCTCGGTTCGCGTCGTCATCCCAGAGATCGGCAACCGCCGCCGCCACCGGCGCGACGAACAGTTGCAGCCCCCAGCGCCGCGTCTCGGCGAGCACGCTCTCGACCATCCCCGCGCCCGCCGCCGCCGCAATGCGGTGCAGGTCCCACAGGTGGATCAAGAGACGCGGCGGCGGCACCGTCCACCAGTGCACCGCCGCGAGCACGTACGCGTCCGCGAGCTGCAGCCGGCGGCCCGTCGGTTCCGCCTCCCCGTCCGCCTGCGACCGCTCGAGCACCGCCGTCGCGAGCCCCTCCGGCGCGCATCCCCACAACCGGAAGTGCAGCTCCAGCGGCACGCCGTTGTCGTTCGTCGCCTGCCAGTTGTACCCCTCGTCCTCGACGAACGCGTCGGCGCCGTCCACGTCGGTGGCGTCCCGCCATCCGGCCTCGGCGAGCGCCAGGCGCGCCCGTTCGTAATCTCCGCCCGCCACCAGCACGTCGATGTCCCCCGTGGGCCGCTCGTCCCACTGCGGGTAGACGTGCGGCGACAGCCCCAGCCCCTTGAACGGCGCCCAGGCGATGCCCTCCCGCCCCAGCACCCTGGCGATCCCGATGAGCGAGTGGCGTAGCAGCAACCCGTGCGAGGTCGCCGCCATCAGCTCACCGTGCCACACCGCGACCTCCGGCCCGCCGACCCCGACCTCCGCCGCCCGCAGCGCCAGCGCCGGCGCGATGCGCCCGCCGGCGACGGCCCGGCGCAGGTCCTCGCGGAACGCCAGCTCCCCCAGCGCCCGCCGGTCACCGGCCAGAGCGGCAGCGAGCAGCTTCATCTCAGCAGTCATCGTGGCAGTCTACCGTCAGTACCGGCCCTGCTCCCGCGCCCCCCTGCGAGGGCAAGCGCGCGAGCGCGTTCGTGCTCCAGCACGACGGGAGGGCCGGCGCCCTCGCCGGCCCAGTGTGCTCTTTCGTAGCGCGGGCATCCTGCCCGCACTCTTCTACAGGCGCTCTACCTGTCAGTCGCGAGAGTGCTATCCTCATCACATGGCTCTAGATGCCATGTTCGATCGGGTCATCGATGCGGCGCGCGCCACGCCCGCGGTGGTTGCCCTCTACCTCTTTGGCTCGCGCTCCCACGGGGGCGACGCACCAGCCTCCGACATCGATCTCGCCGTTCTCGGTGACCGTCCCATACCGCTGGCTGCTCTCGTCGACCTCCAACTGCGTTTCCGGGAGATCGTCGCGCCACCGGTCGATCTTGTCGATCTCCGCGCCGTCGATGCTTTCCTGGCCCTGGACGTCATCCGCGGCGAGCGCATCTACTGCCGCGACGACCTACTCGCCGACGAGTTCGAGTTGTTCGTCATGCGCCGCGCCGGCGATCTCGAGCCGTTCGAGCGGGAGCGACGCCGGCTCCTGGCGACGACAGCGTTCGCCCGTGCATCGTCAGGGAGCTGAGATGACACCCGGCGTCATCAGCGAGAGGGTAGCCCTGGCCAAGCTTGCGCTGTTGAATAACATGCTCCGTGGCATCGCCACACTCCCGCTGGCGTCAGAGGAGGCGTTCCTCGCCGACCCACGGATGGTCGCGGCAGGCGAGTCGTTCCTCCGGCGCGCCATCGAGGCGCTGCTGGACCTCGGCCGACACATCTTGGCAAAGGGCTATGCGGAGGTTGTCCCGGAGTACGCCAACCTCGGCCCAGCGCTCGTTGGGCAGCACGTCCTCAGCGTTGACCTCGGAGACCGACTGCGGCGAATGGGCGGCTACCGGAACCGCCTTGTGCACGGGTACGAGGAGATCGGTGGCGCCGAGCTGTATCGCATCCTCACCGGTAATGTGGCCGACGTCCTGGAGGCCGCCGAGGCTCTTCGAGCCTGGCTCGCCGCCAATCCCGACAAGCTCGACCGCCGGCTCTGACCCGCCCCTGCTCTCGTGCTTCCCTGTGGTGCGGGAATCCTGCCCGCGCACTCTTCCCTGCCTTGGTGTGGTGCGGGCATCTTGCCCGCGCACTCTTCCCTGCCTTGGTGCGGTGCGGGAATCTTGCCCGCACTCCTTCTCGCCTCAGTGTGGTGCGGGCATCTTGCCCGCACTCATCCGTCATGCCCTGCACTGCGCGCGCACCAGCGACGCGATGCGTCCAGGTCGGCATCGGTCTGTGCCGCGCCGGACGGCAGGCACAGGCCGCGTTCGACCAATGCGCGCTCACGTCGCCGCCGGGTCGATCGTGATGCACGTCAGCCAGCGGGTGGACCGCATCTCTGTCCGGCCTTGACGGCCAACTCCTGGCGAATTCGCTCGGCGAGAAAGACCTTAAGCAAGGACTGGTATGGCACATCGCGCGAATTGGCCAGGAGTTTGAGCTCCGTCAGCATCGACTCCGGCAGGCGAAGCGAGATCGTCCGCGTCGAGGGCCGCAGCTCGCCCAGCGTGACACGTCGTGCCTTGCGCCAATCCACGAAGTCGGCAGAATCGTGAGTTGACCAGAACTCCCGCTCGGCGTCCTCACTCCTGAACTTCGGGATGGCCTTCAACCGGCTCTTTTTCGGCATCTTCGTACGCCTTTCGCTCCTGCCTGCTCATGTCACGGGCCGAAATCACCCGAATGCGATCCTCCCGCACCGTGGCCGCGATGAAGAGCAGGCGCCCAACGTCGGTCTGCCCGAGCGCGAGAAAACGCGTTTCGCCCTGCGAATGCCCAATGCCCTCTGCAACGACCAGAGGGCGGTTGAAGACGACCTGCTCGCACTCCGCGCGCGTGACTCCATGGCGAGCCAAGTTCTTGTCGGCGTTCCCTTCGTCCCACTCAAAGCCCACGCACCCGAGAAGCTCGTCCATCAATAAGACCTCACACGACGTATATTACCATCGTATACACGAATCAAGTCCGCGCCGCTCATGGCGATGTCGACGCGCACGCTGCGCCCTCCCCGACCCGCGCTCCTGCGTCTTTGTGGTGCGGGCATCTTGCCCGCACTCTTTTTCCCCTGCCATTTTGTGGTGCGGGCATCTTGCCCGCACATTCCCTCGTCACGCCCTGCACTGCTCACGCACGAGCGACGCGATGCGCTCCAGCTCGGCATCGGTCAGCGCCGACCCGGACGGCAGGCACAGGCCGTGCTCGAACAGCGCCGCGCTCACGGCGCCGCCGTGCACCCGGTATTCCGCGAACACCGGCTGCAGGTGCATCGGCTTCCACAGCGGCCGCGATTCGATGTTCTCCGCCTCGAGCGCGAGCCGCACGTCCTCGCGCGTCGCCCCGAACGCCTTCGGGTCGATCGTGATGCAGGTCAGCCAGCGCGTCGAGTGCGCCCACGCCGGCTCCGGCATGAACTCCACCCCAGGCAGGTCGCCGAGCAGCTCGACATAGCGCGCGAAGTTGCGCCGCCGCGCCGCCACGCGCTCCGCCAGCACCCGCAACTGCCCCCGGCCGATCGCCGCCAGCACGTTGGAGAGCCGGTAGACGAACACCGGCACGCCGCCCTCGTACGTGACCGCGTTGGCCGTCGCCGAGAACGTGAACGTCGAGCACAGCACCTCGTCGCCGCGCTCGACGCCGGCGAGCTTGATCGCCAGATGCAGCGCCGCCGTCCCCGACGACAGCGCCGCCGCGTGCGGCACGCCGACCGCCGCCGCGAACTCCCGCTCGAACGCGTCCACGTGCGGCCCCAGCGGCGCGATCCAGTTGCTCGCGAACGCGTCGTTCACCAGCTCCAGCTCGTGGCCGGACATGTGCGGCGGTGACAGATAGACTCGCGGCATCGTCAGTCGTCCTCAGTTTCCACGTGTGCACACTCCCCGCCCCAGCGCCACCGAACCGGCGTAGGTGCTTCCTCCGGGACATGCACGTTTTTCGCGAGGATACGGTCTGCAACACCTGTGGGGTCTGTAAATTGGCGTGTTTGCATTTCCGGGGTTCGTGGCCTTGTCGGTCGTGGCTTCGCCGCCTTGGGGGCGGAGCTTGCCTCCGCCCTTCCCGGCAGGGTGGCGACGACCCGGCGGAAAGGGGCCAGGCAAGCTGGCCCCCTACTCCACCACCTCGAACGTCAACCGCGATCCGTCGAAACGGGGCCAGGCAAGCTGGCCCCGTACACCACGAATTCGGAAGTCGGATGTAGGTGCTTCCTCAGGAACATGCACGTTTCTCGCGCGGATACGGCTTGCAACGAGTGCACCATCTATAGTTTGGCGTGTTTGCGTTTGCGGTGCCCGTGGTCTTGACGGCCGCGGCTTCGCCGCCTTGGGGGCGGAGCTTGCCTCCGCCCGTCGTGCCGCTGCCTGGGCCGATCAAACGGGGGCAGGCAAGCTGCCCCCCCTACACAGACACCGCCGTGCCCGATCAATGCCCTGCAGGCAACAGCGTTGCTGGTGTAGGGGCGGAGCTTGCCTCCGCCCACGATCCCTGCGCCGTCGGCCCCAACGACGGGGTAGGCGCGCTGCCTGCCCATCCTGGGCCCGGGCTAAATCGCGGCTTGCAGGCAGGCTCTGCTCATCGCTGACCGTCTGGATTCCGAGGCCTTCCAGCAGGTCACGGACTCGCTCGAAGGCGTCGCGGGTAACTCGATCGCGAGCGCTCGCGTCGGTGACGTTCTGGAACTCGGCGACGGACCTCGGACCGACATGGTTCGGGGAGGCGAACTTCTCGGCGATCTTCTGTAAGGCCTCCCGAGCGAGGCCGTGGGCCAGCCGCGGACGGAACTCCTGGAGAATGGCGTCCAACCCATCAGGGTAGTTTCTCAGGCAATAGACCAGATCGTAGGCGTCCTTCGGCTTGATACGGTCGTGAAGTGCCATCCCCTTCATGACGATGAACGGCACGATCGAAGCGACTCGAACGACCGCCGAGTCGAGTGACCCATCGGGAAGCGACCCGACGATGCGGACCTCTGTCACTGCCTCGAACGCGAGATCGCACCCGCGTGCCTTCCGTGCGCGCACGTCTTGAATCGGTTGCGTCCGGTGACCTTCCCCGGTCCCCTGATACTCACCGGCGAGGAGGTCGACCTCGACAACGAGGTGGCGATCCCCTACGGTGACGCGCCGCCGGAAGATGAACGGCTGTGCGGCTTCCTGCTCATAGCCGCGGGCGATGAGCAGCTTCCGAATCGTCCGGTAGCCGGGGTCCTTGAGTGCGCGGTGGTCGAGCGCCAGGTCGATGTCGATGCTCCCGATATGCGGCGAACCGGCATCAGGGAAGAGAAGCGCCGGGACCCAACCCCCCACGAGGACGATGGAATCACGGTACTCGGCGAGGACGTGCGCCAGCTCCAGAAGCACGGAGCGGGCGGCAGCGACCGCATCGGCCGTGTAGTCGTGCGGACCCGTCACCATCTGGGGATGATCGCTTCCTGGAGGAGAAACGCCGCGGCTTCCTCGCCACGGCCCTTGGTCGAGCGCAGGTCGAGATATGCTTGCACCGGCGCAACCAGCGGGATGCCGTCGATCGTGCTGGAACCGTAGAACACACCCTCATCATAGGGCTCGATCAGCCGCACATTGGCGCCGGAGGCGACCTCGCGGAGCTGCAGGGAAGCGGCGATGTCCTCTATTGCCCCCGCCAGGTACGCCTCGGCCTGCTGGGTGCGAACGAACGGTGCCAGGCGGGCGG
>Ga0315278_10002597_pt1 | contig 16073 bp, 11 predicted proteins | sample YL17G06_0_MG_FD_203880 | JGI IMG/M metagenome (GOLD analysis project Ga0315278, IMG submission 203880) | Sediment microbial communities from Yellowstone Lake, YNP, Wyoming, USA - YL17G06_0 | ecosystem: Environmental > Aquatic > Freshwater > Lake > Sediment | place: USA: Wyoming | collected... | reverse complement strand
CAGAAATCATCGAGAGGAATAGGTGTTCCATTTGTATCCCAGTGGCCCGAAATGGCAAAGCAGGGGTCGGCATCAATATTGCCCGTTCCCGCATAACCTCCCTGAATATCACTATAAGAAATAGAAAAATAATTGGGTGGGAATATCCAATAAGGCTTGGGGTTCTGGCCATTCCAGTAGATTATTGAATTCGTGATTGAAGACAAGGGATGTGCAGGCGAGGATATGACAGGGAGAGTATTGCCAATTATTGTGCAGTTGGAAATTTTTAATGGGCTTGCGGCACACTGTATCACCGGGCACGTCTTATATTCCCAACGCGATGCCCGATTCCCGGATACGACGCTGTTTTCGAGAATGGTTTCACCTGTGTAGCTTTCAATTGCGCTTCCATACATAGCGGAATTGCCGCTGATTCGACACCTGCTCAGATTGATACCGGAAATTTGATCATAGATGCCGCCGCCATGATATGCCGAATTTTCTTTGATTTCGGTTTCAGATAATAGAATTCGTCCGCTGCTATAAATGCCGCCGCCGAAGCTTTCTCCCTGGTTTAATGGCACCTGAACAGAATTTTGTGCGACCACACAGCCGGCGAGCATAATACCCAAAATCTGCGGAGGGCTGGTGGCAGGGGACATTTCAAAATACAGGCCTCCGCCTTTACATTCTTGTCCTTTGACAACATTATCCGTGATGGAGCTTTTAAGAATTGAAAATGGTGTTCTGTAATTGTAATTGGATGGAGCAGTAACTCTAAGGTAAATACCTCCTCCCCACGCCGGTCCGCCGCCCAGACCTTCCGCGACGTTGCCGTGGATATTACAGTCGGAAATGATAAATGACGTTGCATCGAGGCAATATATACCGGCACCGTTGAGCGAGGAGTTTCGGCCTATTTCCGAACCGATAACGGTTAAGGAACCGCGTTCGCAGTAAATTCCGCCGCCTCCGACAACAGGGGAGTTGCTTAGAGCCGAGTTTTCGTTAATCACACAATTTTTGATGGTAATGTTTCCCTGATATCCACAATAAATACCGCCGCCCGCTCCTGATGAGTTGCCTGAGATGGTAGAATTGGCAACCAGAACGGAACCGTTTTCGCAGTAAATCGCCCCGCCGGAACCTGTTGTAGCAACACCAGATGAATTGTTTGTAAGAGAGCAGTTTATTATTTCCAGATTACTATTTCTACAAAAGACATTTCCTCCCTGTTTGCTGATATTGCCTGTCAAGATGCAATTTGTGAGTTTTGCGCTGCTGCTGCTGCTCCCATCACAGGTAACTGCACCCCCGGTAAATGAGTTTCCGCGGGTTATTGTCAGTCCAGCTAATGTCCCGATAGTAATAGTAAATCCACGATGATATTGGCTGCCACCGCCATTGCAGTCGATGATGCAGGTTTCGGGGCCGTCCTGACTGCGGACGGTTATAGGTTTGTTAAGGATGATGTCCCGGTTACCGTCGCCGGTGTAAGTGCCGGGGGCGATGATGACCGTGTCGTTATAGCCGGCGGCGTTAATAGCGGCCTGAATGGTCGGGTACTGGCTCGGCACGAGCAGTTCTGCGCCATAAGTGCAGACCGTCGGGGCAAGCAAAACCAGACAGATTGTGATAATTACAGGTTTCATAATCCTTCCCTTTCAAAATTAATAAGATGATAGATATAAGGGCGGCCGGGGCGACACGCCCGGGTCAAATTGGGCGGGATTTTGCGCGCGGAATCAGCGGTATTGGTTGAAATATCCCAAAGTGTGGATTTCCTCTTCATCATTGCCTTGCCTCTTCCAAAACAAAAGCTAAACGCGCAACTGACAAGCTGCCGGACAAAGAAATTAACTTGTTTATCACTAAGGCAGGATGATAAGAAATGCCGCTGAAATTATGATGACGACCAAAAACAATTATATATAAATTTATTTTACCTGCCCACTAAGATACATTTTAGAACACAGGCGACCTACTTTGCAAGAAAAATCCAGAGATATTTGTAATGGGTCAGTTACAGGGGGTTTCCCCTTCGTAGCGCGGGCTTCCAGCCCGCGCAGGCGCGGCCAAGATGGCCGCGCTACGATTCGTCCCACCCATAACTGACCCATTACAGATATTTTAAATAAATTAATATGCCGTGAGTCAGGGCAATCGATAAATATAGTGCAAACAAGGCGTTACGAACTTTTCGGGTTGGTGTGGCCTTGCCCCCAAAAACTGTGCCAGTTGTAATTAGAGTGTCGACATGTTAGAAACCGAAAAAAAGGAGATTTACAATGCGTGGCGCAAGGCATTGAACCATTGTTATCTGTCGGAATACTTGCGGGGCGAGAATGGCGTCTGCGATTTGCGAAAAGTAATCTAATAAACCGGGCAATATGACTGAACCCCGCAAATCCCCCTCCCGTAAGGGATGGCCAAGCCACCACATTTTTACTCGTCTGCGGCGGACTTTGGGGCGGTTATAAACGGACGGACGATGATATTGACTAATCACGGTAAAAGTGCTATAATGCGGATTGTACCAAATCTCTATTAGCGGATATATATGGCCAAAACAGCACGCAGACATTTGGGGGAAATCCTATACAAGGCGGGCCTGGTGGAAAAACAGGCCCTCATAGACGCTATTAAAGTGGGTCAGGCAAGCAAAAAACGGCTGGGCGAGGTCCTGATTGAAAAGGGCCTTATTGACGAGGAAAACCTGGCTAAGGCCATCGCCAAGCAGTTCGACATGAAGTACGTAAATCTTGATACCACGACCATAACGCCCGAGTCGCTCAAGCTTGTTCCTGAAGACCTTATCAAGAAGCATAATGTTTTGCCCCTCGGCCTGGACAACGGCCGGCTCAAGTTGGCCATTTCCGACCCCGTAAACCTCGACGCGATGGACTCCGTCAGGTTCCGCACGAACAAGGAGCTTGACTGCTATGTGGCTAACCCTTCGAAAATCCGCACATTTGTTACCGATTCGCTCGACCAGAGCAGGGCAGAGGAATCCGACCGGCTCAGACACAGCATCGATGCCACTGCCGCCGAGCTTGCCGAGGCAGGGCACGAGTTTCAGGCGGAAGTCCTCAAGGCAGGGCAGGTCGCGGGGGGCGATGACGGCCCCGTTGTTCGATTAGTCAACCTTATAATTGATACAGCCGTCAATATGCGAGTAAGCGATATTCACATCGAACCGATGGCCGACAGGGTGCGAATCAGGTATCGGCTCGACGGAGTGTGCTTCGAAAAGGATAACATTCCCAAGAATATGCAGGCGCCAATGATGACGCGTCTCAAGATTCTTTCCGGCATGAACATCGCCGAAAAACGTATTCCGCAGGACGGTCGTATCAAACGCACCATAGGCAATCAGGACGTTGACTTCCGCGTATCCGCGCTGCCCGGCAACCACGGCGAAAGCGTCGTGCTTCGTATTCTGCGCCCCGACGCGGTAAACATCGGTATTAAGGCCCTCGGTTTCGAATCAGACGATTACGACCGCTTCCAGAAAATCATAAGGAGGCCCAATGGCATATTCCTTGTAACAGGGCCGACCGGCAGCGGTAAAACAACAACGCTTTACGCCGCTTTGCAGGAGCTTAACAAACCCGACAAAAAAATCATTACCGCCGAGGACCCCATCGAATACAGCTTCGCCGGGATGAACCAGGTGCAGGTTCGAGAGGATATCGGGCTTTCATTTGACAAAATACTGCGTGCGATGCTTCGTCAGGCGCCGAATATAATCCTTGTCGGCGAAATTCGCGACGGCATCGTCGCTGACGTCGCAATCCAGGCCGCACTTACCGGTCACCTCGTCTTTAGCACACTTCATACCAACGATGCCCCAAGCGCTATCACGCGTCTGGTCGATATGGGCGTTAAACCGTTCCTTGTCGCAAGCTCAATTCAGGCCATTATGGCCCAGCGATTGGTTCGGATAATATGCAAGAACTGCAAAACCGTCGATAAAGACCCGGACCCCATGCACCTTCGCCTGCTCAATATTACGCCTGAGGACCTGAGGACGAACTCGGTTTACAAGGGTGCAGGTTGCAGTCAGTGCAATGGAATAGGTTATAAGGGGCGTAAGGGCATATTTGAAATGGTCGAGCTTAACAACGAAGTCAGGGAGCTGGCGTTTTCGAAGGCGCCTATTGGTGAACTGCGAAAGGCCTGTATCGCCAGCGGCATGAAAACCCTTATGGAAGACGGCAAACTCAAGATATTCAGAGGAGTTACCACGCCGGCGGAAATCGCAGCCGTAGCACAGACCGAGGGCGTGGTCGTTTGATTAATCTGCACTTTTTTTGGGAATCACTAAATGGCAACAGTAAATATTGATCGCCTGCTTCAGGCCTGCGTCACTATGGGTGGCTCAGATATTCATATTGCCGTCGGCCGACCGCCCGTTCTGAGGATAGATGGCCGGCTGCGCTCGCTGGAAACAAAAGTTCTTGAGCCGGATGATACCTTTGCCCTGATGAAGAGCATCACCCCGGAACGAAATCAGCAGGAATTCCAGGAAGAAGGCGGCACCGACTTCGGTTTTGCGTATGGCGAGCAGTGCCGATTCCGTGTCTCCGTGTTCAAGCAAAAAGGGAACGTCGGTATCGTTCTGCGTCTGATTCCATCCAAGATTTTGAGTTTCGATGAGATTGGTCTGCCGAAGATATGTGCCGCTCTTTGCCGCAGACCGAGAGGGCTTTTTCTCGTTACAGGACCGACCGGAAGCGGTAAAACAACCACGCTGGCGACGATGGTCAATTACATCAACGAAAATATTGACCGCCATATCATTACCGTGGAAGAACCCATCGAATACTACCATTCGCACAAAAAGTCCATTATTAACCAGCGCGAAGTTGGAATAGATGTTCCCAGCTTTTCCGAGGCGCTTCGTCGCGTTCTGCGACAGGACCCTGACGTCATTCTCGTCGGCGAATTGCGAGACCTTGAGACGATTGAGGCCGCTGTTCGTGCGGCGGAAACGGGACACCTGGTTTTCAGTACCCTCCACACAACCAGTGCCTCGGGTACCGTGACCAGAATTATTGACGTATTTCCTGTTAACCAGCAAGAGCAAATCCGCATTCAGTTAAGCAGTAACCTGCTTGCTGTTCTGAGCCAGGCGCTTTGTCCGTTATCCACGGGCAAAGGCCGAGTCGCGGCTTATGAATTTATGGTAGTTACGCCTGCTATTGCGAATCTTATCCGCGAAAACAAGACCTACCGTATCGACTCAAGTATCCAGACCGGCAAAAGACTTGGTATGCAGCTTCTCGACGACCATTTGTGGCAATTATATGAATTGGGTAAGATTACGATGGCTGAGATGCTCGATAAGGCCCGGTCGCCCGGCGATTTACATGATAAGGCAATGGCACGCCTCAAGACCCTCAAGCCACACGAGAGACCTCCAGAAGATGAAGAGGATTTTGGGCCTATCCTGCGAACTTAACATCTTGTGGTTCTTGATGTTATGGCGGTTTTGGGGTATAGAACTCAACCGCCGACGATTTTGGGGGGATACATCCGTTAATGGGGTTGTCCTATGAGTGGCGGGGGGCATAAGTTTGGTTTGCAAGATATGATTTTTAAGACACAGACAAGGTTTATGGGACTTAAATTCTGTCTCATTAACCGTATGTCCAATTGCTAATTCCTTGACAGAACACAAATTATGAGCATATAATAGGGGGTGTTGGCAAGACACAAGTAAGGGATGAGTTTATGGATAAGATACCGCCAATAGAACAATTACGAGGCAGACCCATCGGTCGAGTGCTTATGAAGATGGGGTTGCTAACCCGCGAAAAAGTCCACCATTGTCTTGAAGTCCAAAAACAACGGCAGCAAAAGGAACATAAGAACATTCCGATAGGGGAGATTTTTGTTGAGCTTGGGCTTGTAGATGAGAGGCAGTTGCATATCGCTCTGGCCGCCCAGCGAGGAATGGAATTTGTAAATCTCGGCGAAATGGATGTTCCGCCGAGCGCCCTGGAAAAACTCTCGCCTCAGATGGCCAAGACATACCGCGTTTTGCCTATTGAATTCAAGGCGGACACAAACGAGCTGGTGGTGGCGGTTGATAAAGCCGACAGTTTCCGTGCCACAGATGACCTGAGCACGCTGCTCGGTCTGAAAGTGACTGCGAAAATCGTTGACACAAAGGCGCTTGACGCGGCAATTACGAAATATTACCAGCAGAAGGATGAGGGAGAGGGAATAAACGAGCTTATCACTGAGATTCAGGAAGACGGATTCCTTGCCGAATTCGAAGGGCGAAATCAAAGCATCGACCTCGATGAGCTTAAGGAACTGTCTGAATCGAACCCGGTCAAGAAGCTTCTTAACTTAGTGCTGATGCAGGCCATCAGGGACAAGGCCTCGGACGTACACTTTGAGCCGTTTGAAAACGAATATAAGATGCGATATCGAATCGACGGCGTGCTTTATGAGATGGTTCCCCCGCCTAAGCATATCGCCGCCGCGCTTAGCTCTCGAATAAAAGTTATGGCCAACCTCGATATCGCGGAGCGGCGACTGCCCCAGGACGGTCGAATTTCTCTTACCGTGCAGGGCAACCCCGTTGACCTGCGTGTTAGCGTTCTGCCCACGATGTTCGGGGAAAGCGTCGTGCTTCGTATCCTTGACCGCAGCCAGATGCAACTCGACCTTGCAAAGCTGGGCATCAGAACCGACGAACTGAACATTATCCGACAGCTCATTCACAAGCCCAACGGCATCATCATCATTACAGGCCCAACGGGCTGCGGAAAGACCACGACACTCTACGCTGCTCTAAACGAGCTTAATGACATCGAGACCAAGGTAATCACTACCGAGGACCCGATTGAATACGATATTGACGGCATCATTCAGGTGCAGATGAAGCCGGACATCGGGGTGACTTTTGCGAAGTGTCTGCGTTCCATTCTCCGTCAGGACCCCGACGTTGTGATGGTCGGCGAAATCCGCGACCTTGAGACGGCGGAAATCGCCGCGCAGGCGTCCCTGACAGGTCACATCGTTTTTACGACGCTTCACACCAACGACGCGCCGAGCTCCATCGCCCGACTTTTGGACCTTGGCATTGAGCCGTTCCTTGTTACGGCAACGCTCGAAGGCATTGTCGCGCAGCGGTTGGTGAGAAAAATCTGCGAGCATTGCAAGACGCCGTTCAAGCCGACGGAAAGCCAGCTTATGGAACTTAGTCTTACGCTGGATGAGGTCAAGGGTAAGCAGTTCTATTACGGCGCCGGCTGCAGCAGGTGCAACAATACCGGGTACAAAGGCCGGACGGGTCTTTTTGAAATTATGACGTTCAACGACGAGATATGCGAGTTGATTATGAACCACGCCTCAACAAACGTTCTGCGGACCGCCAGCCAGAAGGCTGGTATAAGATTGCTTCGTGATGCGGGTCTGTCGGCGATTTATAACGGCGTGACGACGATCGACGAGGTCGTAAAAGAAACGATGGCGGAAAGCGAATAACTTATGAACCATATATTCGTAGGAGGTATTTATGCCGCTCTTCAAATATGAAGCGCTCGATTCTCAGGGGGTTGCGATAAAAAACGAGGTCGAGGCGTTAAGCCAGAAAGAGGCGGTCAGCAAAATACGGAATATGGGGTATTTCCCCACGAAGGTATTGGCCGTTGGCGCCGGGAAGAAAGCCGGCGTTGCTGCCGGAGCCGTCGCCAAACCCAAGAAAAGGCGAGGGGCGGGCGGCAAGGTCAAAATAAAATACATCACCCAGTTCGCCCGGCAGTTGTCCACGCTGCAGGACGCGGGCCTGCCCATCCTGAGGTCGCTGCGAATACTGGAGGAGCAGCAAAAGGCGGGCACCTTCAAGCGCATCATCGGGTATGTCGCCGACGAAATCGAGGGAGGCGCAACTTTGTCTGAGGCATTTAGCCGGTTTCCCAGGTGCTTCGACCGCCTGATGGTCGGTATGGTCGCCGCTGGCGAGACGGGCGGCGTGCTCGACCTGATTTTGTCCCGCGTGGCCGACTTTATGGAAAAGTCCCAGAAACTCAAGTCGCGTGTCATTGGCGCGATGATTTACCCGATAGTGGTTCTTAGCGCCGCATTTACGATGCTTTTGATGCTGATGATATTTATCATCCCCAAATTCCAAGTTGTCTTGACAGAAATGCTTGGGGAAGGTCAAATGCCCATTGTAACGCAAACCGTGCTCAAGGTAGCGAAGTGGATTGCGGAGGACTACGGTTGGGCCATCCTCGTCGGTGTGCCGTTTGCTTTTATCTTCCTGACCCGTCTTGCCAGGCGGTTCCGCGTCGGGCGATACGTCCTTGACAGCATCAAAGTCCGGATGCCTGTTATGGGTCAGTTGACGCGAAAAGTAGCCGTCACACGATGGACCAGAACGCTGGGCACTCTTATCGGGGCGGGCGTCCCCATCCTCGACGCTATTAACGTTACCAGCGAAACGGCAGGAAACGAAGTATTTTCCAGAATGCTTATCAACGTTCAGAACTCCATCCGGCAGGGCGATACCTTCGCGGCGCCGTTGAAGCAGTCCAAGACGGTTGACCTGATAGTTTCGAACATGGTGGCGGTAGGCGAGGAAACGGGCGACCTGGACAAGATGCTACTAAAAATTGCCGACAATTACGACGAGCAGGTTGACGTTCTCGTCGCTTCGTTAATGCACCTGCTCGAACCGATAATGATTGTCGGTCTCGGCGGCATCGTGCTGGTCATCGTGATGTCAGTGTTCGCGCCGATGGTTAAAATTATTACCACCCTCGATGTTGGCTGATAAAACTAAAACCTAATAACCGGGGTTATATCGAATAGTAAAGGAGAAGACAAATGAAACGGGTTAGCAACAACCAGCACAGCAGGCACGGCTTCACCATTATCGAGCTTCTCACGGTGATGAGCATCATTATTATCCTTATCGGCCTGCTTGTCCCTTCGCTGAATCGCGTCAAGCGATACTCGATGGATGTCAAGCAAAGGGCGCAGTTTCACAGCATAGCCATTGCGCTTGATTTGTTCAACGCCGAGTTCGATGGCTACCCCAATTCCGACGCGATGGACGACGACCCTGTCACGCCCAAAAACTATTGCGGCGCGATGAAGCTGGCCGAGGCGCTGGTTGGCCAGGACCTCAAGGGCTTTAATCCCGCATCCCGCTTCAGACGCAGCGGATTCGGCACAGCGGCCCCGACTATTGGTATGCCGTACCCGCCGTATAATACCTGCGGCGGTGCTGTGGATGCCGCCTGTTATAACGAAAACATCAGGTCCAGAAAGATGTATCTCCAGCTTGAAAACGCAAATGCCTACCTTATTAAAGATATCTATGTTCCGGCAAATATCAGTGCCGCCGGCTATACTAACCACACTGGCTTTGACCCCTGCACTTATGTCTTGTGCGATTCCTATAATCGCGTGACGAACAAAACCACGGGCAAAAAAATCGGTATGCCTATTCTCTACTATAAAGCGGATTCGACAAAATTGAAACACCCATTGCCGGCTGACTTGCCTGCGGATATGAAAACCAACAACGATGCGGGTATGTACATATACAGCTTTTATGACAACCAGGACCTTATTGATATGGGATTGCCCTGGTTTGCCGGCCCCTCGCATCCACTGGCGTCAAGCGGCGGGACTACAGCCGGCAAAAATGTTAATAGTCCTCCTTTGGCATGGCCAAGCTTATTCTATGATATTATCCGCGATAAAAAGATTTCCACAGGCGACAGGCCTGTCAGAGCCGACTCGTATATCCTGATGTCGGCGGGCTTTGACGGGGAATACGGCACAAAGGACGACATTTATAATTTTGGTGATTAAAAAACTCGGCGAGGAGAGGTGATGAAAGGTTTTTGTGGTCTTTGGCTGGTCTGCCTGCTGGCGTGCGCAATGGTCGCACAGGCAACAGAAGTCAGTTTAATTAGAAACGGAAGTTTTGAAATGGATGTGAATGGTCAGATTTCTGACATTACGGCGTATCATCCGACAAACTGGCTGGACGTGAACGTTCCTGTTTCAAAGTTCAGCGGTTTCGTGAACAATTATTGGGCCACCAATGGCAACTTGTCGCTGGCGTTATCTACCGGGATATACGCCACTTTTCAACAAGGTGATTCCGCTGCTGTCTCGCAATGCGTGTTTTTCGGCGACGTCAACAAAATCGCCTTCGACCTGCAGCTCAACACGGAATATCCACTGTATGTTGACTGGGACTCTAAACTGTTCAGCGCGATTATTACAATCGACGGCAATACAATCTGGGATTCTAACGAGGTTGGTTTAAATCAAAACGGCGTGTATCATATCGAGGTCAATGACATCAATGTTGTCCCCGGCTCACATTTGTTAGGCATCGGCATCAGGGCCAATACCGCGGCAACGCCGTATTATTACTATTACATCGCAAGATGGGATTCTATCAGTTTTGTTACGCCCAGCAGTGTTAAAGTTTACCCGCCCGGGGATTCCAATCAGGATTGCATCGTTGATATTTATGATTTGCAGGCCTTTGCCAACGGCTGGCTCCAATATACCGCAGGGCCGGATTTGTCCGGCGACGGCTTCAATAATTTTGCCGACTATGCGATTTTTGCCGATAACTGGATGCTCGGCTGCACGGAGGGTCCCATTGAGCCGAATTTCATCGACCCGCCTGAAACTGATTTCAATAACGACGGCGTCATCGACTATGGCGACCTTTTCGTCTTATGCGAGGACTGGCTCGGAGGCGGCGGGCCCTGTGTAAGGTCCGACCTCAATGAAGATGGCCTTGTTGACTTTGTTGATTTCGCCTTGTTTGCTGAGTACTGGTAGCAAAATGATTTTGTGAAAAGGATAACCACAATGAATAATCGTAAGGCGTTTACAATCGTTGAATTGCTCACAAGCATAACAATCATCGCCCTGTTGTTGGGCATCCTTCTGCCTTCCATTAGTATGATTCGCACAAAGGCCAAGGAAACTGCACAGAAAGCGCAATTCGCAACAATGGATATGGCGCTCGATGCCTTCAAACAGGATTATGGTGATTATCCGCCTTCTAATTGGCGTGCAATTCCGCCATTTCCACCGTTGACCAATTACTGTGGTGCTCAGAAACTTTCAGAGGCGCTTCTCGGCTGGGACCTGATGGGCTTCCATCCAAAGTCCGCCTGGCGGGCTGATGGTATGGATAGCACTGGCACAACAGCGGTTTATAATTCAACAATCGCTAATCTGCAGGAACGAAAAGGTCTTTATCTCGAAGTTGCGACAGCCAATGTTTTCCAACTCGGCAAGCTGTTCAATAATACAACTCCTCTTGAGTCCAAAACATTTGTGCTTTGCGATGTCTTCAAAGTAAGGAAAACAATCGATAACGATAGCACAGGCAAACCACTTACTGCCGGCGCTCCGATTCTCTACTATAAGGCAAATACAGCCAGCAAGATATTTGATTCCAATATAATAGTGCCGAACACCAGCTATAGAATCTATGATTATACCGACAACGACCCTTTAGTCCAACTCAAGAAGCTCACTGCAAATGGTAATCCTGGCCTTCAGCATCCACTGGGTTATTCTGTGGGTTCTGACAATCCGGTTTTCTACAGAGACACATTCAAAGATCCTGCATTACTTACTGGATATGGCGGTTCAGGAATCGGTTACGGCATAAGAGACCCGAAGATTACGCAAAACGTCTGGCCATACAGGCCTGATAGTTACATCTTAATCTCGGCGGGGCCTGACGGCTATTACGGCACGGCTGATGACATACATAACTACTAAACGCCGGCATTTGGGCGATTGATTTGCTTATGAGAACGCGCGCTTATAAATCCGGCTTCACGCTCATCGAGATGCTTCTGGTGGTGGCGATTATCGCCATACTCGTCTCGATGGTCGTCGGCGTCGCCAAACGCATCGACGACCAGAGCAAGGAACGGCTCTGCCGGAACTCCATCGCCCTGCTCGGCAACGCCCTCGAACAGTTCCGCGACTTCGGATACGAATATAAAAGCCCTGATTATGCTGATTTGGCTTTTCCCCTTGATTGCAATAATCTCAGCACTACGAACCTTAATTCCTATCTGAATCTTGAAATTGTGCTCCGTAACGCCATATATCCGCCTTCATCTGTAACATTCGTCAACATCTACGGCGCTTACGACCCGAGCTTCTCCGGCTCCACAGCGATGTATTTCATCCTGAGCCAAATTCCTGATTGCCGAACAACACTGGACAAAATCGACAAGTCGCTGCTGACAAACCTGGGCACTGATGGCAATCCGATGACTATATCCATAGAAGGTGCATCCGTGGTTATAGCTACATACCCCTGCACAAGGATTGTTGACCCATGGAAGAAGCCCCTCCGATATGATTATTACCCCGAGTTTGTCGACTACTTAACAGAATATCCTTCTGGTACATGGACGAACTACCTTAAGGATAGGAATTCCGCCAAGAAAACTTTCCCCGTAATAACGTCTGCTGGACCGGACGGGGTATTTGATACGGCTGATGATATATCGAACGTGAAGTGAAATGAGAAATAAACGCAGACAGGCCGGTGTGACACTTACTGAGATGACGATTGTCGTCGCGATAGCCGCGTTAATGGTCGGCCTGACTATCCCCGCGGCGAATATGCTCCTCAATTCCTTCGAATCGGAAAGCGGCGCAAAGTCGATAATCAGCTCCGCATTAGCCAGCGCACGCGCCATCGCCGCCAAAGAGCAGCGCTACGCAGGAATACGATTCCAAAAACGCTACGACCCAAATAACCCCGACCCCCTAAATTGCTCGCAATATATAATATTCATCGTCAATGAAAAAGACAGAAACTTGTCGGGCAACCTCGCTAATGGCTTCCGTGCGGTTGAAGGAATCCAGCCAATCAAACTGCCGGATTCGATTGGTGTTATGGACTTGGTAGTCCGAACCAATTGGGGAACGACATGGCAAGCAGCAACGGATACCGGAGCACAGCTAATCAATAACAATATGTATATCGACGCACTTGCAGAAGTTAACGATACTACTACCTTCTCGATTATTTTTTCGCCTTCGGGCAAACTCGTTAATCACGAAGTCCGTGTTCGGAATCGGGATGGCGATTTTAGACCTTTGACTCTCGCTAACTCAGCCGACGATATTTTTAATTCCCCGGAAAATATTATTTACAACAGCACGGGGATGTTTGTTCAGGATGATTATGCTTATCTCGGACTGGGCGAAGAATTCAGCCGAAACAGTTTTGTTATTTACGATACAAAGAAGTTCAAACAGACGGATGCGAACCTTCGCTGGACAAATTACCTGTCCCTGCTAAATCGGTTTTATATCAACCCATACACGGGGACAATCATTAACGAACAATGAGCATCCAAATTAACAATCAGCAATCAGCAATCAGCAATCGGCAATCGGCCAGGGGCTTCTCCCTGACCGAGGTCCTTATTGCCGTCGGGCTGTTAGCCGTGGGGATGCTGTTTATCGCGGGCGTTTTTCCCGTAAGTATTCATTTTACGACTGTGGCCACCGAGCGCACCATCGCGGCGACCGTTGCCGACGAGGCCTTCGCAAAAATAAAATTATATGGTTTCTTGCCCATCACCGATGTCAACTGGGTCGCTACCGGCCAATCTTCTTTTGAAAAGGTAGCTTCGACTCAGCCACCAACGGTTTGTTTCACATATCCTTCGACTAACGACCTAAATTCAAAATACTGGTGGTCAGCAATTTGTCGAAGAGTCGGTCCATCTGATGTCCAGGTGACCGTATTTGTTTCCAGAAAAGTTGGCATAACCACGACATATCTCAATACGATTGATCCCGACAGGCCCGTTGCTGTTCTTGTACCTGTAACTTTAAGTGGCATGGATTTGCAGGTTAACGCGGCGAATAAGAACAAAATTAACGATGGCTATACAATCGTGGACAATATATATGGCCAGATATATCGCGTTCTCGAACGTTATGGACCCAATCTGGATTTGCTCCGGCTTAATGAAACATGGCAGGGCGGGGCGGTCACTCCGGGCGTCTGGGTGGTTTCTCAGCCCGTTAATGGTGGCCGATACCCCTGCATAGCCGTCTATCAGAAGATTATGCATTTTTAATCGCTACGAACTATGAACTACGAACAACGCAATACAAACTTCGAGCCACGAGCGGCGAGTCACAAGCAACGAGGATTCACCCTCGTCGAGCTTGTCGTCGCCATTGGGATAATGGCGCTGGTCATTCTCTTTGCCGGCACGGTTTTCAAAAGCAGTATCAACTCATATCGCATTGCTTCGGCCCAGGCCGAGATTATGCAAAAACTCCGCGCCATTACCCAGCAGTTAGACAGCGACTTCCAGGGTCTCCAGAAAGACGGCTATCTCATACTATACTCCGAGAATCTTCTTAACAGAACCGAATATCCCGGGGCGCCGTCGGGGTCTTTCAGGTCAGACCGGCTGTATTTCTTCAGCACAGGCGATTTCCAGTCATGGTTCGACTCGAACTTAAAAAGCAACATAGCACGCATTTATCTCGGCCACGAAGGGCTGTCGCTTGCCGACCCGAACATCACTGTTAATCGCTGGCGGCTTGCCCATGACGCAAACTTGCTTTGTCCAGGGGTAATCACGCCCCCAATCGACGTCAATAATGTCAGTTATGCCTGGTATAAAGCTAACTCATCGGTTGTCCTCACTGAGGCCGACGTGATGCTTATTTACCCTCCGAATGTGAATGTTGCGAGTGACTCCAGCACTATCAGGCGGCTGTTTTGTGAAAACGCAGGCCAATTCAAAATCGAGTGGGCCGATGGTTCTATAGACCCCAATAGTGCGATTGCATGGTTCGGTCTTGGGAATCAGAAGGGTATAATCATCGAGTCCGGCGTGGCCGGCTCCAATTACAAAGCGGAATGGCAACCGTCAATTTCTGCCGATTTATGGCCCAAGGCGCTGAAATTTACCTTCACGCTTTACGATTCGAGAGGCGTGTTCAAGGATGGCCAAACATTTACCCATATCGTTTATCTGGGTGACTAAAATGACAAGGAAGACGATTCCAAATTCGAAATCAGCAATTTTACCCTCCATAGCTTTAGCGAAGGAGGGCAGCAATCAACAATCAGCAATCCGTAGTGGTTCCGCCATCATTCTCGCCATTGTTCTTACAACCCTGCTGGCAATGGTCGGCGTTCTCTTTCTTCTTTCCTCGCGTGTCGATTCGGTCGCCACCTCAGCTATTGGTGGCAACGAAGACCTCAAATTAGCCGTCGATACGGTCGTAGCAAAAATATCAGAAGTTCTAACTCGTGATGTCCCCGGCGTTGACCCAAACGGCACATACTACGATTATCCCGATGGCAACAATCCCTGGCTGGCCTCATTAGAGCCGAACGATTTGGGCGTATGGCCTCACGTTACCGATTTATATTATCCTCAACTCGGTCTCAGTGCCTACTACCTTGTGGCCGACGTCAACTATGAACATAAAGACCATGCCGCTAACGGCATACAAGCCGATGCCGATGGCGACGGCGCGAGTGATTCGAGGTGGGTACAGGTCCCCGGCAAAATGTCTGCCAAAGGCAAACCCATCTACGCGGCTGTTCGCGTTATCGACAACGGCGGTATGCTCAATGTCAACACCGGCTACAAATTCGACCCCTGCACCTCTGTCGGCTCAACTCAACTCGATATCAATCTTGTGACCCTGTCCTACCGGCCAAGTAATCCATTCTTTCCCTATAATTCTGTTGCCGAGAATACTCTTCGCCTGGCGAGAAACCCGTCTGGTCTTCCCAATTACGAGAATAATGTTATTTGGCGATACGGTCTTCCTAATGGCGCTTACACGCCTTTCGATATCTCCGATGAGCTTGAAATGCGATACCGTTTTGTGACAGACCAGAAAGATACACATACAAGGTTGGAATCCTGGAGCAACCAGTTCGATTCATCTGGCACATCAGTCCTCTGGGAACCCTTCGATAACTCCAGCGGCGCCAATGTGTCCAGGAATTGGCGTACATACACCCGTTACGACGACTTCAATGAACCTAACTATGCCTATCGCCACAT
>Ga0315278_10002596_pt1 | contig 16075 bp, 15 predicted proteins | sample YL17G06_0_MG_FD_203880 | JGI IMG/M metagenome (GOLD analysis project Ga0315278, IMG submission 203880) | Sediment microbial communities from Yellowstone Lake, YNP, Wyoming, USA - YL17G06_0 | ecosystem: Environmental > Aquatic > Freshwater > Lake > Sediment | place: USA: Wyoming | collected... | reverse complement strand
GACTGGACAACTTCCCGTTGTCCAGTACTTTAGCAGGCGGTACTGATGCGCGCGCCACCCACCCATTCCCGGTGGCACCAGCCATGTTCAGTATCAGCGACTCCCGAGACGTGTTAGAAACTCTCTGACGCCGCATCACCCCCCTCGAGCCGCCTGCTCCCTTCGGCGAGCCGCGTGACCCACGCGGCTCGCCTTTTTAACCCTGTTCCTCGTAGGGCGCACCACCGGCGTTTGTCGTGGCGTCGCAAGACGTTCAGTCGCGGGCGGGGAACGCGCGGCTTTCCTGACGCGCCTACCTCAATCTGATTCATCCCGCCGCCGGGGCGGGATCGCGGGGGTCTTCTATATGCTCCCCGGCCGCCTTGCGCCTCCGGAAGCGGAGATCTGCCCGCTCCTGCCAGCAAGCGGGCAGGGGGCAGGGCGCCTTATACAGGAATTTCAGGCCTTTTTCGCCAGGACTTGACAACACACCGCCCTTTATGCTATAATAAGCGTGGATAAAATGCGAAGCAAGGCTCGTGACTGCCTCAGCGCGTCAGAGCCTTCAATAGATGCGGGCGCCGCAGCGTGCGGGGCTTGCAACAGAAAACCGCCTGGTGCGGCAACGCCCCTGGCGGACAACAGGACAACTATGGAGTATATCGCATGAAGACAATCAAAGTTATCGCGTGCATCGCCATGGTGCTTTCGGCCATCGCCTACGCAGCCACACCGCCGACCCCGGCGGGCGGCCTGATGTTCAAAGCCCTCAAGACGGGCGGAAGCATCACTTATACCAACGGCTGGATCGTGTGCTCGGACACCACCGGCAAGCAGACCATCACGCTTGACACCAAGAATGGCCCGTCCCCCAGCGGCCAGAGCATCATCATCCTCGGCGCGAAAGGGCTGAAGGGCTCGACCAAGACCGTCACACCGGCACTTGGTTTCAGCAACGTCCTCTACGGCACGTTCGCGTCCGGCATGGAGGGAGACCTCACGCAGTATACCTTCTCGGTGCCTGCGAAGTCGTTCGCGGTGTCGCTGAAGGGCATCACGGTGGGTACCGTGATTGCACAGCGCTGTGCGCCGAAGTGCGATTCGCTGAAGAACGCGATCGTGACCGAGATCAAGCTGGCCAAGGGCGCCCAGGCGACCGCCAGCGGCAAAGCACCGTCAGGCGTGCTTGGCGGCATCATCACTGACCGCGGCTTCCTCGGCGTCCCGCCGCAGTATGCCAGTGTGTGGGCGCTTGCGCCGTACTATTCCGGTGGCGGCCCAAGCAAAGCGCTGGCTGCGATTGGAAAGGCAACCGGCAAGGGCTCGATTTCCTACGTGGACATCTATGCGCAGTCCCTGCCTGAAAAGAAGCCTGGCAAGCCGGCATCGTCCCTCAGCACGAAGGTCTTGGTTGATGCGCATGCATTGACGAATGTTCCTGGTCCGAGTTCCTACAAGATCGGCAAGGATCTCGTGCTCCTGTATGACGTTGTTCTTCCGTAAGTGCTGATTCGTTCAGCAGTTCAGAAAGCCCCCTGCAACCGCAGGGGGCTTTTTTTTGGCGCGTGAATGCCACCATGACGATGCCGTGATGAACTGACGAGCACACCGCAATGACGATCACCCACATTGTGCCCGGCTCGGGCACCGCGTTCTACTGCGAGAACTGCCTGCGCGACACGGCGCTGGTGAAAGCCCAGCGTTGCCTGGGCCATGCGGCGGTCATGGCTCCGTTGTACCTCCCCTTCCTTGACGATGCGGGCCGGGTTTCCGACAATGTCCCTGTGTTCTACGGCGCGCTGAACGTGTACGTGTCCGGCACGGTTCCCGGCGCCAGCCGGCTGCCGCGCTGGCTGAAGCGCCTGCTTGATGCTCCGCCGCTCCTCCGCTGGGCGGCATCGAAGGCCGGCTCGACCAGTGCTCGGAACCTCGAGCCGCTCACCCTCTCGATGCTCCGGGGCGAACATGGCCACCAGGCCCGCGAGCTCGAGCGGCTCGTTGCCTGGCTTGGCAGCCAGGTGAAGCCCGATGTCGTCCACCTGTCGAACGCCCTTCTCCTTGGCCTTGCCGGGCGGATCAAGGAAGCACTGGGAGTCCCAGTTGTTTGCTCGCTCCAGGACGAAGACACGTGGATTGACGCGATGTCGCCTGCCGCGGCGCGGCAGGCGTGGGATCTCATGGCACGCCACGCCAACGCGGTCTCCCTGTTCACCCCCGTGAGCCGGTATTACGCTGAAGCGATGGAGCCCAGGCTCCACATTGGCCATGACCGGATGCGGATTGTCCATCCCGGCATCGAGCTTGATGGCCGGCCCGGGGCAGCACTGGATTTCGACCCGCCGGTGATAGGCTATCTGTCGCGGCTGTGTCCTGCGCTCGGGCTGGGCACGCTGGTGGACGCTTTCATCGCGCTGAAGCGGCTGCCGCAGTTGCGCCGCCTCAAACTTCGCGCAACAGGCGGCATGGTCGGTTCAGACGCCGGGTTTGTCCGCGGGCTGAAACGGAAGCTTGCAGCGGCAGGAGCGCTCGGGGACGCCGAGGTCATTCCCGTGTTCGACAAGGCCAGCCGCTCGGCCATGATGGCTTCGCTGTCGGTGCTGTCGGTTCCTGTTGGGCAGCCCGAGGCGTTCGGCATGTTTGTGCTCGAGGCGCTGGCGGCAGGAGTGCCCGTGGTCGAGCCGTGCCATGGCGCTTTCCCGGAGATGATCGAGGCGACGGGCGGCGGCATCACGTATGATCCGGCTGTTGCCGGCGGATTGGAGACAGCGCTGTCATCGTTGCTGCTCGATCCTGGCCGCGCGCGCGCGCTCGGGGCACGAGGCCGTGCCGCAGTGCTCCAAAATTTCAGCATCGAGCGGATGGCTCGTTCATTGATCCACGTCTACCAGGAGATTGTACCGTGACCCTGGCAGTGAGGAACCTGGTGCACTACCGGCGCCTGCACGCGGCCGTGGCGCTTGGCGCCGCGGTGGCAACGGGCGTCATCATCGGCGCGCTTGGCGCGGGCGATTCGGTGCGGCACAGCCTCGGGCAGCTTGCCCGTGCGCGGACAGGCAAGGCCATGAGTGCTCTCGTCTCGGCCGAGCGGTTCGTCACCGTCGATCTCGCCTCGCGTCTCGCATCCGCGGCGGTTCCCTCGGCAGCGCCTGTGCTCCTGCTGCACGGCAGCGCGGTTGCCCATGGCGGCTCGGCACGGGTGAACGATGCCCGGATCATCGGCGTTGACAGCCGGTTCTGGTTGTTGAGCGAGGCGGGTTCGTGCCCGGTTGCGCGGCTCGAGGCGGAGCAGACGCTGATCAGCGCGCCGCTTGCCCGGCGGCTTGGCATCGGGCCTGGCGATACGCTGTCAGTCCGCGTTGACTCGCCCGGGCCATTGCCGCGCGAGCTTGCGTTCGCCGCGGGCTCGCGCGAGCAGACATCGCTCCGCCTCACGGTTGCCGGGATCGCCGATGAACTCCATTATGGCGGCTTTGGCCTCGGCCCGGGGCAGGTACAGCCCTGCAACGTCTTTGTTGACCGCGCATGGCTTGGCCGCGCAACAACCTTGAGCGGCAAGGCGAATGTCATTCTCTCCGCAACGCCTGTGGCGCCGAGGGATCTCGATGCAGCCTGGCGGCTCGAGGATGCAGGCCTGAGCCTGCGGCCGGTCTCCAATGCGGCTCAGGTCGAGCTCACCGCCTCGCGCGTGTTCATGGATGCGGAGACGACCAATGCTGCGTTTGCTGCGGGCTTCCACCCGCGGGGCGTATTCTCTTATTTCGTCAACGGGCTGCGCGCGGGGACACATGCGGCACCGTATTCCTTTGTCTCGTCCGACTCGTCCGACAGGTCGGACGAGTCGGACAGGTGCACCATCAGTTCCTGGCTTGCGCGCGATCTTCGTGCGCGGCCAGGCGACCAGCTCGAGCTGCACTATTATGTGGCCGGGCCGCTGCGGAGATTGGTGGAGACAACTGCTGTCCTCCGCATCAGCGCCATAGCCGAGTGCGGTTCCGCCTCGACGCCGGAGTTCCCGGGCTTGACCGACACGGGGAACTGCCGTGACTGGAAGCCAGGCATCCCGATCGATCTCGCCAGGATAAGGCCGCAGGACGAAACCTACTGGAACCAGTACCGCGCAAAGCCCAAAGTGCGTGTGCCCCTTGCCACAGCCCAACGATTGTGGGCGAACCAGTATGGCGCCCTCACCGCCGTCCGGTTCATGGCGCGGGAAACGGACGTGCCTGTTCTCAGCTCGAACATTCTTTCCCTGCTTGGCCCGGCCACATGCGGTCTCGAGATACTACCAATTCGTGCCCAGGCGCTTGCCGCGTGCGGCGCTCCGGTTGATTTTGGCCAGTTGTTTGCGGGGCTAAGCTCGTTCCTGGTTGTGGCAGCAGTGCTGCTCACGAGTCTCCTGTTTGTCTTCATCATCGAGCAGCGCGCGGCCCAGGCGGGCATCCTCCGCACGATCGGGTTCACCCCACGTGCAGTCTGGCGGCTTCAGCTTGCCGAGGGGGCGGTTGTTGCCGCCACAGGGGGCATTGCCGGTATGCTCCTCGGCCTCGGCTACAACCGGCTCATCATCGCCGGAGTCCGCACCGTGTGGCGCGGCGCAGTCGGTGCAGCCGACCTCTCAGGCCATGTCAAGCTTGACACGATCCTCATCGGGTTCGCTGCGGGGCTGGTGGCATCCGTGGCCGGGATGTGGCTCGCCCTGCGCAGCCAGGCACACCTGGCCGTGTGCGAGCTGATCCGGGGCGGAGCAACAGATGCCGCGGCTGCACAGCCTGCCACTTCGTTCAGTTCGCTGATGGCCGTGACGGGGGCGCTCGGCGCCCTGCTGCTTGCGGTGCTTGGCGCGCACTGGCAAAGCGCCACGGCATGCCTGGCGGCAGGCGCGCTGCTGCTCGCCGCGGGCATTACCGGCTGTCACACCCTCCTGCGATCGGCACTCCGGCTGCCCGGGATGGACAGCCTCGCGTGGCGGATGTGCAGGCGCAGGCCCGGTCGCAGCTCTGCCACGATTGCCCTGATTGCCTGCGGCGTCTTCATGGTTGTCGTCGTCGCGGCGAACAGGCAGGGCGGGTGCACGGAAGGCACGGGTGGCTTTGCCCTGTATGGCGAGACCACCTTGCCGCTCGCAGCTGATCTCTCCGATCCCCCGGTTGCCCGGCGAATCCTTGGCCTTGGGAGCAACGGTGTTCAGGGCGTGACCTTTGTCCAACTGCGGGTCCGGGACGGCGACGATGCGAGCTGCCGGTCGCTTACCCGTGCGCAGCGGCCGCGGCTCATTGGGGTGCCTGCCGGGGTGCTTGCGCGGTTTGGCGCCTCATTTGGCCCTGTGGCGGACGGAACGATTCCCGCCGTTGCCGACCAATCGGTGATCCAGTGGGGGCTTGGCAAACGCGTGGGCGATGTGCTTGACTACACCGACGACTCGGGCCGGCCATTCGCGGCGAAGCTGACAGCCAGCATTCCCGACTCGATCCTGCAGGGCAGCGTACTCATCCCCGACACCGTCTTCTCCGAGCGGTTCCCTGCGTCAGGCGGCAGCCGTGTTCTGCTCGTTGACGCGCCGGCCAACAGTGCGGCGGAGGTCGCGCGCTCGCTTTCGGTCGCGCTGCGGGATGCCGGGCTCGAGATCACGCCTGCATCCACGCGCCTGGCAGACTTCACCGCCGTCCGGAACACGTATCTCTCGATCTTCCTTGCGCTCGGCGGGCTTGGCCTCGTGCTCGGCACAGCCGGCCTTGGCGTCGTGGTCATGCGCACGGTGCTTGACCGCCGCCGCGAGCTTGCGGTGATGAATGCGCTCGGCTTCAGCCGCATTGCGCTCGAGCGCCTCCTGTTCCTCGAACATGCCGTGCTGCTCGTGCTTGGCATGTGCGCGGGATGCACTTCGGCTCTTGTTGCAGTGCTGCCCCGGCTCATCGCAGCCGACGCGGCCGTTCCGTGGGCCTGGCTTGCCCTGCTCGGCTCGGCAATCCTGGCAAACGCCTGCACGTGGATCTGGCTCGCTGCCCGCATGGCCCTGCACGGCACCCTCGCCACCGCCTTGCGCGACGGATAGGCCCTGCAGCCCTTAATATGGTATAATCCGTATCGCCATGAACATTACCGTCAACGAGCGGCCTTCATCCGTTGCGGCCGGGACAACGCTGCGCAGCATCCATCAGGCTCACAGGCCTGACGCGGACATCGTCATCCTGAACGGCGGCGTCATGGTGGACGATTGCGTGCTGAAGGACGGCGATGCGGTTGTCCTCATCCGGCGGGGCGCGCAGCCGAGCCGGGACGAGTTCGAGGCGCTCATGGCCGCCCGCCACACCCCGGGCGTCCACCAGCGGTTGAAGCGGGCATGCGTGGGTATCGCCGGCCTGGGCGGCCTGGGCTCGATGAACGCCATTGCCCTCGCCCGGATCGGCGTGGGCAGGCTCATCCTCGTTGATTTCGATGTCGTCGAGCCAAGCAATCTCAACCGCCAGCAGTATTTCACCGACCAGATCGGCATGGGGAAGGCCGAGGCGATTGCCGCCACCCTCATGCGGATCAACCCGTTCATCGCCTGTCAGCCTGTCTGCGTCAAGCTCGAGCCGTCCAATATTGCGGATGTGTTCAAGGATGCCGACGTGCTGATCGAGGCGTTTGACCGGCCGGACATGAAGGCCATGCTCGCCGCGAGCTACAAGAATGCCTATCCCGACCGACCGATCGTGATGGCGTCCGGCGTTGCCGGTTGCGGGCCCGAGAACAGCATCCGTGTCCATGAACCGGGGACAGGCCTGTTTGTGGTCGGCGACCTCGAGACCGCAGCAGAACCCGGCACAGGCCTCATGGCCCCGCGCGTGGGCATCGCCGCCCATATGCAGGCCAACCTCGCCGTCCGCCTGATCCTGGAGAAGTACACATGACCGGATCCCTCGACATTGTCTGGCTCTGCGCCCTGGCGTTCGTGGCCGGATTCGTCGACTCGATTGCCGGCGGCGGCGGGTTGATCCAGACACCCGCCCTGCTGATCTTCCTGCCCGACCTGCCTGTGGCGACCATCTTCGGGACCAACAAGCTCTCTTCGATTGCCGGCACGGGCATTGCCGCCCTCCAGTACCCACGACATGTGGATGTCCATTGGCGTGTCACGCTCCCCGCCACGCTCGTTGCATTTGCCTGCTCGTACCTGGGCGCGGTGCTGGTCTCGCTCATCAACGCGGATGTGCTGAAACCTGTGGTGTTTGTGCTGTTGGTGGCCGTGGCGGCCTGGACGTTCTTCGTGAAGGACTTCGGCCTGCGCCATGCGCCCCGGTTCGGCAGCCATCACCAACTCCTGTTTGGCGCGCTCACAGGCGGAGCAATCGGCCTGTATGACGGCTTCTTCGGTCCGGGCACAGGCACGTTCCTGATGTTTGCCTTCGTCGGCGTGTTCGGCTTCGGTTTCCTGCCGGCGACTGCATCGTCAAAGATAGTGAACTTCGCGACCAATCTCGCCGCGCTCATCCGGTTTGGCTTGACAGGCAACATCCTCTTTCATGTGGGCCTGCCCATGGCCGCGTGCAACATCCTCGGCTCGATTGCCGGCACACGCCTGGCCGTGCTCAAGGGCAGCACGTTTGTCCGCGTCATCTTCCTGCTGGTGTCATGCGGCATGATCATCCGGTTCGGCTGGCAGTTGCTGCACCGGCCGTAGCCGCCGGTCATCCCGGCCATTGGTTGAGGATGTCGTCAACGGCGCCGGGCATGATGCCGGTGAGCCAGGCGACGTCAACCACCGTGGACCGCGCGCGGATTTCATGCATATGGAGGAGCGCGGCGCGCGCACGGGCGCGTGAACAGCCGATGTCGCCGAGCGAACACGCGGCGCCTGCGCGGCGAAGGCTGTCCGCGATGGCCCGTGCAGGCCTGAGGCCTGGAGCAACGGCGCTACAGGCGGCGTGCCAGCGTGTGCGGTCGCGGAGCGCATCGGCAAGGCGGCGAATGGCCTCCTGTTTCGCCGCATACTCAGCGGCAATGGCGTCCGCGATCGGGCCCCAGAATGCGCGGTCAATCCCTTCAGGCATCGGCCGCACCTCGAATGCCCCGAGAGACAGCAACCGCTCGTACAACGCGGCGGAGAAGATGGTGCCGAGACCGACCTGGCGGCCATGCAGGTCATGCGGCACGCCGTCGTTCCCGGTCATCATGTCGAGGGTATGGCTGAACAGGTGTTCGCCGCCCGAGGCGGGGATGGAGGATCCCATCATGGTCATGGCAACGCCCGAATAGGCAAGGGCGTGAAACAGGGCGCGGATGCTCGACGGCTCGCACGCGGCAACGGCCTCGGGCCGCTCGAGGTACAGCGGCTCGAGTGCCGTGATCAGCCCGGCACAGACGGGGCAATACGGTTCGCCGAGGAGACGATGGTTCATGAGCCAGTCGGCGGTGCTCATTGGTTTTGCGATGACATCGCCGAAGCCCGAGACGGTCATTTCGATCGGCGCGGCCTCGATGACGGCCGGGTCGGCAAACAGGCCAAGCGGCGGCGCGGCGCGGACAAGCAGCTTCACTCCCTTCACTGTCGGCGCAACATTCGCGGCGGTGTAGCCGCTCATGCTTGCGGCCGTGGCGAGGGCGGCATAGGGCGTGTTTCTGGCAAAGGCGAGCCATTTGGCGAGATCGTTCACAACGCCGCTGCCTGCGGCAATGTAGACATCGGCACGCGGCACATGCGCATCAAGGGTGGCAAAGGAGGAATCGGAACACACCGGCGAGCCCGAGGCCGGATCCTCGATCCCGGTCATTCCGGCCGACCAGCCTGCCTGTTCGAGCATGTGCAGGGCTGCATCGCCCGCAATGCCGCGTGTCCGGCGGTCGCAGATGACATGGGCGCTTCGGCCCGCAATCTCGCGACCCAGGACGCCCGCCATGGCATCGACCGCGTTGGCCGCATAGACCAGGTGCCTGACAGGCACGGCATGGCGCAGGCCGCAGGAACAATCAATGGTTCTGCCCAGATACTCGTTCGGGTTCATGGAACGGGGACGATGAATGCCCCGGTCGGCTGGTCAGTACTCAACCGCCACCCAGGTGCCGAAGATGAACAGGGCGGCAAACACCATGATCGCCACGATGCCCGTGGCATACGTTTTCCGGCCGGGATGACGGACAATGGCCGGAACCAGGAACGTCAGCAGCGCACAGTAGGGCACCACAATGATGCACCAGTAGCATCCCACATCGAACACGCCCAGCCGCTCGCCGCCCTTGTCATATTCGCGCAGGATGACCACCACGCTCATCACATTCACGGCGATCGGCACCAGATAGTGAACCATCAGCCTCGAGCGCATGACGAATGCAAGGATGATCGAGATGAGCGACGCGCCGCCCGTGACCGAAACAAACAGCACAAGAAACGCGGGAATGCCGGCCACCGCCTGGTCGTAAAACTGGTCGGCGGAGGAAGCATGCAGGTGCGGTGCCTGCGCGGCCATGCAGAGGCCGCCTGCGGCAAGCAGTGCTCCCGCCGCATTGCGCGCCATAGCATTCACGTGTTCTCCCCGTGTTCGAGTTAACTCAAGCGCCCTTATTATAGCAGAATCGGCCTGGAAAGTGAAGCGGCCCGCCTTTCCTAAATCCGGCGGCCGCCGGATTTGGGCCTTTCTTCGTCCGGATCAGCCAACCTCACACGCGCAAAAGGGAATGCTGATCGCACTCCCTGCATTTTGCCCGCATGACAACCGGAAAATGGTATAATAGGGTGACATTGGCTTGCAGTTCATCGGAACGGACAAGAGTATGAACCTATGTGAGATTGCCACCAAGCTCGGGCTCTCGCCGCTTGCCGGCATCCGCGATGCCGAGGTCAGGGGCGCCTATGTGTCCGACCTGTTGAGCGACGTTGTCGGCAACACCAAGCACGGCTGCGTGCTGGTAACTGTCCAGGTCCACCGCAACGTCGTCGCGGTCTCCGGCCTGGTGAACCTGTGCGCCGTGATCATCACGAACGGCCGGGTGCCCGAGGAGGACGTGCTCGCCGCCGCACGCGAGCATGGCGTCACCCTGCTGTCCACGGCAGCCACCAGCTTCACCGTGGCCGGCCGCCTGTACGAGCTGGGCGTGCGGTCGGCGTGATCATGCGCCTGTTCACCGCGGATCTCCAGATGCACTCGTGCCTCTCGCCATGCGGAAGCCTCGAGTCGTCGCCCGCGCGCATAGCCCGGTCGGCGCGGGAAAAGGGGCTCGACCTCATCGCCCTTACCGATCATAACACCGCCGGGAACTGCCCCACGTTCGCCGACGCGGTTGACCGCACCAGCGGCCTGGCCGCCTTCTTTGGCCTCGAAGTCACCAGCGCCGAGGAAGTCCATCTGATCTGCCTGTTCGCCGATGCGGCCACTGCTGTCTCGTTCGGCGATCTTGTCCGCTCCCGGTTGCCGGCACGGGAGAACGACCCTGACCGGTTCGGTGACCAGCCCATTGTTGACGCGGAGGACACCATTGTCGGGACCGAGCATGCCTTCCTCGCCGGCGCGACCTCGATGCCTCTCGATGCCATTGCCCGCGAGACCCATGAGCGGGGGGGCGTCATCATCGCGTCGCATATCGACCGGCCGATCAACAGCTTGTTCTCCCAGCTTGGCATGTGGCCCGAGAACGCCACCCTCGACGGCTGTGACCTGTCGCCGCGGGCAACCACGGCGACCTGGAGGCCGCTCGTGCCGCCCCATGTGCCGTTCATCCGCACCTCGGACGCCCATTATCCCGAGGATATCGGCCGGCAGAGGACTGCCCTCCGCATGGCTGGGCCGACGTTTACCGAATTCCGCCGCGCGCTCAAGGCACAGGACGACCGCGCGGTGGTCATTGATCAATCGCCCAACGGCGCAACCTGAAGGCCGCAGGCATACCCAATGGTGCATCCATGAGCAACAGCGACTTCATCCAGGTGGAAGTAGTGGGCTTCGCTCCCGCGCAGCAGGCGGGCGGCTTCGTGGTCTTTCTCAAGCAACAGGGCGACACCCGCTGCCTCCCCATCGTTGTGGGTGCCGCTGAAGCCCAAGCCATTTCCCTCATCTTCAATCCCCAGGAGCCTGAGCGGCCCATGACCCATGACACCTTCAAGAACATCCTCGATGCCCTCCGTGGCCAGATCAAACGCATCCTCATTACACGGCTCGAGGAACACACCTTCTTCGCCGATATCTGGCTCGTCAACGCCTCAGGCGACAATTTCCATCTCGATGCCCGGCCCTCGGACGCCATTGCTCTCGCCCTCAAGAACAATGCGCCCATCTGCGTCGTGCGCGAGCTGATGAACACCGCAGGCATAGACATGCCCGAGGAACCGAAGAAACCGGAGAAGAAGCAGGCCAGGAAGAAACTGTCCCAGATAGAGGACCTCGAGGCGAAACTCCAGAAGGCGCTCGAAGAGGAGAATTACGAGGAAGCAGCGCGCCTCCGCGACGAGCTCCGCAAGCTCAAGGGCAAAGACACTCCTCCATCACCGACCCCGCCTGCTCCTCGGCCGCCTCCTCCACCACCTGAGCCGCCACCGGCTGAAACCCCGGCATGACCGCGGACAGACACACCACTCCGCTCTGGAGGGTCGCGGTCCATCGTGGCCCGAACCAGGAGGATGCGATCCGTTTGAAGTCGGACAGGCGACGCGCATTCTTCCCGTCCCTCGCCTCTCACTTCCTCGGATGCGCCTTCTCGTACGCCCGCTTCAGCCGCTCGGGCGTGATATGCGTGTAGATTTGCGTCGTTGACAGGCTGGCGTGGCCAAGGAGTTCCTGGACACTCCGCAGGTCGGCGCCTGCGTCAAGCAGATGCGTTGCGAAGCTGTGGCGGAGGACATGGGGCGTCACCCGCTCTCCGAGACCCGCAGCCTTCGATGCCTTCAAGACCATCCGCTCGATGCTGACAACGCCGAGCCGGGCTCCGAACCGGTTCCTGAACACCGGATCTTTCGGGCCGCGGCCATGGTAGGTGCGGTCCCGGATGTAGGCATCGAGCGCCTCGAGCGCCGGGCGGCCAAGCAGGCACAGCCGCTCCTTCCGGCCCTTGCCGATGACGCGGACAACCCCGTCCCGCCACTGGATCTGCTGGTGGGTGAGCTGGGCAAGCTCAGACACCCGCATGCCGGTGCTGTACAACACCTCGATGATCGCCCGATCCCGCTTGCCGTTGAGCGCGGCGAGATCGAAGGTGGTGATCAGCCGGCTGATGTCCTCTATCGTCACGAACTTCGGCAACTGCCTGTTCAGCTTCGGGGCGGAAAGGCCGGTCGTCGGCAGCTCGGCCAGGATGCCCCGCCGGAACAAATGTTTGAAGAACGAGCGGAGCGCCGACATCTTGCGCGCAACGGTCCGTCTCGCCTTGTGGTCCACCATCAGCTTCGACAGGAAGTCCCGGATCTCGAGCTTGGTGATGCTCTCGACCGGACGCGCCGAGCCGGATCCGGCTGGTTCCAGGAACTGCCGGAACTGGCCGAGATCACGCCGGTAGTTGCTCTGCGTATGCGGGCTGTACTGCTTCTCCTGGGCAATATAGCGGAGATACAGCTCTGTCGCATCGGCAAGGGTCACCGGTCAGCTCGCGGCACGGGGTTCATGCGGAATCAGCCTTTATTCCTTCGCCTTCCACTCGTAGTTGATCTCCGCTTGTGCCAGCGGCGGGTTCCTTTTGTCCTTGTCCGACAAGATGGCGGTCGCAGCCTCCACAGGCCATTCCACCCCGATTGCCGGATCGTCCCAATGGATGCCCCGTTCGTGCGATGGCGCATAATAGCCTGTGCACCGGTAATGAAACTCAGCCGTGTCGCTCAGGACGCAGAACCCGTGCGCACACCCGGCCGGCACAAACATGGCGAGCTTGTTCTCGGCAGAGAGGATGCGGCCCGCCCATTTCCCGAATGTGGGCGAGCCCTTCCTGATGTCTACGGCGACGTCAAACACTTCGCCGCGCGTGACGCGCACGAGCTTGTCCTGCGCCTTCGGCTCGAGCTGATAATGAAGGCCGCGCACGACATGGTGTGCCGAGCTGCTCATGTTGTCCTGGACAAACATGTCGGAGAGGCCATGCGCCGCGAACTCGTCATGCCGGTAGCTCTCGAAAAACCAGCCGCGGTTGTCGCCGAACACCTTTGGCTCGATCAGCCACACCCCCGGCACCTCCAGTTCAACAAAGTTCATACTGTTTATCCAACCAATTGGTTAATGGAGCCGATGCCGCGCCCGCTCGACAAGGGCAAGCAGCAAATCGCGCACATGAACAGGCTGGCTTTGCGCGCGGAGGTACCGGCGCAGGAACTGGCGGCGCTCGGCTCCCGAGACGAACGGGAATGTAAGCGCATACAACGGCGCAAGATCCTCCGCCCGCCTGCCTGCGGTGAGAGCCCGATGGAACCGGGCGGCATCAAGCCCGGTGAACACTGCACGGGACCCATGCGCTCCCGTGGCGACAAGGAAGATCCGCGTGGTGGTGAGCCGGCCATGGACGACGCCACAGTCGTGCAGGCGGCCAACGCCTCCTGCAACCGCATCGATCATCCGCGCGCGCACCCGCAGGTCGCGTGCGGTCGTGTCCCGGAGCACGGCATCGAGCGATGCGCTGTCCCCAAGCGTCGCCTGGACAAGCGCGTCACCATGAATTGTCCGCACCGCCATCACCGGCCTCGGCATACTGACGTGCAGGTACCGCAGCCGCCACGCAGCCTTCCAGGCTCGGTCAAGCCACGCTCGGCCCAACAGCCGCTTTGCACGGTCAAGCCTGCCGCCCGAGTGCCGCTCCTTGATGAACAGCCTGCCCTGCGGATGCGTCCAGACGGCGGTGACCGCGGCGCGTGTGTTTTTCACCAGGACCACGTCCGGCTCCAGATGCCAGTTCTCCCTGCCCAGCAAGGCGAGCGCGTCAAGAAGCAACGTGCGTGACAAGCCACAGCAGATCCAACCCCCGAGCACACCGTCCGGCATGTCGTCGGGTGCCGCCCAGCGCGCTATCGGGGCAACATCCCGGTTCGTTCCCATGCACCGCCCGCACCGCGCAGCGGCCTGCTCGACCACGTACGCCGCGCTCTTGCTCCTGATCTCGCCGAACAGGGGGCGCCACTCGCGGCCTGTGAGCCCGGCCTCAGTCCCTGTCAACCGCGCAAACTCCCACAAATACTCCCGCAGGAACACGATCCGCACCCCGGCCTCCACCTTCTTCCCCAGGCAATGCTGGAGCTGGACAAGATCGTCAACAAGTTCCATCCGCGATATTCGGCCCGCTCGCGCCCGCTGGAAATCGGTGATGTGCCACAGATCCCGCTGCGGCTGATACAGAAGGTTCCCCGAGTGAAGGTCGCGATGGCTCACGCCTGCAACATGCATCGCCGCAACAGCGCGCGCAAGGCTCCGCGCTCCCGAGCACACGGCCACCGTGTTTTCCGGCGGATTCACCCGGTCGAACGTGACGGCATCCGCGACATACTCAATCACCAGCCATGCCATGCGCCCTGCTCGGCTGGGTCTCATCCCGAGAGCCACGGGCGCCGGCACAGGCACCTTCCGCTCACGCAACAGGCGCAGCATCCGCCATTCCTTCTGTGCCGCAGTCAGGCCAAGCATCCATTTCAGCCTGCTGGCAGGCGTTGCCAGCGCGAACTGTTTCACCAGCACCCAGCCGTTGCCCGCAGGCAACCGCCATGTCTCGCGGTGCCGCGCCGAGCTCTTGATTCGCTCTCCATGCTGCGCAAGCACACCGGCCGGATCGGCCCAGAATGCCGCGTCAATCAAGCCTGCAAGCGCCTCGTCCGCCCGCTGCCATGTCGGCCCGGTCATGACCCGGCCCTCCACAGGGTGCCGCATGCCTCGATCACCTCGGCTTCCGTGATAAGTTCCATGCACGAGGGCGACACTGCGCATTCCTGCTCCCTGCACGGGCTGCACGGCACGGGATGAACAAGCTCGATCCGCGGAACTGACTTGTCCGCAACGCGCCACCGGTAATAATCCGCCGGGCCGTAGAGGACGACCGCGGGCGTCCCAACCGCTGTGGCGATGAACGCCGGACCCGAATCGGGCCCGACAAACAACGAAGCCCTCTTGATGATCACCGCGCTCGATGCGATGCTCGTCTCGCCTGCAATCGTGCGGCAGAACGGGCCTGCACACCGGGCAAGCTCGACTGTCCGCGCGCGCTCGTCCTGCCCGCCCAGCAGCACCACAGGCATGCGACCATCGCCCGAAACATGCCTGAACACGGCCGCATACCGCTCGATGGGCCAGTTCTTCGCGCACCGTTTCGAGAAGGGAGCCGAGGCAACAAACCGCCCGTCCTCTCCTATCCCCACCCGGCCAAGCGCCGCAGTTGCCGCAGCGATATCCTCGACTGTCTGCCACGAATACTCGAGTGCGCGGCTGAACTGCTGAGGCAGCGGAACAGCGAGATCGTCAAGCACATCCTCGACAAGCTTCAGGCAATGGTCAACCTCGGTCTTGCTCGGGTCAAACTTCGGGGCAATCCGGAGCAGGAACGGCAGCTTCTCCCGGACCGGCCGGCCATAGTTGACAATGAAGGGATACCCGGCAATGACGCGCGCGCCACCGAGCCATGCCCACGGCACCCGGCCAAGGTCCTGGGGCGAGACAATGAAGTAATCCATCCGACGTTGCCTGAACTCGCGGATGAGCCGGATCTTCTCGGCCAGGCCGCGGCCCTGCACGACTATCACCTCGTCCACATACGGGCAGTTCCTCATGACCTCGACCCCGCCTGCATGTTTGGCAAGCAGGATGATCCGGGCATGGGGCAGCGCCTGGCGCAATGTGCGCAAGGCGGGAACGGCGTTCAGCACGTCGCCAATGTTCTGGAGCCGCGTCAACAGAACACGCAGTGGCGTCACCGGCTCAGCACTCATCACGGGCCAAAGGCTGAATGAGTCCATCAACTATATAGGCACCAGTCGTCATGTCACCTCATAACCAGTCTATTATAATGAAAACGGCGTCTGTTGACAAGCGAACTCGGGTCGTCTGAAATTCCGATATAAGGTGGAGACCCTCGTGACCTTGTGTCACGGGTGAATAAGATTGAGGCAGAAAAGCCAAGGAAAGCCGCCCTCCTCCCTCTTTTTCCCCCGCGCCCGTGACGGGCGCGG
>Ga0315278_10002595_pt1 | contig 16077 bp, 13 predicted proteins | sample YL17G06_0_MG_FD_203880 | JGI IMG/M metagenome (GOLD analysis project Ga0315278, IMG submission 203880) | Sediment microbial communities from Yellowstone Lake, YNP, Wyoming, USA - YL17G06_0 | ecosystem: Environmental > Aquatic > Freshwater > Lake > Sediment | place: USA: Wyoming | collected... | reverse complement strand
CAAGTTCACGGGTGACGCGCTCGAGTTCCAGAAATCGATGACGAGCCTGTTCGTCATGCTGCTGGTCGCCATCTTCCTCAAGTATGTGATGCTGGGCATCTTGTACGAGAGCTACATCCATCCGTTCACGATCCTGACGACGCTGCCTGTTGCAGCCCTTGGCGGGCTGTTCACGCTGCTGATATGCGGGCGCGAACTGTCGCTCTACGCCTATATCGGCCTGTTTGTCCTCATCGGCCTGATCACCAAGAACGGCATCCTGATGGTTGACTTTGCCGAGCAGCGGAAGCGGGAAGGCATGTCCAGCGTTGACGCCATCCACGACGCCTGCCTCGTCCGGTTCCGTCCGATCCTGATGACGGGCCTGTGCGCCATCTTCGGCATCATGCCCATCGCGCTGGGCTTCGGCACGGACGGCACAAGCCGGGTGCCGCTCGGCCTGATGGTCGTGGGCGGCATGGCATTCGCGCAAGTCATCACGCTGTTCGTGACACCGGGCATCTATCTCTACATGGAAGCCATCCAGGCCCGGTTCTTCACGCAGCGGACGGATCTGGAATAGAAGCTCAAAACGGTGTGCTTTGGCGGAATGGGCCCATTAAAAAAGGCCCGGACCGGCCAAACCGCGTATGTGCCCGATCCGCAGAGAACCCAGCATTCGTGGGCGTTCAAGCCCCCGACCGATATTCAATGATAGTTTGCGGCACATAAGTGATAGGTGTTGGCATTGACTTCGCACGCCAACTCTGCTATAGTAGTCGCTGTCATGCGTGAATCCGGTCCGTATATGGGTCATGCAGACCGCGCCGGCGCCAGCCGGTGCGGCCGCGCTACAATCTTAACACCAATGTGCAGGGAGCGATCATGGGCAGATCCATCACCCAGAAACTGATAGAGCAGCATCGTGCCGAGGGGATCTGGCAGCCCGGCGCCGAGATTGCCATCAGGATTGACCAGACGCTCACCCAGGATGCCACGGGCACCATGGCCCACCTCCAGTTCGAGGCGATGGGCATCCCAAAGGCCGCCACGGAACTGTCGGTGAGCTACATTGACCACAACACGGTCCAGATCGGGTTCGAGAACGCGGACGACCACCGGTATCTCCAGTCGGTTGCGGCGAAGTACGGGATTGTCCTGTCACGGGCGGGGAACGGGATTTGCCACCAGATCCATCTCGAGCGGTTCGGCAAGCCGGGCAGGACGCTGCTCGGCGCCGACTCGCATACGCCCACCGGCGGCGGCATCGGCATGATCGCCATCGGCGCGGGCGGGCTGGATGTTGCCATGGCCATGGGCGGCGCGCCGTTCAACCTGGTCTGCCCGAAGGTGGTGAAGATCAACCTCACCGGCCGGCTGAAGCCGTGGGTGGCGGCAAAGGATGTCATCCTCAAGGTGCTCGAGCAGTTCGGGACGAAGGGGAATGTGAACTGCGTGTTCGAGTATGGTGGCCCGGGCGTTGCCAGGCTGTCCGTGCCCGAGCGTGCAACGATCACGAACATGGGCGCCGAGTGCGGGGTGACGACCTCGGTGTTCCCGAGCGACGAGGTGACAAAGGCATTCCTTGCCGCGCAGGGCCGGGAGCAGGACTGGACGCCACTCGCCGCGGACGATGATGCCGTGTTCGACAAGGTGGTGGAGGTGAACCTGTCGCGGCTCGAGCCGCTGGCCGCCGTGCCCCATTCGCCGGGGAACATCAAGAAGGTGGCCGAGCTGGCCGGCATCGCCGTTGACCAGGTCTGCGTCGGCTCATGCACGAACTCGTCGTACAAGGACCTGGTGACCGTGGCCAAGATTCTTAAAGGAAAGGTCGTGGCGCCGAAGGTGAGCTTTGTAGTTGCACCCGGATCGAAGCAGGTGCTGCAAACCATCGAGAAAGGCGGCCATCTCGATGTCCTGCTCGCCGCGGGTGCTCGGCTGGCCGAGTCGGCCTGCGGCTTCTGCATCGGCAACAGCATGTCGCCCTCGAGCGCCGGCGTTTCGCTCCGGACGTCGAACAGGAACTTCGAGGGCCGCTCGGGAACCAGGGACGCACAGGTCTATCTCGTTTCGTGCGAGACGGCCGCGGCCGCGGTGCTCACGGGCACGATCACCGACCCGCGCACGCTGGGGATGAAGTATCCGCGCGTGGCACAGCCCAAGGCGTACGTGGTTGACGACGGCATGTTCATCTTCCCGCCGCCTGCGGCCGAACATGCCGCGGTGGCCATTGTGCGCGGGCCGAACATTGGAGCCCCGCCCGTCAACTCGCCGTATCCGCAGGATGTATCGGGCATTGCGTCCATCAAGGTGGGCGACAAGATCACCACCGACCATATCATTCCTGCCGGCGCGCGGATGAAGTACCGGTCGAACGTGCCGAAGTACTCGGAGTTCGTGTTCGAGACGGTCGATGCGGGCTATGCGAAGCGCGCGGCGGGCGTGCGGGACAGCGGCAAGCACAACATCATTGTCGGCGGCGCGAGCTACGGCGAGGGGTCATCGCGCGAGCATGCGGCGCTGTGCCCGATGTATCTCGGCGTCAAGGTGGTGCTGGCAAAGTCCTTCCAGCGGATCCACGCGGACAACCTGGTCAACTTCGGCATCCTGCCGCTGACGTTCGGGAACGAGGCGGACTACGAGAAGATCGGGCAGGGCGACGAACTGGCCATCAAGGGCGCCGCGGCGGCGCTGAAGGCGGGCTCGCCTTTGGTGGTGAGGAATGTGACAAAGGGTATTGACCTCGCAGTGACCTGCGCGCTGAGCACGCGGCAGCGCGAGATAGTGTGCGCGGGCGGCGCGCTTGCGCTGGCCAAGCAACAGGCACGATAGAGACTTGCGATTTACAACTTACAATGTACAATGTGAAGTCATCAATGTTCAATTGTCAATCCCCATCTTCCTGCAGGAAGGGCGTCATGATGGCGCTCTCCGTTCTATGGCTGGCGGCCGCGGTTGCGGCAGCAGCTCCAGTTTGGACGTTTCCTCTGCCATGTTCTCCGTTCGGCGCAGCCGAACCGTGGAGTGCGGGAGCCACCTGCCTGCCGGCAGGCATGGTGCTCCCGCTTTTGAGAGCCGAGCCACGCTCGGCGTATGACGATATCCTTGTGGATTCCTCGCATAACTGCTCATCATACCACACGTCACTGCGAGCACACAAGAAGATGAAAACGAGGTGGCCGGCGTATGATGCGCGCCACGTTGCCCCGAAGCATGGCTTCTGGGGCGAAAGCGGGAGCATGGCTCCCGCACTCCAAGGCGCCTGCGGTGCACAAACGTCCAAACCCCAGGCGGCGGCGGATACTGCACCTCGGGCCGCCGATGATCTCTTCACCGTTGCCCCCCCCAGCGCGGTGGAGCCCGAGACTGAAGAGACAGGGCCATTCATCTACAGCAACCAGTTTCATGCCGCCATCCGGCATGCGGACCGCATGGTGATCCGCGACGGTGGGTTCGACTGCTGTCGGTCGGTTGATCGTGACAAGGTTCTTGCCACCGTCACCAACAAGCAGGAACTTGCCGCGGTCTACACCAACCTGCAGTTCGAGACACGCCAAGAAGAAGGTTCCTGTGAGTGCTGCGGGTACCCTTGCCTGGATTGGTATCGCGGCACCAATCGTCTCGCGCTCACCGGTGTGCAGCACGGTGAAGCGCTTCGCTGGAAGGGATTTCCGACGGACGCAGAGTTGACCACGGCGTCAAGAACATGGTTGCGCATGTGGCTCAAGCGCCGCGGCATAGACACCAAAGCAAGCCCGACAATGCGGGTGGGCATCACCAACGATACGGCACGGTGACAAACTGATGGATTGCAGGCGGGAAATCTTTTGTGTTGCGGGTGGCGAGCCGCACGTGGTGCTCGAGGGCCAGTGCGGCCTGGAGGGCATCCGGGAGGCGCAGGCGGTATCGCCGGCGCAGGTCGGCGGCAACATCCGTCGCAGCCACGTCCAGCGGCAGGCAGATGAACTCGTCAAGCATGGCCACCACCTGCGGCCGGTCCGCGTCGTTTGTGCCCGCGAGCACCTCGGCGCGCGTGATGACGGAGATGACCAGTTCGCCCGGTTTGCGGGCCTCGAGCCAGCGGGTGGCCGCGGCAACGCCGTTCAGGTGGTCAATGACGATCACGATGTCAACCAGGTACCGTGCGGGAGCCATGGGTCAGCGCTCCCACTCGTCGCGCATGCGTTTGATGTAGCGCGCGGCGTCCATCTTGCGGCCCTTCCACACGCCCGCCGTGCTGCGCAGGGCGCGCTTGTAGGACGACGAACCGGACTGTGCCCGGAATGTGCGCACGGCGGTGCGGATGATCTCGGCCACCGACACCCGCTGCGCGCGGCTGTAGGTGTCCAGCCAGCGCTTGTCCTCGGCCGGAAGCGAGATCAACGTGCGGACCATCTGCATACGCGTCCTCCCCTGGGTTCACCTTATTATATCATATCGGCGATATAATATCAACTCTATGGACACCCGCGCCGTGATTCTGCAGCCCGCACAAGTGCTCGCCCAGCTCGAACCCGAGTTCGTGCCGGACTGCGCTGACTTCGGACGCGAGTTCAGCCGGCATTGCTTCAACCTCCGCAACCTGCTTCCGCTCGTGCCGAGTGGCGGGAGCGTCCTGGATGTCGGCGCGGGCGCGGGCGTCATGGCCGCCGCGCTGAAGGCCTGCGGCGCTGAAGTCACGGTCGTTGACTCGTGGCGGCCGTACACGGACGAGGCCGCCGCGTCGGGCGAGCGGTTCATGCACCGCATGGGCTCGCGTGAGAAGATCCTCGGGCGGTTTGGCCGCATGGGGATTCCCGCCCACGAACTCGATATTACCGCCCAGCCGTTGCCGTTCCCGGATGCGTCATTCGACATGGTCATGCTGCTTGCGGTGATCGAGCATCTTCCCGGCTCGCCCCGGCGCGTGCTCGAGGAGGCGCGGCGGGTACTGAAGCCGGGAGGCATCATGGTCATCGAGGCGCCAAATATTGCGGCATTACGGAACCGGCTCGCGCTGTTGCGTGGCCGCTCGGTCCATTTCGCAGTGGACGACTGGTACCGGTCCGAGCCTTTTTTGGGCCATTACCGCGAGCTTACCCGCGCCGAGCTGGGCCAGTACGTGGTCTGGCTCGGCCTCAAGCCGCTCTGGCTCCGGACGAGCAACACGGCGTTTCACAACACCAGGCGGGCCGACGGCAGGTACGACCGCGGCTTCCGCCTGAACTCGCTGTTCCAGTGGTGCAAGGCGGCGTATCTGCTGCTGTGCCTGCCGTTCCCCGGCCTGCGCTACCAGATCCTCCTTGCCGCGCGCAAACCGAACTAACGTCAACCCTACGGAAAACCATGCCCGCGAAACCAGCTACGAAGAACGTCATCGTCGAGCTTGATGGCGACGAGATGACCCGCGTCATGTGGAAGATGGTGAAGGAAACGCTCCTTGCGCCGTTTATTGACATGAAGATCGAGTACTACGACCTTGGCCTCGAGCATCGCGAGAAGACTGGCGACAAGGTGACCGTAGACTCGGCGAATGCGATCCTGAAGCACGGGGTGGGCGTCAAATGCGCCACGATTACCCCCAATGCCGAGCGGGTGAAGGAGTACAAGCTGACGCAGGAATGGAAGAGCCCGAACGGGACGATCCGCGCCATCCTCGACGGCACGGTGTTCCGCCGCCCGATCATGGTGCGGAACATCACGCCGACGGTGCGGACATGGAAGAAGCCGATCATTGTCGGCCGCCATGCCTACGGCGACGTGTACCGGGATGTCGAGTACAAGGTGACGGTGCCTGCAAAGGCGGAACTGGTGGTCACGGGCGCGGACGGCACGGAGCTGTCGCGCCAGGTGGTCCACCAGTTCAAGGGAGGAGGCGTGCTGCTTGCCATGCACAACCTCGATGCCTCGATCGCCAGTTTTGCCAAGGCGTGCTTCGAGTATGCGCTTGACCAGAAGATTGACCTGTGGTTCGGCGCGAAGGACACCATCTCGAAAACATACGATGTCCGGTTCAAGGACATCTTCGAGCAGGTGTTCGCGAAGGAGTACAAGGCGAAGTTCGACGCGGCGGGCATCCAGTTCTCCTACACCCTTATAGATGACACGGTCGCCCGCGTCATGCGGTCCGAGGGGAACATCCTCTGGGCCTGCAAGAACTACGACGGAGACGTGTTGAGCGACATGGTCGCCTCGGCCTTTGGCAGCCTGGCGATGATGACGAGCGTGCTGGTGTCGCCTCAGGGCTGCATGGAGTTCGAGGCGGCGCACGGAACCGTCCAGCGCCACTACTACAAGCATCTCAAGGGCGAGCCGACGTCCACGAACTCGATGGCGCTGATCTTCGCGTGGACCGGCGGGCTGCGGAAGCGCGGCGAGCTCGATGGAACGCCTGAGGTCGCCGCGTTCGCAGACGCGGTCGATAAGGCTGCGCTTGCCACAGTCGAGAAAGGCGTGATGACAGGCGACTTGGCCCGGCTGGCCGAGCCGAAGGCGGCGAACGTGTGCGGCACGGGCGAGTTCATCGCCGAGATCGCCTCGACGCTGCGCGGGATATGGAAATGAGCGCGGCACAATGTTATGACGTGTTCCCCGGCGATCACGCCGCGGTGTACATAGGTCGAGGCAAGCTTGTCGCACAGCGGCGGGGTTGCCACGGGTTTTCCGTGGTCTTGGACATTTTGCGCCGCAGGCGCCTTGGAGTGCGGCAGCCATGCTGCCGTTTTCGCCCAGGAAGCCATGCTTCCGGGCACCCTGGTCGTGGATGTCCCTCTTCATTTGTGCCCTGTGCCAGCGATCCCGTGTGGTGCGGGGTGAGGCCATCGTCATACGCCGAGCATGGCTCGGCTATGAAAAGCGGGAGCACCATGCCTGCCGGCAGGCAGGTGGCTCCCGCACTCCATAGTTTGGCTGAGCCGAACGAGGAAATCCGGGAGAAACAGCCAAACTCCACGGGAAACCCGTGGCCACGTTGCCCTGCGGCTCCCCTGCTGCGGGATAACGGACAGTCCAGTAGTTAATCTTAATGGTTGACGGCAACCACACCAAGGAGCAGGAATGAACCCACGCATTGGCGAATTGGTCTTTATCGAGCAGTTCGCCCAGCGCTACAAGCTGCCGGTGCCGGATCACTTGTCCGAGCCGGTGGGCCAGTCGAAGCTGAAGGAGAAGCTCGACCAGTGGGGCGCGGGCATAGTCAAGCCGGACGTGCTGGCGGGCAAGCGGGGCAAGGCCGGGCTTGTCCGCAAGGTCACCAGCATCCGCGACGCGCTTCATGTCCTCCGCGACGTCGCGGCCGAGGAGATCAACGGCCAGCCGCCCCGGAGCGCCTATATTGTCCAGCATGTGCCTGCGGACATCGAGATCTTCACCGCCATCAGCTACAACTCCGGCTCGCTGTCGCCCGCGTTCACCGTCTCGCTCAAGGGCGGTGTCGAGGTCGAGACAATCGCCGAGAAGGACAAGGTGACGGTGCCGCTGAACGTGTTCCAGGGCCTGAACGCCTACCAGGCGTCCGAGGCGCTGACAAAGCTCGGGCTCAAGGGCAAGCTCAACTCGAAGCTGAGCATCGTGTTTGTCAACCTGTGGGACATGTTCATCTCGACCGGGATGCTGAGCTGCGAGGTCAACCCGTGGCGTGTCATGAAGGACGGCCAGGTCTTCGCATGCGACTTCAAGGCCACCTTCGACGAGAACAATTTCAAGACAAAAGACCTCGGCATTGTCTGGCCTGAGTACCCCTCGCTGGAGACGCCCTTCGAGGCCGAGATGAACGCCTGGGCCGCCTCGAGCCACCAGGGCCAGGCCCATGTCTCCGGCCTCGGCGGCAGGAAGATCCTGCCCTTCTTGTTCGGCGGCGGCGCAAGCACCATCGTCACCGAGACACTCACCCAGCTTGGCGGCGAGCCGATCTTCCTCTCCGACTTCGGCGGCAATCCGCCGTACGAGCGCATGAAGAAGACCGCCGCAATCTGCTTCGACCACCATCTCCACTCGTGTTCGCTCCTCCTCATCCTCGGCGGCAAGGCGAACAACACGCTCATTGACGTCACGTTCTCCGCCATGGCCGATGCGCTACAGGAGTGCGTGGATGCGAAGGGGCCCGTCTCGATCCCGGTGGTGGTGGGCCGTGGAGGAGCTCATCTCATCCAGGGATTCGTTGCGCTGAAGAAGACGCTGGACAACCTCCGCATGCCCCACGTCTTCTTCGGCCCGGACACCCCGATCACCCTCGTTGCGGAATATGCCGCGTCGCTGGTGGGCGCGGCCAACCACGGAAAGGAAGGAGCACGGTCATGAACGCCACCACGCTTGCCGGCATACTGAACAAGGGAGACCGCGTGGCCGTGTCGAACATCACGGGCCGCGAGGCGATGAAGGTCAGCATTGTGTCCCAGCAGTTCTGCGACAACATCGTTGCGGGCTGGGCGCTCGGGAAGGACGGCGATGTCATCACGGTCCCCGGCGCACGCGACATCCGCGTCTTCGGCCAGTTCGACGACCTGATGAAGGCGCTGCCTCACAAGGAACGGCCGAACAAGGTTGTTGTCTATTCGCCCCCGGATGCCGTGTACGGCGATGTCAAGGAGGCGATCGAGAATGGAGAGGGGACAGTCGAGACCATCTTCGTCATCACCGAGCACGTATCGGTCGAGGTTACGGCGAAGCTGAAACGGCTGTGCGACCTGGCCCACATGGACATCATCGGCTGCAACACCCTCGGGGTCATCAACGCGCATGCAGGCGTCCGCGTGGGCGCTGTGGGCGGCGATGCACCGGGCGAATCGTTCATCCCGGGCTGCGCCACGATCGTCTCGAACTCGGGCAACATGGTCAACACCATCGCCTCATACCTCCAGTCCGCGGGCCTGGGCGTTTCGTTCGGCATCTCGACGGGCAAGGATCCCCTTATCCTCACCCCGCTCAAGGACTTCATCGCCCTGGCCGAGAAGGACAAGAAGACCGGGATCATCGTCCTGTACGTCGAGCCGGGCGGCACCTATGAGCGCGATGCGCTCGAGCTGATGGCTCGCCGGAAATGCGCGAAACCGATCCTGGTCTTCGTTGCAGGCGCGTTCGCGGAAGGCAGGAACATCTCCCTTGGCCACGCAGGTGCCGTGGTCGAGGGAAGCTGCACCTCGGCCACGGACAAGATGCGCCTGTTCGACGAATACTTTGGCATTGCACCGTACGATCCGGACGATGACAAGGGAGCGCGCAAAGCCATCGCCAGGACGAAGCGGGGCATCAGGGCAACCACCCTCCACGCGCTCGTGCCCGCGGCACAGGCGCTGATGGAAACGCTGAAGATCAAGCCTGACTTCAAGCCTGTCCGGCCGTTGATACTGAACCCATGGATTGTCGAGCTTGGCCCGCTTGCCCGCAGGCTGCCTAGGCAGCTCGTGCTCGCTCCTGGCACCATCCCCAGCCCGTACAACGAGATCCTGGTACAGCAGCTCAAGGGCGAGCTTGGCCGCTCCATCGCACGCCAGCCAATGAGGAACGCCTCGCATGCATCGTCGAACGACGGCGCCACCCCGCGTGTCTGGGGCCATTCGTTGCTCGACTTGATGAAGCAGCGCGGCTCGTTTGCCCGGACGGTCCTCCTGTCCTGGCTTGGCTCGCCGCCCGCGCACGAGTTCGAGGCCGAGCTGTTCGAGATGTGTCTCACCGCCTCGGTCACGAACGGCCCGGGCACCATATCGGCCCAGGGCGCCAAGCTCTCCGCCTCGGCCGGCAACGAGCCGAACACGGCCATCATTGCCACCCTCGCCTCGATCGGCTCGGTCCATGGCGGCAACGGCAAGGATGCCGCCCGGTTCCTCCTCCACCAGTTCCGGGAGAGCGGCCTGGCCGACCCATACGACAGGAAGAAGGCGCCCAACCTCGACAAAATCGCCCAAGCCTTCGTCTCGGACTACAAGAAACGGAAGTCGGCGGCTAAGGATGCCGGCATTGACATCGAGAAGATCCCGTGCCTTGGCCATCCCGTGTTCAACCAGGAAACCATCAACTACGACCCGCGCGAGCGCGCCATCAGCAAGGTCATGGACGACCGCAACCTGTACAACGTCTTCCTCGACTTCTACCACCGGCTCAGCCGCGAGCTGATGAACCAGGGCGTTACGAACAAGGTTCATGCGGTCAATGTCGACGCGGTCATCACCTGTGTCTGCATGGGCATGACCTGGCCGCTGCTGGTGGACAAGAAGATCACGGTAGACCGCGCGGTCGACCTGCCCTTCCTCGCCTTCGCGCTGGGCCGCGTTGCAGGCGGAGCAGCCGAGTATCTCGACCACCGCGAGTCGGGTACGGACATGGACATGCGAGTCCCCGTTGACGAATGCAAGGCGCTCACCAGGCCGCGAGACTGAGATTATTGAGAATAAAGTGTGAAGATGTGAAGGTGTAAGTGGCGGCTGGCAGAGCCAGTCCCGCCGCAGTGGCGGGATGTGAAGGTGTGAAGGTGCAGCTACGGATGCTCACGGATGGGAGCCGCGGCACCTCGCCGCGTAGATTCACGATTCCATGCCAGGCACCGGCGCACCAATCGCCCACCAGGTGTTTCGTCGGGAACTGGGGTGTTCGCCACGCGCCCACCAGCGCCAGGTGGCCTCATGGTCGCCCGCGGCGGACGACTGACTGTCAATCCGCGTCCGCCAGTTTTCTTACCCGAAGATCGCTGAAGGCTATTGACACGCCTGTTACCCCGCTGTAATAGTTGCATATCGCGATCTTTCCGCGTTCGGAATATACGTCTTCGCTTAACGCGAAATCCTTTATCGACAACTGGTCGTTTATGTATACCGATAACTGTGCATGTTTAACCTTCACCCTGAATTTGTTGGGACCTAATCGTGCAATGGCGTTTGATGATGTTATCAAGATCCCTGCACTAGCGTAACCATACTTGCAGACCCAGACGTTGCTATGTGCCGGTTCAATCATTATAAAAACAGACCGGGGGTTGAGATCCTTGGTATATCCAATATTGAAGCCCGCGTAACTGCCCCTGCTGTCGATCACGCCTTCCAGTTCGTAGTCACCAGCTATGATTGTATCGCACACAAACTTAACCCCGGATGCATCACTCACAATCCTGAACTGCTTGTCATTCGGGAAATACATACCATCATACCACGTCCAGCCGCTCAGGTCATTGACGGGCAGCAAGTCAGCCCACTTGCCGTCTTCAAAATCCTTTTTGCGTTCGAGCGCGGCCAGCCGATGCTTTGCATATGCCAAGGCATTCGAGTTCGCCTTGAAATGATCGCACAGGTGTTTGAACAGAGGAATGGCATTGGTATTCTGGTCATCCACGCACATCTTTTCCGCCTTCGAGACCTTGTTACTAACGTCAGATGTAAACGCCGCTATTTCCGGGATCACGTCTTTTTGTTTCACCGTGAGTTCTATATCGCGTTTGCTCCTGAACGCTGCAAAGGCACTGTTGTCCACATTGGAACCCAACTGATCTAAGATCGTTCGCGCATGGGCATAGTTCCTCATGGCCCAGTAGAAAATCATGTGCCGGGTCGTGTCGTAATTGTTGGTTACAGGCAGTTTGCTGAAGTACGTGTCTATATCTTTTTGCACGGACGCCGATTTGAATGCATCGCGCCATTCCTTGTATTCTCCGGCAATCTCCAACACTATCCCTATGTACATGTTGGGAACGTCCGTGTCGTATCTCCCGGTTTCAATGCATTTCACCGCCAGATCGTACATTTGCTCATGACTTCCCCCCCATCGGGGCCGTAGTGCCAACGCCAACTTGTTGTACGCATCGATGAAATCCAGTTGCGCCTTGACGGCGCGGTTGAACCATTCGTACACTGATTCGTCGTCACCCCCTCCCATAGCTACGGTTATCATCCTGGTTGCGGCATGCGGGAATTCAGGATGCATCTCGTGCGCTTTCGTTAGTGTTTGTTGTGCCTCTCTCAGAAACTCCCCAAACGATTTCCACCCGTCATCAGTGACGTTACATGCCCAGTCTGAACCCCTTCCCTGCCACGCTTCTCTATTGCGAACCAGCCTTCAACATAGAGCTTAATCCAAGGATCAGGGGCCTTCACGTTCTCAAGTTCTTTGAGAAAAGGGGCCCAACCGTTATCTTTTGTAAAGTTGCTGTCGATGTATGTTTCCACGATATATCGTTGACGACCGTTCGTGTAACAGGGTTCTGCGGTCATCATGGCAAGGTATTTATACCTATCGTTGAGCAGGCTTTCTCTTTTTTGCCGTTGGCCCGTACGTTCGTAAAGCCAGCCTAAACAGTACGTTGCCCGAAGCAGAATTTCGCTTGAGTATTTCCGTTCTTTCAATTCGCAATAGACAGCATCTGCAAGTTCCAGCGCATCTTTGTCTTTCTTTTGCCGTTCAAGGCTGCGAAAATAAATGAACCTCACGAGCGGATCGCTGCATTTGTCGTCAAGTAGTTTTCGGGCATTGGTTTCTGTAATCTCAAGACAATGTGATGGCGCCATATACATCCATATGCCGTCGGCATAGTTTGAAATCAGCGCCATTACACGTGCGTCCCATGCATCGGAAACAACTCCGCACTTCAGGTAACTTGCAATGTGTTCGTCAATGAAATGTCGCTTGTCCTTCCTATTCAGTTTGGCCCACGTCAACGCATCCTGACCGCATGGGATCACGATATTGTCGCTTGTTTCCGGTTCCGGTTCCTTGGCCTGCTCCTGCCTTGTCATATTGGGGAGGCCATCGCTGCTATCCTGACTATTCACGCATGTTCCAGAACCACATATCAACACGGTCAAAAGAGAAAGAAAAAAGAATTGTGCGTGCGCTTGTGTGCATATATACCCCCGCATGTTCCGTGGTTCACGGTTATTAATTTCCACGTTATGCTGCTACGAAGATTGTACCATTAACGCCCTTGGTAGTCAACGCCACTTCATGTAAACCCCTTGGCGCGTTCCGGAATTGGCTCAAAACGCGACTGCCCGTTGCTTAATCCGCCACTCTTTTCAGCTATAATCCCATGGTAGGCAGCATGTTACCTGCCTTACCCAGGCCGCATCACAATCCGGAAACCAACAATCCAACCATAGGAGCCAGCCATGGGACGCACACTTCACTACACAATCACCAAGGACGACTGCCAGCCATTCACCGAGGCCGAGTATGACAGAGTATCACCAGGAAACATCCACGCCTCGGCGGGACTAGCACTGCTGGCCAGCACGAACTACACGAACGGAGAGGAAGCGATCCTTGATCGCGCAAACCGGATGCCAGAATGTGGCCCACGCTCCATGCGGCTCACCCGCCACCGAAACGGAGCGCCAAACGCAAAAGGCGCAAAAAAGCAAGGGGCGGGATGCAGTATGCATCATCATTATTGGAAACGGGTCGCAACGGCCCGTTTGTACAAAATCGTTTGCTCCAAACGATTTTTATCCGAGCGGCCCACCCGCCACCGAAACGGAGCGACCAAGGAGAAGTCGTACAGGAACATAGCCCAGATCACGAAGTTGTTCGGGGGCTGGACGTCGAGGAGCTGGGGGCGGCGAAGAAGAAGCAGTGAGCCATGCACAGGAGGGGCAGTTGGCAGACCGGCCATAAGCGAGTAAAGGAATGCTTGTGTAAGTGCAGGCTTCCTTTCTTTGGCTATCCTTTGCGCAGAAGTTAGCAAAAAAACGTCGTCGGCTCGCCTTGGTGTTGCGCACCGGGCTCGTTTTTGGTACAATAGTTCAACAGGAATAGAAGACTAACAACAGGAATCGTTTGCCAGACTGTGCTCCATGCCGCCACACACGCACCACAAAGCCGCCGAGTTCTTCGCCGGCATAGGACTGATGAGGCTTGGCCTTGAACAGGCGGGTTGGCGTGTCGTGTTCGCCAACGACATTGATCCTGACAAGCGCGACATGTATTGCCACAACTTCGTCTCCAACGGGACACACTTCCATCTGGGCGACATCCACAAGTTCAGTGCCGATGCGGTTCCCGACATTCAGCTTGCCACGGCTTCTTTTCCCTGCACCGACCTTTCCCTGGCCGGCTCGATGCGCGGTATCAACGCCGGCGAGTCGTCCGCCTTCTGGGGATTCGTCAGAATTCTCAAGGAGATGAATGGTCGCCGTCCGCAAATGGTGCTTCTTGAGAACGTCGTGGGATTCCTCAGTTCGCATGAAGGCAGCGACTTCCGCCAGGCCATGACCGCGCTCAATGATCTTGGATATACCGTCGATCCGTTCGTTCTCGATGCCTCTTGGTTCGTTCCCCAGAGCAGACCGCGCCTCTTCGTTGTTGCCGTCATTGGCAACGAGCGAAATCTTGCCGTTGCAGAGTCGCCGCTCCGTCCGCCCACGCTGGTGGACTTCATTGCCAGCAACAGGGATATTCACTGGAATCTCAGCGACCTGCCCCATATTGAACGTGCAGACACCACGCTTGCCGACATTCTTGAGGATCTTCCCGCCGATTCGCCGGAATGGTGGCCGAAGGAACGTGCTCAATACTTCCTCGGCCAGACCAGTACCCGTCACCGCGAAATCGCCAACGCCATGATCAGCAAGCGGGCGACCTCCTACGCAACAGCGTTCCGAAGGGTGCGCAACGGTAAGTCCATGGCCGAACTCCGCACCGACGGCATTGCGGGCTGTCTCAGGACGCCCAAGGGCGGCAGCGCCCGCCAGATTCTCTTCAAGGCCGGTTACGGTCGCTATGCGGTCCGACTGCTCACGCCGGTCGAATGCGCCCGCCTCATGGGCGCGGACACATACAAGATCAAAGTCCCGCTGAACCAAGCCCTGTTCGGCTTTGGCGACGCCGTGTGTGTCCCTGCTGTCACTTGGATTGCCCAGAACTACTTGAATCCTGTAGCCAACCATCTGGCCAATGCTGCCGCATGAACACAAAAGTCTTTTCCGCGTTCAAGAGATGGTATAGCTCGCTTGAGACTCACAAGGCTTCAGGCGGGCCTGCACGTGGCACCATCGCCGCCTCCCTTGTCGTTCTTGAACACCTCAAGGAAGCCTACGATCTCGATCTTGACGCCCATCGTGCCAAAGGCGGCGCCCAAATCATCGGTCTCTCGCCGGGATCGGTCGCAAAGATACTTGAACGCTTTGACGAGACAAGGCCATTCCTCAAGGAAGGCGGCAGGACAAACCGGGGAGGCCCGGGTGACATCAAGAAGTTGCTTGCCACCCTCAAGGATCAGAACTTGGACAAACTCCAGGCCGAGGAAAGGAACGCAGCTCTCAACGACCTGCAAGCGTTCCTGGTCGAGCGTGTCCGAGACTTTCACAACCGCCAACGCTTGCGTTATGTGTATGAACCGGCCAAGACTACATGGCAAGCGATCCACGAGCTTCTCCTGCTTGCCCAGGAGAAGGGCAAGGAAGGCATGGTCGCCCAGTACCTTGTTGGCGCCAAGCTCGCGCTTCGCTTTCCCGAGATCGAGATACAGAACCTTTCATACAGCACCGCCGACGCCCAACTCGGCCGTCCTGGAGACTTTCATGTCGGCACAACGGCCTTTCACGTTACGGTTGCCCCCATGCCTGCGGTATTCGACAAGTGCAAGGCCAACATCGAACAGGGCTTCCGTGTCTACCTCATCGTGCCCGATCGCGCTTTCATCGGTGCGCGACAGAATGCGAACGCCATCGTTGCTGACAGGATTGCCGTTGAATCCATCGAGTCGTTCGTTGCCAACAACATAGAGGAACTATCGCTATTCACCGGCGACAAGGTGAAAGATGGCTTCCGTCGGCTTCTTGAGCAGTACAACTGCCGCGTTGACCAAGTTGAAAACGACAAGTCTCTCCTTATCGAAATTCCAAAGAACCTGACCTGACGCGTCACGGGCGTTGTCAGGCAAGTCCCCGATGTAACTGACGAAGTGTATGATTGACGTTCTTACCAAGGCGGAGCGTTCCCAAGTCATGTCCCGTGTCCGTTCTCGTGGCAACAAGAGCACCGAGACAACCATGATGAAGTTCTTCCGCATCCACGGAGTAACAGGCTGGCGTCGGGGCAGTCTTGATCCTTGGCAGACCAGATTTCGTCTTTCCACGGCTCAGGGTGGCCGTGTTTGTCGACGGCTGCCGCATCAACAGAAAACCGCGCGGGTATCGCTTG
>Ga0315278_10002594_pt1 | contig 16077 bp, 25 predicted proteins | sample YL17G06_0_MG_FD_203880 | JGI IMG/M metagenome (GOLD analysis project Ga0315278, IMG submission 203880) | Sediment microbial communities from Yellowstone Lake, YNP, Wyoming, USA - YL17G06_0 | ecosystem: Environmental > Aquatic > Freshwater > Lake > Sediment | place: USA: Wyoming | collected... | reverse complement strand
CGGTCGAGGTGACGAGCACGCCGGGCGAGGGAGCCGCGTTCACGGTGCGGATCCCCATGGGGCCGAACCCTCAGTAGCGGGGGGCGGAGGGCTGAGGGAGAGCGTCCAGCTCGGCAAGGTCCTCGGGCCCGAGCCGAAGGTCGGCGGCCGCAACGTTCTCCTCAAGGTAGGTCGTACGTTTCGTTCCCGGGATCGGGATCACGTGTGAGCCCTGGGCGAGTACCCAGGCGATCGCGACCTGGGCAGGCGTGGCGCCATGGCGCTGCGCCACACCACGTACACCCTCGACGATCACCAGGCTCTGATCGATGGCGGGCTGCGCGAAGCGCGGGTTCTTGGCGCGGAAGTCGTTCGGGTCAAAGGCGGCTTGAGTGATCGTGCCCGTCAGGAAGCCCCGACCCAGCGGGGAGAACGGAACGAAGGCCACCCCGTTTGCGGCGCACCACGGCACGACGTCGGCCAGCGGGTCGCGCGTCCACAGGGAGAGCTCCGACTGGACGGCGGCCACGGGGTGGATCGCGTGGGCCAGTCCCGTCTGCTCCACGGTGGTTTCGGACAGGCCGAGCGCGAGCACCTTGCCCGCGACCACCAGGTCCGCCATCGCACCCCAGGTTTCTTCGAGGGGGACGGCCGGGTCGGTGCGATGCAGGTAGTAGAGGTCGATCACGTCGGTCCGGAGTCGGGTGAGCGACCCCTCGACCTCTCGCACGATCCGCTCGGGTCGCCCGCTGGGCTGCAACGGGTAGCCGCCTTCCGGCCCGACCACGAGCCCTACCTTGGTGGCGATCGCGACCTGGTCTCGGCGTCCCTGGAGCCCCCGCCCGACCAGGTCCTCGTTCGTGAACGGGCCGTAGACGTCGGCGGTGTCGAACAGCGTGACGCCGAGCTCGACGGCGCGATGGATCACGCGGATCGACGTTTCGTCGTCGGCGTCACCGTAGGCCCAATTCATCGGCATGCATCCAAGCCCGATCTCACCCACGTGGGGACCGTCGGCTCCGAGCCTTCGTGTCCGCATCGGCCGAGCCTACCCGGGGTGCGAAGGATGGCGAGTCACCAAGACAGCGCCTCGCCATCCTGGAAGAAACCCCCCGAGGGGCCCTCGTCGGGCAGCGTCACGCCCCACACGATGCTGGCGGCCCCCTGCTCGGCCGATCTGGGTGCGTCGCCGCCGCCCATGTCCGTCCGGCACCACCCGGGGCTGCACGCGTTCGCGAGGATGCCCGTGCCCGCCAGATCCTCGGCGAGCGCGCGGGTCATCGCGTTCAGGGAGACCTTCGTGGCGGCGTACACGCCACCGCTTCGCTGCTCGTGCGCGCGCGCCGCGAGTTCCGTGGATACGTTCACGATGCGGCCCCAGCTGCGCTCACGCATAGGCGGGAGGAACGCCTGGGTGACGCGCCACGCGCCGAGGAGGTTCACTTGCCAGGCGCGCTCGACCTCCTCTGCGTCGACGCTGCCGCGCGGGTTGAGCGCCGCGTTGTTCACGAGCACGTCCACGCCCTGGGGGCCGAGCTGCTCGGCAGCCTCGCGCACGCTCGCGGGATCCGCCACGTCGATCCTCGTGACGGCAACCTCGAGCGGGGACAGGGAAGCCGCCGCCCGCCGGCCCGCCTCGAGCTCACGCGATCCGAGCACGACATCCATATCGAGCGCCGCCAGCATGCGAACGACCTCCAAGCCGATCCCGCGATTGCCTCCGGTCACGAGCACGCGTTTGCCGATCGATGTCACGATGTCACCCTAACGACCGCGGCGGGTTCGAGCTTCCGCCGGACGACGGGCATCGAACGGCAGGAGGGACCATGGCACAGGGCACAGGCACCCCCGAGGATCCGTGGGTACTCAAGACGCCTCCGGGCAGCTCCGAGTTTCAGATGTGGCGTGATGAGACGGCCGAGCCTCCGGCGCTCATCTGCCAGGTCGGCAAAACGAAGCTCGCGTATCAGCTCCGCTGCATCAAGGACCTGCACGCGATGCTCGAGGCGCACGGACTGGATGCCGCTCGGCGGTGCCGACGAGCAGAAAGTCGCAGCCGAGGGAACCGTGGAGGCTTGGGCGCGCTCCGACGCCAATCCGGTCGGCGGATGGTACGGCCTCAAGAAGGGGCTCCGCGGCCGCTTCGGCGTGTACGTGCCGCCGGTGCTGGAGGCGCTCGACCTGGCCGAGTTGGAACACAACGCCCGCAACAACCGCATGCGCGCGATCTGAGCCTCCCGCTGTAACGCGGTAGCGCCTTCCGCGACTGACCCTTCGTCGGATCGAGCAACCTCGAGGGAGGGGAACGACATGCAGGAAGGGATGAAGGACGCAGCGGCCGGTGCCGTGTTCGTCCAGACCAACGCACCGCAGAACGCGGTGCTCGCATACCGGCGTGGAGATGACGGCACGCTGACGAAGCAGGGGACGTACCCCACAGGCGGTGCCGGGAGCGACGCTCCGCACCTGCCGTCGCAGGGATCGGTCGTCCTGACGGGTAACGGCGAGCATCTGCTGGTCGCGAACGCGGCCAGCGACGACGTGAGCGTGTTCGCGGTCGTGGGCACGGAGCTCTCGCTCCTCGGACGGACGCCATCGGGCGGGGCCGCGCCGCGCAGCATCGCAGAGCACGACGGCCTGGTGTACGTGATGAACACCGGCAAGCCGGGCATCCATGGCTTCCGCATCGGCGCGGACGGGCTCACGCCGGTCGTCGGCGCCGAACACCCGTTGTCGGCGGAGAACGCCGACCCGGCGCAGATCGGTTTCACGCCCGACGGTCGCACCCTCGTGGTCACCGAGCGCGGTGCCGATGCCATCGTCACCTACGCGGTCGGCGCCGACGGCACGCTCGGGATGGCCACCGCGATCCCGTCCTCCGGCCCCACGCCCTACGGGTTCGCCGTCACCACCGCCGGGACCCTCGTCGTGACGGAAGCCTTCCGCGCGGAGAAGGGTGCGGCCGCGGCCTCGAGCTACACCCTGCGCGACGGGGCGCTCGATCCCGTCACCGCTTCGGTCGCCAACGGTCGCAGCGAGATCTGCTGGGCCGTGGTGAGTGGTGACGGCAGGTTCGCCTTCACCACGAACTTCGCCGACGGTGCCGTTTCCGCCTACGAGATCGGCGTCGACGGGTCCCTTACCCTGAGGGACGCGACGGCGGGGATCGCGGTCGACGGGGCACCGGGGCTTCGCGACGCGGATCTGTCCGCCGACGGTCGGTTCCTCTATGTGATCGACGCTGACGGCGGACGGGTCTTCGGCTGGTCGGTCGGTGTGGACGGAACGTTGAGCCCGATCGGGGCGTGGGACGGGATCCCGGCCACGGTTGCGGGCCTGGCGGCGCGTTGACGCATGCGGCTGGAGCCGATCTACCGCGTCTCGTTCACCACGCCCGAGGCGTGGAGCGTGGAGCTGACCGGCGGAGCCGGTACCGAGGGACGTAGTTTCCTGATCGCCGAGGGGCGGGCTACGGGCCGCCTCTCGGCGCGGTACCGCGCCGCCAACTTCCCGCGCCGTCGTGTGGACGGCGCGCTCGTCCCCGAGTTCCGCGGGGTCCTGGAGACCGACGACGGGGCCACGATCCTGTTCGAGTGGCAGGGCCTCGCTCCGCTCGACGACGGCGGCATGCGCCGGCTCCTCGGGAGCGTCACCCACACCACCAGCGACGAGCGGTATGCGTGGCTGAACGACCGGGTCGGGGCCGTGGAGGGCGAGGTACGCCCGGCCGGCGACGGGTTCGAGGTGGTCTTCGAAGTAGCCGAGATGATCTGGGAGCCGGTCGGGTGACCACGTCGCCGGCAGGATCCGTTCGGCTTCCACCGGGCTGAGTCCCCGACCCTCCCGCATCGTCGCACCGTCCGGCGGCTCCCGCTGGCCTTACCGGTTGACACGGCTAACGGTGTTAGCTATCGTGAGGCTAACAACGTTAGCTGGCAAGCGACCTAAAGGGAGGCCCGTGATGTTCAGGAACGAGATCCGCTCGGAGACCACGATCGACGCGACGGCCGAGGAGGTCTGGGCGGTCCTTAGCGACTTCGCCGACTACGGCGCGTGGAACCCGGGGATGAAACAGGTCGACGGTGAGGCCGTGGTGGGGACGCGGCTGTCGATCGTCTTCGCCCTCAACGGTGGGCGCACCATGAAGATGCGTCCAACGGTGCTCGTGGCCGATCCGCCCCACGAACTCCGCTGGCTCGGCCGACTCCTGATGCCGGGCATCTTCGATGGCGAGCATCGGTTCGAGATCCGCCAGGACGCTCCGGGCCGGGTCGGCTTCGTGCAGAGCGAGCGGTTCCGGGGACTGCTGGTCCCGTTCCTGCGGAAGCTGATAGAGGTCGATACGGCCGCCACCTTCGTTGCGGTGAACGAGGCGCTCGCGGCCAGGGTGATCGAGCTGCGCGCCGCGAAGACGCGGTGAAGCGAGGGACGATGACGGACCGGCGCACGCAGATCGTGGATGAGGCTCGGGCTCTGCTGGAAGAGGCGGGCCCGGACGGACTCACGATGCGAAGCCTGGCTGCGCGGCTGGGGATCCAGGCGCCGTCGCTCTACAAACACGTGGCGAGCAAGGACGAGCTGGAGGTGCTGTTGATCACGGAGGCGCTTCGGGAGCAAGGCGCGGCGATGCACGCCGCGATCGATGGGCTCCCGCGCCGATCCGCCCGGCGCTCGACCCTCACGACCCTGGGGGCGGCGTATCGGACATGGGCGGCTGCCCATCCCCACCTCTACCGCCTGGCGACGGGGGGTCCGCTGCCACGCGCCTCGTTGCCGGAAGGCCTGGAGGCGTGGGCGGCCCAGCCGCTCGTGCGTGCGGCCGGGAGCGAGGCACGCGCCCGAGCGGCATGGGCGTTCGCGCACGGCATGACCATCCTGGAGCTGGACGGACGGTTCCCCCCCGGGGCGGACCTGGCACAGGCGTGGGCCGCGGGGATCGCCGCGCTGTCGTGAGTGGGAACACGCCGGACGGCGGGAGGGTTCACCAGGCGATGGAGATCGGCGTCTACACGTTCGCGGAGCTGCAGCAGGACCCGCACGACGGGCACATGATCAGTGCCGAGCAACGGATGCGCGACCTGATCGAGGAGGCGGAGCTCGCCGACCAGGTGGGGCTCGACGTCTTCGGCGTGGGTGAGCATCACCGCGACGACCTGATCGTGTCGTCGCCCGCCGTGGTGCTCGCCGCCGTGGCCGAACGGACGCGCCACGTCCGTCTCACCAGTGCGGTCTCGGTGATCAGCTCCGACGATCCCGTCCGCGTGTTCCAGGACTTCGCCACGCTCGACCTGCTCTCGGCCGGCCGGGCGGAGATCATGGCGGGCCGCGGGTCGTTCACGGAGTCCTTCCCCTTGTTCGGCTATGACCTCGCCGACTACGACGACCTCTTCGAAGAGAAGCTGCGTCTGCTGATCCAGCTGCGGGAGGACGAACACGTCACCTGGTCGGGACGGCATCGTCCGGCGCTCTCGGGCCAGGGCGTGTACCCCAGACCGATGCAGGATCCGCTCCCGATCTGGGTGGCGGTCGGCGGCGCCCCTGAGTCGGCGTTCCGCGCCGGGACGCTCGGTCTGCCGATGGCGCTCGCCATCATCGGCGGCATGCCGGAGCGCTTCGGGCCGTTCGTCGACCTCTACCGGGATGCGGCGCGCCAGGGCGGCCACGACCCGGTTCCGCCGGTGAGCATCAACTCGCACGGCTACATCGCGGAGACATCTCAAGGAGCGCTCGACGACTCTTACCCCTATGCCGCGGCCATGATGAACCGGATCGGTCGCGAACGCGGCTGGCCGCCGATGACGCGCGAACAATACGACGGAGCTGCGACGCTCCGCGGCGCCAACTTCGTGGGAAGCCCGCAGCAGGTGATCGAGAAGATCCTGTTCCAGCACGAGCTCTTCCACCACGACCGGTTCCTGGTGCAGTTCACCGTCGGCTCCCTGCCGCACGCGAAGGTCATGCGCTCGATCGAACTACTGGGCACCGAAGTGGCACCGGCCGTGCGCGCGGCGTTGGAGCGCGGCGGTTCCGAGCGAGCCTAGGATCCTCGGTATGGCTCCCGCGGCCCCGATCGAACCGGAACTGATCTCCGCCCGCGATCGGGCCGCGTGGCGGCGGTGGCTGGAACGGAACCACGAGCGAACCACCGGCGTCTGGCTGGAGCTCCACAAGAAGGGGAGCCGGTCGGCGAGCGTGACGTACGAGGAGGCGGTCCTGGAGGCACTCTGTTTCGGCTGGATCGACTCGAAGCCGAACAAGCTCGACGAGGAGCGCTACAAGCTGTGGATGGCGCCGCGCAAGCCCCGCAGCGTGTGGTCCGCGATCAACAAGCGCCGAGTGGAGGAGCTCACCGCGGCGGGATCGATGGCCCCGTCGGGCCTCACCGCCGTGGAGACCGCGAAGGCCAACGGCTCCTGGAAGGCGCTGGAGGCGAGCGACGGGCTCCTCGTGTCCGAGGATCTCTCCGCCGCCCTCGCGGCCGTGCCCGATGCCCGATCCAACTTCGACGGGTTCCCGCCCGGCGTGCGCAAGCAGATCCTGGAGTGGATCAATAGCGCGAAGCGTCCCGGGACCCGAGCGAAGCGCGTGGAGGAGACGGCTCGGCTCGCCGGCGAGAACATCCGCGCGAACCAGTGGAGGCCGTGAAGACCGCCGCGGCCGTGCGCGCGATCCGTCGAAGGAATGTCGGGGGCCACCAACATTGTTGTGCCACCGAGGGAAGGAGGCACCGTGCCGGCCGTCAGCGTCGATGACATCACCGCATTGCCGAGGATCCCGGACGTGGGCGACGCGGCCCAGCGATCCGTCCGCTCCGTCACCACCGCTCCCAGCGGCTTCGAGGGCGAAGGGTTCCCGGTGCGCCGCGCGTTCGCCGGCGTCGATCTCGCGGACCTCGATCCGTTCATCCACATGGATCAGATGGGCGAGGTCGAGTACGCACCGGGTGAGCCCAAGGGCACGCCCTGGCATCCGCACCGCGGGTTCGAGACCGTCACGTACATCATCGACGGCACCTTCGAGCATCAGGATTCCAACGGGGGCGGCGGCGTCATCACGAACGGCGACACCCAGTGGATGACGGCGGGCGCCGGGATCCTCCACATCGAGAAGCCGCCGGAGGAACTCGTGATGAGCGGCGGATTGTTCCACGGTTCGCAGCTGTGGGTGAACCTCCCGAAGGCGCAGAAATGGGCCCCGCCTCGGTATCAGGACCTGCGCGCGAACGAGGTCGGCCTGCTCGCTTCGGCCGACGCCGGGTCGCTCGTGCGGGTGATCGCGGGGGACCTCGCGGACCATCGCGGTCCCGGCGATACCTACACGCCCATCACGTACGCGCACGCCACGATCGCGCCCGGCGCCCGCCTGGACCTCCCGTGGAACCCCGTGTTCAACGCTCTAGTGTATGTGCTGTCCGGCGAGGGAACCGTGGGCGCCGAGCGCCGTCCGATCGCCATGGGACAACTCGCTGTGTTCGGCGCGGGCGGCGCCATGCGCATCGAGGCAGCGGTGCTTCAGGAGGGCCGCGCGCCCGCGCTCGAGGTCCTGGTCCTCGGCGGCCGACCCATCGGCGAGCCGGTGGCGTGGTACGGCCCCTTCGTCATGAACACCCGCGACGAATTGGTGACCGCGTTCGAGGACTATCAGGCCGGCAAGCTAGGAACGATCCCGGCTGCGCACAACACGCCCCAAGAGATCATCGAGACCCCCGGCGCCCATCGGTAGGGGTCCTCCTTCCGCGTCAGCTGAGGGCGGGGTTGGGGTTGCCTCCGCTCTCGACGACGTCCTTCAGGCGACCGACGATCTGCCCCCAGGTCTGGGCGATGCTTCCGAAGTCGTAGTCAGGCATCTCCTCGGCGAACCCTTCGTGGCGGAACACGACCTTGGTGCCGTGCTCGCTGGCGGTCAACGCCCAGGCGACCTTCGTGCCTTCCCAGAAGGGGAATCCGCCGGGGCAGTCCCAAGCCGCGTCGCTCGGCGCGTCCAGGCGCGTCACCCGGATCGGCAGGCGGATCGGCGCTTCGGCGAATCCGAACGTCAGCTCGCCGCCCACGTTCTCGTCGCCCTGCACGTCGGCGGTCCAGAAGGCCGCGAGCCCAGAGCGTGTGGCCACGGTGTCGTAGACGGCCTTCGGATCGGCGTGGATCTCGATCGCGTGAACGATGTCCCTCGTCATCGGAGCCTCCTCGGTCTCATCGGGCTCGCCATCGCGCGAGCGCCTTCTCCCGCTACTTAAGCTGGTTCTAAAGCTTATGTCAACCCGAAGATTGTGCTTAACTACCGAGCATGCAGGCCATGTTGGACGCGGTTGCCAATCCTCGGCGACGGGAGATCCTGAGGCTCGTGTGGGATCGGGAGTTGTCGGCGGGAGAGATCGCCGCGCGGTTCGACGTGAGCTGGCCGGCCGTCTCCCAGAACCTCGGGGTGCTGCGCAGGGCGGGGCTGCTCACCGAGCGCAAGGTCGCGAACCGACGCTTCTACCGGGCCGATCGTGAGGCCGCCGGTTCTCTCGCGCTCGTGCTCGAGGAGATGTGGAGCGGTGACCTCGGTCGTCTGCAGGCGGTCGTTCGGGAGGATCTGTGAGCATCCCGGAGGGCGCGCGGGTCGTCGAGCTCATCGTCCGGCTCGAAGCCCGCCCCGATCAGGTTTTCCCGTACCTCACGGAGCCCGATCGCTATGTCCGGTGGCAGGGGATCAAGGCGGAGCTCGACCCACGGCCCGGCGGTGTGTTCCGTGTCTGGATGGACGCGAACACGGTGGCAAGCGGGGAGTACATGGAGGTGGAGCCACCGCACCGCGTCGTCTTCACCTGGGGCTGGGAAGGCAACGAGGGCGTCCCGCCTGGATCGACGACGGTCGTCGTGATGCTGGAGGCGGACGGAGACGGGACCCTCCTCTCCCTGCGGCACTCGGGTCTTCCGAACGGCGAAGCGGCCGCCTTGCACGAAGAGGGGTGGCGCCACTTCACCGACCGGCTCGTCCTGACCACTGCGGGCGGCGCGTCGGGCGCGGGCACGATGGGCGAGCCGTCGTGACCCTCATCCGGGCGGCGTGCCGAACGCTCTGAACGGCTCGGCCTCGTACGCGGAGAGGTAGTCGATCCACGCAGGCAAGGCCTGCGCGATCGTTTCGTCGTCCGCCACGAGCCAGGCCAGATGCCGGAACGCGTGCTCGACCACTTGTCCAACGCCGATATCGGTCGGAGGTGCGAGTCGATCACCGCGGGCGAGGTCGGCCCGATCGATCGGCTCCTCGATCAGGTAGCGGCTCAGGTCGGAGGGCGCCGTCACGACTGCGAGGTACGTCAGCACCAATCGATCGTTCTCGTACCGCCAGGACGTGGAGTGGACCACCTCGGGAGTGAGCCTGTAGCGCGCCGCAGCGGCCACGATGACGGCTCCCGGCTCGGATCCCGGCCCCCACCCGAGCCTGAGGCTGGGGGCATGGATCGGGCGCAGGAACGCCGCCTGGCCCGCCCGGAGGCATACGAGCAGCGCCTCGAGCGACTGCGCCACCACGGCTGATGACCAAGCGACGTCGGTCAGTGGCGGTGCCAGCTGGACCAGGGGCGAACCCTCTTCCATCTAGGTCACCTCGACGGCGAGCGCCAGGATCTCCTCTCTGGTCGCTTCCGTGCCGTGGGCCTCGCGTCCGTGCGCTTGGACTTGCGCGACCACTTCGTCCTCGGTTCCCCTGCACTGCCATCCGCACATGCACGTGACCTCCTTCATGGAACACCCCCTAGGCGGGTAGCTTCGCACGGCGTGGCTGATCGGGCGAGAGCGTCACGGGCCTGGGACGACGATCCGGATCGTGGTGCCGCCGGCTGCGGGCGCGACTGCCTCGATCGTGCCGCCGTGGGCTTCCACGAGACGCTTGGCGATGGCCAGTCCGAGACCGGTTCCGCCGGCGTCGGCGGAGGTGACGAACCGATCGAACACGAAGGGCAGCTGGTCGGGCGGGATGCCGGGCCCGGAGTCCTCGATGTCGAACCGTGCCCCGGTTCCCGACGCGCCCACCAGCACCGCGACCGATCCTCCGGAGGGGGTGTGACGCACGGCGTTGGTAAGCACGTTGGCCAGGACCTCCGCGAGGCGCACCGGGTCGGCCTCGATCTGCTCGGGCGCATCCGGGGCGTGCTCCGTGGTCACGCTGACGGCGCCCCGGTCGGCCATCGCCTGGAACGCTTGCACCGCGTCGCGGGCGAGCGCGCGTGGATCCAAGGGCTCGCGATGCAGCGGCAATACGCCGGCCTCTGCCATGGAGAGCGTGCGAAGGTCGTCCAGGAGTCTCGCCATGACGATGGTCTCGTCGATCAGCGTTCGCAGGTGCTCCGGATCCGACGGGTAGAGCCCGTCCTGCATGCCTTCGACCAGGCCGGTGATCACCTGCAGCGGCGTGCGGAGCTCGTGGGCAACGTCCGCCAGCAGCTCGCGACGTCGTTCCTCGTTCGTCTGCAGCCGCCCGGCCATCTCGTTGAAGGCGTCGGTTAGCCGACCGAGCTGGCGCGAACCCGGGTCGTCGACGCGTGCTGTGTAGTCGCCGCCGGCCACGCGGTCGGCCGCGTCCATCAAGGCTCCGACCGAGCGGGCGTTGCGCCACAGCCACCGGGCGCTAGCGACCAGCCCCGCGGTCACGGCGGCGGCGACGAGCACCGTGATCCACGGCGCCGGGGCGTTGCCCGTGGCAGCCGAGGCCACCACGGTTGCCAGCGCGGCCACGAGGAGCACCATCAGGAGGAGTGCGACGAGCGCCCCACGGCGGAACCGGCGCCCGGGCCCCGGCCCGAACCCTCGCCGGCCGCTCCAGGCGGGTCCGCCGCCGCGCCACCGCGGACCGTCGTGCTCAGTCATCGGCGAACCGGTACCCGATGCCGTGGACGGTGAGCACGTACCGCGGACGCCCGACCTCGGGTTCGATCTTGCGGCGGAGGTTCTTCACGTGGGCATCGATCGCCCGCTCGTAGGAGTCCACGATCACCCCGTGAAGGGCGTCCTGCAGTTGCCCCCGCGTGAACACGCGACCGGGCTCGCGCACGAAGGTGGCGAGCAGCTGGAACTCGGTGGGGGTGAGGTCGACCCCCTGCCCGCCCACGCGGGCACGCACCTTGGGAAGATCGACCTCCACGTCGCCGGCTCGCAGGATCTCGGCGCCGCTGGCGAGGCCGCTCGTGCGCCGAAGCACGGCACGTACGCGAGCGACCAACTCCTTAGGACTGAACGGCTTCACCAGGTAGTCGTCGGCGCCCAGCTCGAGCCCGACGATCCGGTCGGACTCGTCACCGCGCGCGGTGAGCATCAGGATCGGTGTGGTGGAGGCGCGGCGAAGCTCGCGGGCGACGTCGAGCCCATCCATGCCCGGCAGCCCCAGGTCCAGCACGACCAGATCGGGGCGGTCGCCGCGCGCACTCGCGAGCGCAGCGGATCCCTCGCCCACGACGGTCACCTGGAAGCCCGCGACCTCGAGGTAGTCACGTAGGGTTCGCGCGATCTGCATCTCGTCTTCGACCACAAGGATGTGTTGCATCGATGCGAGCCTCTCGTGCGGAAGGGGGCGGAGGCAACCCTGCCCCCGCCCCGATATCGCGGTCCGACCTCAGGCGGCGGGCTGACCCGCAGCCGGTGGAGCATCCCCGTGCTCGCTCTGGTGCCAGGCGCGAGCCCGTTCCTCGAACTTGCGTCGGCCCTCCTCGTTCCACGGTCCGGGACCGTGGCCGTGCGGCCCCCCTCGTCCCCATCGTCCCGCTCCGCGGAAGATCCCGCCGATCAGGAAGAGTCCCCCGATAAGGAAGAACGGGAACAGGAAGAACCCGGGGAAGAAGCCTCGGTGACCGTCGCCCACCACGTGGACGACCTGGACGCTCTGGCCGTTGTCCTGGGCCACCTGCACTTGCTCGATGCCCTGGGTGATGCCGTTGCGCTCACCCGCGTTGTACGCGCCGACCCCGATGCCGATCCCTCCTAGGATCACCACCAGCAGTGCGACGACTGCGATTCCACGACGCATCTTGGACCTCCCTTGTCTCGCGTCTTCCTCCAAGATGGCGCCGAGATGTGAAGCGCTCGTGAATGAACGAGGGAGGTTCATGGGCTCGGGCAGCGCGGCTTCGTCTAAGCCGACCTTCGAGGATAGGGTGAGCCGAAAGCGAAGGGAGCGGTGGTATGCGCAAGGTCGTGCATTTCGAGATCCCGGCGGAGGATCTCTCGCGGGCGAAAGCGTTCTACGGCGAAACCTTCGGTTGGCGGCTCGACACCATGCCGATGGGCGATGGCGACTACACGATGGTGACCACCACGCCGGTCGACGAGTCGTCGTGGAGGCCTACGGAGGCGGGATCGATTAACGGCGGCCTGCTGCAGCGCTCGAAGGAGATCCCGGCGCCCGTGATCACGATCGATGTGGACGGGATCGATGACACCCTGAAGGCGATCGAGGCCGCCGGCGGCAGCACTGTGACCCCGCGGACCCCGATCCCCGGCACGGATCGAGCGGTCGCGTACTTCATGGACACCGAGGGCAACGTGATGGGGCTCTTCGAGAGCGGATCCTGACCGAACCGGTGCTCACGCTGCGTTCGCGGCGTCCTCCAGAGCCTGCAGGTCGATCTTCCGCATCTGCAGCATCGCCTGCATCGCGCGCTGGGAACGGACCGGGTCGGGGTCGCTCAGCAACTCGCCCATCTGCTCGGGGATGACCTGCCAGCTCAAGCCGAATCGATCCTTGAGCCATCCGCACATGCTCTCTTCGCCGCCGTCGGCCGTGAGCGCCTTCCACAGACGGTCCACCTCGGCCTGGTCCGTGCAGCTCACGCTGAAGGAGACGGCCTCCGTGAACGGGAACTGTGGCCCGCCGTTGATGGCCATGTACTCCTGACCCGCGAGCGTGAAGAACACCAGCGCCACGTTGTCGCCGCTCGGTGTGCCGTCGAGGCGCTGGACGTTCGTGACCTCCGCGTCCTCGAACAGCGACACGTAGAAGTTGGCGGCGTCTTCGGCCCGGGTGTCGAACCACAGGCACGGCGTGATCCTCTGCATGGTCGTGCTCCTTTCCTTCGTGGGGTCAGCGGTTGGCGACGAGCTTGGCGACGAGCTCTTCGAGGCGCTCGTAGCCCTCGTTCATGCCCTCGGCCATGCCGGAGGCGACCATGGCGTCGCGGGCCTCGACCGACTGGAACAGGGTGTTGGTGCGCACCGCGGTCTTGCCGCCGCGCTCCTCGAGCGTGAGCGTGTCCATCGAGACGTGACCGGGCGCGCCTTCGAACTCGAAGGTCTGCACGAAGCCGTCCGGCGAGGGCTCCCCGTGGAAGACACCATGGAAGCCGTACGCGTTCCCGTCCTGGTCGGTGTGCACGTAGCGCCACGAACCGCCGTCGCGCAGGTCGAATCGATCGACGGTCATGGTGAGCCGCCGCGGGCCGAGCCACTGCACGAGCAACTCCGGCTCGGTGTACGCCCGGAAGACGAGGTCGCGTGGGGCATCGAACGTGCGCTCGGTGAGGACCTGCGGCACCCCAGGCTCGGCAGTGATCTTCATCTCGGTCATGTCGTGCTCCCCTCTGTCGGTGGATGGTCCGCTTGCAGGGCCACGAGCAGCTCGTCGAGACGCTCGTAGCTCTCTTCCCAGAACTCGCGGTAGCCGGCGAGCCACACGGTCGCCTCCTTGAGCGGTTCGGCCTTGAGGTGGCTGAGACGTGCGGTAGCCCGGCGGGTGCGCGAGATCAATCCCGCGCGCTCGAGCACCTTGAGGTGCCGCGAGATCGCGGGTTGCGACACGCTGAACGGCGCCATCAGCTCTGCGACGCTCGCCTCGCCCAGCGAAAGGCGGGTGAGGATCGCCCTGCGCGTGGGATCGGCGAGCGCGCCGAACACGGCATCCAGCTCCGCTACCGGCACGTCGTCCTTCCCTTCATAACCAAAAGGTTATAGAAGGTTGGAGGTCGTGTCAAGCCCCGATCGGCAGCACCCAAGAGGAAGTGGGCGTCACCGGTCGGTGACGAGGACTCGGAGCCGGATGATGTCGCGGCGGCCGCTCTGATTGAGCGAGACGCCGCCGATCGAGATGCTCGTCGCGGAGCCCGCATGCGCGCCGCGGGCGACATGGATGTGCAGCGTGAGTCCGTCCCGAGCACCGGCTGCCAGCGACGCCGTCCTACCACGTTCCGCTGGCGAACCCGTCGGTGACGTCGGTGGTTCCCTCCCAGAAGGTCGCGGTGACTCGGCCCTGTGGAACACTTGCCTCGCCGGTGATGGTGTCCGGATCCAGGGCCGCGTTGAGGAATCGGATCTGCACGGAAACGGACCCGCCGCGGGGGACTTGGATCCGGAGTCGTTGGATGACGCCTCTGGAGCTGAAGACCCCGACCCCGGCGGTCGCCCGATGTGGGGCCTTCAGGCTCAGGTCGGGAACGCCTTCCGGCACCGAGCTGTCGCGTTCGAAGAGGTCGCCGAAGTTGTTGGTGTCCTCGGGAACCAGAGCGGTCCCGCCGTGGAACACGACGTAGCGCCCGTCTCCGGAGATATGAAGATCGGACGATGGTTCATCCTGTTCCCGGCCTCGGTGCTGCTGCTGGCCACCGCGTGTTCCAAGTCGACCCCAGAGCCTGCGGCCACGCAAGCGCCCATCAGCGGATCCGGCGCTGCGTCGGCTGGGGCCGTGGCGGTCTCGTTGCAGCAGTGGTCCATCACTCCGACGGCGACGACGGTGCCGTCAGGATCCGTCACGTTCGACGTGTCGAACGAGGGAACCATCCCGCACGAGTTCGTGGTGATGTCGACCGACACGGCCGCCGCCGACTTCCCCGTCACGAGCTTCGAGGGTGAGTCCGAGCGGTTCGACGAGGACACGGTGGGGACCAACGCCGGGGAGACCGGCGACATGAAACCCGGTACCACGAAGACGCTCACGGTTGATCTGGCGCCTGGTCACTACGCATTCGTGTGCAACCTGCCGGCGCACTACGGCCAGGGGATGCACGTCGATTTCACAGTGACCTAGCCACCAGCCCTACACCGACACGTTGTGCGTCGCGCCTGGGGCGCCCAAGGAAGAAAGGGGATGTCGGGCCCGCGTCGGTCAGCGCTCCCAGACGGCCGGATCGTGCGCGAAGTGCACGCGTACGGGGTCGAGCGAGCGCAGGCGTTCGATGGAGCTGGGGTAGGCGGCGTCGCGTGCGGTCGAGGCGCCCGAGGCCGAAGGCTCGGTGGCCCCTTCCCACTCGGCGCGCGACTGCACCGCTTGGCCCGCAAGCACCACGGTCCCATCCGGCGCGTCGAGCACGAGCGACTGATGGCCCGCCGTGTGCCCCGGCGTGGGGATCAGCCGCAAGCCCGGCACGACCTCGATCTCGCCGTCCAGGAGCTCGTACGTCAGGCCCGGCGCATCGACCCACTCCGGGACCGTGTAGTCGGGCTCATGCACCTTGGCCCACTCGGTCCGCTGAACGAAGATCGGCACGCTCTTGGGGATGCGGACGTTCTGGCCGCTGTGGTCGAAGTGCAGGTGGCAGTTGGCAACGCCTGTGACGTCGGCGAGTGCGATGCCGTGCTCGGCGAGCGCGTCCTCGATCGTGGTCACGCGCGGCGTGAACGTCGCGTCGATCTCGGCGTTGGCGATGCCGGCGCCGTTATCGAACAGGAAGACGCCGTCGCGATGGACCACCGCGTGGGCGTAGGAGGGCCACCACTCGCGCAGGAGCAGCTCCTGCTCGTCCGGCGGCAGCCGCAGCTCGGAGACCAGGAACGGGATCACTCGAACGTCGGGCATTCCCTCACTCTAAGGCGTCGGGGGCGTGCGCCTTCGCCACGTCGCCGATGATCGCCGCGAGCTCCTGCGGGCGCGACCACATCGGCCAGTGGCTCGTGGGCAGGTCGACCCAGGTGACGTCGAGCAGCTCTGGGACACCCGCGAGCCACGCGTACCCCTCCTTGACGGCGTCCTGGTAGACCGCGGACGTGAACCCGGTGCAGATCATCGTGGTCGGTAGATCCTTCCGAGCGTCGTTGCTCAGCGCGATCGCCTCGCGCAGCACGCCACCCGGTTCGGGCACAGCTCGGCGCCGGAACGTCTCGAGCTGCTCCTGCGTGAGCCCGTCGAGGTTCTCCT
>Ga0315278_10002593_pt1 | contig 16083 bp, 16 predicted proteins | sample YL17G06_0_MG_FD_203880 | JGI IMG/M metagenome (GOLD analysis project Ga0315278, IMG submission 203880) | Sediment microbial communities from Yellowstone Lake, YNP, Wyoming, USA - YL17G06_0 | ecosystem: Environmental > Aquatic > Freshwater > Lake > Sediment | place: USA: Wyoming | collected... | reverse complement strand
CAATTTTCTGGAAGTCATAATTTTTCACCAGGACCCGACCTGGGAGCACTCTGATTGTGCTTTAATTGTGCTTTAATTGGGCTTGCTGGGTGAGAATTTGGCAACCAGCTCAATTTCATCGAGTAAAATTGGCGCCCCCGGCGGGATTCGAACCCACAACCGTCTGATCCGAAGTCAGACGATAAAGTTTCGCAGATCGATGTATCCTTGGTATAAAGATGTTAGCCGTTAAAACAAGCCAAAACCCGAAATTATTAACCAATCCAGCATTGAACGATCAATAATATAAAAAGATCTAAAAGATCACGTTTTTTTCCACCAGCCCAGCAGCACCCAGGGCAGCATGGCGAAGATGCCCACCAGGGCAGGACCTCCCAAGCCAAAGAGGAAGTCGGTCAGGATGGTGCTTATCCCAAGGATGGCATAACTCAGGATTGGGAGCTGATTGAATGAATCGTTAGAAGAATCCTGTCTGGGATGAATGCGTGCCAAAGACAGGAATAACCAGAAAGTGACAAATGTGGTGAGGAACCAGCCTAAATAGTTCTGTAATGGTATGCCAAAATAAGCGCCAGGCTCTTCCCACACCCAATGTCCGCCGGCCACCATCATGGGGTCCATCACCAAATCCCAGGCGGTCATGACGACTGCTCCAACAGAGGCCACGGCAAGCCTCCAGGTTTGGGTGGATTTAAATGACGGTACCAGGCGGTTGGCGATCACATAGGAGGGGTAGGTCATCATGAACCAGGCGACCGGGATGAGCAACGGAACCAGTCCCAGGAATTTGTAACCCAGCTTGTCGGTGTAATAGTAGGGACCATACACCTTGCCCGTTGCAACGCCTACGCATTCGAACAATAAGCTGATGGCAAAGGTAAGGCCGAGTAATAACAGCGTATGCTTCCAGCCCAGGTTTTGTGGGCCATGTTGGATGGCAAAGGTAAAGGCAAGCAGGGTGAGCAGGGGGGTGAAGAAGGGCTGGTAGGGAACGCCGGCGTACATACTGACGAGGTTGTAAATGGTGAGGATGGCAAAGATGATGAGGATCAGTTTGGTCAGCTTGTAGGAGGACATCGGAAATACCTTGGTTTTCGTGTTAGTGTTAGTTCCGTTATGTGAATAGCATTATTTTAGTATATAAGTACATTAAGGTGTAGGTATATGCTTTACATGCATTCTTTATTGCTTACCAACATCATGATTAGATATATTTCGAAAGTATCGGTTATGGCAAAATCATATTGAAGATTGCTTCGGTCGCGAAAGACGCTCCCTCGCAATGACATTTTTTGAATTGTGGGAGTAGCGATCTAAGCAAGATAATCGGTAAGTTTGCCTCTACCTGCGTAACAGTGAAACCATGAAGACACTGTATGACCGCTCGCTCTTCATCGCTCGTGAAGAAAACTCGCGATGTTGCCCTCGCTCGCGAATAACGCTCGCGAGGCTAGGTCGCAAAGCAGTGAAAGCACGAAGACAATGTTTAACCGCTCCTTGTCTCGCTCGGGCAGAACCCTCGCGAGGCTACGTCGCAAAGGCCGCTCCTTGATGACAGAAAACCGGGATCTAGGATCCCGGTCGGAAGTGTGGTAATTATTTATTTGGATAAACGTTGACAACAAAACGATGATTAATCCATGAATATCTGCTGGACCTGGCGGATGGGTTCCAGGAAAAGTTTAGTTCGCTCATCCAGTGGGTGACTAAAGATCTGGTCGGGGGGGCCGGATTCAACGATCAGTCCCTTATCGACAAAAAGTATTCTATCAGCAACATCACAGGCAAAGCCCATTTCATGAGTGACTATGACCATGGTGGTGCCCTCAACCGCCAATTGCTTCATCACGTCCAGAACCTCACCGATCAGCTCAGGGTCGAGAGCGGAGGTGGGCTCATCGAAGAGCATGACCTTGGGTTCCATCGCCAGAGCGCGAGCGATGGCGACGCGCTGCTTCTGCCCACCCGAAAGGCGAATGGGGTGTTCGAAACTTTTTTCCTCCACCCCCACCTTTTGCAGATATTTCATCCCAATGGGGATAGCTTGATCCTTATGCATCTTCTTAACTGTCACCAATCCCTCGATGACGTTATCCAGGGCAGTCATATGGGGAAATAAATTAAACTCCTGAAAAACCATGCCTGTGTTCAGGCGCATGGAGATAGCCTTGTTTTGGTCGAAACGGAGGCCTGGACCCATGGTCATCGATTGACCAGCAATCGTGATTGTGCCCGCAGATGGCTCTTCAAGGAAATTCAAACAACGCAGCAGGGTGCTTTTACCTGAACCGCTGCGACCGATGATGACTACCACTTCCTTTTGAGTGACAGAAAATGATACACCTTTCAGGACATGCAGCAGGTCGAACCACTTATGCAAATTCTCAACGCGGATGATCTCATTATCGCTCATAGGCGTGCCTCATACGTTTCTCAACAATTCCCACCGCCCAGGATGAGACGATGGTCAGGACCCAATAGAAGAAAGCGGCGACAATGAACATTTCCATGAACTTACTATCCACACGGGCAAAACGGCTGGCACGGAAGGTCATCTCCCAGACGCCCATGACAGATACCTGGGCTGAATCCTTCTGCATAGCGATGAACTGGTTGCCGATATCTGGTATGATCACACGCACCGCCTGGGGCAGGATGATGCGGCGCATAACCTGCATGCGATTCATACCGATTGATTCTGCCGCTTCACGTTGACCACCGCTGATGGACTGGATGCCTGCCCGGAAAATTTCAGTCATATAGGCACCATAGTTAAGGCTTAATGCCAGGATACCGGTTTGAAAAGCGGTGAGGGTTAGCGTCTGTTGGAGTTGAGGGTAGCCTTTGGCTGCCAAAGCCGCGCCCATCATTGGTAATCCGCTGTAAATAATAAAAATTTGGACAAGCAAGGGAGTGCCACGGAAGATTGATACATAAAGCCCAGAAATACCCAGTGCAATGGCGTTATTTGAAAGCCGGGCAATTGCCCCCAACAAAGCCAGAATAGTTGCGCAGAATATTGAGATAAATGAAAGCGCAATCGTGATCCCCAGACCTTTAAGTACAAAATTGTAGTGCGCAAACATGTAGGCGGGATCAAAATTAAATTGGAGTAGGATAATGGTCAAGAAAATAATTAACACAACCCAAACAACCCCAATTTTTACAGTCTGGATAATTTGCTCCCTGCGTTTTTGAGCCATCAAGGATTGACCCATATCCAGATCAGGGTCAAGACCTGGTTGCATCGGCATCTTCATCGTTTCTACAGCCATGGGTACCTCACAATCCTAGGATATAAACAAGAAGGGGCTGACTGAATAGCAAAACCAAGTAACCTCAATCAGCCCCAAAATTCTATCTCTGAGACAATTCTCTTCCGCCCCTACACGAACAATTTTGCTTAAGAGTTTACGGCCATTGGTTCAATGCAGCCAGATCGAACGAAGTGGCGGCTGTGGTCAAGTCCAAACCGTAATATTTTTGAGAAAATTGGAGTAGTGTGCCATCTGAGTTCAAGCCATTGATAATTTCAGTTACCTTCTTGACGAAGGGAACCGGGTCGGGAGTGCTGGCTTTATCAATTGCCCCAGCCAGGTATTCAAAGTACACCGGGTCTCCCAACTGCTTGAACGGTTGGCCATTATTGATTTGGTCCGCACCAAGGGGTTGGGCAGTCAGGACTGCGTCCGAACGGACACCATCACCCAGTGCCAGATCTTGAAGGGCATATAGGTCGGTGTCGTACCCCATGAAGTCAGCGCCTGTAACAACATAATTGATTGTTTCGCCGGGGATTTGAAGAGTGCCTGCGATGTAGGAATCGTAGGTGGTGCCAGTGGCGGCGCCGACTTTCTTGCCCGAAAGGTCGCTGGGCTGGGAAAAAGTAGTATTGGTGTTATGGACAAAGAATGCCGCCGGGGTGGTGTAGTATGGCTGAGTGAAATACAGCTTAGACATGCGCTCGGGGGTGATGGTCATAGAACCGATGGAGATATCCCAGCGGTTAGCCCAGTTACCAGCCGTGATAAGGTCCCAGGCGATAGTCAGGAAGCATGCTTCCACACCCAGCTTCTCAGCGATAGCCTTGGCGACGTCAATATCAAAGCCCTGCATCTGGTTCGATGTTTGCTGGTCGGAAGCGCATTTTGTGTTGGCCAGGCGTTCAGCACTTTCAACCAATTCTGATTGAGGTGGGTAGGCTGGATCGGTGGAGATGACGAGTGTGCCGCGGGCAAGGATCTCAGCTAACTTATCTGAGGGAGCAGCAGTTTTTGCACAGCCAGATAGAAGAAAACTGAAAACCATAAGCAGGGTTACAACAATGTAGAGCTTTTTCATAAGTTTCTCCTCGAAGAATTGATGGTTATCTAAGCATTAATCGTTTGATACTATATTGGATAGTCCTCCAAGTAGACCTTATATAATACCTCCTTTATCACGTGAGCTGCTTCTGTGAGGAGGGAAGTCCATTGGTGCTGGATTGATTGCCTTGCATGGCTTCTCCCCAACCACATGGCTTTTAACCTTGCATAAAAATCTTTCAGGACTCATTTTTGTTGTATATGTTTCATATATTGTGATCTTGCAATTATTATTATAGACGAAATTAACTCAGCAAAGCAAGTGATTTTATTATTTATTGTTAATCCAGGCGCGCAGGACAGCTAAAATAATATCAGGGTGAAGACTCTGTTGGATGACCTGGCGATAGGGTGCATGGGCGGAGACTGCATCAAAGAGAGCGGATTGCAGCTGGGGATTATGTTTGGCTGCCCGAAGGACGGGATCCAGTAATCGGTAATGAGCGAGGAAGATGGTGAAATGACGCATAACCTGGCCATAAGGCAGGTCTTGGGTGATATCCTTGTTAAGGGAGCAATAATGGTCATAAAACGCCTGCTCAGAAATGCCATGTTGTAAGATTGTTTCAGCAGCGCGGATACCTGTTAATACTGCAGATGTGATTCCTTTTCCCTTGAAAGCGCGTACCAATCCGGCCGCGTCGCCCACCAAAACAAAACGGTCCCCATAATACCCCCGAGCCAGGGAACGTGGGAATCTACCCTTATAAAACTGCAAATCCTGAAGGTTGAGTCCATTTTTATCGTCCAAGCTGGGTAAAACAGCCTGAACTTCAGGTTGGCCTAGGAAAGTCACCATTAAGTCCGCGTCCACCTTAATTCCGGCAATGTTGATAGTCAGGTGGTTGCCTTTGGGAGTCACCCCGCCGAATTCGATGCGGGGATTTGCGGGTAGAAAGGCATGAATGGTCGGACCGAAATCATTCATGGCTTCTGGTTTGGGGTGATATTTGGTTACAATAGAGCTGAGTGCCTGGGGTGGTTGGTAAGAGGTTAGGCGGTTGAACATGGCGGAGCTACCATCATCCATACCAAACGCTCCAACGATGACATCCGCTTCGAAGGGGGAATTATCCGTATAAACGACCACATGGTCACCATGGAATTCCAAATCATAGGCGCGGGCAGGAATCACTGAAATCCCGCGCTGTTTGACTTCATCCAACATATAGGCGTCATACTGAACCCTACGCAGGGCATTCGAAGGCGTTTCTTCATCAACCAGCTTGATCTGTTCCCGGGCAGTATGAATCACATAGCTGGAAATTTGGCTCCGGCATAAACGATATGGAAACCGGACATCCAATCTGTCTTGTAGTAATTCTGGTAAGGGTGGCGATATGACGCCAACGCATTGGTTGTAATGCATCTCACCGGTAAATTGTTTTCCTTCCACAATGGTGATCTGAATATCACGACCCATCTCTGCTGCCATACGCTGTAGCGCCAGTGCGCAGGCAGTACCACCCGGGCCACCACCAATGATCACTACATGCCCTGATTGCAAAGGACCAAGTGATTGGACCAAGTTATTTTCTCCTCCGGTTCGAATTCATCCCATAACCCAACTGCAGTAAGGCAATGGGATTGATCCCATCATAGAAGAGCTTGCGATATGGTTCATCCCCAGTTAACATGCCCCACAAGATCTGCATATGCCTTCTCTCCCCGGCGGTTAAACTCATTTCCCGCTGGATGGCACCTTTCCAGGCGTTTAATACAAAAGGGGAGTTTAAAACGAAATTCCACAGGCGAAATAGCAAGAAGCCATAAGTATTATCCCTGGCGATCGAACGACAGACAGGGGCATAATGCTTGCGAAAAGCATGGTACGAGATTCCCACCTGGACTGCAGTAGAAATGGCATGCTGTGTGGTTTGAAAGGCGGAACCTATTCCATCCTTATACAGACGGGTCACGGCTGCATCACCAACGGCGACCCAACGATCACCGAAGTAATGATGGGCGGCACCCACAGCAATGCGCGGGTTGCACCCACACAGGCTACTGGCTGGGTTGTGCTGTAATACCTCGGTCAGGTTTTGGGCGGTGATGAATTCGTCGACGGTATCGCGGGTAAAACCTTTACCAAGTAATGAGATATTCAAAAAGCGCCCTTTCGGAATGATGGCACCAAAACTCAATCCTTTGGGCTGTTGAAAATAAGCATTCACCTCATCGGATTCCCAATTCTCCGGTCGTAAAACTTCGTCCTGGGCCATGACTTCCGTCTTGGGTGGATTATATCCGAAGGTGTTTGCTAAAGGGGATTTGCTATTAATCCCAATCGCCAGGACAAGGAAATCAGCCGGGTAAGACTCCAACCTGGTGTGGACCACAGGAAGGCCATCCCAACTCACCTCTCGTACGCGATTCTGGATATGAATTGCACCACGATCAATGGCCTGGTGAAGTAAAAAATGATCGAAACTTGCTACAGGGGCACCTTCAATCATCCTTGGACCCCCACCCCGATAAACACTCACAATCCTGCGGGTGGGATCTGGGCGGTCAAGATGAATCGTTTCGCCATCCAGGTGAATGGTGTAGTGCTGTAGCTCTGCCTGTAGGATTTCCTCAGGGAGGGAGAGACCCAGCTCGGATAAATTGCCCCATAAGCGAGAGGAAAGCACACCCGCACAACGGTTGCACCCACTCGGACCTGACCTGGAAAAATCGCGTGGCTCAAATATCCGCACTTCCAAATGCAGATTGTGGAGTTCGCTCAGATGGAGTAAATGTAGCGCAGCAAAACTTCCCGCTGGTCCACCACCCACAATGCATACACGGTTACGGTCCGCCAATCGCAAATCTGCCAGGGCTGCCTCCTCTATCCATCCTGCTCAAGAAAACCAGGGTTAGAACATATATCCTTTGGCAAAGTAAATTCAATTGTACCTGAAACCTAAGCAATACGACCGCTTTGGTTTAAATAAACACTCCCCGGGCAAGCTATCATGAGCTTCGCTCCCGGCGAGTGGGTTAATTACCAGAAAGAAGACGGGCGGCCATACAGGAGTTCAGGGGGTCATCATCGTACAGCTGTGCACAATCCTGGCCGCAGAAATACACCACTTCATCCCGATAATGAACAAAAGGTGTTTCTTCAGTGATCATGATCCTGGCGCCGCAAGCGGTTTGGCCAAGCTTATTTTTACCGTAGCAAATCGATTGTTGATCTTTAATCATTTATTCTCTTGTTCCAGTTCTTTAAGGGTTTCCAGCTCTTGTTTCAATTTACGGGAGCGAACAATCAGGCTGACAATATAGAGGAACATGACGCCAAATATCACAGAGTAACCAGCAATCATGTACCTGGTCGTTTCGGCAGGTGCTTGCAGTATGAGTGTGTTTATCATAACCTTCGATCCTATTATTGGAGAGTCTTTAATCTTAAGGCTTCCGTTTCATCCGCCAATTTACCAAGGCGGATACGGTGCCAAAGCAGGTCAATGAAGATAATTGAAAATGTTAGCAAACTGAACATGAATGTTTGCAGCATTTTTGGGGACATCTCAAAGCTGCTCCCTGAAGCAGCTGCGCCCCCAAAGATAACAGGGTGAATCGTGCGGAAGATGCGGATTGAGATGAAGGTGAGGGGTACACTGATGAAACTCAGGATGGCGTAAACTGCTCCGAAGCGGGCGCGGCGGTCGGGGTCTTCGATACCCTGACGTAACATAAAATATGCCGCGTAGACAAGCTCGCAGATGGCTGCTGTGGTGAGGCGTGGGTCCCAGGTCCACCAGGTGCCCCACGAGCCGCGCGCCCAGATCGAGCCTGAGATGATGGCTGTTAAGAAGAAAACAAAGCTGATCTCTATGGCGGCCAGACCAACGATATCCCATTTGCGATCGTTTTTACGTAAATATGCGATACCGGCAATGGCAGCAACCATGAAGCCCAGCATCCCCACCCAGGCGTTAGCTACATGAAAGTAGAATACACGCTGGACCTGGCCCATAATAGCTTCCAAGGGGGCATAGAAAAAGACCATACCGACTGCAGTAAGAAAAAGCAGGGTCGTGACAACATCTAGAATCGCCAGCATACGAGGCTTTGGTTCCATATTTCATTCCTCCACAATATAATCAAATACCATAAAAGCCACGGCAATGAAGATCACATCATAAACCAGCAGCAGATTGATCCAAGGGCGGATATCCGCGACATCCACGCCTTGCAAAAAGCCAGTGCTGCCTTTCACTGCGGCAATTAATACTGGGATGATCAGCGGAAAGAGCAGGACGGGGAGTAAGACATCGCGGGTGCGGGTTTGTATAGCCATGCTGGAGAGTAAGGTACCTACAGCCACATAACCAATCGAGCCCAGGAGGATGACCAGGAGTAAACCCGGGTTGAATAGATTTACACTATAAAGCACACTATAAACCGGCAAAACAATGGCTTCTACGATGAGCATAAATATCAAATTGCCGATGGCTTTACCAAAATAAATGGCAGTGCGGTCAACGGGTGCCAACAACAAGCCATCCAGGCAGCCGCGATCCTTTTCCATTGCCATGGACCGGTTAAGGCCTAGAGTCCCGGCAAATGCAAAGGTGACCCACAAGACTCCGGCGGTAACCGATGAGCGTGTGGCAGCGTCCAATTCCAGAGCGAAGTTAAAGATCAGGATGACCAATAGAGCAAAGACCAACATCGCGGAGAGTAATTCCCGGCTGCGCAACTCGGCAGCCAGGTCTTTCCAGATGATGGCGGTCACCGAACGGATGAACTGACCGACGCCCAGTGTTGAGCCGTTGGTACCCAGTTTATCTTCAGCTTGCGGTAGGGATTCCATGATTAGGCCTCGTTGAGCGTCTGGCGATAAAATGCAAGCAGGTCGTTGGGCTCGATCTGTGAGCGCTGCACCGAAGCGGCAATGACCCCACGTGAGAGAACATCAAAGCGGGAAGCCAGGTCAGCGACGCGGGCCAGGTCATGGGAAGTCATCACCACAGTTCGGCCACGAACTGCCACTTCACGCAGCACGGTATCGAGCATCAGACATGCATCCTGGTCCAGACCGGTATGTGGCTCGTCAAAAAGCATGACTTCAGGGTCGTGCAGTACAGCGCGGCCAATCGCCAGGCGCTGCTGCATGCCGCGTGAGAAGGTACGCACCAGATCACGCCTGCGGGGTGCCAGACCTACCATCTCCAGCACATCTGAGATACGTTTTTCGGCAAGTGCCACGTTGTACATCCTGGCGTAAAAACGAAGATTCTCCTCGGCAGTCAAATCGCCATAAAGTAAAGGAAGGTGAGATACCACACCCAGTCTACGCCTGACGGCAGCAGCCTGGTTTGGAAGGGAATACCCGGCGATACTCACGAGACCTATGGTTGGGCGCGATAGTGAAGAAAGGATGCGTAAAAAGGTGGTTTTGCCTGCTCCATTTGGTCCTAACAAAGCCACGAACTCTCCAGGCTCGACGGAAAAATCCATTCCGCGTAGGACTGTTTTCAGCCCAAAGCGTTTCACCAGTTTACGAACAGTGATCATCAACATAAAGCTGCCCTTTTTTCCGGCGCTTAATACGTAGCACTTAACCCTGGCTTATTTTCCGTAATTTTTCTTTTAGAACTGCCCTGCGTTCGAGATAGGCTTCTTCAGGCAGGTTTCCTGCATGGTATTGGTCATCCAGTGCAAGGATGGCATCCATTAATGTTTCTTCGTCTTCAGGCGTGGTATCCAATTGTGATTCTTCAATAGCCGGGTCCATCCCTTCAGTGGACTGCTGCCTGGCAGCTTTGTTGCGACTCTGGCGGTATAACCACAAACCAGCCACAACAAGTGCTAAACCGAATATACCTAAACCGATGGCAAGGTTTTGACTCGTTCCTGTACTAACAGTAGGGGCTGCAGACTGCTTTGGTTTTCCAGTTAGGGTGAATTCAAGCGCACTGCCAGCAAGCAGGTTACTGCCATTATACGTATGGTAGGTACTACCTTGGAAGTCACGCGTACCTCCATCCTGAAGCTGGCTGCCGTCAACCTTTATGCCATTATCAGGAATCATTACTACCTCAGCACCGGTAGGAAGGAACATGTTTTGTGCGAAATCAAATTTTCGATTGTAAGGTATCTGAAACGCAAAAATGACCTGGTAATCACCCACACCAGGTTTCACCGTCATTGTATCTGCAAAACCCTGCGGGACTTCTACATAACGATCTCCCAGCGCTCCATCCTGGAATTGCAGATTGGTATAACCTGCTGGTAACGGGAAGGTGACCACCGTGCCACCTTCAGTAGGAGAAATAACAGCCATCTTTGAAGGGTTGGAAATAATAAACACTTCGATCACCTGGGGATTTTGAGGGTCGGTGAAGTCAAAGAAAATGTGAATACGGTCAGTGGTCAACACGGAAACATCCGTGGTTGTCTCAAAGACGGTAATCTGAAGCTTTACTTCCGGTGTGGCGGGGTCTACGGTTGCAATGTCTGAGCCGTAGGTTCCGGAGGCATAATCCGTCCCTGCCATAAATACCCTGCCTACTGGCATAAGGACATTCGTGAACGCGTATACTCCATCCACTCCGGTTGACAGGGTCTCAGAGTAGGTATTTTGCATGTTATCAAAGCCGTATAAGATAACAGGCACATCTGAAGGTGCATCACCACCGGAACCATTCAGCAACTGAACAGAAACGGTTCCATAAAGGGGTACTGTGGGTGAGACTTCGCTTGTTGAAGTGATCTCCGGACTTTGTGTCACTACGGGCTGCGGATATGCCTGTGGAGCAGGGTATGCATTCAGGGAAGAGGTCGTTACTGCATTATCCGTTGGGGGGGGATAAGCATTCTGTGATGCTACGGGAAGGGCAAAGGTGAGTGAGCGGAGGTAACCGGTCAGTGCCCACCGTTCATTTTCGTCCAGTGTGCTTGTATATGCAGGCATATCTGGAGCAACCCCTGACGAAATTGCCTGGAAGAGGCTGGAGGGGGAGGTTTGAGCCATTAAGGATTGGTCAGTGAGATCCGTCGGCTGGGAGGAAAGTTTGCCAACATCGGGTCCATCCCCTTTACCAGATAGACCATGACAGCTGGTGCAATTTTCCTGGTAAAGTTTTTTACCTTGGGCGATCAATTCATCTGAAGAGCTCAGGCTCATTGCATAAGCCACCACATCCCATCGCTGGCGGTCTGAAAGGTTGGCAAAGGGAGGCATAAACTTTTCAAGGTTGCCCTGTGTGACGAGTGTATACCACTCGGCTGGAGTGGATTGGCGGGAAGAATCGGATAATCCCAGCGGTGCCACCGGTACTGATAGTTGGGAAGCCTGTGGACCATCCCCCCTCCCGCTAGTACCATGGCATGGGGCACATTCCTGGCTGTAGAGTTTAGCTCCATTATCCAGGTCGGGAGGAACAATCGGATAAACTGAGCTGGCAATCACAGCCTTGGTGACTTGTTGAGTAGGTTGAAGTTCCGAGCCTGGGGGTGGTGTAATTTCGGCGGCCAACGAACAGGCAGATAAAACAACAACCAGACCGATGAGGATGAAAGCTCCAAGAATTTTATTCATAATTTCTCTCAAATGTAAAGATAGTGTTAAATCAGGGTAGCGCCACATTTTGGACAGAAGCGATCATCTTCCTGTACAGGTTTGCCGCATTTTGGGCAGAAACCGCCTGCTTTACCCTGCCTTAGGCGGCGGCGTGAGGCAATCTTTTGCTCCAGGTCATCATCTGGGACTGGTGGAACAGCATTCCCGTTTTTTTTGATCGGATTTTGGGTGCTGTCGGATGTGAGGCGGCGAGCCACGATGGCTGCTTCCAACCGGTCCTGAGCGTTATCAGTAGCAGGCGCGACCTGATAAGCATCAATTCGACGAAGAATGTCAGCTCCATGTTGTAGCAAGGCTTCTCGTTGGGTGGGATATATCTCGGTGGGTACCTTGCCCAGGTTATAGTCGTCATCCAGCTCCTGGATCTTGGCAACCACCTGGTCACGTTCAGCAAGCAGGGTGGAAATGTCCTGTTCTGCATAACCAATGGAGGTGGTATTGCGCTCCATGAGTGGGCGACTAATAAAGATCCCAACAAGGATCAAAATGGCGACTATTAGGAGGATTGAACCAATATCCATGTTCAGGTTTCACATTTCAAAATGGTTTATGGACCCAAAAGAGGATCAATGGCAGCTTTGATCTCAGCTTGCGATGTGAAGGGGCTGAGTTTTACATAAGCCAGATTGCCGTTTTTATCAATTATATAGGTTTCAGGTACCCCGGTGGTACGATATGCCTGGGAAATGGTTGTACCCAGGTCTGGTCCATTGGGGTAGGTGATATCAAACTTATCAATGTAACCCAAAGAGGCTTTCTCCGTGTCGGTCCATGCTACCCCAAGAAACAGTACATCCTCCTGAGGTTGGTAATAACGCCATACAGCTTCCAAGTCAGCGGCTTCCTGTTCACATGGTTTGCACCAGGATGCCCAGAAATTCAGCAGAACCACCTTTCCAGCCATTTGCTCTGGACCAATTTGTTGTCCATCAAAGGTTGTGAGGGTGAAGGTGGGGACTTTCTGACCTACTGCCACAGGTCCTTGCTGCTTTCTGAGTAATACCATTGCAACGACGACAAGCAGGGCAATTATGGCGACCCAGGCAACGATGCGCCCCCACTGTGGGGAAGCCTTCTGGGAAGATAATTCAGTTGGACTGGTCGGTATCTCGCTCATGAAATTTCCATATGATTAACGTTTACGGACCTCTTCTTCCATCCGACGGATATATTCATCCTGGGCGGTGTCCGTTTCAGCGGGTGGCTCTAAGCTGGTGGGTTGAATATCTACTTCCGCTAACGGGCGTTTCCAAGAACGAAAAGCACGGTAAAGGATATATACTCCAGCTAAAATCGCAACCGGTGGAACAAGGTATACCAACCAATTTATGCCTGAGGGTGGCGGTGTGCCGATGACGCGAGCCCCATATTGCTGGACGAAATAATCCTTGATCTGCTGCTCGTTCCAGCCTTCCGTCAGTTTCTGACGAATCAATTCACGCCATTGAGCACAGGCGGTCGTCGGACAGACATCCAGGGGAATGTTTTCACAAACCGGGCAATAGAGCTGTTTTGCAATCGCGTTGACCTGGTCATCTGAAGGGGTGGGCTGCTGAGCTGACGCAGCATCTGCCACCAAAAAGCCCAACAGAAGGGCCAGTACAATTGCGAATAAATACCTCTTCAAAGCCATGATCCAGCTATGCCTTGCTTGTCTCTGGCACTGACCTGGTAATGACTACCTTTTCACGTTCAGTAGATGGCCAGGCAGCCACGATTGTCCCAAATATTAAGACTCCCACTCCAAACCATAACCACCAAACCAGAGGGTTATGGTAAATTTTGAAAGTCGCAGCCGAAGTTGAAAGGGGTTGCCAGTCGACGAGCAGCACGTATAGATCATCTTCCGGGGTGCTGCGCAGACCTGCAATAGTCATCGGTTGCTGAGACTCATAGTAATAATCGCGGCGTGGATGCAACTGACCGATAAACTTGCCACCTTTATATACACTCACATCAGCAAGCGCGATATTGCGACCATCATTTGTATCCCAAACAGATAATTTGTCAAACCGGATTGTATACTTCCCCAGGTTTAACTCCCCGCCTTGGGGAATGGTTCCCTGGGTTTCTGTCTGGAAGAGCTCAATACCAATTATCCCGAGTGCCATAACCACGATCCCCAAATGGATAATATAACCACCGTACCGGCGACGGTTCTTACCCACCAGGAGCCATAATGCCCGCAATAAATTTTCACCCCGGCCTTGATGGCGTGCCCAGGCAGCCCGCCAAAATTCATAAATGGTTATGAAAGCGACGAAGGAACATAGCCAAAACCCCAGGATTGCCGGCCAGGACCGCATACCACCCAATAGGAGAGCGACAATTACCACCAGGGATGCTATAAAAGGCTTCCAGACTAATCTGCCAAGGGTTTTGGAGGTGGAAGACCCCCAGGCTGATAATGGTGCAACACCCATTAAAAGTAGCAAACCAGCGAACAGTGGTGCGGTGGCGCGCTCATAATATGGAGGACCCACGGTTACCTTCTGACCGGTGAAGATACCAGCCAGGCCAGGAACTCCCTGCCCAACGATGCCCAATGCCTCAGATATGATTGGAAATATCACACCCCAGAAGCAGACGATGAAGATGCCCATGAATAGCAGGTTGTTGAGCAGGAATAAGGCTTCCCGTGAAAACCAGGAGCTTATCTCTACTTCTGATTTGAGATCATTCCAGCGGCGGCTTAGCAAGGAAAATGAGGCAAGGAAAGTCAAACCGATAAAGCCAAAAAACAAGGGACCGATGGCACTTTGGGCAAAGGCATGCACAGAGGATAAAACCCCGGAACGGGTGAGGAAGGTACCAAAGATCACCAGGTCGTAGGTAAGGATGATGAGCACCATGTTCCACTGTTTGAGCATGCCACGCTTTTCCTGGATCATCACCGAGTGAAGGAAGGCTGTCCCAGTCAGCCAGGGCATAAAGGCTGCGATTTCGACCGGGTCCCAGCCCCAATAGCCGCCCCAGCCCAACACGTCATAAGCCCACCATGCACCCAGAACCAACCCCAGAGAAAGAAATATCCAGGCAACCAGCGTCCAACGGCGAGTGATGCGGATCCAGCGGTCATCCGTGCGCCCCGTTATCAAAGCGGCCATGGCGAAGGCATAGGGGATGACAAAAGCAACAAAGCCCAAGTAGAGCATAGGTGGGTGGATGATCATACCGGGATGGCGAAGGAGGGGATTTAACCCATTCCCGTCTGGAGGGAAAAAGAGGGTTGAGCCAGCAGGTTGGAACATGGAGACAGTGATGTTACCTGTGGGAGATTGCCAGAAGCTTACAAATGGGTTCTCAACAAAGATGCTCAAGATCAGGAAAAATGCCAAAGTAATCATTGAGACCAGGATTACCCAGGGTAGAAATTCACGGTCGCGGTCCCATTTGCGCAGCATGACAGCTGAAACAAAGGCAGACATTAACCAAGACCAGAATAATAGTGAACCAGCCTGCCCGCCCCAGAGTGCTGTCAGGCGCAAATAAAAGGGCATACTCTTGCTGGAGACATCGGCCACATATTTAACTTCGAAGTGACCGTTGACCAGGAGGAAGATGACGCTTAAGGCAGTGATGGAAAGCAGGGGAAAGGTGAGCAGCATGGCGTTACGCGCAGAGTCCACCAGGGCGGGGGAGTTTCTGCGGGCGCCTATAAAGGCTGCTATCGCACCATAAATTGTTACCAAAAAGGTGATAATGAGAGTGCCAAAGCCAAGGTTCGCAACCATATTCAAGGCCTGTTTTTAAGGTGCGGACTGGCTAGGGACAGCTTCTTCGTACTTGGTCGGGCATTTCAGCAACAGCTCATCGGCGTAAAACACACCATCTTCACCGAAATGACCGGTCATGATTGCCTGGGCTTCATCGCGTAACAAATCGGGTTTTGGACCCAAGTAGACGGTCTGCATACGAGTGCGCGCAGGATCGGTGACTGCTTCATGCAATACCTTCGCCAACCCGCCTTGAGCTTCGATCTGCTTGTTATCTGCCGGGACGTTGGCAATCGTGAAACTCAACGCCAGGGACTGCGGATCATATTGAATTGTATCGCCAACCACCGCGCCTGAGATACGCACGTTTTGCCCGGCGACACTCTGTCCGTGGGATATTAGCTCATCAATAGTGAAAAAGTATTGA
>Ga0315278_10002592_pt1 | contig 16084 bp, 14 predicted proteins | sample YL17G06_0_MG_FD_203880 | JGI IMG/M metagenome (GOLD analysis project Ga0315278, IMG submission 203880) | Sediment microbial communities from Yellowstone Lake, YNP, Wyoming, USA - YL17G06_0 | ecosystem: Environmental > Aquatic > Freshwater > Lake > Sediment | place: USA: Wyoming | collected... | reverse complement strand
ATGATCCCAGCACCAACCTCTCGGCTGCCCTCGATGTGAGCCGAACCGTGTTCGAGCACGAGGGCGGCGACGGTCATCGGGCCATCGTCCTGCTCACCGATGGCGAGCGGAGCTCGGGCAACCTCGACTCGCCGCTGGAGAAGCTGGGCGAGGCACACGTCCCGGTGTTCGCGCTCGGCGTCGGAACCCCGGCGGGAGGGTTCGTGCCCGCCGATCCGGCGGCGCCCGGCGATTCTGGAAGCCGCTGGCATCTCGACAACATCGGGCGGCCGGCGGAATCACGGCTCGATGAGAAGACCCTGCGTCGCATCGCTGAGACTTCGTCCGGCGCCTTCGCGAGGTGGGACGATCGGGCGGCTCGGAAGGATCTCGTGGCGACGATCCGTCGCGTGGCGGAACGGCCGCTCGGCACCCAGCGGGTGCCGCAGCATGTGGAATGGTTCCAGTGGCCGCTCGGCGTGGCCGTGATCTTCCTGGCGCTCGAAGTGGTGTTCGTGCTCGGGCTGCGGCGCACCGCGCCCGCCCTGGTCGCGTCGCTGCTGCTCATCATGGTGGGGTGCGGCGGGGAGGGCGGACCCTTCCGCCACGCCGTGCGGCTCTACCACAAGAGCCGCTATCCCGAGTCGTTCGCCCTGTACCAGGGCCCGCTGGCACAGTCGAAGAACCCGCTGGTGCAGCTGGGAGCCGGCAATGCCGGCTATCGGGTCGCCCGGTTCGAGGATGCGGCGGTGCACTATCAGGCGGTGGCGGGGGGGGCGACCGGAGCGGAGATCCGGATCGTCGCGCTCTTCAATCTCGGCAACGCTTGGTTCCGCTCCGGTCAGGCAGCGAAGGAACGCGCCGCTGACTTCTACGACCGCGCCATCGCCGCGTACGAGGAGGTGCTGCTTGCGACGCCCGATGATGACAACGCGCGCTGGAACCTCGAGCTGGCCCTCCGCAAGCGCGATGAGGTCGAGAGCTCCGGCTCGCCCGGGCGCGGTGGCCGCGCGCTGGCGGGCCAGAGCAGCGGGAGCCAGGAGGGCCTCAACGGCGAGCGGGAACAGGCCGTCGGCGCCATGGCGGGAGGCGGGTCGGGTGATGCGGCCGGCGAGTCAGCAGAGGAACTGAGCGAGGAGGAGGCACGCAAGCTCCTCGAGTCGGTGGAGCGCCAGCAGCTCTCGGAGCACGAAGGTCGACGGCCGAAGGGCAATGGAGGTGACGGCCGGGACTGGTAGTCTCGGCGGACCATTCGCCCTGCGCTGCGTGGCTCTCGCCACGAGTGGCTCATCATGCCCGCGTATGGCTGCGCTTGCCCGCCTTTCCTGGTCCGTCACGCCTCCGGTAACGACCTGCAGCGTCGATGCTTGGACCCCCTCGCACCCCTCGCTCCAGACACGGCGCGATCGATGCGTTGCTCGACCCCGGTTACCCTGCTGGAGTCGAGTGCATGCCGTTGCACGATCCCGCGAACCCGAACTCGTCGCGCTCCGCCGTCCGGCGCCGCGCACGCGCGCTGCTGGTGGGTCTGACGGTGCTTGCGATGGAGGGAAGCCACCCGGCGTGGAGCGACAGCACCGCCTGGGTTGGCATCGAGTGGCTGGCGAGCGGGGATGTGCCGGCAAGCGCGTACGATCCTGCCACCACGGCACTGCTCACCGACATCCAGCGGAGCACCTGGGCCTTCATCGCCCAGCGCGCGCTCGGCCTGGTCGACTCGATTCCGGTGGTCCCGCTGCCGCGCGACCTGGTGGATCCGCTGACGCTGGGGGTCTACGCGGCGCCGCACGACATGGTGTACCTCCGCACGTCCCAGCATGCGCCACGCACCGACGCGACCAGCCAGGCCATCGACGGCGTGCCGATCGGCACCTTCCAGGTCTATGTGCATGAACTGGTGCATGCGAGTCAGGCGCGCGATCCCGAGGCCTGGCGCGCGTTATTCCGCGGCGTGCCCCGCCAGCGTGACATTCGCCGGTATGGCGCGCTGAACTCGCTGGAGCAGCAGGCGGACGCCGCGAGCTGGGCCCTCACCACGCTGGTGCTCGAGCGCAAGCACGAGTGGGTGCGCCATCCGGTGGCCGGTATGAGTCAGGAAATGCCTGGCGTGCGGCGGATGCTGGGGATCTTCCTGCGGCACCCGGTCTTCACCAGCCAGCTCGATAGCCTGGGCCGGTGGCGGGCCGATTCGACGGTGGTGCCCGGGGACTCCGTGCAGGCCGACCGACTCTTCCGGCCCGTGTCCAACAACGCCTGGACCCGTGCGCTCGCGGTGTTCGGCCTGCAGCAGGAAAATCCCCGCTGGTGGCGCTGGATGCAGGTGGTTGGTCAGATCCCCGCGGCGAGCCCAGACACGACCGGCCCTGTTGCGGCGGAGTAATCGCCCCGCTCACCCGCCGGCCCGCCCGTAGTCACGCCAGGTTCATTCGCTTCAACAACGCGGTGAACCTCGGATGCCCCCGCAACGGCAGGAAGAGGAACGAGCCCTTGATCCCGTACATCCCGCCGGCCCGTTGTTCGAAGGCCTGCTCCAGCGAGTCAATCGCCGCGTCCAGTTCGCCAAGCCCCGTCTGGACGTAGGCCAGGTGAACGGGCGACACATACCTGTTCCACGAAAGCTCCTCGAGTTGCTGCAGTATCGACCTGGCTTCTGCGACATTGCCCGCCGAGGCGAGGGCTTGTCCCAGTTGCGCCTGGAAGAGGGTTCCCTCCGGGGCGAGCGCGACCGCCTTCCGTAACGCCGCCACGCCACGCTCGTTCATGCCCAGCTTCAGGCAGGCCCACCCGAGGGTGGCCTGTGACCTCGCAAAGTGGGGGTCGAACTCGACCCCGCCCTCGGCTGCACGCAGCGCCTCCTCGTAGCGCCCGCACCGGAGGAGCGTCGTGGTGATATCCGTTCGTTGCGACAATGGATCGAGTTCCCGGGCGCGCTCCTGCAGCGAAAGCGTCTCGTCGTAGCGCTCGAGTGCACTGCACAACTGGGCGTAGAGATCACACGTGTCCGCGCTGCCGGGATCCAGCTCGAGCGCGCGCTTGAACTCCTGCTCGGCGCCGATCCAGTCGAAGTCGCTCATGAACCGCAGGAAGCCAAGCATGCTGTGCGCTTCACCGAGTCCGGCGTCGAGCTCGAGCGCCTTTGCCACGGCGACCCTCGCCTTCCGGTAGGCCACGTCCGGGTTCACCGCACCGGCGCCAACCCGTCCGAGCTCGCCGTACGCCCGGGCGATGCCGACGTAGGCCAATGCGTAGGCCGGGTCTCGTGTGATGGCCTGCTCGAAGTAGTTGATGGCCTTGAGGATCTCCTCCTCGGTATCCCGGAGCAGGCAGTGCCGTCCCTGGAGGTAGAGCTGGTAGGCCCCAAGGTCGCTGGTCGGCGCCCGCCGAATCCGCGTTTGCTCATTGGGATCGAGCTCGGCCTTGAGCGCCGCGGCAATCTGCAGTGCCACGTCGGTCTGGATTGCAAAAATATCGGTAAGCTGCCGGTCGTAGGTCTCGGCCCAGAGATGCTGGTCCGTCGCGACGTCGATGAGCTGTGCGACGATGCGGACCCGGTCCCCGGCGCGCCGGACGCTTCCCTCCAGGATTGTCGTCGCCTCGAGCAGGGCGCCGATCTCACGCAGGCTCTGTTCCTGGTTCTTGAACCGCATGACCGACGTGCGCGAGATGACCTTGAGCGCCCGGATCTTCGACAGGTGGGCGATGACGTCCTCGGTGATCCCGTCGGCGAAGTACTCGTTCTCCGGATCGGGGCTCAGGTTGCGGAACGGCAGTACCGCCACCGACGGTGCCGCCCCTTTCGCCGCGACCGGCGCCACGAGCGCCGCGGCGAACGCCGCCGCCGAGGGGAAGCGCTCCTCCGGTGCTTTCGCCAGGGCCTTCGCGAGCGCTGCTTCGAGCGCGGCGGGCGCGTCGCCGCGAAGTCGGCGCACGGCGGGGACCGGGTCGATCATGTGGCGTGCGATGACGGCGGCGGTGCTCGGGCCGGTGAATGGCGGTGCACCGGCGAGCATTTCGTGCAGCACGCACGCCAGGCTGTACACATCGCTTCGGGCATCCAGGGCCCGCTCGCCGGCGGCCTGTTCGGGGCTCATGTACTCCGGCGTGCCGATCAGGAACCCGGTCTCGGTCAACCGGTCTGACGGGGAGCTGTTCACCGTCAGGGCGATGCCGAAGTCAGCGACCATCGCCACGCCCTCGTACAACAGGATGTTCTCCGGCTTGATGTCGCGGTGAATCACCTGCTGGGCGTGCGCGTGCGCCAGGGCCGAGGCGACCTGCCGTGTGACGCGAATGGCCTCTTCGATCGGAAGCTGCGCTTCGCGGCGGAGCCGGTGACGGAGCGATTCACCCTGAACGTGCGGCATCACATAGAAGAGAAAGCCGCCGGCTTCGCCGGAATCATGCAGTGCGAGGATATTGGGGTGGCTGAGTCGCGCGGCGATCGCGACTTCCCGGGCGAACCTGCCTGGGCCCAGGGCCGCCGCCAGCTCGGGCCGGAGCACCTTGAGCGCCACCTTGCGATCGTGTTTCAAGTCATCGGCGAGATACACCGTCGCCGCGCCGCCCCGTCCGAGCTCCCGCTCGATGACGTAACGGTCGGCAAGGGCCGCCTGCAGGCGCTGGATCTGATCGGGCTGCATGCGGAATCTCCGGCCGGGTTGTCATGCGACGATCCGGCTGAAAGATATCCATGGCCGCTCGTCGATGGTGCAGCTCCTCGACAGCTGGTCACACCGTGCGGTATCGTATGGGGAACGCGAACGGCCCCCACGACTCGACCAACACCGGAGACTACCGACCATGGATTCCACGTCCAGCAGCCTGGGAATGACACTGGGCCTCGGCTCGGCCCTCGTCGTCTTCCTTCTGGTCATTGCAGCCCTTGGCCTGCTGACCGGGGCGCTCGCCCGGTTCCTCCTCCCCGGTCCTGATCCCATGAGCCTGCCGGCCACGGCGGGATTCGGCGTCGGGGGAGCATTGCTTGGTGGACTCATCGGCCGGTTGGCCCACCTCGGCGCGGTGCCAAACTATGTGCTGTCGGTGGGCGGCGCGATGCTGCTGATCTGGTTCTTCGGGCGGCGCGGAGCGGGGCCGGCCGCCTGATCCGGCGTCATTGCCGGAAGGTGAGCTTGAACTCCCAGTCGACTCCCGACGTGGATGAAGGACCGGATAGCCGGCATCGCGGCCCCCTGCTGAGGCGGAGGATGTTGTTGGGCAACCCTGCTGGCCGGCGGATCATCATCATGCCGTTGGCTCCTGCCTAAACACGAGAACCCCGCCAACCGACATGGCGGGGTTCTGCGTGGTTCTCGATCGGGGCGCCCGGATTTGAACCGGGGACCTCCTGCTCCCGAAGCAGGCGCGATAACCGGGCTTCGCTACGCCCCGTACTACCTAGTGCGCCCAAGAGGACTTGAACCTCTAACCTTCTGATCCGTAGTCAGATGCTCTATCCAATTGAGCTATGGGCGCGTGGGCGGAACGAGGCCCGCCCGAATCAACTCTCCTGCCATGGGCGGTACAAGGCTCGAACTTGTGACCTCCACGATGTCAACGTGGCGCTCTAACCAACTGAGCTAACCGCCCTACAGGCGGCAAGGCGGCAGGCAACCCGCCCTGCCGCCTTGCCGCATTCGATAGCGGGGGTGGGATTTGAACCCACGACCTCCGGGTTATGAGCCCGGCGAGCTACCAGACTGCTCCACCCCGCGACGCTGCCCGATGCTCTGGGCGATATTCCCTGGAGAGCGGGAAACGGGACTCGAACCCGCGACCCCAACCTTGGCAAGGTTGTGCTCTACCAACTGAGCTATTCCCGCTTAGCGGAAGCGGATTGTAGCGCTCGAGTGCGCCGTCCGCAACCGTTTTCCAAGTCCTCACCGCGACGCTGCTCACGCCCGGCGAAACGAATGGAGGCGAGGGGGATCGAACCCCTGACCTCGTGAATGCCATTCACGCGCTCTCCCAACTGAGCTACGCCCCCTGTATATTGGGCGGCCCCCGAACCAAGGGACCGGAGCAGCACGGGAACCTATGAGCGGGCTCTAGGGGTGTCAAGCGACAGTACATGCGCGCGTACGACGCGCGGCGCAGTTTGTGATCCAGCGGAGCGTCATGCCGAGTAGCGGGAAGAAAGGCGAGCAGCCGGCGCGGCCGGCGAAGAAGGCGGCCAAGCGCGCCGAGGCGGTGCCCGCCAAGGCGGCCGTTGCTGAGCCCGTCTGGGATCCGCACCAGCCCCTCCCCGCGCACCTCACCACCGCCCAGATCCTCGCGGCCACGCCGCCCAGCAAGCCGCGTCGCACCCGGAAGCGGGAGACGTCCAAGTCGCTGGGCGTCTACGACGCCGACAAGGACATCCTCGACCAGTACCTGTACGAGGTGAGCATGACGCCCCTGCTCACGCCGCAACAGGAGATCGCCATCGCCAAGCGAGTCCGCGGCGGCGATCCCGAGGCGATGCAGGAACTGGTGAAGCGCAACCTCCGGTTCGTCATCTCCGTGGCCAAGAAATACCAGAACCGTGGCCTGCCGCTCACCGATCTGATCGGTGAGGGCAACGTCGGCCTCCTGACCGCGGCGCGGAAGTTCGATCCCGACCAGGGCGTGAAGTTCATCTCCTACGCCGTCTGGTGGATCCGGCAGGCCATCCTCGCATCCCTCGCCCGGCAGGGCCGCACCGTCCGGGTGCCGCTCAACCGCACCGCCGATCTCTCCCGGATCGTGCGCGCCGCCGAAACCCTGCGGCAGGAACTGCGGCGCGAGCCCACACCCGAGGAGATCGCGCATGCCACCGGGCTCTCGGTCGATGTGGTGCAGTCCCTCGCCGCGCTCAATACCAGCGAGGTGCGTCTTGACGCCCCACTCGATCCCGAGGGCGACCGGTCCCTGATGGACCGGTTCATCGCCGAGGACAGCAACTCGGCCGAGGACCAGGCGATGGACGCCTTCCTCTCCGAGGAAATCGAGTCGGCGCTCCGGACACTCGCACCACGCGATGCCAAGGTCCTGCGGCTCTATTTTGGCCTCGATGACGGCCGCGAGCATACCCTTGAGGAAATCGGCGGCATGCTGGGGGTCACGCGCGAGCGGGTGCGCCAGCTCCGCGATCGCGCCCTCAAGCGCCTGCGCGAGGGCGACGTGGGCCGCGCGCTCGCGAGCTTCGCGGCGTAAATAGCGGTACCTTAGTGGCCATGCTTCGGGCCGCTGAGACTCGCCCGCCTCTTCTGGTCGGATTCTTCGATGAGGTGGGCCGCATCACGCTCCGGGTGTCCCGCGCGGTGCGCGACGTGCCGACATGGCGCCCGGTGCTGCTGGACCAGATGGTGGTGCTCGGCGTGAACTCCGTGCCGATCGCCATCTTTCTCGCTGTCTTCACTGGCATCGTCCTCGCCCTGCTCGCGTCCTACATCTTCACCAACACCGTTCCCCTCTACCTGGTTGGCTCCCTCGTCGGGAAGACGATCATGATGGAACTGGCGCCCGTGCTCACCGGCATGGCGCTCGCCGGCCGGGTGGGGGCTAGCATCGCCGCGGAACTCGGCACCATGCGGGTCACCGAGCAGGTGGACGCACTCGAGACGCTCTCCTACGACCCCATCGCCTATCTCGCCGTCCCACGGGTGTTCGCCGCCACCCTCATGTTCCCGGTGGTCACCGCCCTGGCCATGCTGGTCGGCGTGTTCTCCGGCTGGGTCGCCTCCACCTTCATCCTCCAACTCCCCGCGCAGGAGTTCGTGCGCGGCCTGCGGCAGTTCTACCAGTTCAAGGATATCTGGTACGGCCTGGTCAAGGCCGCGAGCTTCGGCACCGCGGTGGCACTCACGGGATGCATCCAGGGATTCGCGAGCAGCGGCGGTGCCGCCGGCGTCGGGGCCGCGGCGACGCGCGCTGTCGTGCTCGGCTGCATGGCCATCCTGGTCCTGGACGCCTTCTGGGCGGTCGTCCTCCTGTGATCCAGCTCCGCGACGTCTTCAAGGCCTTCGGCCCCAAGGAAGTCCTCCGCGGTTTCTCCCTCGATGTGCCCGAGGGCAGGAACACCGTCCTCCTCGGTTTGTCGGGCAGCGGAAAGAGCGTCACCCTCAAGCTCATTGCCGGGTTGCTCGTGGCCGACGCGGGCGAGGTGCTGGTCGACGGCAAGAGTGTTCCCGACCTCGATCCCGACGCGCTCGCGCTGCTCCGGCGCGACATCGCGTTCGTCTTCCAGTTCGCGGCACTCTTCGACTCGATGACGGTCGAAGAGAACATCAGGCTCGGGCTGCGGAAGCAGGGCATGGACGACGGGGCCCAGCGGGTCCGGGTCCGGGAAAGCCTGGCCCTCGTGAACCTGGAGGGTGCCGAGGCACGCTACCCGGCCGAGTTGTCGGGCGGCATGCGGAAGCGGGCCGGGATTGCGCGCGCAGTCGCGCTGAAGCCGCGCTACATTCTGTATGACGAACCCACCACCGGACTGGATCCGGTCAACTCGGCCGTGATCGACGAGCTGATGGTGCGCACGCGCGACCTCGGCGCCACCGGCCTGATCGTGACGCATGACCTGCGCACGAGCTTCAAGTGTGGAGACCGTATCGCGATGCTGTATCAGGGCCGCCTGCGCGCGGTCGGCACGGGCGATGAGCTTCGGCGGAGTGACGATCCGGTGATCAGCGACTTCATCGAGGGCCGGCCCACCATGGCCGAGGGGGTGACGTGAAGCGTCGGCGGGAGTTCGTGGTGGGTGTCACAGTCGTCGCGGGGATCCTCGCTGTGGCGGTGGGCGCCCTCTGGCTCTCCCAGACGAGCCTGAACCGCGACCAGATCGTGCGCAGCGCGCGCTTCCGCGAAGTCGGCGGACTCAAACCCGGCGCGCCGGTCACCCTCCGCGGCGTCAAGGTCGGCCGGGTTACCGCCATCCGCCTGGCGGCCGACGAGTGGGTGCAGGTCGACATGCAGTTCGAGCGCAGCGCGGAACTGCCGCCCGATCCCGCCGTCGTCGCGGCATCATCGAGCCTCTTCGGTGAGTGGCGTGCCAACATCCTCGGGTTGGCGGAGCAGCGAAATGATCCCGAGCTGCGCGCCGCGCTCGAGCAGGCGCGCGCGGCCGGCGGCGAGGCCTGGCCCGGCGCGACGCTGCCTGACATCGGCGAGCTGACCCAGCAGGCCAGCCGCATCGCCAGCGACGTCGCCAATGTCACCAAGCGGCTCGAGGGCGTCCTCGACAGTTCGGCCGTCACGGAACTCAAGGCCAGCATACAGGATCTCTCCCAGATTTCGCGGCGCCTGGCCGGGTTCGCTCGATCGCAGACCCAGCGCCTCGACACCGTGGGCGAGAACATCTCGCTGGGATCGACCGCCTTCGTGCGTACCGTCGCGCGGCTCGACTCCGCCACGGCCGGCGGCATCGTCCCCGAGGTGGCGGGCAACACCCGGATGGCGCTGGCCGACCTCCGGAAGGCGGCCGCCGACCTGCGCGAGGTCACCGAGGCCGCGGCACAGAACAAGGTGAGCATGATCCAGGCGCTGCAGTCCGCCGACTCCATCCTCAAGCGCATTGAGCGGGGCCAGGGAACCCTCGGCATGCTCGCGAGTGACACGATGCTGTACCGGGAAGCGACGCTCACCTTCCAGGAGGCCCGGGCCTTGATCGCCGACATCCGGAACAATCCCAAGAAGTACCTGAAGGTGAGCGTGTTCTAGGATGGTCAAGCGCCCCATCGACCTCGAAGTGAGCGCAGGCGGCATCGTCTTCCGGCGGGAGCTGGACGGCGTCGCGCGGTTCCTGCTCATCAAGGACTCGTACCGCAACTGGGGATTCCCCAAGGGACACCTCGAGGACGGTGAGACCCCGGCGCAGGCCGCGCTCCGTGAAACGGCCGAGGAGACCGGGCTCGAACGGCTCGGCCTGCACGGGCCCATTCGCCTCATCGACTGGCACTTCCGGTTTCGCGGCCGGCGGATCCACAAGTACTGCCATTTCTTCCTGCTCGAGTCGCCCGACGGCGATGCGGCGCCGCAGACGGATGAGGGCATCACCGCGGTGCGGTGGTGCACCCTCGAGGAAGCACTCGACGCGCTGAGCTATGACAACGCGCGTGGCGTCCTCAAGCGCGCCGGCGAGATGGCCCGGACGCTCGTCGCCGTCGGCGCCGGTCGCCCCCGCCGGGAACCCCATCCCTCCGTAACGAGCTAGCCCGCCCCAGATGTCCGTCATCGCCGTGCTTGCGCCTGGGCCGGCGAGCGCCGTTCTCCGTCGCTCGATGCCGCGCGCCGGTGTGCGCCTGGTGCGCTGCCGCGGCGCCGATGCCCTCTGGCGCCTGGCCACGAGCCGCCTCCTCGATGCGGTCATCCTCTCGCCTCTCGGTGCCGGCTTCGCGGTCCTGCGTGATGTGCGGGAACACCTGCCGGCACTGCCGGTGGTGGCCTGGGCCCCGTTTCGTGCCGACGATGGCGAGGCCCTGGCCGCATGCCGGGAAGGCGGGGTCGCGGCATTGGTGGTCGAGGGGGTGGACGATGCCGTGGCCGGCGAGCTCGTTAGCCGGGCCACCCTGGCCGCTGAGCGCCGGCGCCTGCTCGCCGACGGACCGCGCGTGCTGCGGCTGACCGAACCGCTGCAGCTGCGCGCCTGGGAGCTGGTGGTCCGCGACGTGGAAGTGCCGCTTCGCACCGAACAGATCGCCAGTCGCCTCCGCGTGAGTCGCGAACACCTGTCGCGGCAGTTCGGGGCTGGGGGCGCTCCCAACCTCAAGCGCGTCATCGATCTGGCCCGCGTCGCCTGCGCCGCCCAGCTGCTCCAGAACACCCGGACGCCGCCCCCCGTCGTGGCGGAGATCCTTCGCTACGCGTCGGCGACCCACCTCGCCGCCACCGTCCGCCGCATTGCCGATGTTGCGGTAGGGGAACTCGCTGACTTGGGTCCCCGGGGAGTTCTCTCGGCCTTCGTTCGCGGCCGCACCCGGAGTCGGGTCTGACGTCAGCACCCCTCACGACCCACGACTCGCATCTTGCCGCTCCTCGCGATTGTGACTATTTTCACAAGCTTTTTCCGAACCTGATTTTCAACCGCCACTTCCAGTGCGAATCTCATGGCCTCTGAGACCCTCCTCCGTCCCGGCGAGCTCAAGGAAGTCCTCCTCAAGGAAATCGCGTCGGCCGACTTGACGTCGGCGCAGGACGCCGAGGTCGGTACGGTGCTCAGCGTGGCCGACGGCGTCGCCAACATCTACGGGCTCAAGTCGGCGATGTCGTACGAGATGCTCGAGATCACCGCCCGGGAGACGGGCGAGACCGTCATCGCGCTGGTGCTCAACCTGAACGAGGACTCGGTCGGCGCCGCCATCGTGGGCGACTACCTCGTGCTGAAGGAAGGCGACGAGGTCCGTCGCACCGGCCGCCTCCTCGAGGTGCCCGCCGGACCGGAGATGCTGGGGCGCGTGGTGGATCCGCTCGGTCGTCCCGTCGATGGCCTGGGACCGATCAAGGCGAAGACCAGCCGCCCGGTCGAGATCATCGCTCCCGGCATCATCGTGAGGCAGCCGGTCAGCGAGCCGCTCCAGACTGGTATCAAGGCCATCGACGCCATGATCCCGATCGGCCGCGGCCAGCGCGAGCTGATCATCGGCGACCGCGGTACCGGCAAGACCGCCATCGCGATCGACACGATCATCAACCAGAAGGGCACCGGCGTCGTCTGCGTCTACGTTGCCATCGGCCAGAAGCAGTCGACGGTGGCGTCCGTGGTGGAGCGCTTGCGGCAGGCCGGCGCGCTGGAATACAGCATCGTCGTCATCTCGTCGGCCTCCGACTCGGCACCGCTCCAGTTCCTGGCGCCCTACGCCGGGTGCGCGCTCGCCGAGTACTTCATGTACGAGGAGGGGAAGCCCACCCTCTGCGTCTACGACGATCTCTCCAAGCAGGCGACGGCGTACCGCCAGATGTCGCTCGTGTTGCGCCGTCCGCCGGGCCGCGAAGCGTACCCGGGCGACGTGTTCTACGTGCACAGCCGGCTGCTCGAGCGCGCCGCGAAGATTTCCACCGACCCCGAGAAGACAAGGATCGATCCGCGCATCAAGGTGCCGGGCGGCTCGCTCACGGCCCTGCCGATCATCGAGACCCAGGCAGGCGACGTCTCGGCCTACATCCCGACTAACGTCATCTCGATCACCGACGGGCAGATCTTTCTCACGACCGACCTCTTCTATGCCAACGTCCGCCCGGCGGTGGATGTCGGCATCAGCGTGAGCCGCGTCGGTGGCAATGCGCAGATCAAGGCGATGAAGCAGGTCGCCGGTCCGCTCCGCCTCTCGCTGGCCCAGTATCGTGAGCTCGAGGCGTTCGCCCAGTTCGGCTCCGACCTCGATCCCGCCACGCAGCGGCAGCTCAACCGCGGCGCGCGGCTGGTGGAGATCCTCAAGCAGCCGCAGTACCAGCCGGTGCCGGTCGAGAAGCAGGTCGCGATCATCTACGCCGTCACCAACGGCTTCCTCGACGACGTGCCGGCCGCGCAGGTGCGGAAGTGGGAGCGCGACTTCCTCTCGGGCCTGGATGCGCAGCTGCTGTCGGACATTCGCACGAAGAAGGCGCTCGACGACGCGCTGACCGCCCGCCTCAAGCAGGCGATCGAGGCGTTCAAGCCCATGTTCGTCCCAGGCTGATCGCGGATGGCCTCCGCAAATCGCGCGCTGCTCCGTCGCATCCGCACGGTCCAGAACACGCGCAAGATCACGAAGACCATGGAGCTCGTCGCCGCGTCCAAGCTGCGCCGGGCCGCCGAGCGCGTCGCCGCGGCCCGGCCCTACGCCGAGGCGCTGCGCGAAGTCCTCGGCGACCTGATCGCTCCCGATCTCGTCGAGCGATTCCCGCTCCTTCGCACGCCCCCGGCGCCGTCAAAGGGTGGTCCCGCGCGTGCGGCAGTCCTGCTGGTCACGTCCAACCGCGGGCTGTGTGGCGCCTTCAATTCCAACCTGATCAAGGAAGCCCGCCGGCGGATCGCGGCCCTCGAGGCCGAGGGATACACGGTCGACCTCTACGCGATCGGCAAGAAGGGCGCGGGGTTCTTCCGCTTCACGGGACGGAAGGCGACACTGGAGCGCGCCGACATCGGCGACAAGCCGACGGCCGCGCATGCCTCAGAGCTGGCCGAGCCGCTCATGGCGGCGTTCATTGCCGGGACGCTGGGGCGGGTCGAGTTCGTCCATACCAGGTACAACAGTCCCCTGTCGACACCGCCCGTCACCACCCAGGTGCTGCCGATCGAGCCGCCCGCCGCCGGCGAGGTCCGGCGCCAGCACGACTACCTGCTGGCGCCCAGCGCCGAGGCGATCCTCGAGGAGCTGCTGCCGCTCTACGTCCGGAACGCCATTTACCGCGGGCTCGTGGAAACGGCGGCGGGAGAGCACGGTGCACGCCGCACGGCCATGAAGAGTGCCACGGACAACGCCCAGGAACTCATGGGCACGCTGAAGCGGTCGTACAACCGCCAGCGGCAGGCGGGCATCACGCAGGAGCTGTCTGAGATCGTGGGCGGCGCCGCCGCCCTTGAAGGGTGACGTGAAGAAACCACCAAGGATCTGCGCATGACCGCGACCGCTACCAGGCAGAACGTCGGCCACATTGTGCAAGTCATCGGCGCCGTGATCGACGTCGAGTTCGCGCCGGAACAACTGCCCGAGATCAACAACGCGCTGCTCGTCCGGGACAAGACTGGCACGGTGCCGATCGACCTGACGCTCGAGGTGCAGCAGCACATCGGGCAGAACCAGGTCCGTTGCGTCGCCATGTCGAGCACTGACGGCCTCGTACGCGGCATGGAGGCGGTCGACCTCGGCGGTCCGATCACGGTGCCGGTGGGTAACGCCGCCCTGGGCCGCATCCTCAACGTCCTCGGCCAGCCGGTTGACGGCGGCCCCGACATTCCGGCCGCGACCGAGCGCTGGCCGATTCACCGGCACGTGCCGTTGTTCGTCGACCTCGAGCCCAAGACGACGGTCTTCGAGACCGGCATCAAGGTCATCGACCTCGTCGCCCCGTTCGTGAAGGGTGGCAAGGTCGGCCTCTTCGGCGGCGCCGGTGTCGGCAAGACGGTCATCATCCAGGAACTCATCAACAACGTGCAGAAGGGCCACGGCGGGAAGTCGGTCTTTTGCGGCGTGGGTGAGCGCACCCGCGAGGGCAACGACCTCTACCTCGAGTTCAAGGAGGCGAAGGTCCTCGACTCGGTGGCGCTGGTGTACGGCCAGATGAACGAGCCGCCCGGCGCGCGGCTCCGGGTCGGCCTGTCCGGCCTCACGATCGCGGAGTACTTCCGCGACATCGAGGGTCAGGACGTGCTCCTTTTTATCGACAACATCTTCCGCTTCACCCAGGCGGGATCCGAGGTGTCGGCCCTCCTCGGCCGCATGCCGAGTGCCGTGGGCTACCAGCCGACGCTGGGCACCGAGATGGGCTTCCTCCAGGAGCGCATCACCTCGACCAACAAGGGCTCGATCACGTCGGTGCAGGCCATCTACGTCCCGGCCGACGACCTCACCGACCCGGCGCCAGCCACCGCCTTCGCCCACCTGGACGCGACGGTCGTGCTCTCGCGCGCCATCGCCGAGATCGGCATCTATCCCGCCGTTGATCCACTCGACAGCTCGAGCCGCATCCTCGATGCGCAGTACATCGGTGAGCGGCACTACACCGTGGCGGTCGGTCTGCAGCGTACCCTGCAGCGCTACAAGGCGCTCCAGGACATCATCGCGATTCTCGGCATGGACGAGCTGAGTGAGGAGGACAAGCTCATCGTGAGCCGCGCGCGCCGGCTGCAGCGCTTCCTATCTCAGCCGTTCCACGTCGCCGAGCAGTTCACCGGCTTCCCCGGCAAGTACGTGAAGCTGCAGGACACGATTGAGAGCTTCGAGCGCGTGCTGTCGGGAGAGTTCGATCACCTCCCCGAGCAGGCGTTCTACATGGTGGGCGGAATCGACGAGGCGGTGGAGAAGGCCAAGAAGCTGCAGGCAGCCTGATGCGGGTCACCATCATCTCCCCTGAGGCCAGCATGTTCGACGGAGAGGCGGAGGCCGTGACGGCCCCCGCCTTCGACGGACAGGTTGGTATCCTGCCGCGGCACGCCCCTTTCATGACATTACTGGGAGAGGGCCGTCTGGTCGTGCGCCAGGCCGGCTCCGCCCGGGCATTCCGCGTGAAAGGCGGCTTTCTGCAGGTGGTCGATGACCGCGTGCGGATAGTTGCAGAACAGGTCCAGGGAGATGACAATGCCGCGAATTCGCCGTAAAGCTTTCCTTGTGCTGCTCGCCCTCGTCGCCGGGGGCACCGGGGTGCTCTCTGCGCAGGAGACGGGCACCCCGGTGTTCAAGGCGCCCTATCGGGCGTTCGAGAACTGGGAAATCGGCACCTCGCTCTCCGATCCGAAGGCAGCGTCGTACGCGCTCGAGGGGTTCTACAGCTTCGGCAGCGGCCCCAACGACTTCGGCATTCGCGGTGGCTACGTGGACCAGGGGCCCCAGGGCGCGGTGGCGGTGGGCGCCGATTTCCGGCGCCGGGTCATTCGCGCCTCGGACAAGTTCCCGCTCGACGGCGCGCTGACGGTCGGCTTCGGCACCCAGCTCGCCGCCGGCGCCTATGACCGGTTCTATGTCCCGGTCGGCATTTCGCTCGGCCGTCGTATTGATCTGGAAAACTCGAAGACGAGCTTCGTCCCGTATTTCCAGCCGGTCATCGTGCCGACCTTCTTTTCCGGCGACAACGCACCAGACGGTGGGGTGGATTTCGCGCTGGGCCTGGGTGTGGACATCAAGTTCGGCGGCCACTTCGATCTCCGTGTTTCGGGCGGCATCGGCGACATTGACGGCGTGGCGATCAGCCTGGCGTTCGTGCACTGAGCACGCGATCAGCCGCGTGCAGGGGGCCCGGCCGCGTCACCGCGGCCGGGCCCTTGTCGTTGGTACGCGACGCGGACTAGCTTGCCCCGCCATGCGGCGTCGGGCGGTTTCGATCCTCGCCATCCTGCTTGTTGCCGGAGCCGCCACCGAGGCGCGTTCGCAGGTGCGCGGGTTCCCGCTGTACGCCGTGCAGGTGCCCCGGGGGGTTACCCTCGCCGGCGACGTCGCGTTTCCGAACGATGATTTCTGCC
>Ga0315278_10002591_pt1 | contig 16085 bp, 11 predicted proteins | sample YL17G06_0_MG_FD_203880 | JGI IMG/M metagenome (GOLD analysis project Ga0315278, IMG submission 203880) | Sediment microbial communities from Yellowstone Lake, YNP, Wyoming, USA - YL17G06_0 | ecosystem: Environmental > Aquatic > Freshwater > Lake > Sediment | place: USA: Wyoming | collected... | reverse complement strand
CCGCACCGTCGGGGCCGGGAATTACGTAGTCGCCCTGAGCGGCGACCACGGCGTCTCGCCGATTCCGGAGCAGGTGGCGGGGATGGGCCTGCCGTCGGGCCGGCTCGATACACGCGCGCTCACGCAGGCCACGCAGAAGGCCCTCGAGGCCGCGCTCGGGCCGGGATCCTATCCCGTCCGGCTCTCGAACTCGGACCTCTACCTCGATCCGGCGACGGTCGATCGCCTGCGCCGCGATCCGCTCGCGCTCGAGAACGTGCTGCGCGCCGCGCGAGCCATCCCCGGCGTGGCCGACGCGTACTTCGGTGAAGCGCTCGACTCGCACGCGGCCGCCGGTGACCACGCCGCACGGGCCGCGCTGATGGGTTACTATCCCGGGCGCAGCGGCGATCTGATCGTCGTGCCGAAACCGTACTGGTTTTACGTGGGGACCGACGGCGGCGACGCCGCGTCGCACGGCACGCTCTACGACTACGACCAGCACGTCCCGGTGATCCTGTTCGGCCAGGGGATCAAGCGCGGAGAGTACCTGCGCGCGGTCACGCCGGCCGACATCGCGCCCACGCTGGCGTTTCTCGCGGGCGTCACCCTGCCGCAACCGGACGGCGATGTGCTGATCGAGGCGATTGCGCCGGCCGCCACCCAGGCACCCGCACACGCACCCGCACCCGCACCCGCACGGACGGCGGCGCCGGGTAGCGTCCCCGTCATCCGCTGAGGTCCCGTGTCCTACACGCTCCAGATGCTGCTCGGGCTCGTCGCTGGACTGGCGGTGGGCATCGTGTCGGCGGCGTCGTCTCTGCCCTGGCTGCAGGCCCTGCCGGCCGCCGTCGAGCCGATCGGCACGCTGTTCATCAACGCGATCCGGATGACGGTGATCCCGCTGGTCGTGTCGAGCCTGATCGTCGGCGTCGGCGGCGCGTCGAGCGCGCGATCGATCGGCCGCTTCACGGCGCGTGCGGTGGCGCTCATCGTCGCCGCCATCGCGGCGGCCGCGGTCTTTTCTGCCGCGGTCGGCTACCCGGTGTTCGCGTGGCTGCAGATCGACCCCGCGGTGGCCGAGCGCCTCCGTCAGAGCGCCGCATCGGGGACCGTGAGCGCCGGCGCCGGTACCATCAGCACCGGCGCCGCCGGCCTGCCGACGTGGTCGCAGTGGCTCGTGGACCTGGTGCCCGCGAATCTCTTCAAGGCGGCCGCCGATGGCGCCATGCTGCCGCTGATTGTCGCCGGCGTCGCGTTCGGCCTTGCGCTTCGCGCGATCGCGGACAGCGCCGCGCGCGCGACGCTGCTCGCCATCCTGAAGGCCGTCGCCGACGCCATGCTGCAGCTGGTGACGTGGCTGCTGCGCCTGGCGCCCATCGGCGTGTTCGCGCTGGCGATGCCGCTCGGGCATCGCATGGGGATGGGCGCCGCCGGCGCGCTGCTGTTCTACGTCGCTGCGATGTCGGCGATTTCCGTGGCCTTCATCGTCGTCGTCCTGATGCCGATGGCCGTGATCGGGGGACGCGTGTCGCCGGCGGCGTTCCTGCGGGCGGCGGCGCCCGTGATCGCCGTGGCGTTCAGTTCGCGCTCGTCGCTGGCCGCGCTGCCGGCCTGCATCGATGCGGTGCGCGCGTCGCTGAAGCTGCCCGACGAGATCGCGACGCTCTACCTCCCGCTGGCCTCGGCGGTGTTTCGCACGGGCGGAACCATCGCCCAGGTGCTGGGGGTGTTCTTCATCGCGCGCCTCTACGGCCTCGATCTGACGCCGGCTCACCTCGGGACGATTGTCGTGTCGGCCATCCTCACGACGTTCACGATCCCCGGCATTCCGGCCGGCGCCATCATCGTGATCGCCCCGGTGCTGGCGTCGGTCGGAGCTCCGGTCGAGGGGCTCGGCCTGCTGATGGGCGTCGACACGATTCCCGACATGTTCCGCACCACCGCCAATGTCGTCGGATGGCTCGCGGGGGCCGTCGTCCTGGGCCGTCGCGAGCAGGGGGCGAACCCGAAGAGCCGTACGATCCGGGAGCGCCAGGACGGCCGGGACGGCCGGGAGAAGTAGCATGGCGAGCTTCAGCGAACTCTTCGGCGGCGAGCCGGCCGTGACCGCGGACGCACCGGGCCGCGTCAACTTGATCGGCGAGCACACCGACTACAACGGCGGGTTCGTGCTGCCGGCGGTCATCCCGCAGCGCACCGTCGTGCAGCTGGCTCCTCGGTCGGACCGGCACGTGCGCGCCTGGAGCGCGAATGTCGAAGCGGCCGAGCGCCTCGCGTCGTTCGACATTGGCGACGAGCGGCCGACCGGCACGTGGGTGGACTACGTGCAGGGCGTCCTGGTGGCGCTGCGCCAGCGCGGTTGTGCGCTCCGGGGCGCCGATCTGCGCATCGAGTCATCGGTGCCGCTCGGCAGCGGCCTGTCCTCGAGCGCCGCCCTCGAGGTGAGCGTGGCGCGCGCCTTCCGCGCGGCGTTCGACCTGCGCCTCGACGATGTCGAACTCGCGATGGCGGGGAAGTGGGCGGAGAACGAGTTCGTGGGCGCGCCCACCGGCATCATGGATCAGATGGTGGTCAGCCTGGGGCGCCCCGGCACGGCCCTGTTCCTCGACACGCGGTCGCTTGCGTTCGAGCGCATTCCCATCCCGCAAAGCGTCGATCTGGTGGTGATTGATTCCGGCGTCCGGCACCGGCTCGTGAGCAGCGAGTATGCGACGCGCCGCGCCCAGTGCGAGGAGGCCTGCCGCCGCCTCGGCGTCGCCCAACTGCGCGACCTGGGCGTGCTCGATCTGCCGCGCATCGACGCGCTGGAGGAGCCCTTCCGGCGTCGCGCCCGACACGTGGTGACCGAGGACGGACGCGTGCTCGAGACCGTCGCCGCGCTCCGGGCAAACGACCCCGGCCATGCCGGCGAGCTCTTTTACGCGTCGCACGCGTCGATGCGCGACGACTACGAGGTGTCGGTGCCGCCGGTCGATGCGCTGGTCGAAATCGCCAGCGTCGAACCCCATGTCTACGGCGCCCGCCTGACCGGCGGCGGGTTCGGCGGCTCGGTCGTCATCCTCGCGAAGGCCCGCCGCGGCGGCGCTGTGGCCCGGCACGTCGCCGAACGCTACCGCGCCGAGTGCGGCCAGACCCCGACCATCCTCCTCCCGGAATAACCGGGGACGGGGCGCATTTCCCGCGCCGGTATGCACCTTCTGCGACACTCTGGGCGGTTCTTCTGCCATCCGATAATCAGCCCCGTCCCCCGTACGAAGGGCTGTAATCCGTCCCGACCCCTCGAATACGCGACGTGCTATCATCGGCCCTCAAAAGGGAGGGTGCCGTGAACACGAAACTGTTTCTTCAGGTGCTGCTCTTGCTGGGATGCGTCTCGCTGGTCACTGCGGTGGTCGAGGTGGCGGTTAGGCAGACGTGGCTCCTCGGGCCCCGCGGGTGGTGGGAGGGCGCCGTGGCCTGCTGGTTGCTCGTCGTCGCGGTCCGCGGGGTGTACCCGGACCGGGCGAAGTAGCGACGCATCGCCCCCGGATTGATTTCGGGGCCGGCGGCGGGAAATCAATCCGGGAGTGATTTCTCGGGCAGCACGCGGCGGACGCTGAAGAAGTACGGGATAGCGAGGGCGGAGAGGCCGGCGCCGACCGCGAACGCCGCCTGATAGCCCCACAACCCGACCAGCCAGCCCGTCAGTAGTGAGCCGGCGCCGATGCCGGTGTCGAAGGCCGCGATGACGGCGCCAAACGCGGCGCCCCGGCGCGCGGCGTTGACCCGCTGGAGGACATAGGCCGCGTAGATCGGATACGCGGTCCCGTAGCCGGTGCCGAAGACGATGGCGGAGGCGATCTGCCATCCCCGCGTGCCGCCGCCCACCAGCGCGAGCAGCCCCACCGAAATCAATGCGAGGCATGGTACGAGCATCCGCACATAACCCACGCGATCGCCCAGCCGGCCGAGGAACGGCCGTGTCGCGATGATCGCCAGCCCGACGACGCTGAGGTAAATGCTCTTGGGGACGACCCCGTTCGCCTCGGCGTACATCGCGGCGAAACTCGTGATAGCGCCGTAGCTGTAGGAATAGAGCAGCAGCGTGCCCGAGAGCACCATGACGCGCCACTCGACGATTGGGCCGACGTGCGGTTCGGGCGTGTGGCGCGCATGGCGGCGCTCGTCCGGCAGCCGCCACGCGATGATGGCCATCGTCAGGTTGAGCGCGCCCATCTCGAGGCAAAGCGGCACCCAGCCGTGGTGATAGACCCAGAACCCCATCGTCGGTCCCACGGCCATCGCGCCCACCGACGACAGGCCCCAGTAGCTGATGCCCTCGGCCCGGCGCGACGCCGGCAGGATGCTGCTCATGTAGGCTGCCGAAGCGGTCAGCAACCCCGACCAGAAGAGCCCGTGGAGCACCGTGAGCCCCAGCATCAGGCGGTAGTCCGGCAGCCAGGCGTACCCTGCGGCACACAGCGTGATGGCGAGGCCGCTCGTGATGAGCGTCCGGCGCAACCCGAACCGGTCCGCCAGCGCTCCGGTGAAGGGCGCGGACACGGCGGAGGCGAATGTCAGGCATGCGAGGAACAGGCCGGCGGCGAAGGTCGAGCCGCCCAGGTCCCGGATGTGAAACGGGGCGGTCGGGAACAGCTGGAAGGCCGACAGGAACACCGTGAACGAGAACCCGCACATCAGGAAGAATCGGGGGGTGAACAGCCGGTCTTTGCTGGCGTGCATGGACGATTCAGTCTACCATCCGCCTGCCGGGGTGCCTCGCGGCCCGCGGGGCCTGAAACGGAGCGCGCCGGTCGGTCGTAATTGAAGCAATGCCTGAGGTGTGCGCGCCCGGGCGACGACCCACGAGCACCTGTCACGCCCTATTCACCGGGAGGGAACTACCGCGATGACGAGAGCACTGCGCGCCTTTGTTCTATTCGGACTCATCGGCTGCCTGGCCGTTCTGGCCGCAAGCAGCATCCAGGCCCAGGCCCCGGCGGCCCAGGCCCCGGCGGCTCAGGCCCCGGCCGCTGCGCCCCAAGCGGGCCAGCCGCCGCCGACCCCGCCGCCTCCGCCCCCTATCAACCAGTCCGACGACCCTCTCCTGAAGTCGTTCAGGTGGCGGAACATCGGCCCGGCGAGCATGGGCGGCCGCATTGACGACTTCGCGGTCGTCGAGAACAACCCCTCGACCTACTACGTCGGGTTCGCGACGGGCGGGATCTACAAGACCGTCAACAACGGCACGACCTTCACCCCGATCTTCGACACCTACCCGGTGAGCTCGATTGGCGATCTGGCCCTGGCGCCGTCCGATCCGAACATCATCTACGTGGGCACGGGCGAGCCGAACAACCGGCAGAGCTCGTCGTTCGGCGAGGGGATGTACAAGTCGACCGACGCGGGCAAGACGTTCGTCTACCTCGGCCTGAAGGAGACGCAGTCGATCGCGCGCGTGGTCGTGCATCCGACCAACCCGAATGTCGTCTACGTGGCGGCGATCGGTCACCTGTTCGGGCCGAACAAGGAGCGCGGGCTCTACAAGACGATTGACGGCGGAAAGACCTGGACCAACACGAAGTTCATCGACGAGGACACCGGCTTCACGGATGTCGTGATGGATCCGGCAAAGCCCGACACCCTCTACGCCGCGTCGTTCCAGCGGCGGCGCACGCCGAACGGGTACAACGGCGGCGGGCCGGGCAGCGGGTTGTGGAAGACCACCGACGGCGGGAAGACCTGGACGAAGCTCACGGGCGCTGGCCTGCCGACCGAACCGATCATCGGGCGCATCGGGCTCGACCTGTGCCGCACGAAGCCGAGCGTGATCTATGCGTCGATTGAAGTGGGCGCGAGCGGCGGCACGGGCGCGGGCGTGACGGCCGACGGCAAGGAGCAGGCGCCGGGTGCCGGTGGCCGCGGCGGTGCGGGTGCGCCGCCGGCGGGTGCGCAGAGCGAAGGTGCGGCCGCGGTGGCGGCGGGCGGCGGGCGGGCTGGCCAGCAGGCCGGCGCACCGGCGCAGGCGGGCGCGGCCGGGCAGGCGGCGCCGGCGGGTGGCCGTGCCGGCGCGGGCGGCGGGCGCGGCGGGCAGCAGGCGCCGACGGGGCCTCCCGATCCCAAGAAGAGCGGCATCTGGAGGTCAGACGACTCCGGGAAGACGTGGCGAGTGGTGAGCAACACGATGGATCGGCCCACGTACTACAGCCAGATCCGCGTCGATCCCAGCAACCCGGAGATCGTCTACCAGGGCGGCGCGCCGGCCTTCAAGTCGGTCGATGGCGGCAAGACGTTCAAGAATATCCAGAACCTCGCGCACAGCGATCATCACGCGATCTGGGTCGACCCGAAGAACTCCAACCACGTGATGTACGGCAACGACGGCGGCCTGGACGTGAGCTACGACCAGGGCGAGACGTGGGACTTCATCAACACGATGGCCGCCGGGCAGTTCTACGCGGTCAGCGCCGACATGCGGAAGCCGTACGTCGTGTGCGGCGGTCTGCAGGACAACGGCTCGTGGTGCGGGCCGAGCGCGGTGCGTTTCCAGGGCGGGATTCTCAACTCTGACTGGTATCGCGTGGGCGGCGGCGACGGGTTCTACACGCAGCAGGATCCAACTGACTGGTCGGTGATGTATTCCGAATCGCAGGACGGGTCGGTGTCGCGTCTCGATCTGAAGAAGGGGACGTCGACCAGCATCCGTCCGCGGGCGGCACGAGCGCAGCCGACCGGCCCGCAGGCCGAGGCCATCGCCCAGGCGCAGGCGCAGTTCGGCGCCGGCGGGGGCGCCGGGGCGTTCGCGTCCAACGTGGTGCCCGAGCCGCCGGCTGGCGAGGCGTTCCGGTTCTTCTGGAACACGCCAACGGTGCTTTCGCCGCACAACCCAAGCGTCGTGTTCCTGGGCGGCAACCGCCTGTTCACGTCGCTCAATCGCGGCGACACGTTCAAGATGACCGACGACCTGACGCGCAAACTCAGCCGGTTCACGCGCCCGATCATGGGCGTGGCCGGCGATGCGCCGATGGCCTCCAAGCACGACGGGGTCGCGACCACCAGTGTCCTGACGACGGTGGCTGAATCGCCGGTCGTGCCGGGCATCATCTGGGTGGGCACCAACGAGGGCAACCTCCAGGTGACCCGCGACGGCGGCGACACGTGGAAGAACGTCGCGGCCAACCTCAAGGGCGTGCCGGACGAGCAGCACATCGCGCGCGTCGAGCCGTCGCACTTCGACGCGGCGACCTGCTACGTCGTCATCGACGCGCACCGGATCGACGACCACAAGCCGTATGTCTACCTCACGAAGGACTTCGGCGCCACCTGGACGTCGATCGCGGCGAACCTGCCGATGGGCAACGTCAACGTGCTGCGCGAGGACCCGAAGAACAAGAACCTGCTGTTCCTGGGCACCGAGTACGCGTTCTACATCTCGCTGAACGGCGGCAAGGAGTGGAAGCGGTTCATGACGGGGCTGCCGTCGGTCCGGATCGACGACATCCTGATCCACCCGCGGGACAACGATCTCATTGTCGGGACGCACGGCCGCAGCATCTGGATCATCGACGACATCACGCCGCTGCAGCAGCTTGCGGAGAGCGTGGCCACGGCCGATGTCACGCTGTTCCCGCCGCGGCCGGCCGTGGCGTGGCGCACCGACACGCAGCTGTCCCAGGTGGTGGGCGGCAACAAGCACTTCCGCGGTGAGAATCCGCAGCCGGGCACGGCCATCAGCTACTACCTGAAGGCCGCGGCGACTGGCGACGTGAAGATCTCCATTCTCGACGTGACCGGACGCGTGGTGCGCGAGATTGCCGGTACCAAGGACGCGGGCCTCAACCGCGTGCAGTGGAACCTGCGCGGCGGGTTGCTGCCGGCGCCCGGGGCGGCGCCCGGGGCGGCGGCTGGCGGCCGCGGGGCGGGCGGCGGTGGTGGTGGCGGCGGCGGCGGACGCGGCGGCTTCGGCGGCCCCGGGCTCGACCCCGGCACCTACCTCGTGAAGCTGACCGTCAACGGCAAGGACTACACCAAGACGGTGGTGGTCGAGGCGGATAACTACTAGGCGCCTTCGCAAGGCCTACGGCGCCCAAGGGGCGTCCATCAGGGGTGCCGGCTTCCTCGGCCTAAGCCAGGTCGAAGGCGGCCGGCACCCACGTTCTTTTGCGCTACTTCTTCGGCCGCAGCGCGACGATCTTCGCGACCAGCGCCTGGTCGTCGGGCAGCTGGCCCGCCGGCGGCAGCCTCGGCACCAGGTCCGCCCAGAACGGCTCCTTCGCAAACACCCGCACGAAGATCGGTTCCGCTTCAGCCCACCGCCCGACCACCGTCAGCGTGACGGCCTCCCAGAACGGCAGCTCGAGAATCTCCGGCGCCAGCTGGCGGGCGGCCGCGTACTCCTTCAACGCCTCGTCGATCTTCTTCTCCGAGACCAGTTCGTCGCCGCGATTGGCGTGCGCGTAGGCACGTTGGAGGCGGATGAGGCGCTTCAGTTCCGTGAGTGGCGCTGGGTGATCTTCGACGCGCAGATCGAAGAGACGATCCGCGCCGGCCCACGGACGGCCCGTGGACGTCGCTTTCACGATGAGAATCGCCGCGGACTGCTTGCCGCGGATGTCGCCGCCCGCGCGCTGCGCGGCCTCGAGCGCGGCCAGCAGGCGATCGGCCAGGTCTCCCTTCGTGCTCTGGTAGGCTGCGGCCATCGCCGGCCACACGCGCGGATTCTCCATCATGTTGGCCTGCGCCGAGTACTGCGCGCCGACGTGGTGGCCGGCCGCGGCGATATCGAGCGTGCCGCTGAAGGCGTCGACGCGGCCCTGCGCGTCGATCATCGCGACCTGCCGCACTTCGCGCTGCGCGTCGGCCGCCAGCAGCTTCTTCAGCGTTTCCGGCGCGGACATCCCGCCGCGCATCAGTTCGAGACCCTTGTAGCCGTACGCGGGCTCGACGAACGACTGCGTGGCGATGGCGCCCACGCCGGCCTCGGCCCAGGTGACGATGGAGCCGACCGAGAACCAGTGGGACTGCACGGCCACGCCCAGGTCGCCGGTGATCGGGTCCCGGGCGACAATCGAGAAGGTGTGTGCGAGCGGGCCGGGCTTGCCGGCGAGCGGCGGCTGCGTGGGAGCGGCGGTTGGCATCGGTGCGGGCTGCGCACCGGCCGTCGCGGCGACAGCCAGGAGCAGCGTCAGTCGTGTGATCCCTGCGAGTGCCCGAAAGGCTGCGTGACGACCGAATCCCGCCCCTCGACGCGGATCGACGCGGCCCTGAGCGGGTCGAAGGGCCGAACCCCGAATCCCTTGGGCGCCGAAGCCTTGACGGAGGGCGCCGAATCCCGGTCTGATTGTGATGTTCATACGGATAATATGTCGCAGGTCGGGAGGTTCGTCCATGCTCGCGATTGATCATGACTATCTTGCGCGGAGTCTGCGCGACCTGGTGCGCATCAATTCCGTGAATCCCATCCTCGACCCGTCGGCGCCGGGCGAGCGGGAAATCGCGGAGTACGTCGGCCGCGCGATGGGCGCGCTTGGGGCCGAGGTGCACTACCACGAGCCGCAACCCGGGCGGGTGAGCGTTGTCGCAAGACTCCGCGGCTCGAAGCCGGGGCGGTCGCTGATGCTGAATGCCCACATCGACACGGTGGATGTCGTCGGCATGGACGAACCGTTCTCGGGCGACATCCGCGACGGCCGGCTTTACGGTCGCGGGGCGTTCGACATGAAGGGCGGCCTGGCCGCGATGATGGCCGCGATGAAATCGCTCGCCGACGACGGCTGCCCGCATGGCGGAGAGATCCTGCTGGCTGGCGTCGCCGACGAAGAGTACGCGAGCCTCGGCACCGAGGATCTGGTCACCCGCTACCGCCCCGACGGCGCCATCATCACCGAGCCCACCGCGCTCGACATCTGCCTTGCGCACAAGGGCTTCGCGTGGATTGCGATCACGACGCACGGCAGGGCCGCGCACGGCAGCCGCTTCGACCTCGGCATCGACGCGAACATGAAGATGGGGCGGGTGCTCGCGGATCTGGACCGCCTGGAGCAAGACCTCCGGCAGCGGACTCCGCATCCGCTGGTCGGCCCGCCTTCGCTGCACGCGGCGACGCTTGAGGGCGGCTCGGGCCTCAGCACGTACGCCGCCTCCTGCCGCCTGCAGATCGAGCGCCGGACGATTCCCGGCGAAACCCGCGAGGCCATCGTCGAAGAAATCGAGACCATCATTCAGCGCCAGATGGCCCGTGACCCGAGCTTCGAAGCGGATCTCGATGTGCTGCTGGTGCGCGAGCCGTTCGAGGTGGCGCCGGATGCCCTCATCGTGCGAGCGCTCGCCGAGGCTTCGAACCAGGTGCTCGGCCATCGGCCAGCGTTCGCCGGGCAGACGCCGTGGATGGACGCGGCGCTGCTGGCTGCCGCCGGCGTCGAGGCGGTGGTGATGGGCGCGACCGGTGCCGGCGCGCACGCGAACGAGGAGTGGGTCGACATCGCGTCGGTTAACCGCCTGGCCGCGTGCCTGGCGAATGCGGCCGTGCGTTACTGCGTGTAGCGCGCGGCGCCGGCCGGGATTGGAGGTCCAGATGAGCAGAGCGTGGTTGCGGTTCCTGCTGCCAGTGATTGCGTTCGTGACGGTCGCCGCGCACCCGGTCGGCCAGTCCCTTTACGAGCAGCACCTCGAGATCAGCACATCGAGGATTCCGCACGCCGGCAACGGCGTCTTCACGAACGTCGCCGTCCCGAAGGGGGCCTACCTCGGGGCCTACACCGGGGAGTTCATCAGCGACGAGGAGTTCCTGCGCCGGTCGGCCGAGAACAAGTGGCAGTACATGATGGGGCTCCTCGAATGCGCCAAGCCCCACACCGGCGGCATCACGACCATCGACGGCATCAACGGCAACGTCTTCACGCGGATGAACTACGCGCCAGCGGAGTTCCAGAACGTGAAGTTTGAGAAGATCTGCGAGGCGCCATTCGTGAAGATTGTGGCGCTCCGCGACATCGCCGTGGGCGAAGAGCTGTGGGTCGACTACGGCCCCAGGTACCGCTACGACTTCATGGACGACCCGGCGGTGGTCAAGTTCTTTGCCGACCTCCGCGCGCAGCGCGCGAAGCAAGGCCGGTAGGGGCGTCCTCCTACGGCAGCACGCGACGCACGTGCAGCAGGCGCTGGCGGTGGCTCTCGCTATAGATCGGTGACGCGGGCAGTAAGCTGTTGCGGCGCACGAGGCCCGAGGCGTGCAGGAACTCACCGTCGCCCATGTAGATCCCGACGTGCGAAATGCGCTCGGGACGGTCGGCGGTCGCCCTGGTGCCGAAAAACAGCAGGTCGCCCTTCCGAAGCTGGCTCATCGTGTCGTCGATGGTGATGGCCGCGCCCTCTCGGGCTTGCTGATCGGTGTCCCGCGGCAGTTCGATCCCGTTCATCCTCAGCACGGTCTTGGCGTAGCCCGAGCAGTCGAAGCCCTTGCTCGACGTCCCGCCCCAGAGGTACGGCACGCCCATGAAGAGCTTCGCCGTTGACTCGACGCCGTCCGCCGTAGGCTTGCGCGTGGCGCAAAACTCCGCGTAGTCGGCGACCGAGGTGGCGCGCAAAAAGCCCTGGCGCGCATCCGGCAACACCACCTTCGTCCAGGCACCCTCAGTCGACACCCGCCGCAGCAGGGAGCCCATCACCACGTCGCTCACGGGCGTGGCATCGTCGCCGGCCGCTTCCCGCACGTAGGCGATCGGTGTGGTGACGATCACCCGGCCGCCGCGCGTCCATGCGGTCGCGGCATCTTCGGTGACTTGCGCCAGTTGCAGCTCTTCAATCCAGCCGAGGTAGTTGTCCGGCTCGGTGTGCACGTAGTACCAGCCCGACTGTTTCTTCAGGATGCGCACGGTCCAGCCCATGACGGCCTGCGTCGCCATCTCGGCCGGGTGCGACGGCCTGCTCTTCACGTTGGCCACGCTGACGCGGACGATCCCGCGCGTCGCGCCGGCAAGCGCCGCATCGGGCAGGACGACGATGCGATCGATGAGGTCGGCGTGGCCGGCGGCCTTCAGCGCCTGGAGCGCGGCGGCCTTGGCCTCGGCACTCTCGACCTCGCCGGTCACGGCCAGGCCCTGCCCGGCCTTCTCGACGGCGATGTCGAACACCGCGAGCCGTCTGTCCGGCGCGAACCGCTCGCGGACCGGTTTCAGGGCCTCCTCGACGCCCGGGAAGGGCTGCGGCGTCTGGGCGCCGGCGGCGGTCGTGATGATGAGCGCGAAGAGCGGGGCGATTCGGTTCGTACGCATGTTCGGATCCGCCTGTGTCTGGAGATCGGGGTCAGACTCGAATCTCGAAGATCGACAACTCCGGTTGCCTGCGGGGGAGATTCGAGTCTGACCCCGATCCTACGCGACGAGTCTACCAGACGGAGAGGCGGCCCGAGGAGCGGCGGCGGGTGCACGCGTAAAGCGCCACACCGGCGGCGGTGGCGACGTTGAGCGAGTCGACGCCGGGCGCCATGGCGATGCGGACGCAGTCGTCGGCGGCCAGCAGCGTGTCGTCTCTCAGCCCGGTGCCCTCGTGGCCCAACAGCAACGCCAGCTTCGCCTCGGGCGGCTGCATGGCGAGCGCGTCCTCGATGTCGCGGGCGCCGTCGGCCGGCGTCAGCGCCAGCACGTGATAGCCGGCCCTCTTGAGCGCCAGGAGATCTCCGGGCCAGCTGGCGGCGATCGTGAACGGCAGCCGCAGCGTAGCGCCCACCGAGACGCGCGTGGCCTTGCGGTAGAGCGGATCGCAGCTGGTCGGGGAGAGCAGCACGCCACCCGCCCCGAACGCGAGTGTGTTCCGGAAGATCCCGCCGACGTTATCCGCGTTGGCGACGCCCTCCACCGCGACAACGAGCCGCGCGCCATTGACCGCCGTCAGCCACTCGCCGACGGTGGGCGGCGCCGGCCGTTCCCCAATCGCGAGACATCCCCGATGCATGGTGAAGCCGACCAGCGCCGACAGCCGTTCCACCGGCATCACGAATACCGGCAGGGCAGGGTGCCGCGCCAGCGCCTCTCCCAGACCCTCGAGCGCCGGGGTCGACACGAGAACGGACTGCGTCTTGAATCGCGACGACTCGAGGAGGTGCCGGATGACGAGGCGGCCTTCGGCCACGAACACGCGGCGGTCCCGGAGCAACACCGGATCGGGCACGTTCCGGTAGTCGACCAGGCGCGGGTCGTTCACGTCCTCGATCGGCACAATCGGCACGGCTGAACCTCCCCGGGGCGTCACACGTTAGCACAGCGACAGGATGCGCCGCTCACGTTACACTGGATTAGGAGCCAGCCGCGCGATGAGACATCTCCGGGCCCTGACGCTGATCGTGATCCTGAGCGTGCTCACGCTCGCGTGCAGCAGTACGGGCGGGTCCACCGGGTCGTCCGGGTCGGGCAGCTCCAGCGGGTCTGGCGGCTCATCGGGAACGGGCGGTTCGGGATCGGCCTCGACCAACCCGTGCGTGACGGCCGGCGTGTTCCCGGGCCTCAGCGCGCTCGACGCCACGACGCCGGCGGCGACCTCGAAGCCCCGAGGCGAACAGCTCGATCGCCACTCGCGCTGGAACGTGTTCAATCTCCTCTGGACGCACGAGGCCGCCAGCCGCACCCGCGCGCCGCGTGAGACGTTCACGCCGCAGACACTCACGGAGGACATCGGCGACGTGGCCGTCATCCAGGACGAGGGCGAGATTATCCTGCCCGCGAACGCCCTCGACCTGCTCGGCAAGGGCCTCACCTTCGCCCGCAATGCCTCAGGCGGCTACGATATCCGGACCGCCGATGCAGCCTTCGATCGCACGCTCGGTACGCAGTTGACGCTGACTGACGACGCCAGCACCAACGTGCCGCTGGGCGCGACAGCGTCGTTTTTCGGCCAGTCCTACACCTCTGCCTTCGTCAACTCGGACGGCAACGTCACGTTCGGCGAGGGCGACAAGGCGAGCACCGAGCGTGACATCTCGCGGTTCGTGACGGGTGCGCCCCGCATCGCGCTCGCGTTCGCAGACCTCGATCCGTCATCGGGCGGCGCCGTCTATGCCAGTGCGCGCTCCGACGCCTTCGTCGTCACCTGGTGCGCGGTGCCGGGGTTCGACGATCCGCTCGTGGTGACGGCCCAGCTGGTGCTGGCGCGTGACGGTACGCTCACGCTGCGGTTCGCCGACACGACCACGCGAAAGGACTTCATCGTCGGCGTGTCGCCAGGCCGCACTAACGAGTTCAAGCCGGTGGACCTCTCGACCGCCGCCGCCGTGACGGTGGCCGGCGGCAGCGGCAGCACAGCCGTAGGCGAACGCTTCGCGGCCTCGTCGGATGTCGACTTCGCAGCGCTGGCCAAGAAATTTTACAAGACGCACGGCGACAGCTTCGATCAGCTGGTGATCTGGACCGACCAGCGGATCATCACCGACGCGTTCGCGTTCGAGTCGACGGTGGCCAACGAGATCAAGGGCATCGGCGTCGACATCTACGACGCATCGGGCGCGTTCGGCAGCGGCGGCAGGTTGCGCTCGGTCGTCATGATGGACGCGATTTCGAAGTATCCATCCGACCCGACCACCAAGTTCAACGGCGAGAACAACACGCTGAGCCTGATCGGCCAGGAGTCCGGCCACCGGTGGCTGGCGTTTGTCGGCATCAATAACGCGTCGGGCGCGTTCTCGAACGTCTTGCTCGGCCGCGACGACGCGCACTGGAGTTTCTTCACGGATTCGGACGCGTCCGTGATGGAAGGCAACGACATCGAGGACCTCGGCGGAGGGAAGTTCCGCACGATGGACGCAGTCAAGCGGTTCAGCCCGCTGGATCAGTACGCGATGGGCCTGCGCGCCGAGGCCGAGGTGCCGGCCTTCTTCTACGTCGACAGCCCGACGATCGTCTCGTCGTCGGCCCAGCGCGATTCCGCGCCGCGGATCGGCGTCACCTTCAGCGGCACCAAACGCACCGTACTCATCCAGGACGTCGTGGCCGCCATGGGCGCGCGCGTGCCCGCGGCTGCGCAGTCGCCACGCGCCCATACGCAGGCGTTCATCCACCTGGTGAGCGCCGGCCGCACGGCTGACACCGCCAACGTCGCGAAGATCGACCGGTTCCGCACGGCGTGGGAGACGTTCTTCCTCAGCGCGACCGACGGCCGCATGCAGGCGAACACGAGACTGAAGTAGTGGCTGCTGACGGTCTCCCGACCTGTGTGCCGCGGTCACTCGAGTCCGCAAGAACGGGCCGCGAAACCGGCCGTCACGGAGGTCATGTGCTGCGGTGGGGCCTGCTCGGCACGGCGCGGATCAACCGCATGGTGATTCCGCCGCTCCGGGCCTCGCTTCGCAACCGTCTCGACGCCGTCGCCAGCCGGACCCCGTGCCGTGCCGACGAGTACGCGCGCGAGTGGGGCATCGCCCGGGCGCTCGGGTCGTACGAGGCCCTGCTGGCGGATCCCGCGATTGACGCGGTCTACGTTTCGCTGCCCAACGCCCTGCACGCGGAATGGTCCGTGCGCGCCGTCGAGGCGGGCAAGCACGTGCTGTGCGAGAAACCGCTCGCGCTGAGCGTGACCGACGTCGACGCCATCGCGGCGGCAGCGGCCGGCAGCGGCCGCTGCGTCGCCGAAGCCTTCATGTACCGGCATCACCCGCAGAGCGATCTCGTCATCCGTCTGGTGCAGGAGGGCGCAATCGGGGAGGTGCGGCGGATGCGCGGCTCGTTCCGGTTCACGCACAACCGGCCCGAAGACGCGCGCTGGCTGCTCGAGATGGGGGGCGGCTCCCTGTGGGACGTCGGGTGCTACCCCGTGAGCTTCGCGCGCATGGTGATGGGTGCTGAGCCCGTGGAGGTCACTGCCGAGCAGGTGGTCGGTCCGACCGGCGTCGACATCGCGTTCTCAGGTCTGCTGCGGTTTCCAGGGGATGTGATCGCGCAGATGGACTCCAGCTTCTCGGCCCCGTTCCACACCGGCATGGAGATCTCCGGCACGACGGGCACGCTGATCATCCGGAACCCGTTCAAGCCGGGCATCGGCGCCACGGTCGACCTGGTGGACGCGCAGGGGCGGGTGCAAACGCTGGCGGCGGCCGACCAGGAGCTCTACAGCGGCGAAATCGAGGATCTGGCGTCGGC
>Ga0315278_10002590_pt1 | contig 16086 bp, 15 predicted proteins | sample YL17G06_0_MG_FD_203880 | JGI IMG/M metagenome (GOLD analysis project Ga0315278, IMG submission 203880) | Sediment microbial communities from Yellowstone Lake, YNP, Wyoming, USA - YL17G06_0 | ecosystem: Environmental > Aquatic > Freshwater > Lake > Sediment | place: USA: Wyoming | collected... | reverse complement strand
TTCCGGAATCGCTAATGGCTTGACCAGCAGTTCTTCCCGAAACCGATTGGGCGTCGTGTCATATTCCAGCATCGGCTGTACCGGCTCCGCGGCACCCGGAAGGTCCGGCATGGCCGCAAGAAGATGCAGGTTCGTGGCCACCGCCACTGCCGATCCCCAGACGTGATTCACAACGGGAACGAAGTAAGCATGGGCCAGCGCCAAAACTTTGCCATACTCCGTAATACCGCCCAGGCCGCAGGTCTCCGGCTGTAGGATGTCAACGCATCGATTGGCGATAAGATCGCGGAAACCCCAGCGGGTAAACTCTGCCTCCCCGCCGGCGATGGCCATGTCTAAGGATGTGCAGACATCTCTATATCCTTGATGATCTTCGGGGGCCACAGGCTCCTCGAACCAGAACACCCCGAGCCGCTCCAATTCCCGGCCCAGCGGGATGGCTTCTCGGGCCGTGTACGCATGGTTGGCATCCACCATAAGAAGGATATCCGGTCCGATCGCCTCCCGTACCGCCTTGACCAGTTGGATATCTTTGCGCGGCCCCAGGCCGATCTTCATCTTAATGGCCCGATAGCCTGCCCCCACAATCCGGGCGCTTTCGCTAGCGAAAGCTTTCTCCAGCTCAGGGATCCGTTGGAGCATCATGCCATAGCCATAGACCGGGATGGATTGGCGAAAGGCTCCACCCAGAAGCTTATACAGCGGCTGGTTCAGATAACGGCCGGCAATATCCCAGAGGGCAATGTCTACTCCTGAAAGGGCCTGAATGGGCATTCCCTTTTGCCCATGATCCCTCAATGAATTGTAAACCCTATGCCATATCTTCTCCCGGTCCAGGGGATCCTCGCCAACGATCATCGGCTGAATCACTCTTTCCACAATCGCTTTGTTCGCCAGGGCCACCTGCCCTCCCCCATAAGCTTCGCCGACTCCGCGAATGCCTTCATCGGTGAAGACTTCTACAATATGGGCAGTCCGACGGTCAAAATACCCTTGGGAATATCCCAGCTCCTTATCGAGAGGATATTGCAGAACGTGGCTTTTAACGCCGGTAATCTTCATGGTCATATCTCTCCTTCCGAAGATAGGCTGAGTCTCACATGATCGATGGTGACGATGATACCTTAACAGAAAACAGAATGCATATCAACAACTCGAATAATCATCCAGGCTGCGTGGGAATATCTGCTCCCGCAGAGGCCCATATTACGGGGCATTATCTTCTAAATTCTCCTAGAGCCTGAAGGATTCGAACCGCCCGGTTGCGGTAGGTATGGTGGGCCAAGACCCGCTGCCTGGCTTTTTCCCCTCTCTTTCGGGCACCCTTGGGGTCTCGCAGGCAAAGTTCTCTCATCTCCACGGCCCCATCCGGGTTATAAAAGCATAAGGGTTCATCTCCGGGGTCGAATAATATTTCGAACTCGGGAGACCATTCGGCGAGAACCGGAATCCCGCAGGCGCTGGCATCGAATATCCGTTGGGTTAGACCCGTGCGCGCCTGGGGCTGCCGCACATCTAAAATAAAGGTGCTCCCGTTGTAAACCTTCCGGAGGGCATCCCCGTAGGCAATCCACCCTCGGTAAAAGCCCTCGCCTACGATATTGCGCCACCCCTCATCTCCAAAAACACCTCCTCCGGGCTTCAAAACCCCGGATACCACTTCTCTGCGTTTCCGAACCCCCACTTCATAAACGCACGCCTGCGCCCATAATCGGCCTAGAGGGTCTAACCGGATCCAATCGATGGGTTGGTTAGCTTTTTGGGCAAGACGCGTCCATACCAAGCTATGAAGGGATTGTCGAAAATCCTGGCGATAGGTTTCCCAAACGGCTGCGGTGTCTTTCCTGAATTCCGGGGTTGTCCGGGCCACCCGATCAAGAATTTCATTGGGATGGGCGGTGGAACCCACAAAAACTCCCCCCGAATAGAGGCAGGAAGAATCAGTTTCTTCGGGGAAAAAGATCGATGGGTCAGCTGCCAGGGGAAGATGCACCATGGGCATTCTACTCCAGGAAAAAATTTCTTGGACAATTTCCCGGTCCCAACAGAAGGGAATTGTCCAATCGGGTTCGCAAGCTCCCGGAAAGCCATAACCAAGGGGGTCATCTACAAACCAAATAATCCAAGGAACTTTTAAAGATATTTGTAGAGCTTTGATATTCTTCATAAAGGCAGGATCCCCCCCGAGGTCCAATGTAAAAATGGCCTGATACCCTTTCCCGGCGGTCTCGAGGAAGGACCGAAAGTTGTCGGAAGAATTCGGAACTGGAATATCCAGGACTTCTATATTGAGGGACTGGAAAGCCTTGACCAAAGAGGCATGGATAAAGGGGAGAACAAAGCCGTTGGCCCTCAAGGCCAGAATTCGCATTTAGGCCGCTCTTTTAACCCGGACACGGGAAGACCCGACCACCCGCGCCCACCCCCATCAAAGGAAGAGATGCTAGAAATCGAACCTGAAATCACCCGAACAATTTCCGGTGGCGTGCATCAAACATCTGCCAATTTCCGGAATGACCGTATATCTTATTCCAAGATTAGGGAGAGGGAGCCTAATGTCAAAATACTTCCCGCGTTTGTATTAGACATTCTGGGTGTCGGCCTTCCAGGATATCCCGGACCTGTCTGGCAACGGCATCGGACAGGCGCTCCCCTGCTTCCTGGGTCATCGCGCCGATGTGCGGCGAAAGAACGACATTCTCCAGTTTGGTGAAGGGGTGATTCCCGGAAATCGGTTCGCCGGCAAAAACATCCAGAGCTGCCCCGCCGATGCGTCTCTCCCGCAGAGCCTTGCACAATACTGGCTCATCGACCACCCTCCCCCGGGAAGTATTCACCAGCAAGGCTCCAGGTTTCATCAGTGCCAAGGTTCGGGCATCGATCATCTTCTCGGTTGCGGGGGTCAAGGGAACGTGAAGTGTTACAATGTCCGCGCAGGAGACCAGTTCTTCTAAAGTGGTTCTTTCAACGGGGACATCCTCCCGGGGTTGGGCAAATGGGTCGTGCCCCAATACCTTCATGTCAAACCCTCGGGCGATCCGAGCCACGCGCGACCCGATCTGTCCCAGGCCGACGACGCCCATCGTTTTTCCCCGGAGTTCTCCGCCCGTTATCCATTCAGGCAGGGCTGCGCTTTCGGTCCGTTTCCAATGATCCTCCCGAATGTACCGGTCAGACAGATGAACTTTCCGCAACAGGCAGAGGAGGAGACCGAAAGTCAGCTCGGCGACGGCCTGCGCATTCTCGCCCCGGCAGTTACATACGAACACCCCTCGCCGGGCAGCGAAAGCAATATCGACGTGATCATAACCGGCCCCGTAGGCGATCACCCCTTTCAGGCTGGGAGTTCTCTCCAGAACGGGTGCGCCGATGCGAATGTATTCCGAGACGAGGATTTGCACTGATTTGGAGTTGGCGAGCTTATCAGCCAGGTCCAGGTGGTCTTTGGCATCGGCCCAGGCAAACCCGCCCAGCGAAGAGATCTCCGCCAGTGACTTATCGGACATGAAAAACCGATCCGCAAACACAACCGGGACGGCAAAAACCTCTTTAACGCCCATCATAAACAATCTTCCCCCCGACTATGGTCATTTTCACCTGACAATTCGGGATGGCCTCAGGGGGTAAATGCATGGGGTCTTTATCCAGTACCACCATGTCCGCCCATTTGCCTTGCGTGAGCGTTCCCCGTTCCTTCTCTTCGAACGAGAAATAGGCCGCCTCCCGAGTATAAAGGCCGAAGGCCTGTTCGGTCGTAATGCCCTCCGCGGGGCCGAACACCTGACCGCTCCCCGTCCTCCGGCAGATCGAGTCCCGCACTCCAATTAAAGGGTTGGGTTCCGCCACCGGACAATCTGAGGAGAGTCCCAGCTTGATTCCCCGCTTCAGCAGGGTGGCGAAACGGTAGAGTTCCTGGGAGCGTATGGGTCCGTACGCTTCAATGAATCCATCGCCGAGGAGAGAGAAAAAATTGGCCTGACTGGAAATGTACAGACCGAGCTGTTTTACGCGGTCGATCTGAGGAGCCGTAAGATTTCCGGCGTGAACGATGTGATGACGCAGGGGATTTCCTTTGCTCAAAACCCGTCCGAAGGCTTTGAGGAGCATGTCTAAGGCCCGGTCCCCCTGGGCGTGAACGGAGATCTGGTACCCAGCCCGGTCAAATTTTTCGATCTCTCTATTAATTCCCTTCTGGTCAAAGTTCAGAATTCCCCTCCCGGCTCGGGGAGGATATTCATAGGCCTTGGATACGGCCGCCGTCCGGCTGCTCATGCCCCCGTCGAGGAAAATTTTGATGGCCCCGATCTTGACCCATTCCGTACCGAACCCCCTGCCAATCCCCGCCGCGACGAGCGGCTCGGCCCATTGGTTGAGGATGAAGGCATAGAGACGAAAGGGAAAACGATCGCTCGCCGCCGCCTCCTGATAGGTCCGCAGGGTAAGGCTATCCACGAAAGGATCATGGGCCCCGACGATACCCAGCCGATGATAGTAGGCCGCACAGCGGGACATCATCTCCACCCTTCCTTCCCGGTCGTACTCGGCCAGCATCTTTGAATAGATCGAAGGGGTGGCGAAAAACAGGGGACCCATGAAAGCGGATTCGCTCAAAATCCCGTTTGGGTGGCCCTGTCCATCCCTGTAAATCTTTCCTCCGGGGGGGTCGGGCGTTTTTTTCGTGAAGCCCAGCTCCTTCAGGGCCAGGGTGTTGACTACCGCTCCGTGGACGGAAACGTGCACCAGGCAAATGGGGTGTTTCTTCGATGCCCGATCCAGGTCCTCTCGTTTCAAGTCAATTTTATCGTCTAGCAAATAAGGAGCGTACCCCCAACCCATAATCCATTTCCCCGGCTGGGTTTTCTCCGCTTGGGCTCTCAAGGCGTTTATTACATCCTCTCCCCGCACGCAACCCGCAGCGGGACGGCAGTCCGCCTGATCCGTGAGCAGAGCGTAAAGGCAAAAATGGTTGTGGGTATCTATGAAACCCGGCAACAGAGTCTGCCCCTTGAGGTCGATCACTTTTGTCCCAGTCCCAGCCAGTGGTTCTACTTCCGCGCTCTTCCCCACCCGGAAAATACGGCCGAATTGCACGGCCAAGGCCTCCGCCCGGGGGGTCGCTGGGTCCATGGTCAAAACATTTCCATTCTTGAGAATGATCTCCATGATTATCCCCTTTCCAACTGGCTTCTAAGCAAAATACGCCCGGCCAGCTTTTCCGATATTCTGATGATCCTTTTTTCGACTCTGCTGCCTTTCTCGGTTTTTTAGAATCAACCTCAACCCGGGCAATGCTTCAGGGCAATCTCATAATGTGTGACTGTCACCTCAAATGAACGAAAGAGTGGCCGTGCCGCAGGCGCGACGACCGCAGCGGTAATATCTTGGCCGGCGAACTTGCGGATGGCATCCATTGACTCCCAAAGCGTCTGCACGCTGATTTCGACACTGTCCGGCAGCTCCCGTCGCAGGACGAAGGCCCCCCTGTATCCGTCGATCTGATAGAGCTCCGGAAAGACGTTTTTCTGAAGGTGGTCCGGGTAGTCACCTACCTTTTCCCGCAGAGCGAGGCCCCGCCACACACGAGCAATCATTTTATGAAACCTCCCCCCGTCCAAAAGGATCCCCAAGGAGCCGCTGCGGAATGGATCGGCCGCCCGTTCGACGGCGCCGTAAATCGCTTGCTGGGTGCGGCCCCGATCCTCGGTTGCCCCAGTGCTCCTTACGGCCCTATTTGTCAAACCAGACTTTCTTCATCCCCCCGCCGTAATAGCCGAACCACGTGCTCATACCAAATTCATGCCCTTTGACGTAATCCCTGTGGGCAACGGGAATAACGGATTTGGCCAAGTACAAAATGGGCAGATCCTCCTTCACCATATCAACGACTTTCTGATAAATCGGCACCCGATCCTCCCAAGGCCGGTCTTGCGCTAACTCGGGAAGACATACCGCCAACAGGTCCGTTTTCGATCTCGTTCTCGCCGGCCAGTCATCTCGGAAATCGTGATCTCCACCACCCCGCAATTTCTTACCCTCTCCTCAGCGACATCCGATGCATCGGACCGGAAACGTCGATTGAAGGCGTTCAGAGCTTTGCTTCGTTCATCGATGTCTTCAATCATTCGCGCCCTGCCGTAGCAGATCACACTGTCGCTATCCACGTGGCACGGGTTTCCACCGGCGTGCTCGCGAACCTCAGCCAGCTGGCGTGCAACCGTGAAGCAGGCCTGAGGATTCGCTTTTAGTCCAACCAGTTTCTTGCCCTTAACTCCGCAATGAAAATAGATCTTTCCGTCAGAATAATAATAATTAAGGGGAACAACATAAGGCTTCCCGTCCAGAATTAACCCCAGGTATCCAATCTCTTCCTCACGCAACAATTCCTCCATCTCGTGCCGGGATTCAATAAAGCCCTGTTCTTCCATTTGTCCTCTCCCGTTCCTTTCACCCAAGCAAAGATCGCATGGGTGGTATTGAATTTCTTAAAGTCGTTTGCTCAGGAGTTGCAATTTATACCCTTGGGCAGAATTTGTCAATGCAAAGATCAAATCTCATTCTACGGGCTGCCAGGTCACATTTTCACTGAACGATCAACTACTGACAAAATCATAGAACATCTACAGAGATCACCCAGGTTTTTGACATTTCCAAGGGTCTCTGCTATGATGCCGTAAATCCTAGATTTCCCCTAGAACCTTTTCCCTGGACCTAAATCCGGGTCGCCAGTACAAGATTGGGGACTGCATCTGGTGGGGCGCGGACGGCGGCAACATGCCCCGATTGAAGCGCTTCCTCTCCGAGGTCAAGGCTGGTCGAGTGCCGCAGACGCTGTGGACCTACGAGGAGGTCGGTCACACGCAGGATGCCAAGAAGGAGCTGTTGGCAAGGGTGGAGTTCCCGAACTCCGATGTCGTGTTCGACACACCCAAACCCACCCGGCTAATCCGGCGCATCCTGCAACTTGGCACAAGCCCGGAAGAATACGCCATTGCGCTCGATTTCTTCGCGGGTACTGGCACCACAATGGACGCTATGTTCTCCCAGAACGTCGAGGACGGGGGCAACCGCCGCTGCATCTTGGTCCAGTTGCCTGAGCCGCTGCCCGGAGGTACCAGCGCTGAACTCTCGACGATCTCCGACGTGACCAAGGCCCGCTTACGCCGCGCCGCGAAGAATATCAAGGACGAGAACTCGATGTTTGCGGGCGACCTCGGCTTCCGCGTCTTCAAGCTCGCCTCCAGCAACATCCGGGCGTGGGAACCGGATCGCGAGAACCTTGCCCAAACGCTCGAAGCCTCCGTCGAACACCTCAAGACCGACCGCACCGAGGCCGACATCCTCTTCGAGCTGCTGCTCAAGCTCGGCCTCGACCTCACCGTGCCCATAGAAGAGAAGACCATCGCCGGCAAGACTGTCCACAGCATCGGCGTGGGCACCCTGCTCGTCTGCCTTGCCCCTCAGATTGCCGCTGCCGAGGTGGAGCCGCTGGCGCTTGGTGTCGTCTCCTGGTACAAGCAATTGGCCCCGGCGGGCGAAACGCAGGTCGTCTTCCGCGACAGCGCCTTTGCCGACGACGTGGCCAAGACCAACCTCACCGCCATCCTCCAGCAGTACGGGCTGGAAAACGTGCGCAGCCTGTAGACAAGGAGCGGATTATGCCAGACAACCCAGTACCCCCAACGGGCGAAATCATCCTATACCAGACGGATGATGGAAAGACCCGTGTGGAGTGTCGTTTCGCGGAGGAGACGCTATGGTTAAGCCAGGCCTTAATCGCGGAATTATTCCAAAAGGACGTTCGAACGATCAACGAGCACTTGCAGAACATTTATGAAGAGGGCGAACTCGACCCCGGCGGAACTATCCGGAAATTCCGGATAGTTCGCCGGGAGGGGACGCGCGAGGTGGTGAGGGAGATCGAGCACTATAACCTGGATGCCATTCTGGCCGTGGGGTACAGAGTCCGATCGGAGCGGGGTACGCAGTTTCGCCGATGGGCGACGGAGCGGCTGCGGGAGTATCTGATTAAGGGTTTCACCATGGACGACCAGCGGCTGAAAAACCCGCCGGTGGAAGGTTCCGGGGCGCTGGATTACTTCGATGAATTGCTGGAACGAATCCGAGACATCCGTGCCAGCGAGAGGCGGATGTATCTGCGCGTGAGAGAAATATTTGCGCTGGCCGGCGATTACGATCCCTCCAAGAAGGAGACGGCCGAGTTTTTCCAGACGATTCAGAACCGTTTGCACTTTGCCGCCACAGGCGAGACCGCGCCGGAGCTCATCGCCGGCCGGGCGGATCACACGAAACCAAACATGGGTTTAACCGCATGGAAAGACGGCGTGGTACGTGAAGCATTGCTGAGATACATCGTATATGAAGGAAGCATGATGAATTTTGTACAGGGTCAGACTTACACAAGGAATGAAATCTACGAGGCCTTAGGGGGAAGCAAGCAGGAGACGAAGTCAGCTTTCGGCATAGGCTGTCCTTCCTCCTTTGGGGACGGGCTTACATTATCATTTGTGTTTCAAAGATGTCAAGCGTTTAAAGACAGTGTCGGTGTGAGTGACAGCTAATAAAAAATGCCTAAAATGCGCTAAAGTGCCTAAAATGCCTGAAATTGGGCGAGCATAGAAATTCTTATAATTTCCTAAACAGTGATCCCACTTGGGATAAGGGCCATATCGGGGTCACTGCCCTTCCGCTCGATATGCACCTTCTCTACACCGCGACTGGAGTCAAAGCGAAAACACGTGCAAGGCGGGAGGCGGCTTTAATGTCGTCCCGACGAAGTGCATCCCGCACGTCATCCAATTTATAGGCATCCTCAATAGAGAGATACGGCGCCCATGCGGTATCCGTCTCGATTAGATCGACATCTACCTCTGCCACGTACTTCCCCTCGTGGACGAGCTTTGTATGGCGCCTGGTTGTCATTCCTTCCTCCTTATGAAATCCCCTGTCCATCTGGCCGGATCGGGACGGTACGCCGTGACTAGAACTACCGGCCCAGACTCACCTTTGGGTATGCCCCAAACTACGTGAACCGGTTTGCCATCCCGATTCATTTGCAAAACCAGCACGCATGGACCTTTCGGGTAGTCCGGATATTCCTCCACGACTTTCGCCCGTGAAATACCCTTTATTAGGTCTAGCCAGAAATGAGAACATTGGTGTCACAGACGATCTTCACGAGTTCTTCCGCCGGCGAACATTTCGGATCTCCCGGGCGACAGCCGCCTCGGTCATACTTTGCTGCTTCGAGAGCTCATCTCCGAGCGCAAACACTCTTTCCCATTGTCTCTGTCGGCGTACGTAGAGGCGAGCAGCCTCTCGCAGAAGTTCTGACCTCGTCCGCGACTCGCGTTTCGCTTCGGCGTCGATTTCCGCAAGGAAAGCATCTTGAAAGGAGATATTGACAGTTACGTTGCGCATCATCGCACCTCATCCCGTTGAAATGTGGAGTCCAGCCCCTTCAAGAATCCCTTCATCTCCCGCATGGGACGAAGCGGCACCAGCTCGATGCGATCGTCAAAGCTGATGACTTGGAGTTTGGTCCCCGGCCTCAGTCGTACACGCTCGCGCACCCTTCGCGGAATAACAACTTGGTATTTGGATGACACCGTGACTATATCCATATCGATCTCCTTTATGTTTTACGAGTATCATATCGACATGACATTGTCAATTGCCCGAACAATGTATTATATGTTTTCCGTATAAGAACCCTGGGCCGGCCCAGACTAAAAAGAGTTTCTTGAATTCTGGATTCTCACCTGCGTGGGAATGACGACTCTTTACGAGTTTCGTCACCCTCACCCTGCCCTCTCCCATCCAGGGAGAGGGCGTATTTTCAAATTTTCGGTTGGAAGCGTTTTAGCCGGAGGGAGTTGCTTACTACGGAGACGGAGCTCATGGCCATGGCTGCGGAGGCGATCATGGGATTGAGAAGGATACCCCAGAAGGGATAGAGAATCCCGGCGGCGATGGGAATTCCCAAAATATTGTAGATGAAGGCCCAGAACAGGTTCTGCTTGATCGTGCGGATGGTTCGCCGGCTCAATTGAATCGCGGCAATCACGGCGCGCAGGTCGCCCGTTATGAGGGTGATGTCCGAAGATTCCATGGCCACGTCCGTGCCGGTCCCGATGGCGATGCCCACGTCAGCCTGAGCTAGAGCGGGCGCATCGTTTATGCCATCGCCGACCATGGCCACTACTTTTCCTTCTTCCTGTAATTTTTTCACCTGTTGGCTTTTTTCCCAGGGCAGCACTTCGGCCAGGACCCGGTCGATCCCGACCTGAGATGCGACCGCTTTGGCTGTGCGCTCGTTGTCCCCGGTGATCATGATTACCTCCAGACCCATGCGGTGCAAAGCCTCTACCGCCTCCAGGGTGTTTGGCTTGAGCGTGTCCGCCACGGCCACAACCCCTGCGGCCCGGCCATCCAGGGCGACAATCATCGGCGTTTTTCCCTCACCGGCCAGCCTCTCAGCCCTGTCCCGGAGCCCGTCTACCTGCACGCCATTCTCTTCCATCAGCCGGAGGTTGCCCAAGAGCAACTGTTGTCCATCAATCCTGGCTTTGACCCCCTGCCCCGGGATCGCTTCAAAGGCCTCCACTGCGGATAGCTGCAAGCCTTTCTCTTTGGCGGCATGGACGATTGCCTCCCCCAGGGGATGCTCAGACCCTTTCTCCACCGAGGCCGCCCACGAGAGCACCTGTTCTTCCTTGAAACCATCGCTCGCCGCAACATCCGTGACCTCAGGCTTCCCTTGAGTGAGCGTTCCGGTCTTATCGAAGATAACCGTCTTTACGCGGTGAACCGTCTCCAGGCTCTCTCCGCTCTTGATGAGAATGCCGTTCTCGGCGCCCCGTCCGGTGCCCACCATGATGGCCGTGGGAGTAGCCAGTCCCATGGCGCAGGGGCAGGCGATGATGAGCACCGCCACGAAATTCAGGAGCGCAAAAGTGAAGGCGGGCGAAGGCCCGAAGATCAGCCAGACGGCAAAGGTGGCCAGAGCGATCAGAATCACGGTGGGAACGAAGACGCTCGCCACCCGGTCGGCCAGCCTCTGAATCGGGGCTTTCGAGCCCTGGGCCTCCTCCACAAGTTTTATAATCTGGGCTAATACCGTTTCTTTTCCCACCTTCGTGGCTTCGAATTTGAAGGAGCCCGTCTTATTGATCGTCGCGCCCATGACCCGTTCTCCCGGGCTTTTCTCCACCGGGATACTCTCTCCGGTCAACATGGATTCGTCAACCGCCGAGTTGCCTTCCCGAACGATTCCATCCACAGGAATCTTCTCGCCGGGACAGACGACTACCCAATCGCCCTGACGAACCTCCTCCACCGGGATATCCAGCTCCACCCCTTCACGGATGATGCGGGCAGTCTTGACCCTGAGGCCCATCAACCGTTTGATCGCCTCGGAAGTGTGCCCTTTGGCGATGGCTTCGAGCAGCTTGCCCAGAAGGATGAGGGTGATGATCATTGCCGCCGTGTCATAATAAACCCCCAATTCCAAGCCATAGGCCCTGAATACCCCCGGAAAGAACGTGACGACAGTGCTGTAGACGTATGCGGCTGAGGTTCCGACCGCGATGAGAGTGTTCATGTCCGAAGTGCGGTGCTTCAGGGCCGACCAAAACCCGCGGTAAAACTGCCAGCCGGCCCAGAACTGTACGGGCGTGGTGAGGATAAAAAGGGTGATGGGTTCTCTGAGAACCTTCGGCCACCAGGGAAACCATTCCGGGAAACTTCCGATAAAGGCCGCGGCAGTGAGGCAGGCGCTGAAGACGAATTTTCGCTTCTGCCGCCGGATCTCCTCCGCCCTTGCCTGCCTTTCCCGGTCGGCAAGGATTTCATCGAAGCCGCAGACTTCGTACCCAAGATCTTCGATCACCTTGCGAAAATCAGCCTTTTCCAAAAGGCCGGGCTGGTAAAGCACCGTGGCCTTTTCCGTTGCCAGATTTACGCTGGCCTCCGAGACCCCATCCAGGGCTGCCAGCGCCTTCTCCACCTTGCGTCCGCAGGCGGCGCAGGTCATCCCCCCTACGGAGATAACCATCTTTTCCGACTTATTCTCGGGCAGGGGGACTTTGTAGCCCAGGTCTTCGATGGTCCGAATCAGGCCCTCCTCGTTGAGAACCTGGGGGTCATAAGTAACCACGGCCTTCTCCGTGGCCAGATTTACGTTGGCTTCTTTGATTCCGGAAAGGTTGCGCAGACCTTTTTCAATCCTGGCAGCACAAGAGGCGCAGCTCATTCCCCCGATGGGCAACGTAACGGTTTGATTGGCGTTTTTTCCCATATCATTTTAGATGCATTGCAGAAAGTTTTGATTCAAATCCGATGATCTCGTAAAAAGTCATCATTCCTGCCCTGCACCAGTCCCGCTCGGAGCGGGATACAGGGCCTGCGCAGGGGGGATGTAGGGGCGGTTCGCGAACCGCCCCTACTGGATTTCCGTTTCCACGGCAATGACCAGAAGGGCGAAATTACGGACTTTTTGTAAGTCCATTATCCATCGATCCCGTATTTTCGACCCCCTTTTTCTTTTGACATATTAATTCGAATTCATTATAATACTTTTTTACCTTTGAACAGAGGTTTTTCGATGGCAACTCAAATGGCCAAAAAGGGAGAGGTCGAACGGAAGTGGCACCTGGTGGACGCCAAAGGGAAGACGCTCGGGCGGCTGGCATCCCGCGTGGCAATTCTCCTCCGGGGAAAGCATAAGCCCATCTTTACGCCCCATGTGGACGCGGGGGACTTCGTCGTCGTGGTAAATGCCGATAAGGTTGCTCTAACGGGGAAGAAATGGAAAGAAAAGCTCTACATTCACCATTCCGGGTATCCCGGCGGTTTGAAGTCGATCAGCGCCGAAAAAATGATGCAGAAAAAGCCCGAACGGCTGATCACCATGGCGGTTCAGGGGATGCTCCCCAAGAATAAATTGGGCCGAAAGCTCCTGAAGAAACTGAAAGTCTACTCCGGTGAAACGCATCCCCACCAAGCGCAGCAACCGGAAGCTTTCGCGTAAAGGAAGAGGAAGATGGCTGAGAAGACATTCTATGCAACCGGCAAAAGAAAATCTTCCATCGCCCGGGTATGGATGAAACCCGGTGCGGGTAAGATTACCGTAAACGAGGATGAACTGGAAAATTATTTTTCTTTGGATACAGCCAGGGTGATGGTTTCCCAGCCCCTCGAGCTCACCGGAACCGTCGGGCAGTTTGATATCTCTGTAACCGTTAAAGGAGGAGGGATCAAAGGCCAGGCGGGGGCTATCCGGCACGGGATCACTCGAGCGCTTTTGATCATAAAGGCTGAATTCCGCGAGGTCCTTAAAAAGGCGGGGCTCATCACCCGAGATTCGCGGGTCAAAGAGCGCAAAAAGTATGGCCAGAAGGGGGCCCGGAAGAGATTCCAATACTCCAAGCGGTAATCGATCTTTGAACCAGAAAGGAAGGCCCCCGGGCCTTCCTTTTTTTTATCAAAATTTCGCCAGCAGAACGGAGAATCGCCATGATGCGCGTGGGCATAGTCGGAGCAACGGGTTACACGGGCCTGGATCTGGTACGTCTGCTCCTCAGACACCCCCAAATTAAGATGACTACGCTAACCTCCGAACGGTACGTGGGCCAACCCATCTGGAAAGTCTTCCCGTCCGTCATGAAGGAAACCGACCTCGTCTGCCAGGCCTTGGACGTTGGGACCTTGTCCAAGTCATGCGATTTTGTCTTCACCGCCCTCCCCCACAAGACCGCGATGGAAGTGGTCCCCGGGCTTATCCAGAGGGGCTTGAAGGTCGTGGACCTGAGCGCGGATTTTCGCTTGTCCGACCCCAAAGTCTACGAGGAATGGTACGAAGCCCACACCGCCCCGGGCCTGCTTAAGGATGCGGTGTACGGAATTCCGGAGCTTCATCGGGAAGAGATCAAAAAAGCTTCGCTGGTCGCCAACCCCGGCTGCTACCCGACGAGTGTTATCCTGGCTCTGGCGCCAGCCTTGCGGCACGAGGTTATCGATCACCGCACGATCATTGCCGATTCCAAGTCCGGGGTCACGGGGGCCGGGCGGTCCGCAGTCCTCTCCTCCCTCTTTGCCGAGGTGGGCGAGAACTTTAAGGCCTACAAGGTCGCTGAGCACCGGCATACGCCGGAGATGGAGCAGGAGTTGAGCCGGGTGGCCGGCGAAAAAGTGGTCATCACCTTCACCCCCCACCTGGTGCCGATGAAAAGGGGCATTCTGTCCACAATCTACGCCTCCCTCAAGAAACCGCTTTCCGAAGCGGAAATTCTGGACCTCTACCGAACCTTTTATGCGGGGGAGAGATTCATCCGCCTGCGCCCATCCGATCTTCTGCCCGCGACCGGGGATGTGCTCGGGTCCAATTATTGCGACATCGGCTTGAGAGTGGATAAGAGGAACAACCGGTTGATCCTGATTTCAGCGATCGACAACCTGGTTAAAGGCGCCTCCGGTCAGGCCGTCCAGTGCATGAATTTAATGCTCGGCCTCGAAGAATCTTTGGGGGTCGACATCGTACCGATCTATCCGTAGGTACGCCCGGCCCCTCAGACTCCATAAGTCCCTCCGTTTGCGGAAAACTCGCCTTTGGAACAACGCAACATTGAAACATTGGAATGATGATGATCTCGTAAAAAGTCCGTAAATTCATTTTTCTGTCATTCCCGTGCAAACGGGAATCCAGTCTTTTTAATAGGTTTCGTGGGGCCTGGATTCCCGCCTACGCGGGAATGACCACTTTTTACGATTCTATCAATGATGGAAGATCGCCATACTGGAATGATGGAAGATTGGAATACTGGAATAATGGGTTTAAGAACTTTTCACCTTACCACTTTTCTCTGCTGTATCTAGCGTACTTTCCTTTTTGAACATCTCGCCGTAGGCAATCAGCCCTCTCAGCGCCCGAATGGTCCGGTCGGGAAGCGAATAGACCGGGATCCCCGAGGTTTCCAACTCGCCAACCTCCTCATGGATAGACCCGTGGAGCGCGTTGACCCCAAGGATAACGGGTTTCTTCGACAACTGCCTTTGTCTGAGTACCGGGCGTATAACCCGTCTCAGGTCCATAAAAGGATGGTGCAGCAGGAAAATCACCAGGGCATCTACGTTTTCATCATTTAAAATCAATTTCAACGATTCCTCAAAAAGGGATTCATTCTGCGCAAAGGCAATATCCACGGGGTTCGTGCGAATGGTTAAGGGAGGCAGAAGCCGGTTTAACTGTTCTTGCGTCGGCGGAGAGAAGCAAGCCATGCGCAGTCCATGTTCAACGACAGCGTCCGTCAATAAAATACCCGGACCGGCTTGAAAAGACATCACGGCCACGTTTCTCCCCGAAGGCGGCCGGAGAATCGTTAGAATTTTGGCCACGTCCAAAAGTTCTCCGGGATCCTGCACCACAATTGCTCCGGCTTGCTTCAGGGAAGCCTCGTAAAGGCCATAGCGTCCGGCCATCGATCCGGTGTGCGATCGGGCCGCTTTCCAGGATTCGGGATATCGCCCTGCCTTCATGGCTACAACCGCCTTTTTGCGGGTAACTTTTTTTACCGCTGAGATCAAATCCCTGGGGTCATCCTGGCTCTCTATAAAAAGGATGATGCATCGGGTCTCAGGATCCTTCTCCAGAAAAGGCAAAAGGTCCGCAAAATCCACATGGCAACGATTGCCGAGGCCCACGACCTTGCTCAGGCCCACTCCTTCATTGATCGCCTGGTAAGTGATTATATGGGAAACTCCCCCACTCTGGCCGACCAGGGAAATCGGCCCCGGTTTCAAGCGGGAGAAAACGGGCGTGAAGGAAGCATTCAGGCGGGCGTGGACGTTGACCAGGCCAAAGGTGTTGGGCCCGATAATTTTGATTCCTCCCCGGCTGGCAACGAGGGCCATGTCCTTCTGGAGTTGTTCCCCCTGCGCGTCTTCAATCTCCCGGAAACCGGCCGTGATAATGACCGCTCCCCGGACCCCCTTCGCCCGGCAGGACTGTAAAGCCGGAATGACCTCAGATGCCGGAATAGCCAGGATGACCAGATCAACTTCCCCGGGAAC
>Ga0315278_10002589_pt1 | contig 16091 bp, 12 predicted proteins | sample YL17G06_0_MG_FD_203880 | JGI IMG/M metagenome (GOLD analysis project Ga0315278, IMG submission 203880) | Sediment microbial communities from Yellowstone Lake, YNP, Wyoming, USA - YL17G06_0 | ecosystem: Environmental > Aquatic > Freshwater > Lake > Sediment | place: USA: Wyoming | collected... | reverse complement strand
GTCTTTTTCATGACGGACAACGGGCATTCGATCGGGAAGGTGTACAACGCGGGGATGCGGGCGGGGAAGGGGACGCCGTATGAGGGGGGGACGCGGGTTCCGGCGTTTTTCCGGTGGCCGGGCGTTCTGAAGGGGGGCGTAGATGTTGACAAGCTGGGCGCGCACATCGACATTTTTCCGACGCTGGCGGAGGTGTGCAGGGGGAAGCTGCCGGAGGGGGTGAAGCTTGACGGGCGGAGCCTGGTGCCGTTGCTGCGGGATGTCGAGTCGCCGTGGGGGGAGCGGTATGTGTTTGTGCATGTCGGGCGGTGGGCCAAGGGGAAGGCGGCAGAGTCGAAGTATGCGGGATGCGCAATGCGGAGCCTGCGGTATCGGCTGGTGAACAACAAGGAGCTATACGACATCAAGAGCGATCCTGGGGAGACGAAGAATGTGATTGAGGAGAGGCCGGAGGTTGTGGCGGCGATGCGGGCGGCGTATGACCGGTGGTGGGAGGAGGTGTTGCCGGCGATGGAGAATGAGGAGGCGGTGGGGCCGAAGGTGAACCCGTTCAAGGAGCTGTACTGGAAGCAGTTCGGGCGGGCTGAGGGGTCTGGGGGTGGCGGGAGGTCAGATGAGCGGTAGGCGGGGCGGTTTGTCGCGGCGGGCGGCGCTGTGCGCGGGCGGCGTGCTGGTGGCGGGGTGCGTTAGGCGGTTTGCTGTGGAGCAAGTAGGTGTATCCGAGATCACGTTCGGGTTGGTTGCGGACGTGCAGTATGCGGATCGGGATGGATCGCTGGGGCGGTTCTACCGGGATTCGGCTGAGAAGCTGAGGGAGTGTATCAGGGCGATGAACCAGGGGAGGCCGGCGTTCATGGTGATGCTTGGGGACCTGATCGACAATGCGAAGACGGTTGAGGGGGAATTGGCGGCGTTGAGGCAGATTGACGGGATCTATGGGGGGTTCGACGGGCCGCGGCATTACGTGTTGGGGAACCACGAGCTTGAAGTGCTGAGCAAGGAGCAATTTATCGAAAGCACAGGGATGCCGGGGGCGCACTATGGTTTTGACGGGGGGGGGTTCCGGTTTGTGGTGCTGGATGCGAACTACATGGAGGATGGGACGCCATACAAGGCGGGGAATTTCGCGTGGACGGAGTCGTACGTTGCGCGGGCGGAGGGGGAATGGCTGGAAAAGGAGCTTAGGCGGACGCAGAAGAAGGTGATCGTGTTTGTGCATCAGCCGCTGGATGACGAGCACGGGCTGCACGGGGTGAAGAATGGTGCGGAGGTGCGGCGGCTGCTGGAGAGGTCGGGGAAGGTGATGGCGGTGTTTCAGGGGCATCAGCACGGCGGGGCGTATCGGAAGATCGGGGGGATTCACTATTTCACGATGCGGGGAATGTGCGAAGGCGCGGGGCCGGGGAACAGCGCGTATGCGATGGTGAGAGTGAAAGAGGGAGGCGGGATTGAGGTTCGGGGATACTCGACGCAGATGGATTACTCGGTGTAGCAAGGGCGGGCGGATGGTGAGCGGAAGATGGAGAAGCACATGAAGGCTTTGGCGACGATCGCGGCGGTGTTGTGTGTGGCGAGCCTGGCGGGGGGGGCGGAGCGGGCCGAGGTGTTGATCGCGGATTTTGAGGGGAAGGATTATGGGGAGTGGAAGGTGGAGGGGGAGGCGTTCGGGCCCGGGCCGGCGCGGGGGACGCTGGCGAATCAGATGGAGGTGAACGGGTTTGGGGGCAAGGGTCTGGTGAACTCGTTTTATGGGGGCGACGGGACGACGGGGCGGCTGACGTCGCCGGCGTTGAAGATCGAGCGGAAGTACGTCAATTTCCTGGTCGGGGCGGGCATGCACCCTGGGAGGACGTGCATCAATCTGTTGCTTGACGGGAAGGTGGTGCGGACGGCGACGGGGCCGAACGACAGGCCAGGGGGCACGGAGAGGCTGGATTGGCACACGTGGGATGTGGCGGAGTTGGCGGGGAAAACAGTGGTGATCGAGATCGTGGACATGGAGACGGGCGGATGGGGACATATCAACATCGATCAGATTGCGCAGAGCGATGTGAAGAAGGGGATCATGGTGGTGGATCAGAAGCGTGAGATCAGGATCGAGGAGAGGTATCTGAATCTGCCGGTGAAGAAGGGGGCGGCGAAGCGGCGGATGAGTTTGATTGTCGATGGGAAGACGCAGCGGGAGTTTGAGATCGAGTTGGCGGAGGGGGAGGCCGATTTCTGGGTGTTTGTGGATGTGAGCCAGTGGAAGGGGAAGGAGGGGACGCTGAAGGTGGATCGGCTGCCGGCGGATTCGAGGGCGCTGGCGGCGGTGGTGCAGGGGGATTCGATCAAGGGGGCGGAGAATTTGTACAAGGAGAAGCTGCGGCCGCAGTTTCACTTCACGTCGCGGCGGGGGTGGAACAATGATCCGAACGGGCTGGTCTATCACAAGGGCGAATATCACCTGTTTTATCAGCACAATCCGTATGGGTGGGACTGGGGGAACATGCACTGGGCCCATGCGGTGAGCCGCGACCTGGTGCACTGGAAAGAGCTGCCGATTGCGATCTATCCGCATCAGTTTGGCGACTGGGTGTTCTCGGGGAGCGCGGTGGTGGACCAGGAGAACACGGCGGGGTTCAAGAAGGGGGATGAGGATGTGATCGTGGCGGCGTACACGAGCACGGGGCGAGGGGAGGCGATTGCGTACAGCAACGATCGCGGGCGAACATTTGCCGAGTATGAGGGGAATCCGGTGGTGAAGCACAGCGGGCGCGATCCGAAGATCATCTGGTACGAGCCGGGGAAGCATTGGGTGATGGCGGTGTACGACGAGCCGGCGGGGAAGCGGGGGATTGCGTTTCACACATCGAGCGATCTGAAGAAGTGGGAGAGGCGGAGCTTCATCGAGGGGTACTACGAGTGTCCGGAGATCTTCGAGCTGGCGGTGGATGGGAACAGGAACAACAGGAAGTGGGTGGTCTACGGGGGCGACGGGAACTATGCGATCGGGTCGTTCGATGGGAAGACGTTCACGGCGGAGTCGGGGAAGCACCAGGCGAGCTACGGGAATTGTTTCTACGCGTCGCAGACGTTCAACAACATTGCGGCGGAGGATGGGCGTCGGATCAGGATCGGGTGGGGGACGGTGGCGACGCCGGGGATGCCGTTCAACCAGATGATGAATTTTCCGGTGGAGCTGACGCTGCGGACGACGGAGGCGGGGGTGCGGATGCTGGCGATGCCGGTGAAGGAGATCGAGAGCATTCGGGGGAAGAAACATGAGGTGAAGGGGCGGGCGCTGAGGCCGGGGGAGAATGCGCTGGCGGGGGTGAGCGGGGAGTTGTTTGATATTGCGTGCGAGATTGAAGTGGGGCAAGCAAGCGAGGTGGGGGTCAACATTCGCGGCGTGGGCGTGGTTTACGATGCGAAGGGGCAGAAGCTGATCTGCCGGGACAAGTCGGCGCCGATGAAGGCGGTGAATGGGAAGGTCCGGCTGCGGATGCTGGTGGATCGGACGTCGATCGAGGTCTTCGGGAACGATGGGCTGGTGTACATGCCGATGGGGGTGATTCCGAAGGATGAGGAGCGTGGGCTGGAGGTGTTCGGGAAGGGCGGGGAGGGGAGGATGATCTCGCTGGAGGTGTTTGAGCTGCGGTCGGCGTGGGAGTGAAGATGAGCGGGGGGATTCGAGGTTGTGGACGGGCCGGGCATGGGCAGTCTGATTGAAGGGAGCAAGGGCGATGAGCAAGGTGGCGATGTCGTTCATGGCGCATCCTGATGATGCGGAGATGATGTGCGCGGGGACGTTGATCCGGCTGCGTGATCTGGGGTGGGAGATCCACATGGTGAGCGTGACGCCGGGGGATTGCGGGACGATGACGCACACGCGGTGGGAGATCGCGGCGATCCGGACGAAGGAGGCGGTGGCGGCGGCGGACGTGATCGGGGCCAGGTACGATTGCCTGGATGAGCGGGACGGGCTGGTGGTGTACGACAAGGCGACGCTGCAGAAGGCGATCGACGTGTTCCGTCGCGTGGCGCCGTCGCTGGTGTTCACGCACTCGATGAAGGATTACATGATGGACCATGAGATGACGGCGTTGCTGGCGCGGGGGGCGAGTTTCATGCACGGGACGCCGAACGCATCGCAATTCGAGCGGCTGGAGCGGTCGATGGTTCCCGCGATGTACTATTGCGATGCCGGGGAGGGGGTGGATGCGCTGGGCGAGCCGGTGAGGCCGACGACGCTGGTCGATATCTCGGCGGTGATGGAGAAGAAGGCGGAGATGCTGGGGTGCCATGCGAGCCAGCGGCAGTGGCTGCGGGATTATCACGGGATTGACGAGTACATCGATTCGATGAAACGGCATGGGGCGGATCGCGGGCGGATGATGGGGTGCGCGTATGCGGAGGGGTTCGTGCAGCATCGGGGCCATGCGTACGTGCGGGACGATGTGCTGGGGACACTGCTGGGCGCGCGGACGATGGGGAGATGACGGCGGTTGGCGTGTGAAGCGAAGGAGGAACGACATGGCGCGAGCGATGAGCAAAGTGGCGGCCGATTGGTGGGATTACACGACGTTGGAGAGCGAGATCCTGGAGGATGCGGCGAAGCTGTCGGCGCGGGATCTGCAGCAGTTGTCGCGGCCGGGGTTCGGGGTGCATTTCTACGAAACGCTGGAGGAGTTTTACCTGGCGGAGGCGCTGGAGTATGTGGAGGCGTGGCGGCAGGCGACGGCGGACAACCCGGTGGGGATCTGCGGGCCGATCGGGCCGACGGAGCAGTTGCCGCTGGTGGCGCGGCTGGTGAATGCGTTGGGGTTGAAGCTGGGCGATGCGCATTTCTGGGGGATGGACGAGTGGGTGGAGGATGGGAAGCCGGTGGCGACGAGTCATCCGTTGTCGTTTGCGCGGGCGGACATGGAGCTATGTTTCGGGCGGATTGAGAAGGGGCTTCGGATGCCGGCGTCGCAGTTGCACTTTCCGACGGGTGACCTTGAGGCGTACAGCAGGAGCTTCGACGAGATTCGGTGCGCGATCATGCAGGGAGGCCAGGGGGAGGTGAAGCATTGGGCGTTCAACGATCCGCCGAGGCGTCGTGGGAAGTACAAGGACAGTCCGCCGACGCCGGGGGAGTATCGGAAGCTCAAGGCGCGGGTGACGGATCTGCATCCGATGACGGTGATACAGAATGCGCGGACGAGCGGCGGGGGGTATGTGGCGGGGGTGCCGACGCAGGCGGCGACGGTGGGGCCGGTGGAGACGTGGAAGGCGGAGCGGGTTTCGATCTGGCAGGCGGGGAAGCACGACAATCCGTTCGGGATGCGTCTGACGGCGTTGATGATTTCGAAGGGGCTGGCGGATTCGTCGGTGCCGATGTCGCTGTTGGCGGATCATCGGGACGTGCATTTTCACTATTATCGGCACGGGATCGGGACGGTGGGGGCGGAGATGCACTGAAGGTGGCGGAGCCCATCAATCGGCGAGGACATCGATCTTGCCGAGGAGGTAGCGGCGGTGGCCGTCGTTGCTTGCGAGGGGGAGGGCGATGCGCGGGGTGCCGTCGGGGTGGCCGATGGAGATGAAGAGGTCGAAGGCGCCTGCGGGCATGTTGGGGGCGAAGCCGGGGGAGAAATCGAGGGATTTGGTGGGGGCTTTGTCGGGGGCGGCGACTTCGAGGGAGCGGACGTTGAAGGATTCGTTGACGAAGACGGCGAGGATGCCGCCTTTGGGGTCTTTGAGGGTGAAGGCGATGTGGCCGCCGGGGTAGCAGGGGGCGACGCCGGCGTTGGCCCATGTGGTTGAGAAAAGGGGACGGGACTTGAGGGTCGTTTTGGAAGGCCAGGAGGCTTGGCGGAGTTGGAGGCGGTAGCCGAGGCGGAGGTTGACTTTGTCGATGAGTTCGCGTTCTTTTTCGAGGAATTCGCGGGGGAACCAGTGGATGCACATGTAGGCGGCGTGGTAGTCCTCGATCGATTTGAGGAATAGATCGCGTTTCCAGGCGCCGCGATTAATCGAGCCTTGGTAGTGTTCGTGTTCGAGGATGACGGGGAGCTTGGGCCAGAAGGGTTGGGCCATTTTTGCGTTGAAGTAGGAGTTGGGTGGCGGCTGAACGAGGATGGAGTCGTCGCGGAGGGTGAGGCCTTTTTCAAGGGAGTATTGGATGGTTTGGTCGCCTTGGAAGGCGAAGTCATCATTAACGGCGAGGAGGGTTTTCTTGAAATGCTTGAGGTGGAGGTCGATGTGTTTCTTGACGGTGTCGGGGGGGTATTTCAATTTGGTGCTGGCCCAGAGGTGGCCTTCGCCCCAGACGCCGAAGGAGCCGACGTCGATGAAGGCGACGTTGGTGTTGCCATCGTAGCGAGCGGCAGCGGCAGCGAGGAAATGGTCGAGTTTTTCGAGGAAGACGGGGTCGTTGTAGTCGGGTTCCCAGAAGGGGCCCTGGTCATCGACGCCTTTGCCGACGGTGAAGTTGTAGCCTTTGGCGCCGGCCTTCTGGACCCACTCGGGGGTGGCGTAGGGCATCCAGGATTCGGAGCAACTGAAGCGGAAGGCGACTTGGAGGCCTTTGTCGATCCAGCGTTGTGCGGGGGCATCGACGACGGACCAGTCGAATTGGCCCTCGGTTTTTTCGATGTAGGCCCAAGGCAGGCGGAGGTAGATGCAGGACAGGCCGGGGAAATCGTCGAGGGTATCGGAGGGTGCGAGTTTTGAGCCGTAATTGGTGAGCGTGTTGGAGTAGAAGTTGAGTTTCCAGCCCATCATGGGGTTGACGAGGGCTTTGCCGGTGTCGGCGGGGGTGATGGTGGTGCGGTCTTGGGCGGGCAAAGTGGAGGTTGTAAGGCTGAGGAGCAAGATTAGGATTATGGTGCGGGTGAACATGGCGTTCCTTTCTACTCGATGACGAACCATGTGACGCTGCTGGGTTGTATCTCGACTTGGAGGTCGACGTTGTATTGGCGGTCGAGCTTGTACTGCTGCGAGGGGGCGTCTTGGCGGCGGATGGAGGCGGTGTCGGTAAGGCCGGTGTAGTAGAGGGGGAGGCGGAGGGTTTGTTTGAGGGGGCGGTCGGTGGGGTTGAACATCATGGCCAGGGCTTTGTGTTTGAGGCGGGGGTTGACGTGGAGGAAGCAGTCGATGTTTCGGCCGTCGGCGCGGCGGAGGTGGATGATGTCGGAGTCGAGGATGTCGCGGTATTTCTTGTAGAAATCGACCCATTTTGTGAGGACGGCGCGGGTTTTGTCGGTGTCGTAGAGGCGGAATCCGCGGTAGCAGGCCTGGACGCCGGCGCCGAAATTATTGGCGAGGTGCGCTTCGTAGGCGTCGAGGTGTTCGGAAAGAGGTTCGATGGTGGCGGCGGCGCCGCCGCCGTGGTACTGAGTGAGGGGGCAGAACATCCAACCCATGCTCGGCGTCTTTTCCCAGGTGCCGTCGTAGATGTTCTGGCGACCGTGGATGATCTGCTGGGCGCGTGGGAGGGACCAGTTGGTTTCGCGGTAGCCCATGCCGGTTTTGTTGGAGCCATTGAGGAAGTACCAATCGGGGACGTTGAGGAAGATACCGGTGGATCGGCACGCTTTGTAGAAGTCGGTGATTTTTCGCCACTGGGTCCATTGGGAATCGTCGAGGGCGCGGTGGCCGGGATGTTTGGTGGAGGCGCAGACATCGCCGGGGTAGGAGCCGTCGTGTTCGAGGAGTGTGAAGGTGGTGTTGTTAAGGAAGGATTGGAGGTTGGCGAAGTAGTTGAGGCCCCATTGGCTCATGAGGCAGGGAGAGTTGTCGAAGATGGCTCCGCCGGGCTTGTTGGTTTTGGGGTTGATGGCGTCGTGTTCCGGGCTGACGGATCGGCTGGCGAGGAGGGAATAGCCGCCGATCTCGATGCCTTTTGAGTGGGCGTAGTCGGCGAGGGCCTTGATGCTGGAGACGTTGGCGGGGCTGGGATTTTCCATGTTCAGGCCGGAGCCGAAAGAGAGGATGACCATTTCGAAACCGACGTCGGCGCATTGGTCGATGGCGGCTTTGACGATTTTGGGATCGACGGAGACGACGTGCATCATGATGGGGTTTTCGGTGACCCATGGGGCAAGGGTGCGATACATGCGGCGTTGGGCGAGGCCGCGGCGTTCGCGGTCGGTGGTGTCGTGGATGAGTAGGAAGGTGCGGAAGGATTCGAAGGATTGGCCGGGGTTGATGATCTGATCCGGGCCGATGGGTGGGCGGCATTCGAGAAGGCAGCGGGTGGTGCGTTGGTAGTTGACCTGAGTTTCGTATTGGGGATCGGGAACCCAATGGACGGTCTTGTTGGCGCCTTGGGCGTCGGAGCCGAGGAAGGCGTAATCGCTCTCGATCTGAATGGTGCGGGGGGATTCGATGGCGGATTGTTCGACGGAGGAGGCGTCTTCGACGGCGGCGAGGATTTCGCTGGTGAATTTCTGGAGGCGGAGGGGTTTGTCGGAGGCGTTGTGGAGAGTGAGCCATTTGCAGAGGAGGGGGATGCCGTCGTAAAGCTCGTAGTGAACGCGGAGGGTGAGGGCTTGGGGGAGTGTGGCGGGGGGTTTGAAGGTGAGGGTGAGGCTGACGCCAGGCGGCGGCCAGGGCAAATCGGCGCAGTGGCGGATGCGTTTCCAGGGGAAGCGTTCTTTGGTTTTGCCGACTTCGAGGTTGGTTAACTGGAAGGCGTTGGGGTCGGCGGTCATCTTGTCGAGCCATTGAGGGAGGAGATAGGCGTAGTTGGGCTGGCCGAGGAGTCCGCCGACGGGGTGGGTAATGTTATCGATGGTGAGGGTGGCTTCGGGTTTGACGCCGCGGAGGAGGGATTGGCCGGTGGTGAGGTTGTCGAGGGCGACGGTGGCGAAGTTGGGGGCGAGGCGGAAGGTTCGGGCGATGAGGCCGTTGGTGAGGACGATTTCGGTGGGGTTGTCGGTGCGGAAGATGGCGGCGGGTTGGGTGGCGGGGGCAATGAGCCAGTCGGGAAGGGGGCGGGAGGGTCGGGGGGGGGGCGGCCACTGCGGGTTGGATGGGCAGATTCACGAAAGCCGTGCGCAGCGTTTCCGAGAGTAGGGGCGGGGATACGTCGGCAGCGAGGTGTTGGTGGCAGATCAGCAGGAGTGCGATCTTCGATAAGATGAGACGGGCGGTCTGGAAGTGGCTGAGATTGCGCATTGGATGCTCCGACTGGGATGTCGCTGATCGACGGCTACTGTACACGACGGCTGGCTGGCCGAACAGGGGGCTGTGCGCCCGCGGCAACGATTGGAGCAGGAGCTACGACTGGCTTGGTGGCAGAGACTCCGCGTAGCACTGGGCGCAGTTCTGGCCGAGGCGAGGCTTGAGGCGGGCGAGGATGAGGACAAACACCGACATGGCGAGGACGGCGGCGAAGCCGTAGGCGAATTGCCATTCCGCCTTGGGATTCGCGGTACGTTGGGCGAAGGCGTCGCGGAAGAGTTCCATGCGGGTGTAGAGGAACAAGTGCGCGGCCGGTATGAGGATGGCGAGCTTCACAAGGAGGCAGCGCATTCGGATGAACTGGCGGGGATGTTGGAGGAAGAGGGCGATGCCGAACAGCATGGCGGCGGGGATCGGCAGGCGGGAGGGAGGTGAAGGCGCCACCAAACCAGATGACCAGGATGGCAACAAGGGAGCCGACGAAGAGAGCGACGGCGACGACTTTGGGCAGCAGGATCCAGGGCCGGAATCCACGGCCGGGGCGGCTTGTCTTTGGATGGTGGCGGCTTATGCTTCATGCGGGTAGTCGCGGACAGGGTAAGAGAGGACTTGGCCATGAAACGCACTGTTCGGAACATGAATGCGGACTGGCTGTATATGGCTTGCGATCTGAAGGCCGCGGGGAAGGCGAAATGCCCTGAGGGCGCGTTTGCGCGCGTGAGCGTGCCGCACACGAACATCGAGCTGCCGTATCACAACTTTTCGGAGCGGGAGCATTGTTTCGTGAGCTGGTACCGGAAGCATTTCGTGGCGCCGAAGCTGCCGGCGGGGGCTCGCGTGATCGTGGACTTCGAGGCCGTGATGATCGCGGCGACGGTGTTCGTGAACGGCAGGCAGGTCGGGGCGGAGCACCAAGGCGGGTATACGCCCTTCAGCCACGATATCACGGAGCTGGTCAAGCCGGGGAAGAACGTGATGGCGGTGCGGGTGGATTCGACGGAGCGGACGGACATCCCGCCGTATGGGAATGTCGTGGATTACCTGACGTTTGGGGGAATCTACCGCGACGTGACGCTGAGGTTGGTGGATGCGGTGTACATCGGGGACATTTTCGCGCGGCCGGGGGATGTGCTGAAGGATCGGAAGAGGCTGGAGGTCACGGCGCGGCTGGTGAACACGAGCGATCAGGCGCAGGCGGTGGCGGTGAGCGCGAAGCTGCAAGGCGGGACGGGCGCGGAGGTGACGACGCGGGTGATGGTGGCGGCCAAGTCGGAGGCCGACGTCGAGCTGGCGATGGCGGACCTTGCGGGCATCGAGCTTTGGGAACTCGATCGGCCAAACCTGTATGGCGTGAGCGTTTCGCTGGACAACGGAGACCAGGTGAGGACTCGTGTGGGGTTCCGGACGGCGGAGTTCCGCGAGGACGGGTGGTTTTACCTGAACGAGCGGCCGATGAAGCTGCGCGGGCTGGATCGGCATCAGACGTTTGCGTACGTGGGGCAGGCCGGGTCGGCGCGGATGCAGCGAAAGGACGCGGAGATCCTGCGGCATGAGCTGGCGTGCAATATGGTGAGGACGAGCCACTATCCGCAGTCGCCGCACTTCCTGGATCGGTGCGATGAGATCGGCTTGCTGGTTCTGGAGGAGATTCCGGGGTGGCAGCACATCGGGGACCAGGCGTGGCAGGACATTTCGGTGCGGGACGTGGAGGCGATGATCGTGCGGGATCGGAACCACCCGTCGATCGTGTTGTGGGGGGTGCGGATCAATGAGTCGGCGGACAACCACGATTTGTACATGCACACGAACAGGATATCGCACCGGCTGGACCCGACGCGCCAGACGGGCGGAATCCGGTGCATCTGGAACAGCGAGCTGCTGGAGGACGTGTATACGATGAACGACTTCGGGTATGAGCTGAAGCCGGCGGCGGCGCCGCGGTACCTGAATACCGAGTTCTGCGGGCACATGTACCCGACGAAGACGTTTGACCAGGAGGAGCGTGTGAGGCAGCACGCGCTTCACCATGCGCATGTTCAGAATCAGATCGGGGGGATGAAGAGCGCGGGGGGGATCGGGTGGTGCGCGTTCGACTACAACACGCACGATCTGTTCGGGTCGGGGGATCGGATCTGCTATCACGGGGTGATGGACATCTTCCGGCAGCCGAAGTGTGCGGCGTATTTCTATGCTTCGCAGGTGGAGCCGGAGAAGCGGGTGGTGCTGGAGCCGGCGACGTATTGGAGGCAGGGGGACAAGAGCGGCGGGGGGGTGGAGCCGCTGGTGATCTTCAGCAATGTGGATGAGGTGGAGGTGTTTATTGGGACGGAGTCGCGAGGGCGGTTTAGGCCGGCACGGGAGACGTATCCGAATCTTCCGCGGCCGCCGTTTGTGATCACGAATCTTGGGCCGACGTGGGGGAAGATGTGGGCGGATCTGCGGGTGGTGGGGTACATCGGCGGGAAGCAGGCGGCGGAGCGGCGGATTGCGTGCGATGGTGTTCCCGCACGGCTGGAGATGGTGGCGGATGACAAAGTGATTGTGGCGGACGGGGCGGACATGACGCGGGTTTCGTTGCGGATTACCGATCGGTTCGGGAACATTCTGCCGTTTGCGATGCAGCCGGTGGCGCTGAAGATCAGCGGGCCGGGTGTGCTGGTGGGGGAGAATCCGTTTTCGATGCCGGGTGGGCGGGGGGCGGTATATGTTCGCGCGACGCGGAAGGCGGGGACGATCACCGTTAAGGCGGAGACGGAGCGACTGAAGCCGCAGAAGGTGCTGATCAGGACGAAGGCCATCAAGGGCCCACGAAGGACGTAGGCGCGGCGGCACGAAGGGAGGGGACGAGGGATCAGGCAGTGGAGGGACAAGGCCGGGCATACCGGCGGCGTGCTTGTCCGAGTCACTTCGCGTTTCCGTGACCTGCTTGTCTCGGAGCTTCGGGGGCGTCTTGCTCGGGTGCCTTCTTGGCCCAGTGGGCCTCGCGTCGCTTGCGGACGCTGGCGGGGAGGGGGTTGGCCTTGATGAACTGGGCGGTGTCGTGGAGGAGGCGGAAGAAGGCGGGGAAATCCTCGGAGAAGATGTACAGGCGGGTTTTGCGGACCTCGCCGGTCTTGTCGTCGCGTTTTCCTTCGGTGAGGACGAGGAAGTGGTTGCCGTTGCCGGCCTGTTTGACCTGGGCGGCGTAGGTTCGCGGCCCGACGGATTTGAAGTACTGCTGGAAGAGGATTTTCTCCTGCGGTTTGGCGCGTGATTCTGGCGGTTCCGGTTTGCCGTGCGATGTTGGGGCGTCTGCCATGCTGTCTCCTTTCAGGAGCGTGCCCGCACCGAACAGGCTCCGAGATACCCACGGTCATGTGTGCCGATGGAGAGTTGTCCATCTGGCATGGAGGACAGGGTCAGTTGCTGTAGGTGCGAAGGACGCCGATGACGACGCCCTGGACGCGGCATCGGTCGGCCTCGATGATCCGGGGTTCCATGGCGACGTTGGCGGGCTGGAGGCGGATGTGGGTGCCTTCGCGGTAGTAGCGTTTGAGGGTAGCCTCGCCGGTATCGAGGAGGGCGACGACCTGCTCGCCGTTGCGGGCGGATTCGCGGCGTTCGATGATGACGTAATCGCCGTCGCAGAGGTGGTCTTCGATCATGGAGTCGCCGCGGACTTTGAGGACATAGACTCCGGTGCGGGAGGCAAAGAGCTGTTCGAGGTCGATCTCTTCGCGGTTTTCGATGGCCTCGATGGGTGAGCCGGCGGCGATGGTGCCGAGGAGGGGGAGCTTGGTGTTGCGTTCTTCGTCGGGGAGCCTGTCATCGGTGATGATCTCCAGAGAGCGAGCCTTGTGGCGATCGCGTCGGAGGACGCGTTTTTTTTCGAGGGCATTGACGTGTTCAAAGATGGTGACTTTGCTGGTGCCGAGCTGATCGGCCAGCTCCTGCATGGTCGGGGCATAGCCATGGAGATGGCGGTAATTTCGGATGGCTACGATCACGTCGAGTTGTCGTGGGGTCAGGTTCATGGTTTGTTTCCTCATGTTGCCACTTATAATGTTGAGCGTTTGTAGAGGACGAAGCTGGCAGGGCCGCCGCGTCCGATGACTTACCGAAAAGTGCGGTCAGGCCGGTCAGCATGGCCTGCAGTTGCGCGGGTGCGAGGAAGGCCGGCCCGGCGCGGGTTTTGTGAGGCGGGGCACTGTAGAGCGATTGATGAGCAATCGCCCACGATGTCTGGCCGCTTGGCGGAGCGTTCATGTCCATGTCCGGCTCCCGAGTGAACCGATTCGCTTCCGGTTCGCAGTCTATTCGGGTTATCATTACCCTAACATTACGGTCGAGTCAAGGGGAAAAGGAGGAAAAACAGTGTCAGTGACGGAAAGTGGCGTCCGCTGAAGGGGCGGGGGGCTGCGAGCGATGCAGAAAGGCCGGCGGCGACCCTTGCGGGGTCGCCGCCGGCTGATAGATGTTGCGGCCACACGTAAGCCGAATTCTGTTCCCAACGATAAGCATGGGGCCAGGCCCCAAGGCGGATCGAAGGGGGCGGTCATTTCTCTGGGGCGCGCGTTGCCGCGCGTCTCAAGCGACCTACCCGCGGAAGTGTGCCGGCCAGATGGCCGGGCACTGCCCAGGGCTTGGGCGACTTCCGCCTATTTGGTCTTTCTGACGGTGGGGTTTGCCATGCCGCCGGAGTCACCCCCGGCGCGGTGCGCTCTTACCGCACCATTTCACCCTTACCGGGAGCAGTTGCCAGTTGTCAGCGACCGCGACTGGTCAATGGCAACTGATAACCAGCAACTGCTCCAGGCGGTATATTTTCTGTTGCACTTTCCGTCGGATTGCTCCGCCTTGCTGTTGGCAAGCACCGTGCCCGGGGCTTGTCCGGATAGCCCGCGCAAGCCCCACAGTTCGGACTTTCCTCATCTTTCCGGGTCTTGGGACCCATGAAGGACGCGACCGCCTCGGCGGCCGCAACACTGGAGTATTATACACGCCGGGTCGCGGGTTGGCTTGGGTCGGGCGGGTTTTCGTGCGCGGGGAGGGGCATGACGGCCTGCTGGATGAGGTTGGCGACGTGTTGGGCGGTGAGTTCGTAGGGGAGGATGACGGCACTGGCGCCTTGGGCAAGGAGGCGATCCCTGTGAGCGTCGTCGTCGGCGGTGGTGATGATCTGCGCATTGGGAGCAAGCTGACGACACAGGCGTGTGATGCCGGCGTTGTCGGTTCCCTTGAGCAGCATGTCGGGGATGGTGCAGGCGATGACTCTGGCTTCGTTTGCGTGGGCGTGTTCGAGGGTGCTGAGGCTGCTGATGTCGCCGAAGAGGGCCTGGACGCCGCGGGCGGCCAGACCGTTGACCACTTCGCGGTTGAAATCGACGACGAGGAGATCGTGGAGGAGGGCGGTGTTGTGTTGGCGGAGCGATTCGACGAGGGCGTGAGCGGCGCGGTGGTAGCCGAGGACGACGATTCTGGGGCCGTGGCCATGGGGCGGCTGGATGTCAGGCTCGGAGGACCGGCGGCCGAACCATCGGGTGGAGACGAGCTCGAAGAGCTTGTAGAGGGGGTGGCTGTAACGGATGGCATAGGAGGAGAGGACGGCGGTGACGGCCATGGCGTAGATGGTGACGGTGACGGTCCGCTCGGCGATGTGTTCGTAGTGTACGCCGATGGCGGCGATGACGAGGGAGAACTCGCTGATCTGGGCGAGGTTGAGGGTGGTGATGAAGGCCGCGCGGGGTCCGGAGCCGGCGAGTTTGAGGAGGGGGTAGATGGAAAGGAATCGGGAGAGGATAACGAAGGCGACGATGCCGAGGAGGGGCAGGAGGATGTCGCGGGAGGGGGCGGTGATTTTCATGCCGAGGGAGACGAAGAAGAGCGTGAGGAAGAAGTCTCGGAGGGGCAAGGTTTTGGCGGTGACATGGACGCTGTAAGGGAAGGCGGAGATGCTGAGGCCGGCGATGAGGGCGCCCATTTCTTTTGAGAGGCCGGCCCATGCGGCGACGGTGGCGACGGAGGCGCACCAGGCGATGGAGACGGCGACGACCATTTCGGGAGCGGCGCGGATGAGCATGAAGACGCGTGCGAGGACGTATCGGCTGAGGAGGAAGCCGAAGAGGAGGAGAGCGGCGGCGAGGAGGACGGCGCGGAGCATGGGGCCGACGGTGGGGTTGGCGAAGTTAGGCTGGAAGGCGAGGATGAGGATGGCGTAGATATCCTGGATGACGAGGATGCCGACGGAGAGTCGGCCTGGGAGAGTGTCCAGCTCCATTTTATCGTAGAGGAGTTTGACGACGATGGCGGTGCTGGAGAGGCCGCAGAGGATGGCGAGGTAGAGGGCGTCGCAGTTGTGGGCGGAGACGCCGTAGCCCGCCATGTAGAAAATTGCCAGGCCAAGGGCAGCGCAGACGGGGAACTGCCCGAAACCGGCGACGAGGAGTTGTCTGCCGGCGGCGAGGATCTGGGCGACGTTCATCTCCAGGCCGATGATGAAGAGAAGGAGGATCAAGCCGATCTCAGAGATGATTTCGATGTTGTCGGCGACGTTGACGAAGCTGAAGCCGAGTTGTGGTCCGACGATGGCGCCGGCGACGAGGTAGCCGAGGATGATGGGCTGGCGGAGGCGGTGTGCGAGGAGGCCGATCACGGTGGCGGCGATGATGGCCACAGCGATGTCGTGAAGCAGGAAGTGCATGGTTGGATTGTGACCATGGGGGAGGAGGTGTGCAACTGGGGTCCAGGCATGGGGGGTGCGTGACACTTTCGGCGGGCGGGGATAGCAGGGGCGGGGTACAATAGGTTGTGGTGGCTCCCATTGAACTCATGGAGGAGTCCATGTCTGCGCTGACGGATCGGCAAAAGGCCCGTGAACGGCTCAGTCAAGTCTTTCAATCCATCCTCGACAAAATGGGACGTTGTCCCGGCGATAGTTGAAGGTTGAAGGGCGGCGGTTC
>Ga0315278_10002587_pt1 | contig 16099 bp, 6 predicted proteins | sample YL17G06_0_MG_FD_203880 | JGI IMG/M metagenome (GOLD analysis project Ga0315278, IMG submission 203880) | Sediment microbial communities from Yellowstone Lake, YNP, Wyoming, USA - YL17G06_0 | ecosystem: Environmental > Aquatic > Freshwater > Lake > Sediment | place: USA: Wyoming | collected... | reverse complement strand
TCTGAACTTCCGACAACCGAGACCGGCCTGGTGGTCTAGGTCGACGCCAGCCCACGCGCCCTCCTGGACCGCGCCGCTCCATTGCCGCCCGGGAAGGGGGGGCTACCCTGTCGCCCATGACGACGCCCACGCCCCACCCGTTGGACCCGCTCGGTCCCGCCGAACTCGAGACCGCTGTCACGGTCCTGCGGGCGGCCGGCGACCTCACCGACGACACCAGGTTGATCTCGCTCGAGCTGATCGAGCCCTCGAAGCAGGACCTGCGCCGGTTCGAAGACGGCGTGTCACTCCCCCGGCGGGCGTTCGCGATCCTGCTCGAACCGGCTTCAAGCATCACCCGTGAGGTCGAGCTCTCGATCTCCGCCGGGGCGATCGAAGACCGACGTGAGGTCGAAGGCGTGCACCCCGCGATCCACCCGGATGAATCCGTTCGGGCCGAGGCCGTGATCAAGGCCGACCCGGCGTTCCTGGCCGCCCTGGCCGCGCGCGGGATCGCCGATGTGGAGTCCGTGATGGTGGACATCTGGTCGGCGGGCAACTTCGGGACCGCCGACACCGAGGGCCGAGTCGCCAAGGGCCTCTCGTGGTACCGCAACGGGCCCACGGATAACGGGTACGCGCGCCCCGTCGAAGGGCTGGTGGCCCTCGTGGACCTGAACGCGATGGCGGTGATCCGGATCGACGATCACGGCATCGTGCCGATCGCCGAGCACGACGGGAACTACGGCGAGGACGACGTGGGTCCGCTCCGCGAGGACCTCCGCCCGATCGAGATCGCGCAGCCGGAAGGCCCGAGCTTCGAGGTCGACGGGTTCGGCGTGCGCTGGCAGAAGTGGCGCCTGCGCGTGGGGTTCACACCTCGCGAAGGGCTGGTCCTGCACACCATCGGCTACGAGGACGGCGACCGCGTGCGTCCGATCGTGCATCGCGCGTCCTTCAGCGAGATGGTGATCCCCTACGGGGACCCCAGCCCCACGGTGTTCTTCAAGAACGCCTTCGACATCGGCGAGCACGGCCTCGGGCCGCTCACGGACTCCCTCGAGCTGGGTTGCGACTGCCTGGGCGAGATCCGTTACCTCGACGTGTCGCTGGCGGACTCGCGCGGCGAGGTCACGACGCTGCGCAACGCGATCTGCATGCACGAGGAGGACGACGGGCTCCTGTGGAAGCACCTCGACTGGCGCACCGGCCTGGGCGAGGTTCGTCGCTCACGCCGGATGGTGATCTCCTCGATCGCCACCGTCGGCAACTACGAGTACGGGTTCTACTGGTACCTGTATCAGGACGGGACGATCCGCTCGGAGGTGAAGCTCACCGGGATCGTGCACACGCGCGGGCTCGCGGCGGGAGAGATCCCCGCGCATGGCACGGTGGTCGCGCCGCTCGTCACGGCCCCGGTGCATCAGCACTTCTTCAACGTTCGGCTCGACATGACCGTCGACGGCGATCGGAACTCGGTCTATGAGGTCCAGACGGTTGCCGACGAACCGGGATCCGCGAACCCCCACGGGAACGCCTTCCACGCCGAGGAGCGGCTCCTGGGCACCGAGCTGGAGGCCCGACGCGATATCGACCCGCTGCAGGCTCGGTCCTGGCGCGTGGCGAACCCCGACGTGCTTAACGGCCTGGGTCAGCGGGTCGCCTACGACCTGGTGCCCGGCGACAACGTGCGGACGTTCGCGGCGCCGGGCTCGAGCTTCCGACGCCGCGCCGGGTTCGTCGAGCACCACTTGTGGGTGACGCCGTTCGACCCCTCCGAGCGCTACGCCGCGGGCGCGTACCCCAACGGCCACCCCGGCGGGGACGGTCTGCCCGCCTGGACCGCCGCCGACCGCCCGATCGAGGGAACGGACGTGGTGCTCTGGTACACGTTCGGCGCCCACCACGTCCCCAGGCCCGAAGACTGGCCGGTCATGCCGGTGGTGCGGATCGGCTTCTCGCTGCGCCCCATCGGCTTCTTCGACCGGAGCCCGGCGCTCGACGTGCCTCCGCCGCCGGGCGAGCACTGCGCGACCTGACCCCGCGGTTGTCCCGGCCGGGCTCAGCCTCACGCGACGTCGCGGCGCTCCCGGCTGATGGCTTCCATCTCGTGTTCGATCTGCGCTTGCGTGGGGAACGGCCGACGGTAGGCATCCCAGCCGTTGAACACCACGCCGATACCCCAACCCAGGATCACGAAGACGGGCCAGAAGAAGCCGGCGCCGGTGGCAGCCCAGATCGCGATCAGCATCGCGTTCACCAGGACGTAGATCAGCAGATGGGCCTTGAAGTCGGACTTCTTCTTCAGCCGCTCCAGAGCCAACGCCCGCACGTCATCGGTTTGCGGATCCGCCATTCGGGTCTCGTCCATCTCTCTCACCCCCCCTCATCTTGGCGGCAGCCCGGCGCCGAGCGACGGGCCCTTCGGCCCTATCCGTTTGAGCCTTGCCGGCCCCTCGCCCGGTCGCATGAAACGAAGCGGGGCGGTCACGAGGAGGACGCGGAACCCGGGAGCGAACGATCTTGATCATCGCGAAGGCTCGGGCGGCTCCGCCGTTGCGTCCGATGGGATCCGGTCGACCGATGACCTTCGGCCCGTGCCGATCCGGGTCCCGCACCGATGAGGCCCCTCGGCACTCCCCCCGCCCCTTGTTCGAACTAGCTTGGGATGTGGAAGGGCAAGGCCGGAAGGAGGAACGGCCATGGCAACGCAGAGAACGGATCCGCAGGTGACACGGAATCCACGGGCTACCTGGGCGATGGTCTTCGCCCTGATCGCGGCCGTCGCGCAGATCCCATTCGTTCCGATCCCTTTGGGCGGCTTCCTCTTCGGCGTGGCTGCGGTCGTCCTGGGCGTCCTCGCACTCGGCGACGCTTCACGAGGGATGCGGGGCAGGGGCCTCGCGATCGCGGCGATCGTGATCGGTGCCTTGAGCTTCGTCGGCGAGACGATCCGCGTCGTGCAGTCGTTCTGAGGCTGCCTCACTCGGACCCGTCCACTACGACCCGTCCGGGTGGCGAGGATCCGTTCGACCCGAGGAGCCGATCGGGCCCGATCGGAGCGGCGCTCGGCCCCCCGCCGCGCCGGGATGCCGAAGGATCGGCATCCCGGCGCGCGAGGTCGTTCCTACCCGTACCTGATGATCCCCCACAGCCCGTTGTAGTTGCCGAACGACGAGGAATCTCTGAACAGGTAGTCCCCTGCGACCCGGAACCGCCCGCCCGCGTACGGCAGGATGAAGTCGAAGTGACTCGTCGGACCCACACCCTCCTGGGTGCTGATGAACCATGAAGCCATGTTGTGCCCGTCCATCACGCCCGCCGTCGGGGTGTCGACATTGAGGGTCGTCGGGTCATCGTGCGACGTCCAGTTCGCTCGATCGGAGCTACTGAGGTACGGCTCGCGCTGCCAGACGTGCCCGTCGATGCTGAAGACGTGGTCGCGTCCGTGGCCGCCGGGTTGGAGCAGGCGGAACCGCACCTCGGCCGGATCGGCCGGGCCGACCGTGAACACCGGCACCTCGGGATCCCCGCCCACGAGGCCATTGGAGTAGACGGCGTGAGCATCGAGGGTGTTCAGCAGCGGACTACCCGCGCCCGTGAAGGGCGTTTCGGGCGACAGGCCCAGCCGGAACCACAACGGATCCGCTCCGTAGTTGAATGCCTTCTGGCCCGAGTCCTCCGCGTCCTCCGGGAACCCCTTCTCGCTCGCGATGTCGGGCACCGCGCACTGGAGGTTCGCACTCGACCCCATGCAATTCCCCGCGTACCGCAGGTTGACGTCGTCTTGGAGTACGGCGACGAAGTCTCTGAAGCTGCGGGTGACTCCGTCTGCACCCTTCCAGGAAACGGTAGCCGCCGTGCGCGTCCCGGCATCGGTCGTCCAGGTTGCCCCAGGCGGCTCGACGACGAGGGCACCCACGAGACCGTTGCTCGAGCCCGTGATCCGGTCCGAGGGCATCAGGTTGATCGCCCCGTACTCGACCGGGCGTGCATCGAGCCTGATCCCGGTCGCCACGCGCGTCTCGTCGATGTCACCCGCGTACCACATGTACGTCTGCGACCCGCCGGGCGCCACCAGTGTCGGCTTCGTCCCTCCGACGGTCAGCCCTCCCTTCTGCCGTGTGTTGTACGCGACGAGCTGCGGGTTCAGACCCACGAGACTGGACGGTCTGAGGTCGTTCGCGTTGAAGGTGACGATGCCGTTGCCTCCGGCCCCGTCGGCCACGTTCTCGTCCTTGTGGACGATCGGAGGCATGGCACTGAACCCGGGCAGCTCAGGAACCTGCGCCGGCAGTTTGTTCGTCAGCGTCACCTTGATGCAGTCGCCCGCGGCCGCCCGGAGCACGAGCGGTTCGATCGGGGTACCGGCCTTGAGGCCCGTCGGCTGCCCGGCGGAGTTGAGGAGCAGCTCGCTCGTGTTCACGTACATCAGCGCCGTCGGGTCGATCAGTGGGCCGGACCCCTGGGTCGTACCCGTCGGGGTCGTGACCGCCGTCGTCCGGCCGTTGTACACCAGTCCGTTCGGCCCGATCACATCTGCCGCGCGGACCGCCGTGACGTTGTACGTCATCGTCCTCGCCGTCTTGGGGCAGATGCCGGTGGCGTCGAACGCGCTCGCGTTCGTGATCGCCCATCCCTTCGATGGGAGCACGTTGTTCGGGAGTGCCAGGAGATCCTTCCGGGGCTTGCCGTAGCCCCGGATGATGCCCCAGGCACCGTTCCAGATGTCATCGGTTGAAGCTCCCGTGGTGTAGAAGTAGTCGACCGAAGCCGGCGCACCGGTCCCCGCGTCGGTCCGCACCGGCATCTCGAGGTTGAAGTACTCCGAGATCCCGGCCATCTGCGAATTCCGCCAGCCGGAGTTGGGGTCCAGGGGATCCTGGAGCCACTTGATGCCCTGCAGGGTGGCGTTGTGGGTCTCCTCTGTCGCCCCCACCTGCATCCGGAGCCGAACCTTGTCGCCCATGTACGTCCGTAACAGCGGCGTGAACGGATCCCCGGGCTGCATGTCCTTCACCAAGGCCGGGTAGAACGAGGGCTGAGAGTTCAGCGCCGCGATCGCTCGATCGGTCCGCGATTCGAAGACGCGACTCAGATCCCCCGGATCGCCCGCCGTCTGGCCACCCGCGCCAGCGTTCGCCGAGGGGTTGAACACCCTCAGGCCGATCGGCTCGTTGCGGTAGTTGACCACGAACGTGCCCACATCGGCGGCGGAGATCGCCTCGGCGCATGGTCGAGGGTCTCCGTTCGGACACCGGTTCGGCGAGAAGTACAGATCCGATTCTCGACCCGCAGGAGGTTCCTGCGTGAAGGAGGGGTTGATCGCGTTCTTGAAGTCAGCGTAGGTCGGGATCTGCACGCCAGCGCCATTGTCCTGCTTGTGCAGCGCCCCTCCTCCCGCTTGGTACGCGTGTTGGAAGTCCGCGAACTCCAGGTAGAACTCGCGGTACGCGTTCACGTTCTTCGAGCTGGACGCAGGATCCCAGTAGACGTCGGCGCGCCACGACGTGGGCCCTCCGTCGACCGATCGCGAGCCCATCACCGCGCCGGTCTCCGGATCGCGCCACTTGGACCCCTCCGGCTCGACCAATACGGTCGAATACAGCCCCACCTGTTGGTGGGTGGACGGCCCGAAGTGGTCATGCGTGAAGACCGACCCCAGGCTCTTGTCCCAGGCGTTGTTCATGAGGGGATCCGCGTACCACTTCTGGATCGTCGTCCGCGCGCCCCACGCCATGCTGTTGGGCCCCGAACCGAGGGGACCTCCGAAGTACGGGTGCAGCCTGGCGAGCGGGCACTGCGCGGTCCACGTGTCGCCCGGGTCCAGAAGGCCATCTCCCGTGCAGCCGTTCGCCGACCGAACGGCGTCGATCCGTTCACGGACCTCCTGTGGGCTGAGCGTGCCGTCCTCGTAGTTGAAACCGTTGCCGGAGCCGTCCGCCGAGGTCACGTCGAACTTCACCAGGTGGATGTGCTGGCCGATCACGTCGGTCGGTGTCCGCACCTGATAGTCGTCGAGTTCGTAGACGTTCGGCACGAGGTTCGTGTGCCAGTAGGTCGCACAATCGTTCACGTCCAGCCGCATCACGAGTGGCTCCGGAGGGCGCGCGTTGGTCAGGGTGGGTCCCACGTCGGCGTTGAGCGAAAGGATCCGCTCCTGTGGGAAGTGCCAACCGGCCTTGTTGAGGGTCACGTCCAGCTGGATCGCGGCGGCCTTATACGTGCGATTCACGGGTATCGGGCCGGGGTCGGTCCAGCCGTTCGACGTGGGCTGAGGATCCGTGCGGCAAGGTTCGGCATAGGGTGCGCCTTGGGCAGGCGGAAGCCCGTTCGTCTCGAACCCCTTCAGCTGGCGGCTCGCCGGTGCGGTCGGATCTGCTAGCAACGGCGCGCCGGCGTTCACCGCCGTGGTGTGCGCACCCGCATCGGATAGATACGAGTCGTGCCAGAGCTTCCCGTGGAAACCCATCGCGACCCGTTCGGTCGGCGTGCCCGTCTCGGGCACGTACCCGACCTTTGCCGTGAGCAGCTTCTTGTTGAAGTCGAGCGTGGTGTGGAACTCCTCGGCGGTGCCATCGAGGATCACGTGACGCGGCAGACCGCCGTCGTACACCTCGCCCGGGTCCCGCTTCCCGTCGTTGTTCTTGTCGTCCCACGCCATGTCGAGCGGGGGCGTGGGGGGACGGTGCCCCGCGACGCCGGGGATGAAGAAGGGGTATCCCGGGTTCGTGTTCGGAGCCTGGTTCTCGAACCCAGACGCACCTTCTGCGAAGTCCGCCTGACCGTTACCGTCGGAGTCCACCTGGCTCGAGTCGGCCAGACCGTCTCCGTTCAGGTCGTACGGCACCACCGTGGCCGCTGCGTCTGGCATAGGCGCCATGGGGCGGCCCGGCAACGGAACGATGCCGGGGATCGGCGTGCCGGCCGCGATCTCACCGTCTGGTTGGGCTCGTGATCCGGGCACGGGCTTGCCGGTGGCGTCGAGCACGGTGCCACGCTCGAAGGTGTCGTGCGCGCGCCAGAGTTCCCACATCCCCTGGGCGAAGTGCGGGTAGAAGTGGCAGTGGAAGATCGAGTCGCCGACGACCTTGTTCCGATTGCCGGTACCACCGTTCGCGATCTCGTACGTGTATCCCGAGCCGGGCCCGATGCCCTGGCTGTCCAGGTACGCGGACTTCTCCGTGTTGGGAGAGAACGTCCACTGATGGGAATGCAGATGGAAGATGTGGTGCTCTTTCGGCCCGATGTTGAGGTTGCGGTACTTCACGCGGTCGTTGATGTAGCTGTGGTGGACGTTGGACGGGTCGTCTGGATAGAGCGCCACCGTCGCGCCGAGGCCGGCGCCCGGGCCACCGGGCGCGGTCTGGTTGGCCGGGACGTCGACGATCGTCGCGGGGTCGCCCACGGCCCACGCGGAGAGGAAGAACTCCTCGTACTTGCAGTCGACGCAATCCCACATCGGCCCCAGACCGAGTCGGTTCGCGATGATCTCGGCGCCGATCCCGCCGGTGCCGTAGTTGATCGCGAAGCCGTCGCGCACGCCGTGCAGCGCGTGCTGGAGAGGCCCACTGTTGAACCAGTCGGGGAACGCCTGTACCGCTGGGATCTCGTCGTGGAAGATCGTGGTGAACTCGCGGAACGGCTCGGCGCCGCGAGCGGCATCCATGTTGTAGACCTGGTTCTGCCAGTACGAACGTGGATAGTCGCGCGGCAGCAGACGGAACCCGTTGTTGACGGGCCCCGCGATGATCGCGTTCAGGTCCGAGTGAACCAGTTCGTGGCCATCGAGCATGTTCAGGAGCGGCAGATCCTGCTTCTGAGCGTCGAAACCCGGGACCGTGGGGTCGATCGGATAGCGAGCATCGTAGTTCAGCACGGGCTGGCCGTCGGGCGTGAGACGGACCGCGAGCTGGCCGCCCGTCACCTGCGGGTACGTTGCCGGAACCCATCCGTTCGCCTCGTTGCCCGTCCAGGCGGCAGCCGCCATGTCCATCTCGACCCGCGTGACCTGGCTGCGATACCAGTCGCTCCCCCACGGCTCGACGTTGAGGGCCCCGAAGAGGCCATAGGCGGTCGTGCCGCCTCCGCCCTCGCCGCCCACCGTCACGGCCGGGTTCGTGATGCCGTACGTGTTCTCGTGCTCGGCGTAGAGCGTGTACACCTTCGTCTCGCCGGGAGCGGCGGAACTCTCAGCGTTCTTGCCAACGAACGCCCCGTCGCTCGCGATGTCGCCTACGAGTTGGACGCCGTTGATGTGTATGCCGACGTGCCGGTCGGCCGGCTGATCCGCCAGCGCGGTCGGGGTAAGGAGGTTCGTGAGATGGATCTCGAGACAGGTGCCGACGTTCGCGCGGAGAACGAGCGGCCTCGCGCGCTTATCGGGACGGAGCATGACGTTCCCGGCCGCTGCGCCCGGGTCTGCGAGGCTGGAGACGAGCTCTCCCGTGCCCTTGACGACGACGTCCCTCGCGAGGGCATAGATCATCCCTCCGGGGTTCGAGGCTCCGATCCTGTTGTAGTAGAAGGCTTGGTCCAGGGCGACCACGTTGGCAACGGTGGTACGGCTCTCCGGCAGACCGGGAGGCGTACAGGGGGTCGGCCCCACCGCGGCGGTGGCCACGGGGGCGATCCCGGGGAGCAGCGCCGCCAGCAGTGCAGCCGTCGCCACGACGGGCGCGAACGCGCGGATCCGGCGCCGTGGCCGCGGGCGGTCCTCGCCCGAGGCGAAGAGGCCGGCGACCGCCGAGGTCGCCCGGGCGATCAGGTGGCGGTCTTCCCAGGGTGCACCGACCAGCATCGCGGCACATACGAGGAAGACCAAGGACGCGAAGAGCGCAACCGCACCGTCGTGCGCCGCGTGGACGGCGAACGACCCGTGTTCGTGCTCGGCGCCGAACAGCCACCCGTGCACGGCGATCCCGGGAACCGTGAAGACGGCGTAGCCGAGCGCGATCAACGCCGCCCAGCCAGCCCCCGCCAGCCGCCGATCCTCGTCGATCCCCGCGCGGCGGATCCACGCCCGGGCGAGCGGGGTCAGCAGCAGCGCCGTCGCAACCGCCGTGGGAGCGGCCAGGGCCGAGTCGCGTAGCCAGTGCAGCAGCGGCGTGATTTCGACGGCCTCGTGCTCGTCGGCATGGATGAGATGAAGCACCAAGCCTGTGGAGAACGCGAGGGCGACCGCCAAGAAGAAAGCCTTTCGGGGGGGGGCTGGCGAATCCATGTGGATCCTCTCCTTCCTAACCTTGCTCAATGTCGAGTAGGTGTTCCGATGTCTCTTACCTCTACCTGCCGTTTCCGGTCAGTGGGACGGTCTGCGGGGTGTTCGGCGCGTCGTCAGCGAGGACGAGGTTCGCCGTCCGCGATCCCGTAGCTTTGGGAGCGAACTGGATCGTGATCGAGCACTTGCCGCGCACCCCGATCGGCAGTGGCGTGCACGTGTTCTGCGTGATGCTGTAGTCGAGTGGCGCGTTCCCTCCCGAGAACGTGAACGAGAAGAAGGTCAGCGTCGCCGTACCCGTGTTCTGCACGCTGAGCGTCTTGGTGGTGGTCCTGCCGACCGGGATGTTGCCGAAGCTCAGGGGCGTCTTGGAAAGGGTGACCGCCGACGCGATGCCGGTGCCCGCGAGCGCCACCGTCTGCGGGCTCTGCGGCGTATCGGTCAGGATCTGGAGGCTGGCGTTCCGCGCCCCCGTCGCGGTGGGCGTGAACGTCACGCTGATCGTGCAGCCGGGTCCGGGCGCCAGGGGCGCCAAGCATCCGTTCGTGAAAGCGAAGTCACCCCCGTTGGCCCCCTGGAGGCTGACGCCGGTGACGTTGAGCGTGCCGTTGCCCGAGTTCGTCACCGTCACCGCCTGAGCGGCCGACTGCGTGCCGATGCGGAGGCTGTTGAAGGCGAGCGACGTCGGGGCAAGCGTTGACGCTGGTTGGACGCCGACACCCGTGAGGGGCACCGTGTCCGACCCCGTCGCGGAGTTGGACGTGATCGTCAGGGTCGCGCTCCGCGCGCCCGAGGCAGAGGGGCTGAAGGTGACACCGATCGTGCACTGGCCGAGCGGGGGGACCGGCGCGGCGCAGGTGGTCGATACTCTTTGGAAGTCGGAAGGCGACGTCACGGTGGAGCCCGACACCACGAGATCAACGGCGCCCGCGTTCGTCACGGTGACGAGCTTCGGAGCCGATGCGACGTTGACGGCCTGATCGCCGAAGTCGAGCGCGCTCGGCGTGATCACGGGCACCGCCTGGCCAGTGAGCAGCCCGATGCCGGTGAGCGGGACGGTGCTCGAAGCACCCGAGCTCGACGTGAGGCTCAGCTGTCCCGTTCGGACGCCGTCGATCGTCGGAGTGAAGGTGACGGGCACGGTGCAGGTCGCGTCCGAGGCGAGCGTGCCGGAGCACGTGTTGCCCGCACCGATCGCATAGTCGCCGTTGATCGCTGGCGTCACCGTCACGCCCGCGTTCCCCTGATTCGTGAAGGTGACGCTTTGGGGGGCGCTGGAGCTACCCACGTTCTGGCCGGCGAATGAGAGCGATGCCGGGGCCGGCTTCAGCGGTGCCGCCGTGCGGCCGGACACGAGGAACATGTTGGTCTGGCCGAGGACGGTCGTTCCGTTCAGCACCCGGAACAGGTTCGCCGGAGACGTGTCGCCAGGCGCGGTGAATGTGGCGCCGGTGACCCTGTGCGGCGTGACGGCGTCGCCCAGGTAGCCGACCGGGGCTGCCCCGAACGCCGGATCCCATCGCAGGAAGCCGTTGAACACGCGGCTCGGCAGCGCGGCCGCGAAGTTGCAGGGGGCCGCAGCGCAGCCGATGTCCTGGGTACCGGCGTTCGCAGGGATGGCCCCCGCCCCGTTCGTCGTGAAGGTGTCGGAGCCGAAGGGGTGCACGAACGTGTAGGCCGTGTTCGGACACAGCCCGGCCGCGGTGATCCGGATCCTCCCGAAGGTGCTCTGTTGGCCCGCCACCGGTGAGCCCCCCAGGAAGCTACCTTCGAGCGCGAGGCGGAGGTCTGCCGTGCCCGAGGCGCCGCAACTCGCGTCCGACACGGGGGTTCCGGGGTTCGCGTCCGCGAGCCAGTAGAAGAACTCCGACGGGAAGTTGGTTGGGAAGACGGTTGGCTGACCCGGGTTGAGACCAGAGCCCGCCAGGACGCACTTCGGGTCTGCGCCCTCGATGCAGGGCTCGACCCTGGCACCGTTCGAATCCTGGTACCAGTTGGGGAACCCGTTGTTCGCATCGTTAGCGGCCGACACCGACTTCGTGCCGGCGAAGGCGACACCGGACAGCGGCGCGGTGTGCGGGGCGCCGGGCGCGTTGTCTTGGACCACGACCGTGGCCGCAAGCGCACCGGCGGTCGCCGGGGCAAAGGCCACCTGAACGATGCAGGTTGATCCCGGCGGGACCGACACCCCGTTGCAGGGGTTCGACGTGAACGTGAAGTCGGTGGGGTTCGCGCCGCCCAGGGTCACCGAAACGATGTCGAGGTTCGCCGTGCCACCGACGTTGGAGATCGTGATCGACTGCGGGGTGCTCTGGGTTGTGGTGAGCTGACTCCCGAACGTGAGTTGGGTCGGCGTGAGACTGAACGCGGGTGTGCCCGTCCCCGACAGGCCGATCCCGTGCAGCGCGATCACGAGCGGCGTGTTGAGCCCGGAGTGGTCCACCGTGAGCTGCCCGGTCCTGTCACCGGTCAAGGTCGGCGTGAAGCTGACCCCGATCGTGCAGGTGGCGGCTGCGGCGAGGTTTGTCCCGGAGCACAGATCGCTCCCGGCCACGATCGCGAAATCACCCGTGATCGTCGCCGAGGTGACCGTCACAGCGGATGCGCCCGCGTTCGTGACCGTCACCGTCGTGGTGGGGCTCGTCGTGTTCACGGGGACGGAGCCGAAGTCGACGGCGCCCGTGTCGGCGATGATCGGGCCGGCGAGCTTCCCGGAGATGGTCCACAGGTTGGTCTCGGCGACCGGGGTCCCGGGAGCGTCGCTCCGCACGATCTTGAAGTAGTCGACCGCTGCCGTCTGGCCCGGCGGGATGTACGATCCGCCGATCACCCGGTGAAGGGTGATCGCGTCGCCCAGGTAGCCGGCGGGAGCTGCAGGAGTGACGGCGGGGTCCCACCGGAGGAATCCGGCCAGGACGCGGCTCTTCAGGGCGTCGGCGAAGTTACAGGTCGCCGGCGGGACGACGGCCAGGCAGCCGATGTCCTCGGTCCCGGCGTTGCGCGGGATGTCTCCCGCGGCGTTCGTGGTGAAGCGCTCGACGCCGTACGGGTTGATGAACTGATACTCGGTGTTGGGACACAGGCCGGAGGCGAACACCCGGATCCGACCGAACGTGATCTGATTACCCGGCACGGGGCCGGTCAGGCCGAGGAACGCGCCCTCCAGACCCATCCGGATGAAGGCCTTCCCGGGGGCGATGGCGCCGCAGCCCGGCGTCGTGAGCTTATCGGAGTCCGACAACTGGTAGAAGAACTCGGACGGGAAGTTGATCGGGTCCGTCGTCATGTCGGGCGGGACCGAGGGGTTCCACAGGGGCTCGGCCGGTGGCAGCACGCACCTCGGGTCGGTGCCGTCGGTGCACGGGCTGACGCGGACGCCGTTCTCGTCCTGGTACCACTCCGGATACCCGCTCGTCGGCTGAGCGAGCGGAGACACGGCGGCGATCCCGCCCGTGCCCGTGCCGGTGAGCGCGACGGAGACCAGGGCGGCGTTGCTCGCGATATCGAGGCTCGCCACCCGGGCCCCGAGGCCGTGCGGCAGGAACGCCACGTCGATGACGCACGTCGCGCTCGCCGCGATCACGAGGTTCGTGCACGCGTCATTGAACACGATGAAGTCCGCTGCCTCCCGGCCGGTCAGCTGAACGCTGCCGACCTCGAGCGGCGCGCCACCCGTGTTCGTGATCGTCACGCGCTGCGTGGGGCTCACCACCCCGATCCGCTGAGGACCGAACGCGAGTGAGGCCTTGTCCGGGGTCGCGATGGCTCCGGAGCCCGCCCCGGTGGCCGTGCCCGTCAGGTTCACCGTGAAGGGCGAGCCGAGCCGGTCGTGCCCCACCTGAAGGCTGGCGGTTCTACCGCCCGGGGGATCGGCCGGGCTGAAGGTGATCCCGACCGTGCAGGCGGAGTCCTGAGGGAGCGGGTTGCCGATGCAGTCCTGGGAAGCGACCGCGAAGGAGCCTGCGTCGGCGCCCGCCAGCGTGAGTGCGCCGATGGTCAAGGGGGCGGCGCCCACGTTGGTGAACGTCACGCTGCGCGCGGCGCCGGTGGTGCCGACGTTCTGACCGCCGAGGTCGAGGGCGGTCGGTGAGGCGACGAGCGGACCGGCGATGCGCCCCGACAGGTTCCACTGGTTCGTCTGCAGTCCCGTCACACGTTCGCCGTCGATCCGGAAGTAGTTCGCCGGGGCCGCGTCACCTGGGCGCGTGAACGTGGCGCCGGTCACGGGATGGAGGATGGCGAAGTCACCGACGTAGCCCGCGGGAGCCGCAGGAGCGACGGCGGGGTCCCACGTGAGGAAGCTCTTGAAGATCGGGCTGGCGAGCGCCTTGGAGAAGTCGCAGGGCGCGGCGAGGCAGCCGATGTCCGTCGTGCCGAGGGTGGTGGGGATCGCACCGGCCGAGTTGGCCGTGATCGTGATCTGGCCGTAGGGATAGGTGAAGGTGTAAGGCGCGTTGGGGCACAGACCCGACGTCACGCGCACTCGGACGCGGCCGAACACGACCTGTTGGCCCGCCGTGGGGACAACAGTCGGTGGCGCGAAGGCGCCCTCGACCGCCATGCGGAGCAAGGCGGCGCCGGGCTTGGAGCTCCTGCAGCCGGGCGTCGCGAGATGATCGGAGTCTGCCAGGTGGTAGAAGAACTCAGTCGGGAAGTTATCCGAGAAGTGCGTCGGGAGGGCCGGGTTGAAATTCGGCTCGGCGCCCGCGGGAGGCAGGACACACTGGGGGTCGGCGCCCTCGAGACAGGGTGCCACCCGGAGACCGGTCGCATCCTGGTACCACAGCGGATACTTGTTGTTCGCGTCGACGGTCGGCGAAACCGCCGCGACAGCAGCACTCGCGACGGGCGCGAGCAAGCCGACCAGCACGGCCATCAGCGCGAACACGCTGATCACGAAGAACGTCTTGCGTGGGGGGGCTGTAGTACCCATGCTTGCCATCTCCCTACTAGTGGTCGTGTTGCTCCTGGTGACCGTCACCGGTCCCGGAGATCGTCCCGAGATCGATCACGATCGGATCCGTGCTCCCCGGGTCGGTGAACTCGAGCGCTCCGGTCGCCTCTCCACGAGGGACGAGGAAGCTGACCTGTCCTTCCAGGACGCCGCCCGGGAACAGCGATCCGCGGAAGAACGTCGCCTCGGAGTTCGCGAGGAGCGAGCCGCTGGGGCCGAGGCGCAGGAAGAATGCATCCGGGGAATAGGCCACCGGATGATCCGTCGTGTTCGCGAGGGTGACCGACACCTCCAGCGCCTGCTTGTCCTCGGGGATCGAGCCCGGCCCCGTGAAGTGGCCTGAATGCCCCTGACCGTTCGCATGCGCGTCGGCGAAGGCGCGAAGGTTGGTCACCGTGATGACGCCGAAGCTCGTATCCACCCGATCTCCGAGACCCGGAGGGCTCTGCGCTTGTTGGACCATCTCGGACACGGCGAACGACAGGCCCACCAGGGCGATCAGCGCGACCGCGGCGATCATGAGGAAGAGCGCGACCCGCGCGGGCGATCGGCGCGGGCCTGCGACGGACGAACGTGGCGATGCTCCGATCGAGCGGTATGTGCTTGATTCCATCCCCGGCGGCTCCTTCAGTGCGTTGGTGCGAATCTCAGTCGAGCGGTGATACGCGGGGTAGGACCGAAGGCGGGTGAAAACGTCATCCCTAGGACTCTGGACCTACAGCCTTTGACGTAGTATGTCTCGGGGCTGCTTGCTGGCAGAGAGTCCGTTTCGGATCGTCCACCGGCTCATGCCCGTCGTCTGGAATCCGATGGGACCGGCCACGAGGCAGCCTCCATGCCGGGCTTCGCTGGCCAGACTGCCTCTTCGCCCAAGACGAAAGGGTGATGTGAACAGCCGCCACGTTCCGGATGTGGCTACCCTCGCATGCTCTCCCGATACAGGCGATCGCGGGAAGCTCTGGCAGCGCATGGCTCGATCCGCTTCGGGTCGTAGCTCGGAGGAGCCGTCTGGCAGACTCTCGCTCGTGGGATCGCAAAGCAATCCGTTCGTGTTCATCGTGGGCGCGCCGCGGTCATCGACCACGCTCGTGCAGCGTCTGCTCGACGCCCACCCGTCCCTGGCCGTGATCAACGAAACGCGGTGGATCGCGGAATGGTACGGAGCCCGGGTGGGCCTGGATCCAGCTGACAACGTCACGGCCGAGCACATCGAACTCCTGACCGCCTTCCCGGGGTTCGCGAAGCTCGAGCTGCCCGATGCCTTCGTGCGCGAGATGGGCGCGACCGCCGCGGGCACGGACTACGCCGAACTGGTTTCGACGATCTTCGACGCGTACGGTCGAGCTCGGGGCAAGGACCTCGTGGGAGACAAGACGCCCCGGTACGTCTTGCACCTCGACCAGTTGCACGCGTTGTTCCCGGCCGCCCGATTCGTGCACGTGATCCGAGACGGACGCGAGGTCGCCCTCTCGGTGCAGCACTGGAACGAGAAACGCGGCCAACGGGGACCGGGTTACCTCGAGGGATGGTCCGAAGATCAGGTGACAACGACCGCGTTGTGGTGGGGGCGACACGTCCGCCGTGGCAGGGAGGCCGGAGCGCGCCTCGGCGAGGGGACGTATCACGAACTTCGGTACGAGCGTCTGACGACCGACCCCGCTGGTGCCTGCCGCGACCTGTGCGCGTTCCTCGGGTTGGCTTTCGACGACGCCATGCTCCGGTTCAACGAGGGTCGCGAGCGGACGGACGGCAAGCGCTCGGCCAAGAGCTCTTGGCTCTCGCCCACGCCTGGTCTGCGCGACTGGGCGACCCAGATGGACCCCGAAGACATCGAGACCTTCGAGGCCACGGAAGGGGCACTCCTCGACGAACTGCGGTATGCGCGGGCGGTGCCGCACCCTTCAGCTGATGCCATCAGACATGCAGAGGAACGACGAGAGACGTTC
>Ga0315278_10002586_pt1 | contig 16107 bp, 15 predicted proteins | sample YL17G06_0_MG_FD_203880 | JGI IMG/M metagenome (GOLD analysis project Ga0315278, IMG submission 203880) | Sediment microbial communities from Yellowstone Lake, YNP, Wyoming, USA - YL17G06_0 | ecosystem: Environmental > Aquatic > Freshwater > Lake > Sediment | place: USA: Wyoming | collected... | reverse complement strand
GTCCAGAAGGCGGGCTGCTTTGCGCGCGTCTTCGTAGAAAAGTTCGTAAAAATCCCCCATGCGAAATAGCAGCAGGGTGTGGGGATGCTCCGCCTTGATGCCAAGGTATTGCTGCATCAGGGGTGTATGGCTGGACAGTTCGGCAGTGGCGACGGAGGACATCCGTTGAAGTGTAGCGCAAGCTGCGCGCAGTCAGAAGTTAAGCTGCGAGAAGTCGTGCGGGGCGCCTGCCCGGGATCGGGGTACAATGTCACTGCTGGTCAGCATGGGGGGCTGGTTAGCGGCAAGCGGTCAGCTGCGGTGAACCATGATTGAGCAAGAAATTGAAAACACCCTGCAGCACTTGGCGGGGGCATTGACGGCAAAAGGGTGGTTGATGGCCACCGCTGAGTCCTGCACCGGGGGTTGGGTGGCCAAGTGTTGCACCGACCGCGCTGGCAGCTCCGCCTGGTTTGATCGCGGCTTCATTACCTACAGTGACCGTGCAAAAACGGACATGCTGCAGGTCGAGCCTGCTGCCTTGGGGCAACACGGGGCAGTCAGCGAAGTCGTGGCAAAGCAAATGGCGCAGGGTGCCCTTGATGCTGCCGGGGTGGATGCAAGCCTGGCTGTAACGGGCGTGGCGGGGCCGGATGGCGGCACGGAGGAAAAACCTGTTGGCACCGTCTGGTTCGCCTGGGTCGTTCGTGGCCAGGGAGTGCGCAGCGAGCGCATCCGGTTCGAGGGAAGCCGCGACAGCATCCGCCATCAATCGGTGCTGCATGCATTGCAAGGTATGTTGCGTTTTGTGCGTGGCGATGACGACCTTGGCCGCTGAAGGGGCCGCTGAAGGGGGCCACTGAAGCATTATCGCAATTTGAGAACCCGCGGGTGCAGAATGCACTTCGTAAGACCAGCGGCCAAGCCAAAACGGCATCGTGATCGAAGAAACCGATCAAGTGCCCGGTCAGGTGTAGGAAATTGCCGTTGCAGTCATGCTGGTACTTAAGCGCTGCCAACGGCTATGTCATAATTGGTCAATGGAGTGGTGCTCTATGGAGTGGCAATCAACGGAATGGGTGTAAGCATGATTAACCTTACAGGGATTGATGTTATTGGGATGGGTGTCAGCGGGATTCGGGTTATCCGGCATGGGCGATAAAAATATCAGGAGAGGAAGCGTGGACGACAACAGAAAACAAGCACTTTCAGCGGCATTGACACAGATCGAGCGCCAGTTTGGCAAAGGCGCAATCATGCGCATGGGCGATGGTACTGCGGGAGCTGGCATACAGGTGGTGTCCACCGGTTCGCTGACACTGGACCTCGCGCTCGGCATTGGCGGCCTGCCGCGCGGTCGGGTCTCGGAAATTTATGGTCCTGAGTCCAGTGGCAAAACCACCTTAGCCCTGCAGGTGATCGCCCAGTGCCAGAAATTGGGTGGCACGGCGGCTTTCGTGGATGCCGAACATGCGCTTGATCCGCTGTATGCGGCGAAATTGGGTGTTAACGTTGAAGACTTGCTGGTTTCCCAGCCGGATACCGGGGAACAGGCGCTGGAAATTACCGACATGCTGGTGCGCTCCGGTGCGGTCGATATCGTGGTGGTTGACTCGGTGGCAGCCCTGACACCCAAGGCGGAAATCGAAGGTGACATGGGTGATTCCCATATGGGCTTGCATGCCCGCCTGATGTCACAAGCCTTGCGTAAGTTGACTGCCAACATCAATCGCTCCAATTGCATGGTTATTTTCATCAACCAGATCCGCATGAAAATTGGTGTCATGTTTGGCAGTCCGGAGACGACAACCGGCGGTAATGCCTTGAAATTCTACGCATCCATTCGACTCGACATTCGCCGCATTGGTGCATTGAAAAAGGGCGATGAAGTCATCGGCAACCAGACCCGGGTCAAGGTCGTCAAGAACAAATTGGCCCCGCCGTTCAAACAGGCCGAATTCGAAATTCTTTATGGCGAGGGTATTTCCCGTGAAGGCGAACTGATCGAACTGGGTGTAGCGAACAACATCATTGACAAGTCTGGCGCGTGGTACACCTACAAAGGTGATCGTATCGGGCAGGGCAAGGAAAACGTACGTCAGTTCCTCAAGGACAATCCGGCCATGGCAGCGGAAATTGATACCCGTCTGCGCACCGAATTGCTCCCCGGCAGCAGTGCATCCGCCAGGGATGATGACGTGCCGGCGGATGAGGAAATTGATTCCTGATCAAAGTGAAGCGGACGAGCCGGTCACAGGTGGTCCATCGCAGAGTGAAATGAGGACTTTCGCCGGGCTGCTGTTGGCGCGGCGCGAATATGCGGTGCTGGAATTGCAGGCCCGCTTGCTGAAAAAGTGGGCTGGACAGGAAGACATACTGCCCCGCGTCGCCGCTTTTATTGCCACCTTGCAAGAGGAGGGGGCGCTCTCAGACGAGCGTTTCGCGGCTTCTTTTGTCCGCTCCCGCTGCCAGCGCTACCAGGGCCCGTTAAAGATCCAGGCGGAACTACGTCAGCGACAGGTTCCGGAACACATCATCGAAAGCCAATTGCAAAATTCCGCAGAAGACTGGATTCCATTGGCGGCCTGCTGGTTATCACGCCAACACAGCGGGCCCCTGGATTTCGCCGGCCGGGCCAAATATTACCGCAGGCTAATGAATCGGGGGTTCAGCCATCAACAGGCGATGGCAGCATTGCAGGGGTTCTCAGAGCAATAATGTAATTTCCGGCGCGTAATTAGGTACACTTCCGCTTCACCAGAATTCAAATTCAAAGGCACGCAGAGTATGAAGGCTACGGGTAAGTCTACGGCGGAAATTCGTCAGCAATTCCTCGATTTTTTTATTGGCAAGGAGCATGTGGCCGTTGCTTCAAGCCCGCTTGTGCCGGCCAACGATCCAACGCTGCTGTTTACCAATGCCGGCATGGTGCAGTTCAAGGATGTGTTCCTCGGTGCCGAAAAGCGGCCCTACAAGAGAGCCGTTTCTGCGCAACGCTGTGTGCGTGCCGGAGGTAAGCACAATGACCTCGACCAGGTAGGCTATACCGCGCGGCACCATACATTCTTTGAAATGCTGGGTAATTTCAGTTTCGGCGATTACTTCAAACAGGACGCAATACTTTATGCCTGGGAATTACTCACCCGGGTACTTGGGCTGGATGCAGAGCGTTTGTGGGTGACCGTTTACCACACGGATGACGAAGCCTGGTCCATATGGGCAAACCAGGTGGGCGTGCCCGCCGGTCGGATTGTGCGCATTGGCGACAAACCGGGCGGCCGCGAGTTTGAAAGCGATAATTTCTGGGCCATGGGCGATACCGGCCCCTGTGGGCCATGCACCGAGATTTTCTATGACCACGGTGCCGACGTTGCCGGCGGTCCGCCGGGTTCTGATGACCAGGACGGCGACCGCTACATTGAAATCTGGAACCTGGTTTTCATGCAGTTTGACCGGGCCGCGGATGGAACCATGGTGCCTTTGCCCAAGCCGTGCGTTGATACCGGAATGGGCCTTGAGAGGATCTCGGCCGTGCTGCAGGGCGTGCACAGCAACTACGAGATTGACCTGTTCCAGGCATTGATCAAGGCAGCGGCAAAGGTGACCGGGTGCAAGGACCCGGGCAACAAGTCCCTGAACGTGATTGCTGACCACATCAGGGCCTGCGCCTTCCTGATCATGGATGGTGTGCTGCCGTCCCGGGACGGCCGCGGGTATGTCCTGCGGCGCATCATTCGCCGCGCCGTGCGACATGGCTACAAATTGGGCCAGAAACAGCCCTTTTTCAGCCGCATGGTGCAACCCCTCGTTGGCCAGATGGGCGAGGCCTACCCCGAACTTAAACAACGGCAGGCGCAGATTGAAGCGGTTTTGCTGGACGAGGAGGAGCGCTTTTCACGCACCCTGGATGCAGGTATGGGAATCCTGCAGCAGGTGATAGATAAATCCGACCGGGAAATAGATGGCAGCACGGCTTTCCTGCTGTATGACACCTATGGTTTTCCGCTGGACCTGACCCAGGACATCGCACGCGAGCATGGACTTGGCGTGGACCAGGGAGGGTTTGACCTGGAGATGGCCCGCCAGCAGGAGCGGGGGCGTTCCTCTGGTCAATTTGCCCAGCGCACACAAATCTCTGCAGAAATCATTTCCAACCTGCCTGAAACAGTCTTTCTTGGTTATGAACAGGTCTCGGTGGAAGGTTCGCGGGTTGTTGGCATCATTACAGACAGCGGTTTGGCCAAGGCACTGCAGGCGGGCGATGAGGCCATTGTATTCCTGGACCGCACCCCTTTCTATGCCGAGTCCGGTGGCCAGGTGGGTGACACCGGAACACTCCGGGGCGATGACTTTGAATTCGAGGTCAGCGACACGGTGAAGACTGCTGGCGTTTTTTTTGGCCATGTTGGAGTGCTCAAATCCGGCCGCATGATCACTGGCGCGGTGGTTGCTGCAATTGTTGATGCCGGCAGGCGACAAGCTATTGTCCTGCATCACTCAGCGACGCATCTCCTGCACGCGGCACTGAAGCAGGTGTTGGGCCATCACGTGGAACAAAGAGGGTCACTGGTTGCCCCGGATCACCTCAGGTTCGACTTTACCCACCAGCGGGCCGTCAGTGGAGAGGAAATCCGTGAGATTGAGCGGCTGGTTAATCGGGAAATACGTTCCAATCCAGCCTCCACGGTCGAAATCATGGATATGGAAAGCGCGCTTAAGACCGGTGCGACTGCCTTGTTTGGGGAAAAATATGGTGATCGGGTCCGGGTAATACAGTTTGGGGACTTTTCCATCGAGCTGTGTGGCGGCACTCACGTGCAACGAGTCGGTGATATCGGGCAGTTCAAGATTATCGAAGAATCGGCAATTGCCTCTGGCATACGCCGGATTGTTGGCGTGGCCGGAGAGGCTGCAGTTGACAGCATCCAGACTATGGAAGAACGTCTAAAACAGGTGGCCGGTGTGCTCAAGGTAGCGCCGGATTCTGTGGACGAAAGGGTTCAGCAATTGCTGGAACGCAACCGCACGCTGGAAAAAGACCTGGACGAGTTGAAAGCCCGAATGGCCACGGCCAGTGGTAACGAGCTTACTGGCAAAGCAGTTGAAATCAATGGTGTGAAAGTGCTTGCAACCGTTTTGGAAAATATCGATGCCGCAGCGTTGCGGAAGATGATCGATCAGCTCAGGAACCAGTTAGGCAGTTCGGTGGTCGTTTTGGCCAGCGTGGAATCTGGCACAGTGCGGCTTGCGGTGGGTGTGAGCAAAGATTTGATTGCTCGGATTCAGGCGGGCAATCTGGTAAACTTCGTCGCGCAGCAAGTTGGCGGTAAAGGCGGCGGGCGCCCGGATTTCGCACAGGCAGGTGGTTCCCAGCCGGAAAATTTAGATAAAGCCCTGGCTTCTGTTGCCCCTTGGGTGAAAGAGAACACTTAGTCTGATCGTCTCGCAATGAATGTGTAGCGGCGAATAAGATCAATAATTAGCGGGCGCATGGAGTGCCCTAAACCAGAGGAAGGTTGGCATGCTGATTTTGACAAGAAGGATCGGAGAGAAGCTTGTCATTGGTGATAATGTCACCGTAACAGTACTCGGCGTAAAAGGTAATCAGATACGTATTGGTATCGAGGCGCCGCCCGATGTCCAGGTACACCGCGAAGAAATCTATCAGCGTATCTTGAAGGAACGGATCGACGGTGCTGCAGGCGGTAACGATCTTTGATCTGGAAATCCCTTTACCCGCACAACCGAAGCACGTATTCTTGCGCCCCCACAAAATGGCTGACAGTTAGCTGCGGTTTTTCTGCGGTAGTGGGTGAAGAACAATTGAATTTGGAGAGATGGCCGAGTGGCTGACTAATTCGCCGGGAGCGAATTAGAACGTCGCAGCGAAGCGGAGACGGCCCCGAAGGGGCGAAGGGCAGGATGCCCGGAGCAACGCGCTCCAGGGGAGCGCAAAATACTCCGCTTAAGTGCGGAACCGGATAATTGAATAACGGAGAGATGGCCGAGTGGCTGAAGGCGCTCCCCTGCTAAGGGAGTATGGGTTAAAAAAAGCCCATCGAGGGTTCGAATCCCTCTCTCTCCGCCAATACACGTTGTAACGTATTGAAATTAAGCCACTTTTAACGAGTGGCTTTTTTCATTCCCACCTGTGTTCCCATCAAAAAACATTAACGCCCCAGGCACGAAAAACCCCCAGCCATCGCAGACCAGGGCCACGGTATCCTGATAGTGGGTCGAGAGGTTGATGGCTTTCAGGAGCCCAACAGTTCGTTTCTTAGGGTTTTGGTGGGAACACTGAAGGGAACAGGTGGCTCGATGCAGCCAGAACGTGCCAACACAAAGGTTTACAGCCCAGGTTGGGCGGATGTACGCGCTGCGGCGGGTCGTATTCACCAAGAACCGGGTGCACCCCCTCTTGAAAGCGGCCCGTTCCCGTCAGGAACTTGGCCACTCTCTAATTGGCAAGAAAGCCGGCGGGCAATGGCAGCATGGATTCCCCAACACCGATGCTTGCGGACCCTTTTGGTATTGGGACCAGGGGCATCAGGAGTAAGCGAAAAAAAACCCTCCGCCACTCGCTAGACACGAGCGGCGGAGGGTTGGTTCGTTCGCTTCAGTTACTGCGCGGCTCTAGAAACATGATGACAGTGGATTCGCCTCACTAACCGGACCCCAAAGCTCGACTTTAATCCTGTCGGGGTCGTAGAAAAACACAATGCCAACATCACCGATGTTGGCGCCACCGCCGATCGGGCCCAATTGCTCGAAACCGAGCCTGTTCATCTCATCAAGGGCCGCGTTCAAATCGGGTACGTAGAACGAGATCCTGTCGATGCCGAGGTGATTCACCGGTGGTGAGTAAGACGGCGCGCTGTTAAAGGGAGTCGTCCACTGCCGCAGTTGGAGCGTCGCCTGATCGTTACCGACAAAGGGTGGGAGGCTGCCAGGAAGGCTTACGTCCTCGCCCTCGAACGCGATTGGTCCGACAAACCCGTGGGCTGCGGCGAACTCGCCGGAACCTGCTTGCGAGCCCGGCTCAGATTCGGTGAACCCGAGCAACCGATAGAACTCGCGCGATCTCTCCAGATCAGCCACGTTCATGTTCGTGTTCACCAGCCGCTTCAGGTCAGGCCCGTTAGTTTGGGACCCACTCTCCTCGATCAACTTCAGGAAGGTGCCGTCCTGGTCTTTCAGGAACACGAACCGCTCACCGTTGGGCGCCATGGTCGGCGCTGAAACGAATTCGACGCCCTGGCTCATCAGGTATGCGTAGTCGCCATCGAGGTCCGTCGTCGAGTAAGTGGCGTAGGCCATTCCGATGTGGTTCAGGTTCGCATAGGGCGGATCATCGCGATACGAATCCTCCCTGAATCCCACCGTGTCGATCCATGGTGGCGCGTAGTTAAAGCTCGACAGCGCGACGCGGATCAGGTAGTTGTCCGGAAACCCGAGCGATTGCGCGAAAGTTTTGCACTCCTCCGGTCCTGCCGGATAGATTTGGCCTGCGAATCCCAACGTGTCGTAGAAAGCTAGCTGCACAAAAAAGTCGCTCGTATTGAGTCCAAAATACACTTGGGCTTTGACATTGAGATCGGCCTCGGTGAACTGGGTCACGCGGACACCGAGCTTCCCGCCGGGCTTGCCGAGAACTCTCACCTCGATCGTGTTGTCCTCATTGAGGTTCAACGGTATGACAACCTCGCCGTTCCCGGAAAAGTCCTGCTCAACAACTACGTCGAGGCCGTTGACCTTGATCTGCGCGTCGGTGAGACCTTGGTCCTGAAGGACCAGCTCCGCCGGACCTTCGATGGCCTTGAATTCAGCGACTTCGGTTATTGGTTTCCCTTTCTCGCGCTCGTAGGTCTCCGGCCCGAAGCGGGTCAGGTTAGCCTCGTTCGCGGAGGCGGCGGGCGGAAGCGCCAAAAAGCCCAGAAGCAGCGCTGATCCGGCTGCTCTGAGACCTGCGGCAAGTCTGGGGTGGCTATTCTTGGTTCTATTCATATATTTTTCTCCAGGTATCAAATGTCACTTCGTGGTTGATAAAGCACGTTCGTGAACCAATCCTCGATTACGTGAGTGGCGGGTTATGCGGTCGGCATTAATGCAACTTGTTGAATTAGGTTCAAGTTTGAGTATAGTTCAAATAGTACTCAAGTCAACCGAGGGAGGTGCGTATGCCCGGTAGCACACATTTAGCACGAGCCGATGTCTTCGACTAAATTGAGCTGTTTTACAAGCGAAACTGCCGCCACAATCACTTAAGCGACGTTAGCCACGAGGCATGTGAACATGCCTCACTTTGAGAACCTGGAGTGCCTGACTATCAAGCGAAGTCCAGTACTTACCCGCTGAGCAGCAAAAAATCTGAAATTGATCAATTCGGTTGCTTTCAATTTGGCGATTCATTTTTCAATGCCGGCGTTGGTTCAGTTTCCGTGCAAACAAACAACTAAACGGCTGGCGCTGAAAAATGGGGACCCCTCAAATGCTTAAATTTTTCCATCAAAGCTGGGTCAATTCATAGGGAAAGGGCAGTACCTGGCCCATTCCGATCACGGGCGATTGCAAATTTACTGAAAACGAAGGGTAGGTTACACGCAACGGATGCGACTAAAATGGAACAGTGCGCTTCTTTTGTATTAGGCGAGCAAGATGGAATTCCAGGAATTACGACTCAAACCCAAGGCAGACCAGCGTTTGCGCACGGGCCACTTGTGGGTTTACTCCAACGAGGTTGAGTCAGACCTGAAACAGTTTCAGCCTGGTGAACTGGCTAACCTCGCCACCGCCACCGGCAAGGCGTTGGGCACCGTCATGGTCAATCCGCACCAGCTTATCTGTGGCCGGATATTCAGCCGCGCTTCTGGCCAGCCCCTCAGTCACAAGTTCATTCGTCACCGCCTGGAAGCCGCGCTACGCCTGCGCAGCCAGGTGTTTGACCAGTCCTACTATCGCCTGGTGTTTGGTGACAGCGATGGCCTGCCCGGGCTGGTGGTGGACCGGTTTGGCGCAGCCTTGGTGGTCCAGGTATCCCTCGCTGGGATGGAGCAGGCGCTGCCGGAAATCATTTCCGCACTGAATGTGGTGGTCGAGCCAACAACCATCGTATTGAAGAACGACGGCAAACTGCGTGCCAGCGAAGGCCTGGACAGCTACGTGCGCATTGAACAAGGGCAATTGCTGGAAGGTGGCCTGGTCGAGCTGGAAGAAAACGGCACCCGCTTCATTGCCCCGGTCCTGGCCGGGCAGAAGACCGGCTGGTTTTATGATCATCGCCTGAATCGTGAGCGTCTGTGCCATTATGCCCGCGGCAAGAAAGTGCTGGATGTGTGCTCCTACATTGGCGGTTGGGGAGTGCAGGCCGCGCGGGCGGGTGCCAACCAGGTTTTATGCCTGGATACCTCGGCTTTTGCTTTGGATCTTGCACTGCAAAACGCGCAGCTGAATGGTTTGCAGGGCAAGCTGGCCATCCTCGAGGGGGATGCCTTTGCGGCCATGAAGTCGTTACGCGACAGCGGCGAGCGTTTTGATGTGATTATCCTGGACCCGCCAGCATTCATTCCCAGGCGCAAGGATTACAAGGAGGGCAGGCTGGCCTACAGCCGGTTGAATCAACTGGCCTTGCGCCTGATGTCGCAGGAAGGCATTTTGGCCAGCGCGTCCTGTTCCATGCATTTAAGCCAGGAAGATTTGCTGGACGTGGTGCGTGCGTCCGGCAGGCAGATCGACCGGCAGGTCCAGATCCTGGAAATCGGCCACCAGGGTCCGGATCATCCGGTGCATCCGGCCATAGCCGAGACGCAGTACATCAAGTCACTGCTTGCGCGGGTGGGTCCCGCCGAATATTAATAGCTGGTCTTCATCCCCAAAAGTCCGGATCAAACCCATCCACCACGCCCTTTTTGTATACCAGGCCACCGGGGTGGTCATATTTCTGCAGCAAGGGTCCATCAATATCGACAAAATCGCACAATTGGGCGATGACAAAGGCCGGGGCCATGCTCAGTGAACTACCCACCATGTTGCCCACCATCAATTTCAGGCCCTTTGCTCTTGCGGCCTGTGCCAGGTTCAGTGCCTCGGTCAAACCACCGGTCTTGTCCAGCTTGATGTTGATCATGCTGTAGCGGCGAGCCGCGTTATCGAGTTCCCCGGAGTGCAGGCAGGATTCGTCCGCGCACAGGGCGATGGGGGACGCAAACCCCTCCAGCGCTTCATCTGCACCGCGCTGCAGTGGTTGTTCGAGCATTTCCAGGCCCAGCTTCTGCAGTTTCGGTAAGGCTGCCTGCAACAATTCGAAATCCCAGCCCTGGTTCGCATCCACCACCAGCTTCGCATCCGGGCGAGCGGCCCGGATAGCAGCCAGTTTCTCACAGGGCATGTGGCTGCTGAGCTTGATTTTGAGAATCGGGCAATCCTTCGCGGCACGGGCTTTTTCCGCCATCGCTTCAGGCGTATCTTCCAGGCCGATGGTAAATACCGTGGTCACTGGTTTTGGGTTGATGCCAGTCAGTTGCCATATGGTCTTGCCTGCTTGCTTGCACTCAAGATCCCACAGGGCGCAGTCCACAGCATTGCGCGCGCCCCCGGGTGGGAGAATCTTCTGCAACTCAGCGCGGGACATGCCCGTACGAATCTGTGCGGCGATCTCATCGACCTGCCGGAACATGCTGTCGCTGGTTTCGTCCAGGTAATACACTCCCTGGGCCTCGCCGCGGCCGAGATATTTACCATCGCTCAATTGCACCACCAGGCTCTGCGCTTTCGTCGATTCAAAGCCGGAAATTCGAAATGGCTGGACCAGTTCCCATTCTTCCACGTGCGCACTGAATTTCATTATTGCTCCCGGGTACCTGTTTTGGGTACATGTTGCAGATTCATGCAGCGCGCAGTATAGAGTGCCTGCAGCCCCCAGACGAGCAGCGGAATGGTTGCCTTCCCGGCGCACGTCAGCGGGCTGACGGGTTGCGCCTTGCGCCGCATGGGTCCATCCGGCACAATGCCCATCCCGCAACATCCGCCGCGTGTCGTTTAACCGCGGGCCGTTTAACCGCGGGCCGTTTAACTGCGTGCCGTTTGACCCTGGACTGGATGGTGCAGGAGCGATTTATGGTGGCCTCTGCTTGTCCCCTCGCGACGATACGCTGTGAACCCCGTCAGGCCCGGAAGGGAGCAGCGGCAGCAGCGAACTCGGGTGCCGGGGTGTGGCTGGCAGAGGCTGCCACCCTGTAATCACAGGCGATGGGGTGGTCTGTTATAGTGCATACCAATGAACACATGTCTTTTCCCAGGCTGATTCGCGCGCAATGAGTTACCAGGTACTGGCGCGCAAATGGCGCCCAAAATCCTTCCGGCAACTGGTCGGACAGGAGCACATCATCCAGGCCCTGGTCAACGGCCTGGACCAAAATCGGGTCCATCATGCCTTCCTGTTTACCGGCACGCGCGGCGTAGGTAAAACCACCATTGCCCGCATCCTGGCCAAGTGCCTCAATTGTGAGAAGGGTGTTTCCTCCACGCCTTGCGGCGAGTGCGCCAGTTGTATCGACATTGATGATGGTCGATTTGTGGATGTACTGGAGATCAACGCCGCCGATCGCACCGGGGTGGACGAGACCCGCGACCTGCTGGATTCCATGCAGTACACGCCCAGTCGAGGCCGCTACAAGGTGTACATCATCGACGAAGTTCACATGCTGTCGAAAAACAGCTTCAATGCCTTGCTGAAAACCCTGGAAGAGCCGCCACCGCACGTAAAATTTGTACTGGCGACCACCGACCCGGAAAGCATTCCCGTCACCATCCTGTCGCGCTGCCTGCAGTTCAACCTGCGCCGCCTGTTGCCGGCACAAATCCAGCAATACCTTGCGGAGATCGTTCAGTCCGAAGGCATTGAGGCGGAACCGGAGGCCCTGGTGCTGCTGTCCCGGGCAGCCGATGGCAGTATGCGGGACGGCTTGAGCCTGCTGGACCAGGCCGTAGCGTTTAGCGGGGGCAAACTGACTGCCGATCAGGTGTCGCAGATGCTTGGCATTGTCAGTCACGGGCACATCTCCGCCATGATCACCGCACTGGCTGATGGTGATGCCGCGACCTTGTTATCTATTGTGGCTGAGCTGGTGGCCCAGTCCCGGGAAGTGGATAACGTACTGGCCAGCCTGGCAGAAACCCTGCACCGGATCTGCCTGGTGCAATGCGTACCGGGCTACAAAGACGCCGAAAGAACCGACTGGGAATCGGTGGTTGAACTGGCGTCCAGGCTGGCTCCTGAAGACGCCCAGTTGTATTACCAGATTGCCATAAAGGGCCGGGAAGAACTGGGCATTGCACCGGATCCCCGCACCGGCCTGGAAATGACCCTGTTGAGGATGCTGGCTTTCCGCCCGCCAGGTGATGCGGGTGAGCCATCTGGCGGCAGGCAAAGCGGGCCGACGGTTAAAAAACCGGGCAAGTCCGGACATCCGGGACGCAGCCAGGCGCAGCCTGCCTCGACGCCACACGGGACCAGCACCCAGCCGAGCACAGTGGGCGCGCTACAAGGTCAAAATGCGTCTGCGCCCAAACTGGCATTGGCAGATGATCTGGACTGGCTGGCATTGGCGGGCAGCCTGAAACTCAGCGGGCCGGTGCGTGAGCTGGCGCGCAATGTACATTTACGGTCCAGAAGCGATGACCGCTGGGACTTTGCAATTGCTGCCTCGCTTCGACACCTGGGATCCGCCACCTGTGTAGATCGGCTGAGCCAGGCACTCAGTGATCAGCTTGGACATGCCGTGATGGTTCGACTCATCGATGATGAAGGCGCGGATCTGCACACACAGGCAAAACTGGATGAGCAACAGTTGAACATCAGGATGACGGATGCAGAGCGCGCGATCAACGAGGACCCGGTGATCAAGTCGCTCAAAGAGCGGTTTGGCGCCCGCATCATTGAAAATTCCATCCAGCCACTGCAATAAACCTAAGGAGCCTCTGATTAATTCTGGACGAAGTAGATTGCTGCTCAAAATGCCCGGATTCAAGGCGCGAATCGCAGGTAATAGCTGGCTATTGCCAAGATTTGCAACGCAGAAGCTGGGCATTTTGGGCGCAAGATACGAGTTCACGAATTGATCAGAGATTCCCTCAAGAGGGTCGCGACGAGATGAAAGGAAACCTGGCAGGCTTGATGCAGCAAGCGCAGAAAATGCAACAGGAAATGCAAAAAGCCCAGGAAGAGCTCGCCAAGCTGGAAGTATGCGGCGAGGCGGGGGGAGGGCTGGTCACGGTGACAATGAACGGGCAGCACGCGGTGCGCCGTGTGCATATTGATCCGTCGCTGCTGGGAGATGTGGAAATGCTGGAAGATATTGTCACGGCGGCGGTCAATGATGCGGTGAATCGGATCGCTCAGACCACCAAGGAAAAGATGGGGGAAAAAATGGCAGGCATGACCGCAGGACTTTCCCTGCCCCCCGGATTCAAGTTGCCGTTCTAGTGGAACCTGCTTCCCTGCTGGGGCAATTGATTGAAGCCCTCAGATGCCTTCCCGGCGTGGGTCCCAAGTCAGCCCAACGAATGGCGTTTCATTTGCTGGAACGCAATCGCGCGGGCGGCATGCACCTTGCTCAAATCTTGCAGGTGGCCATGGAGCGCATCGGCCGCTGTTCGGTGTGCCGGGACCTGACCGAAAATTCCTTATGCCGGATTTGCTCGAACGACAAGCGCAATCCAGCGCAGCTGTGCGTGGTTGAGTCACCCAGTGATGTGCTGGCGATTGAGCAGGCCACAGGTTACCAGGGGCGCTACTTCGTGCTGATGGGGCGGCTTTCGCCACTGGATGGCATCGGCCCCGCAGAACTTGGGCTGGATGAACTGGCGGCCAAATTGCGCGATGATCCGCCGACCGAGTTGATCATCGCGACCAACCCCACCGTGGAAGGTGAAGCGACTGCGTATTACCTGCAACGCATGGCGCAAAAAAGCGGCGTGCGAGCCAGTCGCATCACGCATGGCGTGCCATTGGGGGGGGAGTTGGAATACACCGACCAATCCACCATTGCCCACGCCTTTAGCAGTCGTCAATACATCCAGGATCCCTCCTGAACTGACCAGGTAAGCATCAGTGCGGGCAGGCTCAGCACAGGCAGGGACATCCGGCCGTTCATACCGGCCGGATGTGCCTGCGACTGGAAACTACTCCTTGGTTTTGACCGCAGCTTCATCGACGAAAATGATGTCGCGGTTCTTGTCTATGGTGCGTATGCCAATCCCCTTGACGTTGACCAGTTCGTCGACGTGGGCAAAGTTTCCGTTGGTTTCGCGGTAGCGCACAATTTCCTGGGCTTTGGCAAGTCCAACTCCATTCATGGATCCGGCAATCTCCTCTGCGGAAGCGGTATTGATGTTGACCGTTCCCGCTGCCCAGGCAGTCATGTTGAGCATGCAGGCAAGCAAGCTCGCAATTATAAATTTCATAGCTGTTCTCCTCTTGTGGTTTGTTTCGGTTGGCCCGATCCCGGTTTGGAACGGACCCACATGCAGCATATGGCTGCCGGGTGAAAGCCACAGCTGTGATTTGCCCTGATTTCTGTAGGAGAAAAGCCCGCTGAAAACCACTCTCAGCTTTTGAGAATCGGCAGGAGTTAAATACCCCCATGCCCAAAACATGAATTGGGATTTATCAGCAGGAGGAGACAGTCATGAATGTAAACCAGGATCTGGTTGGCAAGACCATTACCGGCGTGATCGCGTCCGTCAAACCCCATGGTTCCGCGCGGGAACTCTGGATGCTGCAGTTTTCCGACGGAACCCATGTGGAGTTCGTCTCTCCCGGGGCTCGCCGGGCCCTGCGCGAGGCCACAAAGCGGCCGGTTTCGGCACGCAAGACGCCTTCCACGGCCTCGCCACAGCTCGCTTTAAATGTGGCTTGAACAGTTATCCACAAAACCTGTGGATAACCCTGTGTGAAAGCTTTCAAGGCTTGAGGCCTGATCTATGGCTGAGCGTTTTGATCAAAATTTAACCACTAAGATAATATCTCATAAATACAATTACTTAAGCAAGGGAGAAGAGCCCTGGCGCGTAACAAGGGCCTGTCACAATAGCGTAACGTAGACAATCAGGCACTTGTGTATAAAGACCCAGAATCAAATGGAAGAAGATGGGCTAACTCATTGATTAATTCTGCAGAGCAAGCAGTGACAAGGGTCCGTTTCGCAGTCGATCAGGGCGCTGTGGATGCGTGACAGGACACTAGCGCCAGTTCCAGCAGCCTGCGCTCCAGCTTTTCCCGCCACGATCCGGGGTTTTCCAGCGCCATTCTGCTGATGCAGGCCCGCAACATGATGTCTTGATCACTCCCTGGCGGAGTCCCCCGGCGGCCTCGCTGAACCCATCCCGGCGGGACCAGCGCTCGCAGGAGCAGAATCAAACGGTTCATGCGCGTGTCGCCCAGCGCAGCGAGGTACGTGAGCGCACGAGCAAGGAGTTGCTCTTCAGGGCTAAAGTCGCTGCCGAATGGATAGTCCGGGAGCGCCCCTGAGCGGCGAAACGCAGCCAGGCATTGCTCCATCCACCGGGGTGAGTTGTTGCGGAATTGAGCTGGGACCATCCATGCGCCATCCAGTTTGCCTGCCTTGACTGCGGCGGCGCGCAATTCATCCTGCCAACGGCTGTCCGCGATGCAAATCAGTTTCTGTATGACTTCTTCATCCTGTGCGCCGCGCAAATCGGCAACCCCGTATTCGGTTACCACGATGTCCCGCAGGTGGCGGGGTATGGTTGTGTGTGGATACTCCCAAACAATGTTTGATGCTGCCTTGCGGCCGGAACCTCGGCAGCTGCGCAGCATCAGTACCGATCGTCCCCGTTCCAGTGCATGCGCCATGGCCACGAAGTTGTACTGGCCGCCAACACCACTGACCACCTGTCCGTCACTTAACTGGTCGGATGCCGCGGCGCCGAGCAAGGACATTTTCATCGTCGTGTTGATGAAGCGGCCTTCAAGGCGTTGCGCGCGGTCCAGTTCTTCGCCGCCATAGAGTTGGTTGATTCTTGATACATCGGTCATGTGGAAGCGGGAGCGCTCGTCCCTGCTCATGCCGTTCAGCGTGTCGTACATCCATTGCGAGCCAAGAAAAAAGG
>Ga0315278_10002585_pt1 | contig 16107 bp, 11 predicted proteins | sample YL17G06_0_MG_FD_203880 | JGI IMG/M metagenome (GOLD analysis project Ga0315278, IMG submission 203880) | Sediment microbial communities from Yellowstone Lake, YNP, Wyoming, USA - YL17G06_0 | ecosystem: Environmental > Aquatic > Freshwater > Lake > Sediment | place: USA: Wyoming | collected... | reverse complement strand
GGACGGTCGAGCAGTGCCGGCTGTGCCAGCGCCCGGGTCATGAGCGCCGACTCGACCAGTCCGCCGACCGGCTCGCCGTTCTCGATGACCGGAATCTGGCTCACTTCCCAGCTGGTCATCAGGTTGAGCGCCTGGCGCACCGCGGCCGAGGGAGTCACCTGAACCAGCGCCGGCGCACTCGTCGGGCGGCGCTGCTGCAGCAACTGCTCCACCGTGGCCTGGGGACGATCCAGGAGCTGGTTCTCCTGCATCCAGTCGTCGTTGAACACCTTCGACAGGTAGCGCTCGCCAGTGTCGCAGAGAATGGTGACGACATAGGCGTCGGGGTCATCGAGTTCGCGGGCAATGTCGAGCGCCACGGCCACGTTGAGGCCCGCCGAGCCGCCAACCAGGATGCCCTCCTCGCGGGCGAGGCGCCGGGCCATCATCATCGAGGTGCGATCGGACGCCTGCCGCCATTCGTCGATCGTGTCGAACCAGATCGTGCTGGACACCTTGTCGCCGCCGATCCCCTCCACCTTGTACGGCGCGCCCGCGCCCTCCGCCATCACACCGGTGCGGGCATATCCCGTGACGAGCGAGCCGACTGGATCACCGGCGATGACGCGGATCTTCGGGTTCTTCTCCTTGAGGTACTTCCCCGCGCCGCTCACCGTGCCGCCGGTACCGGCACCGGCCACGAAGTGCGTCACCCTCCCGCCGCTCTGCTCCCAGATCTCGGGGCCGGTGGTCTGGTAGTGCGCCTCAGGGTTCACCTGGTTGTAGTGCTGGTTCGCGAGGATCGCGCCCGGCGTGTCGTGGACGATCTGCTTCGCCTTCATGATGTAGTTGTCGGGATGGTCGGGCGGCACCGCCGTCGGCGTCACCACCACCTCGGCACCGTAGGCGCGCAGCAGCCGCACCTTTTCCTGCGACATCTTGTCGGGCAGCGTGAAGATGCAGCGATAGCCCTTGAGCGCCGCCGCGATCACGAGGCCGACGCCAGTGTTGCCGCTCGTTCCCTCCACGATCACCCCGCCCGGCTTGAGCATGCCGCTCTGTTCCGCCGCCTCGATCATCGCGAGCCCGATGCGGTCCTTCACCGACCCGCCCGGGTTGACGTACTCCGCCTTCCCGTAGATCGGCGTCCGGAGGCCGGCACCGATCCGCCCCAGCCGGATCAGGGGGGTCCATCCAATGGTGCCAAGTACGTTGTCGTACGGCGTGAGGTGCTGCGCGGTCATGGCGTGACTCCACGGCCCTGCGGTGTGCGGAAGTAGATCGGCTGAAGGAACGCCATGGCGACCTTGGCGCCATCGCGCTCTGCCGGGGCATAGCGAAGTGAAGGTGCGGCCTGCATCGCGGCGCTATCGAGCGCGGGGTAGCCGCTCGACTCGGCGACGCGGGTGGAGTCCGGGGCCAGCGTGCCGCTGGTGTCCACCATGAGCCTCAGCAGCACGGTTCCCTCGATGCCCTGGGCCGCCAGCGCCGGGGGATAATCCACTGGCGAATTGGGGTTGAGCGCCACCGGCGGCAACTCGGTCGCCCTGGGTCCCTCGACAGGACGCGACGGCAGACTGACGGTGCCGTCTCCCTTGCCGGAGCAGGCAACGAGGAAAGCGAGGAATAGCAGCGGGCGGTTCATGGGGGCAAGTTAGCGCCGGGGGCGTGGGGGCGCCCCTACATTGGTCCCGGTGGAGACGCCCCTTCCGATCGACGCCGTCCTGGACGACCTGGGCGCCGCCCTGGCCCAGGCGCCCAGCGTGGTGCTGCAGGCGCCGCCCGGCGCCGGCAAGACTACCCGGGTGCCGCTTGCCGTGCGCGATGCCGCCTGGCTCGGCGGACGGAAGGTCGTCATGCTGGAGCCCCGGCGGGTGGCCGCGCGCGCCGCAGCGCACTACATGGCCCGGTCCCTCGGCGAGGAGGCGGGCACCACAGTCGGCTATCGGACGCGATTCGATAGCCGTGTCGGTCCCCGCACCCGCATCGAGGTGGTGACCGAGGGCATCCTCACGCGGATGATCAGCACCGACCCGGCGCTCGACCAGTACGGCATGGTCGTCTTTGACGAATTTCACGAACGCAGCCTGCATGCCGATCTCGGGCTGGCACTGGCGCTCGAGACGCAAGCGATCCTCCGGCCCGAACTCCGTCTCCTCGTCATGTCGGCAACACTCGATGGTCAGCGCGTCAGCCGGCTGCTGGGTGACGCACCGGTGGTGACCAGCGTCGGCCGGAGCCATTCCGTCGAGATCCGTTACGCACCGGGGCAGGTGGATGGGCGGATCGAGGGCCGCGTGACACGGGTCATTGGCGATGCACTGGCCCGCGATGCCGGTGACGTGCTGGTGTTCCTGCCCGGCGCCGGAGAGATCCGGCGGGTAGGGGAAATGCTCGCGGGCGATGATACCGTGATCGTCCCGCTGCACGGGAACCTCACACCGGAGCAGCAGGACAGGGCCCTGCGACCCGACGAGCGGGGGCGCCGCAAGGTGATCCTGGCGACCTCCATCGCCGAAACCAGCCTGACGATCGACGGTGTGCGCGTGGTGGTGGACTCGGGCCTGTCCCGCGTGCCGCGCTTCTCCGCGCGCACGGGTATGACGCGTCTGGAGACCGTGCGGGTGTCGAAGGCGAGTGCCACCCAGCGCGCCGGCCGCGCAGGGCGGCAGGCGCCGGGCGTCTGCTATCGCCTGTGGAGCGAACCGGAGCAGGCCGGCCTCGTGCCATTCCACGATCCCGAGATCATGGATGCCGACCTGGCGCCGCTGGCGCTCACGCTCGCTTGCACCGGCATGGACGCATCGTCGCTCCGTTGGCTCGACCCACCGCCGGGTGCGCATCTCTCGCAAGCGCGGCAACTGCTCCGGGAACTCGAGGCGGTCGACGACGCGGGAAACATCACGGCGCACGGGCAGGAACTCGCAAGGCTGGGGCTGCACCCGCGCCTCGGGCACATGATCGTCGCCGCAGCGCCGCTCAACGCGACACCGCTCGCCATCGACCTTGCGGCACTGGTGGAGGAACGCGACATCCTGCGCGGCGAGGGCGGCCCCGCCGATCCCGACATGCGGATCCGTCTCGACCTGCTGGCGCAGCGCGGCATTCCGGCGTTCACGCACGGGGCCCGCGTCGCCCGCGAATCGGTGGAACGCATACGCGCGCACGCGCAGCTGCTGCGGCGACAACTCGGCGTGCGCGCCACGCCGTCGAACAGCAACGAGGCCGGACTGCTCCTGGCACTGGCCTATCCCGACCGGATCGCCCAGCGCCGTGCCGGCACCGCGCGCTTCCTCCTCCGCAACGGGCGCGGCGCGGCGCTCGCCGTGCCGCACGCGCTGGCCGACGCCGAGTTCATCGTGGCGACGGACCTCGACGACCGCGGCGCCGAGAGCCGGATCTTCCTCGCGGCGCCGGTGACGCGCGAAGAGATCGAGGAACACCTGGGATCGCAGATCGTGGTGCAGGAGGAGGTCGCATGGGACGCTGATGCCGGGCGCGTCGAGGCGCGGCGCACCCGCCGGCTCGGCGCCATCGTCCTCGGCGAGGGGCTGTTGCGTGACCCGGACCCCGCCGCGGTGGCCCGCGCGTTCAGGGAAGGGCTGCAACGCGCGGGGCTCGCGGCGATCCCCTGGAGCGCCGGCTTCGTCCGGCTGCGTGAACGGCTGGCGTTCCTGCACCGCGCCGACGGGGCATCGTGGCCGGATGTGTCGGACGCCGCCCTGCTGGATCGTCTCGAGCGGTGGCTGGCGCCCCACGGGACTGCGCTACGCGGGCTCGCCGATCTCGGCAACATCGATTTCGCCGCGCTGCAGCTCGCCGACCTCACCTGGCGGCAGCGGCAGCGGCTCGACGCCGAGGCCCCGACGCACATCGAGGTACCGACCGGGTCGCGGCTGCCGATCGACTACGCCGACCCGGAATCACCGGTGCTGGCGGTGCGGCTGCAGGAGATGTTCGGGCTTGCGGAGACGCCCACCATTGCTCGCGGTCGCGTGCCCCTCACACTGCACCTGCTCTCGCCGGCGCACCGCCCGGTACAGGTGACGCGTGACCTCGGTGGATTCTGGCGCTCGAGCTATCACGATGTGCGGAAGGACCTGCGCGGCCGCTACCCGAAGCATGTCTGGCCGGAGGATCCGCTCAGTGAACCACCGACGCGGAGGGCGAAGCCGGGGAAGCGTTAGTGTCCACCGCATCGTCCCCACAGCGGCACACGTTAGGCAGCACGAAAGTTCCCGCAGGATCGGATACCAACATCACAATTCTGCCTGCGACAGCGAGTTACGCGCCCACCGGCGTAACCGTGGTTTTCGGCAAGCTTACTGCTATTGGCCGCGCTTGGACCCATCCAAGACTGGAGCGCGGGGCGCGCGAGTGCCTCGTAACACAAAGGCATGAGAGCGAACCGTACTCTTCCGATTGGCACCACGACGTGGCGCGTGTTGGCCACGTTCGATTTCGACAACCAGGAGCTGAGCGGCCGGGCGGCGCTGGTCGAGGGCGCCACGCTGCTGTTGCTGCGTCCTGATACGCTGCTCGAGGCGATCCCGCTGCTGGAACTGCAGGAGATTGGCGAGGCTGACCCGATCGCCGGTTCCGATCCGGCGCTGTTCCGGGCCCCGCTGAAGCTGCGGGACGGTCGCACCCTGGCCGTCACGGGTGAACTGGCTGACCTCGACCTGCTGGAGCGCTGGGTGGGATACCTGCACGAGCGGCAGCGGAAGGGCCGCGCGGCGGGCGTCAGGAGATAGCTGAACAGGGCGTACTCTTCGCGCCTTCACGTTCCGCGCGCCCGCCGCTGCAGCTCGGCCAACCGGTTGAGGGCTTCCAGCGGCGTAAGTGTGTCGAGGTTGATGTCCCGCAGGGCCTCCAGCGCCGGGTGCGGTGCTGCTTCCACAAACAGCGCCAGTTGTCCCGGATCGGGTGAAGGCTCGGGTGATCCCGGTACCACCCGATGTTCGCTCTCGAGCCGCGCCAGGACCTCGCGAGCGCGCCGCACCACCCCGTCGGGCAGCCCCGCCAGTTGCGCCACATGCACGCCATACGATCGATCCGTCCCGCCGGGCTCCAGACGATGGAGGAACACGACACAGTCGCCGGTTTCGCGCACCGCCACGTTCATGTTCCTGGCGTGCGCCAGGCGCTCCGGGAGCTGCATGAGCTCGTGGTAGTGCGTAGCGAACATCGTCTTGCACCCCACGAGGTCATGCAGGTGCTCGGTCACCGCCCAGGCGATCGCGACGCCGTCGTAGGTGGACGTGCCGCGGCCGATCTCATCCAGCAGCACGAGGCTCCGCGCGGTGGCGCTGTGGAGGATGGCGCTGGTCTCGCTCATCTCCACCATGAACGTCGACTGCCCCCGCGCGAGGTTGTCGCTGGCGCCCACGCGGGTGAAGAGCCGGTCCACGACGCCCACATGCGCGGCCGCGGCCGGCACGAAGCCGCCGAGCTGGGCCAGCACCACCACGAGGCCGATCTGGCGCAGGATGGTGGACTTGCCGGCCATATTGGGCCCGGTCACCAGCAGCACCCGCTCGCTCTCGCTGAAGGCCACGTCGTTCGGCATGAACTGCTCGCGCGGCATCAGCCGCTCGATCACCGGGTGGCGTGACGCGCGGAGTACGAGGCCGTAGGCGTCGTCGAGCGTGGGGCGGACATACTGGTTGGCCTCGGCCACCTGCGCCAGGCCGGCCCATACGTCGAGCCGGGCCAGCACCCGCGAGGTGCGCTGCACCCGCGCGATCGCCGCACCGACGAGGTTCCGCAGCTGCACGAACAGCTCGGCTTCCCGCGTTGCCATCCGCTCCTCCGCCCCCAGCACTTTCGCTTCGTACTCCTTGAGCTCGGGCGTCACGTACCGCTCCGCGCCGGCGAGCGTCTGCCGGCGGTCATAGTCGGAGGGGACGCGATCACGGTGCGCGTTGGTGACCTCGAGGTAGTACCCGAACACGCGATTGAAGCCGACCTTGAGCGACGCGATGCCGGTGCGGTCGCGTTCGCGCTGCTGCAGCGACGCGATGTACTGCCGGCCGCCGTCCCGCAGCTCCCGCAGTTCATCGAGCTCGGCGTCGTAGCCCGCGAGGATGACACCCCCGTCGGCGAGCGTGGCGGGCGGACGCTCCGTCAGCGCACGCGCCAGCGCGTCGGCGATGTCTCGCAGCAGGTCGAGCTCGTCGAGTGCCATCGACAACGCGGCGCTCTTGCGCTCCGCTCCGCCCGCGAGCGCCGTCAGTGCCTCGAGCACGTCGGGCAGGCGGAGGAAGGAATCACGCAGCGCGCCGAGCTCCCGGGGCGCGGCGCGCCCCGCGGCGGCACGGCCGGCGAGCCGCTCGAGATCGCGCACACCATCCAGGGCCTCGCGCAACCGGGTGCGGCCGCGGCCGTCCCGCAGGCAGGCGTCGACCGCGTCGAGGCGCGCCTCGATCGCCGGGACGTCGCGGAGCGGCGAGAGCACCCACTGCCGCAGCAGCCGGCCGCCCATCGGCGTGAGGGTGCGGTCGATCGTCTCCAGAAGCGTCGCGTTCCGGGTGCCGGCGACGAGGGGCTCGACCAGTTCCAGGTTGCGCCGCGTCATCTCGTCGAGCCAGAGATGTGCGTCGCTCCGCCGCACGGCGGGGCGCGACAGGTGGGGCACGCCGCCGGGCTGGAGCTCGGCGAGATAGCGCAGTAGCGCGCCGGCGGCACCGAGCGGCGCGTCGTCCTCCTTGCTGATGCCAAGCCCGTCGAGCGAGGCGAGCGAGAAGCGCCGGGCCAGCTCCTCCCGCGCGAGCGCCGAATCGAACTCCCACCGCTCACGCGCGGTGCGGAGCGCGCGGTCGGTGGATGTCCACGACGCGTCGGACGGAACCACTACCTCCGACGGGCCGTAGCGCTCGAGCGCGTCGGCGAGACCGTCGGCGGGAACCCGCTCGAGCGCAAACTCGCCGGTGGAGAGATCGATGGCCGCGAGCCCGCCCTCACACACCGCCACCATCCAGTTGTTGCGGGCGCCCGGCAGCCATCCCTCCTGGAGCATGGCACCGGGCGTGACCGTCTCGACCACTTCGCGGCGCACGATGCCCTTGGCGAGCTTGGGGTCCTCCACTTGCTCGCAGATGGCCACACGGTGCCCCGCGCCAATCAGCTGGCGCAGGTACTCGGCAGCGGCCTTCACCGGCACGCCAGCGAGCGGCACGCCGTCGCCGCGCGCGGTGAGAGTGATGCCGAGCACCCGGGCGCCGAGCTCGGCGTCGTCGAAGAACATCTCGTAGAAGTCGCCCATCCTGAAGAACAGGATCGCGTCGCGGTGCCGCGCCTTGATCTCGCGGTACTGCAGCATGAGCGGGGAATCATCGGTCGACCGGCTCACGGCACCACCACGAAGGGCGAACCGCCCAGCTTGGCCTTCACCTTTGCGGCGGCGGCGGCGGCCTCACCGCGCGTCGCATATTCGCCAAGACGAACCTTGAAGTAGCCACCGTCGCGCACGATGATACCCTTGAAGCCGGCCTTCTTCGCGCGGTCGAGCATCTCGTCGGCCGCTTCCTGCGAGTTAGCCGCGACGATCTGCACCCGGTATGCGGCCGGCGCCGCCGCCGTGGTCGGCGCTGGACGAGGCAGCACCGGAATCGGTCCCGGCGGCTGGGGAATTTCGGCCAGTCGGATCACCGAATCGCGCGCGGGACGGACAATGGTGTCTGGCGCCGCCGGTGGCACGGTTGTAACGGGTGCGGCCGGTGCCGGCGCGGGGGCAGGTGCCGCCGTTGCCGGGGCTGCGGTGGAACAGCGGCGGCTCAAGGCCAGGAGCTCGGCCCGGGCGGACGCGTCGCCGCCCTCCCGCGCCAAGCCGTCGCCCACCCATTGGCACGCCGCGCGCGGATCGTTCACGTCGAAGCCGGCGCGCGCCCCCCAGAGTGCGGCGACGGTATACAGCGACGAAGTGGCGTGATCGGTGCGGAACTTTTCCAGCGTCCGTGCGGCGGCGGCGGGGTCACCATTGGCGTAGTCGAGTTGCGCCAGCGCGATCATCGCCGGCTCGGCCCATGGCGAGAACGGATATTCCACGATCACGCGCTGGAGTTGCCGCCGTACCTCCTCCGCGGTCGGCGCCACGAGCGCCGAGCTGTAGAGGATTCCGGGAAAGAGCGTGTCGGTCGGGACGGTGGACTGCTCCATGCGCTTGAGCGTTGCACGCGCCGAATCAATGCGGCCGTCCTGTGCGAGGCGCAGCGCCGTGGTGAGGGGCGACACCTCCTGCGCCTGAAGGCGCATCACAGGCAGCAGGATGACAAGCAGCAGGAACGCCTGCCCGATGTGGCGCCCTGACTTCCTGCCGCCTGATTTCCTGTCGCCCCTCAAGCCACCCGCTCCTGCCTGGAAATCCCCAGTCGCATCACCAGCTCGCCGAGCAGCGCCGGTTCGTTGCTCAGCGTGGTGCTCTTGAGCACCTGGTCGGTGGCGAGCGTGGCGCGGAGGGCCGCGCTGAGGCGCGGCGCCGGCCAGCGCTCCGACCACCGGGCCCAGCGGGCCGCCTCGGCCTTCCACTCCGGCAGGCCGGACGGCCGCGAGGCGAGGAGCGACCGGAAGATGGCTCCATCGAGCGCGCTACCCCGCGTTCCCTTGTCGTGATGCGCGCGCGCCAGCGCCACACCCGAGAGCGTGGTGCCGAGCAGGCTCACCAGCTTCACGCCGGAAATGCCCGACTGGTCAAGCACCGGGCGCAGCAGCGTGAGCGCCCGCCCAGTGGCGTCGTCGAGCACCGCGTCGCGCCAGTCGTAGATCGTCTCGCCATGGTGAATGCCCACCAGGCTGCCCACCAGTTCGCGGGTGAGCGGCGTGCCCGGGGCGAGTGAGGCGAGCTTTGCCAGCTCGGCATCCAGGGCGGTGAGATCGCTGCCCACGGCGTGCAGCAGGTGTTCGGCCGCCTCGGGCGGCAGCGTGATGCCGAGTTGCCCGGAGCGGTGCGCCAGCCAGCGGAGCACCCGCTCTGGCGGCAGCGTGGCACAGTGAACCGTCACCGCGAGCTTCGCAAGTTCGGTCTCGGGCTCCGGATCCGCTGCGCTCTGGACCAGCACCAGCACCGTCTCGGCCGCGGGCTTCGCCAGATAGCGGAGCAATTCGGCTCGTCCCCTCGACTTCTTCTGCCAGCCCTCGACGTCGCGCAGCACCACCACCCGTCGGTCGGCCATCATCGGCAGCGTGTTGAGCAGCGTGGACAGCTCTTCAGGGTCGAGTGAGGTGGCGGTGCGCTGGTCGAAGTTGAAATCGCGCAGTGAGGGATCGAGCACGCGATCGGAGATCTCGCGGACCAGATCCACTTTCAGCAGGTCCTCGGCGCCCACCAGGTAGTAGACGGGGGAGACGTCGCCCTTCTTGAGGGCGCGGATGGCGGCATCGAAGGTCTGTTGGGGCACGCCCCATCCTATTTCCGGAGGGGGGTAAACAAAAGGGGCTTGTCGAATGGATGCTCAAGCGCGTCTGTGGAAACACTGTACAAACATCAAGGCGGTCAGGGTCTTGGCGTCGCGGATCTCCCCCTGCCGTATCCTGCGCCCGACCTCCGACCACCGGATTTCATGGACCTCCATGAACTCGTCCGCCTCACGGGCGGCGGGAACGGGGCTAAGATTGTGAGCCGAGTAGAGATGGATCAGCTCGTCGGTGAAGCCTGGGGTGGTGAGAATTGACACTAGCGGGACGATCCGGCCGGCGGTCATGCCCGCTTCCTCCCGCAGTTCGCGGCGGGCGCACGCCTCGGGTAGCTCGCCGTGCTCAAGTCGGCCAGCCGGGATTTCCCACAGGTAGCCGTCGGCGGCATGGCGGAACTGGCGCAGCAGCAGCACCCGCGGGTCGGCGGCGTCGGGCGGGTCGATGAACGGGACAACTGCGGCCGCGCCGGGGTGGCGTTTCATTTCGAGGTGGCCGATGCTGCCATCCGGGAACTGCACGGTGTCGACATCGAGGTCGATGATCCGCCCGGAATACTTTCGCTCGTTGGTGATCCTGGTCATGGTCGCTCCTCGTGGGCCGCGTGAATTCTAGTCCATGACTGCAATGGACCCCGTTCCCGAAGCCGTTCTGGCACCGCGGATGGCGCTCTGGCCGCTGGCGGTCGTGGCAGTCGTCCTCGTGGGTGCCGCCGGCTGGTATGCCCAGGCCGCCGGCGTGAACCTCCGCGGCACGGCGCGACTCTCGATCGTCATCGCCCCGGGTGCCGTGGCGCTCCTGTGGTCCCTCCTGGCGTATGCGCTCGCCTTCCGGCCCGCATTCCCCCAGGTCCCGGCGCGCTGGTGGCTCATTTCACTGGCGGGGCTTTCCCAGGCGCTGGGCTTCGTCATTTTCGCCTTCCGGGACCAGACACCGAACATCCGCCTGCCCGGTCGGGCGGCCGAGGCCGTAAGCCTGGCGATGCAGTTCTGCTTCATCGCCGTGCAACCGCTGATGGTGCTTGGCCTCGCGGCATTCCCCTCCACCGAACTGGGCCGCCTGGCACGTCGCCGCTTCCTCCTCGATGCGGTGATCATCGCCTTGAGCGGCGCGCTCGTGCTCTGGGCGGTATCGAGCCAGCGCGCGGCGCTCGTGGGAAGCAGCCGGCCATCGGTGTTGCAGGTCGCCTACGCCGTTGGTGACCTGCTTGTGCTGTTCACGCTCGCCACGCACCTCTTCCGGCTCTCGCCCCGCCTGCCGCTTTGGCAGGGCCTGGCTCTCCTCACGCTGGGCGCGGGGCTCCTGCTGCTGACCAACAGCTGGGTGCCCAACCAGCCCGCCGCGGCGTCGTTGCGCGGCGCCATGCCGCACGAGCGCACCTTCTACGCTGAGCTCCTGTTCGTTGCGGGACTTGCCGGGCTGTGGGTCTGCGCCGGCGCCCAAGGCAGGGTCTCGACAGCGGAGCGACGGGCCACCGGTGTGGGGCTCGTGTCCTTCGGCGCCCTTGCCGCCGGCTACGTCCTCCTCGCCGTCGTGGCAAGCAGGAGCGAGTCGCGGCTGGTCATCGGCCTCACCATCGGCGCTGCGGTGCTCACCGCGGTGGTGGTGGTGCGCCAGATCGTCACGGTGCGGGAGAACCTCGATCACGCGGCCCAGCGCACTCGCCGGAGCGTGGAGGAGCGGTTCGAGTCCCTCGTCGCCAATGCATCGGAAGCGATCGTGGTGGTGGACCGGGACGGGACGGTGCTCTACGCCAGCCCTTCGGTGCAGCGCCTGCTCGGCCAGGTGCCGGAGGACGTGATTGGCCGGCCGTTCGACGCGCTACTGCACCCGGATGAATCGGTGTCCGCCCGGACGTTCCTGCACGAGCTGCTGGCACGGCCTTGGGGCAGCACAGTGCGCTCGTGGCGGCTGCGTCGCGCGGATGGTGGCTGGGCGTGGGGAGAGACGACTGCGACCAACCTGCTCGCCGACCCGAACGTGCGCGGCATCGTCCTCAACACCCGCGACATCACCGAGCGCCGGGAACTGGAGCAACGCCTGACGCACCAGGCGATGCACGATGGGCTCACCGGCCTCGCCAATCGCGTGCTCCTGCGGAGTCGGCTGGAGCAGGCACTGCGCCGGCCGCGACCGGGCGCCGCCGTGCCTCCGGCGCTGCTCTTCCTCGACCTCGACGGATTCAAGGGCGTCAACGACACCTTCGGCCACGCGCAGGGTGACGCCCTGCTGATCGCCGCCGCGACACGGTTGCGCGAGCAGGTCGGTGCGCAGGATGTCGTGGCCCGGCTGGGCGGAGACGAGTTTGCAGTGCTCCTCGAATCGCCGCGCGACCGGCAGGCGGTGCTCGACATCGCGCAGCGCATCACGTCGGCGCTCAAGGTGCCGTTCCGCGTCTTTGGCCGGGAGACCGCCGGCTCGGCGAGCCTGGGGATCGCCATTGCGGACCCGGTGGACTCTGCCGGCGACGTGCTGCGCCACGCGGACGTGGCGATGTACCTCGCCAAGGCCAATGGCCGCGGGCGCTACGAGCTCTTCGAGCCGCGCATGCTCGAGTCGGTCGTGGGGCGGCTGGGCCTGCAGTCCGACCTGCGGCGCGCGCTCGACGACCCCGACAGTCGCGAGTTCCTCTTCGACTACCAGCCGATCGTGGAACTCGCGACGCAGCGTGTCGTCGGCGTCGAAGCGCTGATCCGGTGGGATCACCCGGTCCAGGGACGCATCACGCCGACGGTCTTCGTGCCCCTGGCCGAGGAGACCGGCCTCATCATTCCACTCGGGCGCCGGGTGCTGCACCTGGCCTGCCGCGACTCGGCTCCGTGGGTGCGCGAGTACCCCGGCATGCATGTCACGGTGAACCTCTCCGCGCGACAGCTTCCCGATCCAGCGCTCGCGGCCGAAGTCGCGAACGCGCTCGCCGCGTCGGGCCTGCCGCCCGCATCGCTGGTGCTCGAGCTCACCGAGAGCGCGATCATGCAACAGCCAGAGCGCTCCGCGCAGGTGTTCCGCGAGCTGCGGGGGCTCGGCGTGCGCCTCGCGATCGATGACTTCGGCACCGGCTACTCCTCGCTGAGCTACCTGCAGCAGCTGCCGGCCGCGATCCTCAAGATCGATCGCTCGTTCCTCACGTCGCTCGACCAGGGTCCCAATGGGGCCACGCTGATCCGCGGTATCATCGGCCTCGCCAACGGCCTGGGCCTCATCACCGTCGCCGAGGGAATCGAGACCGAGGAGCAGGCGACGATCCTGCGGGCGCTGGGCTGCAGTTGTGGGCAGGGGTTGCTCTTCTCGCCACCGCTGCCGGCAGCACAGGTAAGCAGCTGGCTGGAGGATGCGGCGGTGATCAGTGCTTCGGGTGGAGCGCGGGCGATGGGCCGGTAGGCCTCCCGGCTAGAACAGGCTCCGCACCCAGGCCACCGGCACCTTCCACGACTCAGCCACGAGGTACTCGAGTTCGAGCCGCGGGTTCTCGGAGATGGGACTGGTGGTGGTGGGCGAGAGGTAGGCCGTGATTCCCGTGCGGCGTGCCTCCACCCGGAGCCGCGCCATGTGGAACGGGTCGCTCACCAGGATCACCGTGTTCACCTTCGCCTTGCGCGCCCAGGCCGCGACGGCGGTCATTGACTCACCGGTGGAACGTCCCTCGGCCTCGAGCACTACCGCCGATGGCGGCACCCCTCGCGCCGTGAGATAGCGCTTGCCCACCGTCGCTTCACTCTCCACATCACCTCGCCCCACGCCTCCGGTCAGCATCACCCGGGGTGCCAGTCCGGCGCGATAGAGCTTGAGGGCGTGATCCAGTCGCGCCTGCAGCACCGGTGACGGCCGGCCGTTGTACTGCGCCGCCCCCAGCACCACGATGGCGTCCGCCGGGCGGCGCTCGTCCACCGTGGCAGTACTGAGCACCACCACGAAGGCGGCCACCAGGGCCACGACAGCGAGCAGCGCCAAGCCAAGGAAAACGCCGGCCGAGCGACGCATGATGCTCATCTTGACGAGGGGACGGCGCGGCGACGGGCCGGTTCAGAGCGCGTAGGTATCACCCTGTTCCGGTACATGCACCTCGCTCACTCCCTCCTCGCGCAGGAGGTTGGCCATGGCGCCGAGTGCCGGAGCCTCGCCGTGCACGACAAAGGCCCGCTTGATCGGCCCGCCCAGCCGCCGGACCCACGCCCTGAGCTCGTTGCGGTCTGCGTGGGCCGAGTAGCCGTCGATCGACACGACTTCGGCGCGGCGTTCGTACATGTCGCCGAAGATCTTCACCACCGCCTGCTGCTCCTGGATGCGCCGACCCAGGGTGTGCGCCGCCTGGAAGCCCACGAACAGGACACAGTTGCGATGGTCGCCGATGTGGTTGGCGAGGTGATGGAGAATCCGGCCCGATTCCACCATGCCCGACGCGGCGATGATCACCGCCGGACCGTTGATGGTATTGAGCTTCTTCGAATCAGCCACGTCACGCACGTAGCGCACGAGCGGAAAGTCGAAGGGCGAGAAGCCGCTCTCGATCAACTGCTCTCGATGATCGAAGACATCGGGATGGAGCCGGAACACTTCCGTGGCGCTGACCGCGAGGGGGCTGTCCACATACACCGGAATTTCCGGCAGCTCCCCGCGACGCCAGAGCTGGTGCAGCGCATAGACCAGCTCCTGCACCCGGCCCACCGCGAACGAGGGAATGAGGACCTTCCCGCCGCGCGCGGCCACGTGCTTCACCACCTCGCCCAGCCGCTTCTCGGCGTCCGCCACGCTCTCGTGGTCGCGATCCGCGTAGGTCGCCTCGACGATCAGCGTGTCGATCGGCCCCGAGGGCGGCTGCGGGTCGCGAATGATCGGGAGCCCGCTGCGGCCGATGTCGCCGGAGAAGACGATGCGCTGGGGCGCGCCCTCGGTGCAGCGCAGGTCCACGGTGGCCGAGCCCAGGATGTGACCGGCGTCGGTGAACTCGGCGGTGAGCATCTTCCGCAGGTGCAGCGGGCGACGGTAGGGCAGGCCCACCATGAGGTCCTGCACCTCGGCGGCGTCGGCGAGGGAGTAGAGTGGCTCGCTGTCGGGCCCGCCCTTCCCGTGCCGGCGCAGGAACTCGGCGTCCTTCTGCTGGATGTGCGCCGCATCGGGCAGCATCACCGCGCACAGATCGCGGGTGGCGGGGGTGCAGTAGATCGGCCCGTGAAAGCCGTTCTTCACCAGCAGCGGCAGGCGGCCGGTATGGTCGATGTGCGCGTGACTCACCACCACCATGTCGATGCGGCGGGCATCAAACGGCAGCTCGGCGTTGAGCTTGCGCGCCTCGGAGCGGCGCCCCTGGAAGAGGCCCGCGTCGAGCAGGATCCTGGCACCGGCGGCCTCGAGCAGGAACATGGAGCCGGTGACCTGGCCCGCGGCGCCATAGAAGGAGAGTCGCAGTGTCATGGTGCTCCCTTACCTCGTCCCGAACAATCGATCCCCGGCATCGCCGAGCCCGGGAAGAATGTAGCCCTTCGCGTCGAGTTCCCGGTCGAGCGCCGCCGTGAAGATCGTCACATCGGGATGGGCCGACCCCATCTGCTGCACCCCTTCCGGCGCCGCCACGATACAGAGGAACCGGATGCGCCTCGCACCCGCGGCCTTGAGCGCCGTAACGGCGGCGACGGCCGATCCCCCGGTCGCCAGCATCGGGTCGAGCACGAAGAAGTCCCGCGCCGCGTCCGCGCCCGGGACCTTGAAGTAGTAGTCCCGCGGCTGGAGTGAATCGTGGTCGCGCACCATGCCGATGTGGCCTACCCGGGCCGAGGGCACCAGCTGGGTGAGCCCGTCCACCATGCCGAGTCCGGCGCGCAGGATGGGCACCAGCACGAGCTTCTTGCCCGCCACCTGCGTCCCCACCATCCGCTCGAGCGGGGTCTCGACTTCGTGCGGCTCGGTGGGGAGGTCCTTGGTCACCTCGTAGCCCATCAGGACGCTGATCTCGGTGACCAGCTGCTTGAAGTCCCGCGTGGTGGCGTGTCGGTCGCGCAGGAGAGTGAGCTTGTGCTGGATGAGGGGATGGTGGAGGACGACGAGGTTGGGGAAGTGATGGGCGACCATGGCGGGAATATGTCGGGCGGACGGGGTGCTGAGAAGGGACGGAAGGCGAGCCTGGGGCCGAGTCGGCTTGGATTCCGGGGCAGGGCGCCTTTATATTCTCCCGCCCTTCGGCTAGGTAGCTCAGTTGGTAGAGCAGCGGACTGAAAATCCGCGTGTCGGGGGTTCAATTCCCTCCCTAGCCATCGACGCACTGCGGCGCAACACGCGCCGCGGTGCGTCGCTGTCCGGGGAGGGGTACTCCGCCGCCTGCGGCGGCCGCGTTTCCCTCCTGCTCCGTCTCCTGCGCTAATTTCCGGAACATGACACCGCTCCCGGAATACCTCATGCGCGTGCCCCGCGGGCTGGTTGCCGGCGCCCTGCTCCTCGCCGCGACCACCCCGTCCGTGGCCCTGGCACAGGCCGCCGATGCCTGGACCCTGCACGGCCATGACCTGGGCGGCCAGCGCTATTCGCCGCTCACTGCCATCGATACCGCCAGCGTGAAGCGCCTGGTACCCAAGTGGACCTGGCACAGCGGTGTCACCGCGACCTTCCAGGCGACCCCGATCGTGGTGGATGGCGTCATGTACGTGTCGCTGCCGTTCAGCGGCGTGGCGGCGCTCGATGCCGCCACGGGCCACGAGCTCTGGCGCTACACGCACGAGTCGCGCAGCA
>Ga0315278_10002584_pt1 | contig 16109 bp, 12 predicted proteins | sample YL17G06_0_MG_FD_203880 | JGI IMG/M metagenome (GOLD analysis project Ga0315278, IMG submission 203880) | Sediment microbial communities from Yellowstone Lake, YNP, Wyoming, USA - YL17G06_0 | ecosystem: Environmental > Aquatic > Freshwater > Lake > Sediment | place: USA: Wyoming | collected... | reverse complement strand
TAGAGTCGCGTGATCCGAAAAATCCGGGTTTGCAGGACTCCCCCCCCGCTTCTGGATTTCGTCCATAGACAACTTATCGCGATTGCTGCTCCGGCAGAATTTCCTTTTTCTATGATGTGGTGAATTCTTGCTCCGGGTGAAGTGTCTATCCTCCTAACTATGCTGGAAATATATCGCCACAAAAAACACAAAGATCGGCGCTCAAAGCGAACGTCGGAAAAAGAAATCCCGCTGCACCGGCTAAAAGACGATAGACTTTCCCTTCCCGTGAAAATAAGATGAACAAAAATATTCCCCGCTCTCTTTGGCAGCCATCAGCGCAACTTGCTTGAAGATATGGGACGGCGGCGGCTTCTCCGCGACAAACCGAAGCTTCAGATCGTCGATGATCCGGTCATGCCGGTGGAGAGGATTGGGGTGTGGAGTCGCGTACGGGTACGAGCTCATAGATCTGGCTGCCGTCGTGCCAGCTCAGCCCGGTGGCGGCCACCGGGACCTCGTACACCGCCTGTCTCCCCCCGTCCGTATTGATGATCGTCTGGTGCATATAGCGTTTCCCACTTGAGTCACCGAGCCAGAACTGGCCTTCCGGGACCTCCCTCTCGTCGCCGTGGAAATTGAGGACGAGGAGGGTCATTCCGGAACCTGCGGTGAGCGTCTTGTTTTCACTCCGCACTCCCGATGTCGTTAGGTAAAAGACCTGATACTGTACCGATCGTTTTCGCTCGACGTCCACGAGAAAACCCTGCGAGGTGAGACCGACCTCGACTCTGGCTTTCTTCATGCCGGTGATGATCGCGTTGAACCCCTTCACAGCATCGGCATGGTTGCCGCCGGCGAAGGCCGCCTGGGCTTTCTTCAACTCTTCCGCCGCCGTGGCCAGGGCCTGTTCCCGAGCCTCTAGGTAGGCGGCGTTTTTAAGTCCCTTCGGAGCCATCGCCATCGCGGCCTTGGTGTCATCGATGGCGAGTTGAGCTTTGATCTGGGCGGCCTCGGCTTCGACCTTGCCCTTGGCCCGAGCTTCCTCAGTAGCGGCCTCGGCCTTGGCTTTGGCCATAATGGCCAATTCTTTCGCTTTGTCGTAGTTTCGGCGTAGTCTTGACTTGTCGTTTTGTCCTGAGACCTCATCTTTTGCAGCCTGCAGCGCCTCCGACGCGGTCTGATGAGCCTCTTTGGCGAACATCTCGGCTCCTGCCATCTTGGCGGCGTGAAGCGCCTGCTCCGCATCGGCCAGTTCCTGGCGGGGGGGCGAGGCACAGCTGGCCAGAGCGGCGACACACGATACCAAAACCATCACGATCGTCATCTTTCGCATATCCCTTCCCTCCTTCTCCGAGACATTACATCGATGAATCGATTATGGAATTTTCTTTTTTTCGCGGCGCGGGAGATAGACACTCCAGCCCATGAATCTCCCCTCTCGATCACGATGGAAGAATACTTCCAGCCGCGCGGCGATGTCAACAATCGCGCGGGGGAGCGCGGCAGGCGAGCGGGGGACGGATCAGCGGAGATCGCCGAACATCCGGCACTCGCCGTAATCGATGACGACCAGGGCCCAGACTTCCGGATGGAGTGAGCAGTATTTTTCGACGTCCTCCGTCGTCATGACCATGAACGCGGTCGAGAGCGCGTCGGTGACGGCCGCGTCGGGATGAAGGGCCCAGGCCGCGACATGCCCTGTGGCCGGAGCGCCGGTCCGGGGATCGAGGATGTGTTGCCCTTTGACTTCCGTGCCTGATCCGCTCAGTGCCCGGCCCGAGAGCATGATCTCCCGCGGCGCGTCCGGGCAGGGCCAGCCTCCGCCGACGCCGACCGGCCAGCCGTGCGCCTCCGGCGCGGATCCGGCGGCGACGGCCGTGCTCGTGCCGCCGTGAACGAGGACATTTCCGATGCTCCACTCGGCGAGAACCTCCATGGCTTTGTCGAGAGCGTATCCCTTGCCGATGCCGCCGAGATCGAGATCAAGGCGGGTGCAGCCGCCGCCCGCCGCATTGGGCCGTCCAGCCTCGAATCCCGCGGATGTCTTGGAAAGCTTGAATGCGGCGGGAGCCGAACCTCCGTCTTCAGCCGCCGGATTCCGGCCGCGGACGTTGACGTCGAATGCGCCGCCTGTCTCTGCGCGGACCTGTTCGGCGATGGTCAGGCACTCGAAAGTCTCGATCCCGACGGCGATCGATTCGCCCGGTCCCAGCCGGTTGAGGCGGCAGATTTCGCTCGTCGCGTCGAAGCGGCTGAACAGCCTTTCCAGCCGGTCGATCTCCTTGAACGCGGCCCGGGCCGCCTGTTCCGCGTAGGAGTTTTCTTCGCCGGCGATATTCGCTTCGAAAAAAGTCCCCATCGCCTGGTGGGAAAAGCGGGAAACGGGCGCTTGGGTCATGGCCGGCGCCGGGGAATGACGGCGAGGTCGAGGAACACGATCGCGGTCAGGAGAAGGGCCAGGGCGCTATAGCGGTGGATGGTGACGAGCACCCGCTGCGTCTCGAACGTGAAAACCGGAAGCATCGATCCCAGCGCGGTCGCGACTTGGACGAGCCCGAAGGCGGCGAATGTCCAGAACAGAAATTTGCGCAGGCGCGTCCCGCTGAGATTCTTGAAGACCGGGCAGGCGAACGATTCTAAAACGGATGCTTCATCCTGGTCCGGCCGGTAGGCGCGGCCGCGCAAGATCAAGACGAGGGCGAGGCTCGCCGCGAACAATCCTCCGAGCATGACGTGGCCGAGGAGCGGCAGGCCGAACATTCCGCGTCCGATGAAAAGGGCGAAGAAAAAGCCGCTCGCGACAAGATAGATGAGACTGGCCCCGAAGCCGACGAAAATCCACTTCAGCGGTCCGGGATAATGTTCCTTTATCCAGGCGCGATAAATATCCTGGGCTTTATCGAGCGCCTCTTTCGAGAATGCCGGCGCTATCCGGCCGGCAAGCCATTTTCCATAGGCCGCGGCGGAAAACGGGGCCGGGTTTTTTTCGCCGGCCGATGTTGGCCCTTTGAAGCGGACGTAGGCCAACCGAACGAGAACGGCCGCCACTGATAACACGGTGATGAGGATGAACAAAGGCATGGCCCGCTATTTCCTCTTCTCGATCAGTCCGGCCAACCGCCCCAGGGCCACCAGAAAAACGATGAGCAGGAGCGCTCCGATGACGAAGGCGCAAATGAACAGAACGATCTTGAAAATCGGCCGGACCGCGAACGACACCCCGAAAAGACGATGGTACAAACCTCCCACGCCCATGAAGGACGACGCCCGGAGAGCGGCGACATTTTCAGTCCTTAGCGGCCCCGCGCCTTTGACCTTGCTGAAGAAGAAATCCGATCCGGAGCTGTGGCAATCCGTGCAGCCGTTGACGCCGAGGGCCTGGCGCGCCGGCCGCACTTGGTGGGCCAGGGGCCAGGCGACGGGGGCGGCCGCGTCATTGTCCTTCGCTACGAGCTTCCCTTTATCGTTCAGCCGGAAGAGCTTTCCGCCGGAGATGTAAGCATGCTCTTTTTCCCCCAGGGCCTTGAGAACGAGCGCGACCTGCTCCTCGGTCAGCGTCTGATCCGAGCCGGCCAGCGCGGCGATCACCCGCTTCTCTTCATCGGGGATGACCGGTTGGGTTTTCCCGTCTTTGAGCCGGAGGAATTGCGGTGCCGGCGCGGCCGGGTTTTTGCTCTCCGATTTGTCGAGATTGTTATCGATGAGTTGATAAAGAAAACTTTTATAGGCGAGAACAGGTTTCCCGGGAGCGGGATCGGCGGCCAGGGCTTCCAGAATTTTCTGGATCCCGGCCTCCGGCGCGGCGGCGGCTTCCGCGTTGGCCGGATCGAAATCGGGGATGAGCGGCGAATATTGGCCGTCTTTTTTGACCGCCCAATAATATGCCCCGTTTTTCTTTTCGCCTTCGACTGGCGAAGCGTCCAACCCGCCGTCCGCGTTCATTTCGAACGCTTTTCCGTCCATGACGAGCGCCGGCGTCCCGTCCGGCCCGACGACGTCGTAGAGCGCCGCGAGAATGCGGGTCGCGGATTTTTCCGGGAACAGAAGATCGCCGGCCGCCGCCAGGACCTGGTCGGGCTTGAGCGGCGTGATATCATTCCCTCTCACTTCGGCCCAGAAGGCCGGCCACATCAGCCGGTGCGGGGTCAGCTTGCCGTTTTTATCGCGGATATAAACCGGTTCCTGGATGACCGGCGATTCCGTGGTCCAATTCGCGACGCCGAAAATGCCCAGCCGGTTGGCCCGCGCCGTCCGGACGACGGCTGGCTCGTTCGCCGGAAGCGGCCCGGAATGGCAGACCGTGCAGGCCAGCCGCTCGAAGTGGACGGAGGGAAGGCCGAAGTGCTTGGGATACGGCGCGCCCATTCGGCCGGGGAGGATTTTCCCGCTCCGGCTCGACGCGGCGCCGAGGTGACAGGCTCGGCAGGTGAAATCCTCGGCCGCAAGGGCCGGATTGTCGGTCGCTTCGCCTTCGTAGCCGCGGATCATGTCGTGGCTGACGTCGTGGCGGTGGCAGCTCGCGCAGGCGATGCCCGCCGCCGTGTGGACGTCCGCCTCGAAATTGAACTTCTTGGCGGCCGCCGGCGCCGTGGCGTGACAGGCGAGGCAGCGGGCGTCGCCGGGCTTGTAGGCGATATCGAGGAAGGCGCGATGCTTGGCGTCGAAGAGGCTCTTGTTGTATTTCACGGACGGGGCCACGGCCCATTCCGAGTCGTCGGGGTTGGGCCCGTCGAAGATGTCCCAGGTCGGCCCGAGGCGCGAAGCCATGCCGCCGACCTCGCCAAGTCCCGCCGCCGCGGTCGCGGCCCAGCGGAAATTCTGGCGGAGGACCTGCTTGGCCCATTCGCTGTGGTTCTGGACCCGGGAGGCGTTGTGACAGCCCAGGCAATCGATCTCGATCTTGCCGGAGACGTTCCAGCGCGATTCGGATGTCCCGCTTTTTTCGCCCGGCTCCGAAATTCCGCCGCCGCTCATGTGCCGGCCGAAGAGGAGGGTGAAATCCCAGGGAGATAGCCCCAGCTCTTTCGGATTCCGCGAGCCTTTCCAAGAATGGTAGGAGAGGGGGAGCTGCGTGCCGGTCCGTTCATCCACCCAGATCCACGGCTCTCCCGGCCGCCCTGCGCTTTGCGCGGTCATCGCGTCGAAGTGGCGGCCCTTGCGGATGAGGGAGTAATCGTGACAGGGGGCGCAGGTATATTTCGCGGAGAAGGGCAGGGGATTTTTTTCGGTCGGGATGATGGGCTGATCGAATTCGTCCTTGAGCGGGATTTGATGGACGGGGGATGTTTGACTGCCGGTCCATTTTTGGGGCTTTGTCGCCGAAGCCCACGACCACGGCGCCAACAGGCATATAACGGCGACCGCGAGGAAACCGCGCTTCAGCTTCATGCTTTGAATTGCTCCGGCCGGAATCGGATGAGGCCACGCGAGCCGACCGCTTCGTTGACTTTCAAGACCGCGACCGCGCTCTTATAGGCCGCTTCGGCCGGGCAGCTCAGGGGCGTGCCGTGCCGGATGGCGTTGAAGAAATTCTCGAGGTGAGGCTGGTGGGCCGGCTTGGCCAGATCGACGGGGATCGGCCAGCGGCCGGCTTCGGCCGTGACGCGGACGTCCACGAAAACGTTCCGCGTGTCGATCTTCTGAATGGCCGGGGCCTCGGACAGGAGGAGCCCCTCCTTGGCCAGGGAGTCCCATTCGGGCGCGTGGGCTTCGCGCATGGCCCAGTTGCCGCGCTGCGGCACTTCCGAGATCTGGAGCGCTCCGTCGTCGCCCATGAAGACCTCGTAAAAGCCGCCCTGTTTGGTCGTCGTCTGGACCTGGTAGAACGCGCGGGCCGTTCCTTCCGGGGTCTCGAATTCATAGATGGCCATGACGTTGTCGTACCATTCCCGGTTCTTGTAATAATCGATGCCGCCGCTCGCGACGACCGTGCTCGGGTCCGCGCCGAACACCCAGCTGAAGAGATCGATCTGGTGCGAGCCGAGATCGACGATGGGGCCGCCGCCGAATTTCTTGAACCAGCGCCAGTTCCGGAACTCGACCATGGAGTCGTAGCCGTATTTTTGGAGCTTGTCCTGCGGGATCGGGTAATTTTTCGGCCAGCCGAGCATGTCGGCCTTGGACCGGTTCCACTGGGCGTAGGCCAGGTTCACCCGGCCGAGCAGCTTTTTTTCGCGCATGAGCTTGTCGATGGCGTGGATGTAGCGGGGATTGCTCCGGCGCTGATGGCCGATCTGGAGGAGCTTCCCGGTGCGGCGCGCCGTTTCGACCATGGTCCGCGCCTTCTCGAGCGAGTTGGACATTTCCTTTTCGCAATAGACGGGGAGGCCCGTTTCCAGGCAGGCGTTGGCGTGCTCGGCGTGCATCCAGTCGGGTGTCGCGACGAGCGCCGCGTTCAGGCCTTTTTCCTTGGCCAGCATGTCCCGGTAATCTTCGTAAACCGCGGGGTCGTGCCCGTATTTACGGACATAGCCGGAGGCGTATTGCAGGCTGTAGGGCCAGATGTCGCAGACGGCGGCGATCCTGACGCCGGGGATGCGCAGGCAGGATTCGAGGAGGACGCGGCCCTGCTCGCCGGCGCCGATGAGGGCGATGCGCAGCTCATCGGCGGTTTTTTTTGCGGTGAGCGGGGCATCCGACGCCGGATTTTGGGCCGTTTGGGCCAGGGCTCCCCGGGCGATGGCCAGGCCCAGTCCGGCCGTCGCTGAAGATTTGATGAAATCCCGGCGGGTTAAGGGGATCTTGGCGGCGGCGCTGTTTTTCTTTTTCATATCCACCTTCATCTTATTTTTTCATATCTTTATCGAAGGCGACGGCGGACGGGGAGAAATTGATCGAGCGGACGAACTCGAGCGCCTCTTGCGCGCCGAACTCGCGGTCCATGCCGTTGTCCTCCCATTCGACGGAGAGCGGCCCGGCGTAGCCGATGCCGTTCAGCTCCCGGATGATCTCCTCGAAATCGACGTCGCCGTGCCCGGGCGAGCGGAAATTCCAGCCCCGCCGGAGATCGCCGAAGGGGAGGTGCGAGCCGAGGATCCCGGCCTTGCCGTCGAGCGTCACGGCCGCGTCCTTCATGTGGACATGGTAGATGCGGTCGGCGAATTCGCGGATGAAAAGGGCCGGCTCGACCCCCTGCCAGACGAGGTGGCTCGGGTCGAAGTTGAAGCCGAGCGCCGGCCGGCGCTTGAATTTATCGAGGAGGCGTTGGGCGGTGTAAAAGTCGAAGGCGATCTCGGTTGGATGGACTTCGAGGGCGAATTTGATGCCGCACTTGTCGAATTCGTCGAGGATCGGCGTCCAGAGCTTTTTGATTTTGTTGAACCCGTCCTCGATCATTTGGTCCGTGGTCGCCGGAAAGGAATAGAGGTATCTCCAGATGGGCGAGCCCATGAACCCGTTGACGACGCCGCAGCCCATGGCCTTGGCCGCCCGGGCCGTCATCTTCATTTCCTCGATGGCCCAGGCCCGGAGCTCGTCCGGCTTGCCCTTGACTTCGGCCGGGGCGAATCCGTCGAGGCGCTCGTCGTGCGCGTCGCCGACGCATTGGCCGGCGAGATGGGCGCCGAGGGCCCAGCAGCGGAGTCCGTATTTTTTCAGAATCTGTTTTTTCCTGGCGACATAGGCGGGCTCGGCCGCGGCTTTGCGGACGTCCATATGGTCGCCCCAGCAGGCGATTTCCAACCCGTCGTATCCCCAGCCGCCCGCTTTTTTACAGATGTCCTCGAAGGGGAGATCCGCCCATTGGCCGGTGAAAAGCGTGACGGGTTTGCTCATGTCGATCGCTCCTTAGAAGGGGACCCAGGCGGCGCCCTTTTTCGAGCTGGCGACGCACGTTTCGATGAACCGCACGCCGCGGATGCCGTCCCGGACGTCGGGGAAATCCAGATCGTCCTTCGTCAGTTTCCGGCCCGCCGATTTTTTGTCGAGCGCCGCGAGGAAACGGGAGTAGATGTTGGCGAACGCCTCGAAATAGCCCTCGGGATGTCCGGACGGGAGGTGCGACAAGGCTTGAGCGCGGGGATAAAACGGGTCCCGTCCGCGCGACAAGCGGGTCGTCGGCTTGCCGACGGCGCCGACCCGGCAGTAGTTGCACTCTTCCTGAGCCCATTCGAGCGAGGCCTTGGTCCCGAAGATCCGGACGCGGAAGCCGTTGTCGCAGCCGACCGCGATCTGCGAGCTCCAGAACAGCCCCTTGGCTCCGCCCTTGAAATTGACCATGATCGAGGCGTTGTCGTCGAGGGTGCGCCCCGGGCCGAAGATGTCGAGGCGGGCGCAGAGCGATTCCATTTCGAGGCCGGTCAGGTACGAGACCATGTTTTCGATATGGCTGCCGATGTCGCCGACGCAGTTGGACAAGCCCGCCCGCTTCGGATCGGTCCGCCAGGCGGCTTGTTTCTGGCCGGTTTTTTCGAGCGGCGTGGCCAGCCAATCCTGGGGATATTCGGCCGCGACGAAGCGTATGTCGCCCAGCTCGCCGTGGGCGATCATTTCGCGCATGTGGTGGACGATGGGATAGCCGCGGTAGGCGTAGGTGACGCAAAAAAGGAGGCCTTTTTTCGCGGCCAGCCTTTCCAGTTCCTCGGCGTCGCGGCTGTTTGTCGTCAGCGGTTTGTCGCAGACGACGTGAAATCCGCTCTCGAGAGCGAGCTTGGCGATGGGGAAGTGGGTCTGGTTGGGCGTGACGATGAGGATGAAATCGGGCCGGTCCTTGTCCCCGGCTTCGGTCCGGATCATGTCCGCGAAGGTTTTATACAGGCGTTTTTTGTCGAGGCCCCGGCTTTTGCCTGTCTCGAGGGTGTTTTGCCAGGATTGGGAGAAGCATCCGGCAACGAGCTCGGCCTTGCCGTCCATGGCGATGGCTTTGCGGTGGACGTCGCCGATGAAGGCGCCTTTCCCGCCGCCGATCATGCCGTATTTCAGGCGGGCGGTCGCGGTGAGGGTTTCCCGCCCTTCGATCATGACCGCACCTCCTTGTCCAAATGCCGCCTATATCATAATTAAAGGAATAGGGAGACACAATACCCATTTCCCTAATTCCGCGAGCGTATTTCGGTGACAGACAACACAATCCCTAAATTCCCGCCGCATAATTTAGGGGTTGGGTTGACTGTCACCAAAATTATAGGGCGGCGCCTCTAAAAAGGCGTGTCGGAGCCGAGGTAGCAGGTCACTTTTTCGGCTTCGAAAAACCGTTTGACGGCGTCGAGCGCTTCCGGCGATGGCGGCGGGGTCGCGGCGAACGGATAAGCCCGATCCAGGTTCCCGTATTTCGATTCTCCCAGCCGGTGGAAGGGGAGGACGTTGATCTCGGCCAGGCCGAGCGATTTCATGAAACCGGCCAGGGCCTTGAGATTCCGCTCGGAATTGTTGAATCCTTTGATCAGGCACATCCGGATCATCGGCCGGCCCGGCCATCCGGATTTGATGAGGGCTTCGATATTTTTCAAAATCAGGACGTTATCGACGCCGGTCGATTCCTTGTGTTTCTTGGCGTCCATGTGTTTGATGTCCAGGAAGGCCCAGTCGACGTCGGCCATGAAATCGAGGAATTCTTCGGTTCCGCCGTGGGCCGACGTTTCGACGGCGGTATGGATATAGAGCCCGCGGCATTCCCTGAGAACGTCCTTGACGAAGGCCGCCTGGGCGAACGGCTCGCCGCCGCCGAACGTCACGCCGCCGTGGCTCCCCCAGAATTCCCGGTCCCTTTTGATGATCGCGATGATCTCGCCGATCGTATAATAGCGGCCGCTGACCGACAGGGCTCTGGAATAACAGGCTTCGACGCAGACGAAGGTTTCACACGCCTCGCATTTGGCCCGATCGAAACTTAGTCGAACGTTCGCGGCGCCGTCGGATTTCCGCGCCGCTTTCGACGGGCACGCTTCGACGCAGCGGAACGGCTCGCAATCGCATTTCGAGGCGCGGAACATGAGCGCCGGCTTCGAGGATTGCCCTTCGGGGTTGGAACACCACGCGCAACGCAGGGGACAGCCGCTCATAAAGATGAGTGTCCGGCACCCCGGGCCGTCATGGACGGAATGGCCCTGGATGTCGAAGATCAACCCTTTGTTTTGCGTGTTTTGGGCAGGCACGATGAAACGTCCGGCCGATCAGGCCTTTTTCTGGTAATCCCCGCAGGTCCCGGCCCGCATATCGGCGTAGGCCGCGAACCGGTTCTTGGAGGCGCCGCATATCCCGATCCCGGATTTTTGCGGGTCGGGGCCGTAATGGCCGCAGGACCGGCATTTCGGAGACGCCGCGAACTCCGCGCACGCGTCCAGGTCCGCGGGGACCGGATCTTTCGTCCGATGGCAAATCCCCTTGGTCCCGTCGAGGGGGGCGTAATTCAGGCAATCACGGTGAAGGCGCTTGGCGTCGCTCACGGTCACACCTCCCCGTATTCCGTCCGGGCGATGACTTCGTCCTGGATCGGCTTGCCGATTTCCACCCAATACTGGGTGAATCCCGCCACGCGGACCATGAGGTCCCGATGCTCGTCGGGATGCCGCTGCGCTTCCTTGAGGGCGCTCGAATCGACGATGTTGTATTGGATGTGGAAGCCGCCTTTCCGCATATAGGCGCGCGTCAGCTCGAGCAGCTTCTTGGAGCCCGCGAGGCCCAGGATCGCCGAGGGATGGAGCTTGAGATTGAGCTGGGAGTTCTGGGAGCGGGCGTGGTTCCAGACCGTCGCCGACTGGAACAGGGCGTATGGCCCGTTGCGGTCCGTCCCCGGGTAGGCCGAGAGCGAGGCGTCGGCGAAGGTCGTCCCCTGGAGCCGGCCGTCGGGCGTGGCGATGGCCGCCGCGCCCATCGGCCCGTGCGTCGAGACCGAGATCTGGCAGGGGTAGAGCGGCTTGCCGTACAAGGATTCGTAATTCGCTCCCATCGAGCACAACCAGTCCTCCCAGTCCCGCAGGATATCGTCGGCGCAGGGATCGTCGTTCCCGTATTTCGGGGCCGTCAGGCAAAGGAAATGAACGCGGTCGTAGGTTCCGCTGTCGTTCTTTTTTTCCTGATCGGCCAGCGAGAAGGAATCGACCTCCTGCGCCGTTCTGAACCCGAAATTGGCGGCGAGCGCTTCGGTCAGCTCGCCGAGCGCGACCTTTTTGTCTTCGAAGACGAGCTTCCTGAGCGCGGCCAGGCTGTTGACGAGGTTGATCGTGCCCGTGGTCTCGATGTTGAACGTGGCGTTATACCGGTAGCCCATCTCGTTGATGAGATGGCCTTTTTCCAGGCAGTCGGGTTTGAGGAGCGAATGGAAGACGGCCATGTTGTTCTTGCGCCAGACGTCATGCTGGATGTTGTTGCACAGGTTGAGGACGTCCACGGCCTCGGCGAAATACCGTTTGACCGCGGCGAAAACGTTTTCATAAGAATCGAGGGCGAGGCCGTGGCTCGGGAAAATGCGCTCCTTTGTCCTCTGGTCCACCCCCTCGAACAGAACGAGCTCGAGGATTTTCGGGAGGGAGATGAAATGCACGCCGACGCTCGTCGGCTGGCCCGCGCCGCCGGATATCCAATGCGTTTTCCCGTCGAGATGGAGCGGCATCCAGGCGCAGGGCGACGTCTCCAGGCATCCGCCGATGGCCCATGACCGCGCTTCCTCCGTGGTCATGCCCTCGGGACCGTAGTGGTCCGAGACGAAATCCATGGCCACCCGGTTGTTCATGAAGGCCGGATATCCCGTCCCGGTCTTGATGCATTCCATGGCCTTGAGGAGGAAGTCCTCGGGCAGCCGCTCATCGTAGAGAACGGAGAGCGTCGGCTGCGGCGTGGAGCATTTGATCCCCGCTTCGAGGATCAGCATCTCCAGGTCATTGGCGGCCGGCTTTCCCTCCTTGTCCAATCCGCCGAGCGAGAGGTTGTTGAACGTGCTGCCGGACAGCACGCCGCCCACGACGCCCATCGAGGCAAAGCAATCGAGGCAGGTGAATTTCACCCTCTGGCATTCGAGAAGCTCGAGAACGTCTTCGGCCGAGATCTTCCCCGCGTCGATGTCCCGGCGGAAATAAGGATAGAGGACCTGGCCCAGGCGTCCGGGCGACAATCCGGAAATGGCGTCCTCGTTGAGGACCGCGACGTGGATCGTCCAGCAGATCTGGATTGCGTCACGGAAATCCCGGGGCGGCTTATGGGCGATCCAGTCCAATCGCTCGGCGATGTCGCCGTATTCTTTTTTCTGGTTCCGGTTCTTTTCAACCGCCGCCAGGCGCCGCGCTTCCTTTGCGTAGTTCAGGATCCAGGCCTGGATTCCCTGGAGGACGCGAATGACGGCCTCGTAATTGTAGAGCCGGTTCAGGCCGGCCATGCCGTCGCCGCCGGCGCGGCCCGCGACCATGGCTTTCTTGTCCTTGGCCATCGCGATGAGGCCGTCGAATCCGTATTCCAGGGGATAATAATAATTGGTGACTTCCCGGCCCTGGGGGAGCGTGTATCCGGAATCGAACATGCAGACGATGTTCCGCATGATCTTTTCCTTGATATCGTAGCCGGGGACCATCTGCTCATACTTGTGGCCGAGGTCGTCCACGGATTTATTGTGCCACAGCTGGGCCAGATGAAGGAGGACCGGAATTTCTTCGGCCCGCATTCCGAATTTTCCGGCGATGGAAACGATCTTGCCGAAGCTGTGGGTCACGTTGCCGCCGCCGGCGCCGAACTTGGAATGCTCGTCCACCGACGTGGAGCCGCGCTTCAGCGCCTCCTGGTAGAACTCGTCCTCCTTGGCCATGTAAAATCCTTCGGACAGCCAGGGCATGGGAAACGAGCCGCGGTAATGGGCGGCCTTGCTCATGACGATGAGCTCGCCGGGATAAATGACGGGGGTCAGGTGGGAGAAGGCTTCCTTCAAAGAAAGGGCCCGGCGCACGACCGGAATTTCGTTCTCAAGCTCGAAATATTTCCGCGAATACCAGTAGGGAAATTCGTTGTCGGCCGAGGACAGGGTTTGATAGTACATGTCCCGCAGCTTTTTGGCCCGCGGTCCCGGTTCTTTATGGATCTCGCGGCCGGGGGGCGGTCCGCCGGTTTTATCGCCAGGGGACTCCAGAGGGATTCCGGCTTCCTCAAGTACTTGCGAGAGCTTCTTGCCCATATCGAGCACTCCTTATCGGATGTCCCCGATATTATCCGTTATTTCTCAGTCTTTGACGAGTTTTTCCTTGATCTTGTCCAGGGCGAGGCGGGCCTCGGCTTTGACGTCCTTGTCGTTGACCAGGGTCGCGGCGAGCCTGATCGCGTCCGGGCAGGAGAAGTCGGGCAGGCCGCCGAGGATCAATTTTTTTTCTTCGGGACGCGCCGCGATCTCGAGCGCTTTGCGCAGGTCTTCGACGGCCGCCTGGGGGGCGCGGTATTTCTCGAGCCCGGTCAGGCGGACAAAGGCCCGCAAGGCCAGGACCCGGTGGACCGCGTCGTCCGACTTCAGGGCGATTTCAAAGACGTCGTCCCGGGCCGCCGCCGTCGGCCAGATCGCGAGCGCTCGGACCGCGGCATCGACGACCGCTTTGTCGGGATCCTGCCGGGCTTCGCGTAGAAGGGCCAGGGAGCTTCCGTCGCCGATTTTGCCCAGGACTCCGTAAAGCAGGCAGCGCTTCCGGGCGTCTTTCTCTTCCTCCAGCTTGGCTAGGACCGTGCCGGCCCGGCCATCGGGATTGGTGATCTTCTGGGCGAGGCCGGTGATCGCGTTTTCGACGGGGAACCGGTCCGCTTCTTCCTTGGTTTTCAATAAAAGATCCAGCAAACCGGGAATGTCGGAGGGCGTTCCAACGGCTTTGACGGCCCTGAGCGCTTGAGCGCGGACCTTGGCCGAGGGGCTGTCCGTGAGCTGGACGGCCAGGCCTTTTCCGGCGAAGATCCGCCGTTCGCCGACGCTTTGAACGAGCTCGGCCTGGACGCCTTCGCCCGGCTGAGCGGCGAGAAGCGCGAGGATGGCCGCATCGGCCTCTTTTCCCTTGAGTCCCCACAGGCTGTTCCGGGCGACGGCCTGCTCGGCGCGGGGCGCGGTGGCCGCCGTTTCGGCCAGGAACGGGACGACGGATGCGTCGCCCGCTTTTTCGAGCGCTCTGATGGCGGCCAATCGGATGTTTTTCGAAGGATTTTTGGCCGCTTCGGAAACGGCGGGGAGGACGTATTCCTTGGGATACTCGGCGAGGACCGCAAGCAGGGAGACTTGGCTCGCCTCGGGGAGCTTCGGGAGCGCCGCGACGATCGGACCGATATCGGCCGGCCCGAAAAAGCTTTTGATCAAGCCGATGGCCGCCGCGTGCATGCCCAAGTCCGGCCCGGCGAGAGTTTCGAGAATTCCTTTTTGCCCGTCGCTTCCGGACGAGGCGATCTTCCCCCGCCAGGCGGCGCGGCTGATGGCGACCGGCAGCTTTTCGGCCAGGATCCGGTCATAGATCTGGAACGAGGCCTGCGGATCTTTCAAGACAGCGAATTCCTCGGCGCAGCGGAAGAGGGCCGAGGCGACGATATCCTTGAGTCCGGGCCGGCTCGGGCCGAGGGCTTTGCCGAGCGCTTCGGCCGCGTCCATGCCGCCGATTTGTCCCAAGGCCGCGGCGGCCGCCCCGGCCCATTCCTGATTCGCTCCCCGAACGAGCGGGGCGAGCTCGGCGACCGATCTTTTGGCTCGCCTCTGTCCGAGAGAGACGATGATCCCCGTTTTGATATCGCCCTTCGTTTTGGCGAGGGCGTCGATAAGGGCCTCTTCGGCCTCGGGGCCGGGGATCTTCTCGAGCGCGTAGCGGGCCATATCGGTCGTGTCGGCGGCCGGCAGCATCTTTTCGAGGACGGGAACGGATTTTTCGCCGCCGATGATCCGCAGCTGGCGGCAGACAGCCGTTTTAGCCGGGAGCGAAGCGTCCGTCGCGAGAAAGGCGAGGAGCTTTTCCTCGCAGGCCAGCCGCTCTTGCGGGACGTCCTTGTGTCCTTGAACATAAGCGCGCAGATTGAAAAAAGCGTCGGAATTCAGGCCGCCGTCATAAGCCGCCAGTTTTTTTAGAATGTCGTCGAGCTTTGGGACAGCCGGTTCTTTCGCGTTTTGCGGCGCGGTTTGGGAAGCCGCTGCGAAACTGAAGATCACGGCGAAAGCCACGGCGGCGATCACGATTTTTTTCATGTTCGTTGTTCCCATGGGCGCACCTCTAAGCGGGAATCTGCCAGGGCTTGCGGTAGGCGCGGCTGAGAAGCCGGTTCGCCTCCTCGTCGCCGATGATGGTTTCCGCGGCCGGGTCCCACTTGATGGTCCTGCCCGTGGCGATGGCGATGACGCCGAGATGGCCGACGCTCGCCGAGCGGTGGGCCGTTTCGCTGGGGGCGATGGTCAGGGCGCGGCTCTTCACGCAGTCCAGGAAGTTCTGGAAGTGGTCCCGGCTTTTCGTCAGCCGGACCTCGTTGGGCCCGATGATCTCGTTGACGAGATGGGCCGGCTGCGTTTCGAACCCGCCCCGGTCGACCCAGATCCAGCCGTATTCGCCGATCCATTTCGTGCCGCTTTGGATCTCGTCGTAGCCGCCGGCGAGGACGAAGGGCGTCCCGTCGGCGTATTTGGCGTCGACCCAGTAGCGGAGCGGGCTGTTGTAGATGCCGCTCGACGGATATTCGGCGCGGCCCTTGATCTCGACCGGGCCGGTGGAATCGTAGCCGAGGCCCCAATGGGCGATGTCCAGGTGATGGCCAACCCAGTCCATGAGCTGGCCGCCGCCGAAATCCATGTTCCAGCGCCAGTTCATGTGGACGCGGGCTTTGCAGTAGGGGGTGTAGGGCGCCGGCCCGATCCAGAAATCGTAATCCAGCTCGCGCGGAGGAGATTCGATCGTCCATTGGCCGAAGGTCCGGGCGAAGTCGTGATGGCCCTCGGGCAGGCCGACCTCGACCCTGAGGATCTTCCCGATCCGGCCGTTGCGGACGAGCTCCGAAGCCCGGTGGAAATTGTCCACGGAGCGCTGCCAGCTTCCCGTCTGCCAGACGCGGCCGTAGCGCCGGATCGCGTCGCAAAGGGCGCGGCCCTCGGCGAGGCTGTGGGTGAAAGGTTTTTCGCCGAAGACGTCGAGACCGGCCCGGACGGCGGTGATGGATAGGATGGCGTGCCAATGGTCGGGAACGGCGATCGAGACGGCGTCGAGGCCGGG
>Ga0315278_10002582_pt1 | contig 16112 bp, 14 predicted proteins | sample YL17G06_0_MG_FD_203880 | JGI IMG/M metagenome (GOLD analysis project Ga0315278, IMG submission 203880) | Sediment microbial communities from Yellowstone Lake, YNP, Wyoming, USA - YL17G06_0 | ecosystem: Environmental > Aquatic > Freshwater > Lake > Sediment | place: USA: Wyoming | collected... | reverse complement strand
GCAGATAAGCGAGCCGTTACTGTCGCTGATAAACCATACATCGTAAGATTCCTGGCCCGGAACAGCGTCGTGGCCCCGCACAAGCTTGTCGCTGAGCGGCGGTATGATAAATTCCTGGTCGATTACCAGCAACCCGGTCAGCAGCAGCGACATAATTATTATCGGGGCAATTGCCCGCTTCAGACTTACTCCCGAAGCCATCACCGCCACCAGCTCATTGCACCGCACCATTTTCCCAAGCGAAAAAGCCGCAGCGACAACGGTTATCATTCCTGCAAAATCGCGAAAGTAAAGCGTGCCGTTCAGACCGTAAAATACAAATATATTTCTGATAACAGCCATCGTCCCCATGCCGGCGTGCTCGGTAAATTCATCGAGATTTACGAACAAATCAATAATCATCCGCAGGCCCATCAGCACACAAAATGCAATTACATAGCCAATCAGAAAATGCTTTGCGATATATTTATCCAGTATTTTCATAATTATCAGCGGCCCGCAAATCGTTTCAGATAAAAATTCAGTTTACCCTTGTATCGCACTAATTCGCAAACAGTCTGCGATATATAATCACCATCAGCGTCGTCAGGGCCGCCAGCCCGACCCACATCAGCAATATGCCGGAACCTGCCTGCGCATCGGTGTTGTTTGCAACGTTTTTTCCCATCATTATGCAGACTATCAGCATCGCAGCAGGCACTGAACTTGCGCCGAACGCGCTGAGCAGGTGCCCGCCTTTTTTAATAATACCCAGTCCGATGCCAATCATTATAAGCGGAATACAGCCTATTCCAAACACGAGACGAGAATGTATTTCAGCGATTATCTCGCTGAAGGTTCGCTGTATTTTTTTTTGCAGCCCTGCCTGCAAACCCGCCAGGGCGGCACTTGGCCTCTTTCGCAAAAGCTGCGACACCGTCCCCGGACCGACGGCATCGAGGATATTCTCCGCCTTTAACTTATCGGCCACTGTTTGCGGCAGAACGAGCCCGCGGATTCGCACCCGCCCCACCGCCAGACCTTTTGAGCCGTCCGATTTTTCCCACGCCGGGCTGTAAAGCTCCATCGTAAGTGTCGGGGCCAGCTCATCGCCTTCCAGAAGTAAGAACGCCCGCGCAGAGTGGAGCGTGCGCAGAGGCTTCCTCTCGGCTGCGTCAGATTCCACAACTGTAACTTTGCCCGACAACTCAACTCTTTTGTCGTCCCTTGCAGCACAGCTTTCTGCGGTAAACCTGACGGATTTCTGACCGCTGAACAGCCTGTAAGAACTGCCGGTTGCGGCCATTTTATCGGCGATGTCTTCCGCAAGCAAATCCGCAATCAACTGTGAGTAAGTCTCGCGGGCCAGTTTTGCTATCGGATAAAATCGCAGCGGGTCTGCCATAATTTTCTTCATTTCATTTATTTTTTTGAACTTTATTTCATCGCCCATCAGCGGAGGAAATTCCGTAGTTATGGGCAGCAACTTAAAGTAAAACCACCCCTGGTCTTCTGACCCCATCTGGCAGGTGTTATACGCCGTGATTTGCACTTCATTAAATATACCGTGCGTGTCAAAACGAACACGTGCGCTTTCAGCGGCTATGACCCTTTCTATCCCGCGATTTTTCGGGCCCAGTTCTGCAACAACAACTCCGCCCAGCATGTCTTTACGCGGGTCGGTGATGTCGGCGTAAATGCGGTAACGGCTTGCCGGCAACTCGTAATGCCCCCTCCTTTCAATATTGCGGAATAATATTTGTTTTGCATCGGCTTTAAAAGATTTTTCGGCGCGGCGTATAAAAACCGGCATTACGTGAAAACTCAAAATCAGGTTCGCAATAGCTATAATAATGGCCAGAGCAAGACCCGGATAAACCAGAGTAAGCATGCTTATGCCGCTCGCCCTGCAGGCATCGAGCTCATTATCACAGGCAAATCTGCCGTAAACAAGCGCCGCCGCAAACAAGGCCGCCATCGGCAGCACGAAGGTAAGCGTTATCGGCAGAAAATATCCCATCAGGTGAACCACCTGCCGAGGCCCTACCCCGTATTCCTGAACGGGACGCAATATACTCCCTATGCTCATCATCAGCGTCAGGGCCACCGCCGCCGGTATGAAAACCTTTATAAGCTCGCGAAATATGTATCTGTGTAAAGTAAAAAGCATTTTTGCCGCCAACGAACAACATCCAATAGTTACCGGCTAATAGCCGCCGGTATTTAATTACTATACTATTTTGTGAAATAATTTCCTTAATAAAATTCTTAAAAGAACCGCCGGAATCTGCGGCCGTTATTTTATGTTTGCCTCGGAAACAAAAATTTCTTAAAATAGGCCTTACGCTGGGATTGCGTAACCGTTAATTCCTGGAGCAAATTATGATTAAAATACTTGCCGCAGTTACAAGTTTTCTACTCACCTGCAATTTGTGCATCGCAGATACAGTTACTCTGAAACAGGGACAGAAATTAACGGGCGACATCCTTGCAGAAAAAGATTCCCAGTTAATATTAGACATCGGCGTAACCGTTTTAACCATTCCAAAGGAAAAAATACTCAAATACGAATATACGAATCAGATTTCGATTGCCGAGCATCAGCCGTCGATTTCAGGCGAGGGTATAGATGTCAATCAGCCGGCTGTCGAATGGCCGACGGGCCAATTATATCTGACCGCCAATCTGAAAAAAACAACCATCGAAAAATGCGTCGAAACAGTTTCCGAATCGGTGGTAAAGATCTCGACGCCGGCAGGAATGGGCTCGGGCTTCTTTATTAACGAGGATGGATACCTTATAACTAATTATCACGTGATAGAAAAAGAAACGAAAATAGATGTTACGGTCTTTCACAAAGTAAAAGACGGTTTCGAGAAAAAGATTTTCAAAAAAGTCAAAATTGAAGCCGTCAATCCTTTCGTCGATTTGGCGCTGTTAAAGGTTGAAGAGCTCGGCGACACAAAAAACAGGTTCGCTTATCTCGGCGACAGCGACAAAATTGAGGTGGGCGAAAAAGTTTTTGCCATAGGCAATCCGCTCGGCCTTGAGCGAACCGTAACCGACGGCCTTATCAGCACCAAAAACAGGGCGTTCGAGGGGCTTGTTTACATCCAGACAAATGCCGCCATCAACCCCGGCAATTCCGGCGGGCCGCTGTTCAATCTTGCAGGTGAAGTGGTCGGCGTTACGAATATGGGTTATATATTTTTCGGTGGTCTGGGGTTTGCCATTCCCGTAAATTACGTAAAGCACTTCTTGGAAAACCGTGAAGCATTCACCTACGACAAGGACAATCCGAATACCGGCTTTAAATATCTTCAGCCAGACCACAGACGCAACAAAGCTGAGCCGAAATTTCTCAAGGAAAACCTGAAATAAAAATCGAGCCATCTCTAATCAATCCCGGAGAATAATATGAAACACCTTCTTAAAAAAACAGTCGCAATTATAGTCATATTCGTCGCGGGGACATCGCATTTCGCAGACGCAGCCGCCCTGCCCAAAACAGCTAAACTTGTTCCGCCTGAAACCATCCTGCTGGTAGACGTCGATAATTTCGGTCTGTTGAAAGCACAGTTCGAAAAAACCAGCTTCTACAAACTTTACAAAGACCCTGCTATGGCAGCATTTGTCAATGATGCCAAAACAAAATTAAGCAGGAAAATTCAACAGGCCGACAATGAAATTGCCAGAGTAATCATTGACGCAAACACGCTGCCGCAGGGCAGAACTGCCCTTGCGATTGTTTACAGCAACCAAACGCCGCAGGTCGATGAACCGGCAGTTTCGTTCATAATACAATGGGGGGAAAACGTCTCCAAAATCAGGCAGGCAATAGACAAGATGGCAAAAAAGGCCGTTGAAAAAGGTTCTTACCAGAAAACCGAAAGCTACCGTGATGTTACCATAACCTCGTTAATCAAAGAATTGCCGCCGAGAGAAGTTCAGGACTGGAGTAGATTCAAACCGGAGCAAAACGACGTCCCGATGAAGAAAATTCAGCCGCCGCCGGAAAAAACACATTATTGCTTCATTGACGACTGCCTGATAGGTTCGGACGACATTGAAGTTCTCAGGTTCATAATCGCACATATCAAAGGTTCTGACAGTCCGGCTCTGGCTGACGATACGGATTACGCCGCAGCAATCGGGGCAACCGGGCCATACCACGACGCTGACATCTATGTAAATATAAAGCAGATTATCAAAATAACAGCCGCCAGGGACGCCAGCGGAAATGTTCGGCAGACAATGGCCACCCTCGGACTGGACAACGTTGCCGCAGCAGCCTGCTCTATGGGAATTGCCAGAGACCCGGCCAACTCGTCCTGCGGCAAAGCATTCGTTAAAGTCAACGGCGCAAAAAAAGGCATCTGCAAAATGCTTGAGATTGAATCTGCTCCCGTCAAAGTTCCATCGTTCGTCCCCTCATCATCTTACTCGCTGGCAGTTATAAATCTGGACATCAAAAAAGCATACAATGAGCTTTATAACATTCTATATGGTTTTAATCCTGAAATCGCCGCCCAGATGTATACTCCTTTGCTGCCGCCGGGGCCGCAGGGTGAACCCGCAGTCCAGCTAAAAAGCGATATTATCGAGCATTTAGGCTCACAAATCATAATCGCTCAGAGCATCAACAAGTCGCTCACAGGCGCCGCACTGCCATCGACGGAAACGCTCTTTGCCGCAGCAGTAAGTAACCGCGGCGCACTCGAAAAGTCTTTGTCGCTGCTGTTCGATAAACTGATAGCTCCCGGTAATCCGCAGGCAAAACGTGAACTTCTGGGTTATACGATTTACACGCTCAATTTTCAAAATATGCCGTTTTTAAATACCGGAGGAGCCACGCCTCTGCAGGCGTTTGCCGGACCGGCTAATCCTGCTCCTGTGCAGCCGGCCAAAATGGCCCTTACCGTTACAGACACTCATCTGATTTTCGGGACAGAGGCGGGCATTGAGCAGGCCATTCGCACCTTAAGCAGCAGCGCTTCTTCATTAAATTCCACAGAATGGTTTACAACAGCAAAACAAGCTGTTACTTCTGCAGTAGGGCTGGCCTGCTTGCAGGATGAAGCAGCTTCAACGGAACTTCTGTGGAATATAATCAGGCAGGGCAGCAAAAATTTGCCCGCTGCTCAGGGACTGGTGCTTTCACAGACCGGCTCTGACATAGCAGATTTTACTCTTTTGCCTCCGTTCGAGTCGGTTCGAAAATATTTCGGCCTGTCGGTTTTATACGGCGTCAGCAGGTCTGACGGTTTCTTCCTTGAATTCAAAAATATTGACCGACCGCAAAACAAATAGATATTAAAACCATCCCATCGATGACCCGACTCTTGACAAACAGGTGATGATTTAAGTATCATCCTGACCTTTGGCATCGGTGCGAAGAATTTCGCAAGGAGACTTATATGAAGGCAAACGACCTGCGAGTGGGTATGGCTGTTACCATTGACGGCAAATTATATATATGCGCCCAGGCAGCTCACGTTACCCCAGGCAATCTGCGGGCTTTCGTGCAGGCCAAACTAAAATGCCTCACCGACGGCACGATTATAGAAAAACGACTGCGCTCCACCGAAGAGCTTGAACAGGCGTTTCTTGACAGACGTGAGATGGAATATCTTTACTCCGACAGCGCAGGCCATATCCTGATGGACACGCAAAGCTTCGACCAGACCACCGTCCAGGATGAACTGATTGGCGAGTTCATAAAATTCTTTAGGCCAAACACAAAATTAGTCGCCCTGCTGTATAACGAGCAGGTGGCCGCCATTGAACTGCCGAAGGTCGTTGAGCTGACGGTAACTGAAACATCGCCTGTCTCCAGAGGTGCTACCGTTACAAACCAGATGAAAGATGCCGTCCTCGAAACCGGACTGCGGACACGTGTGCCGCCGTTTATTACCGTCGGCGAAACGGTCCGAATCAGCACAGAAGACAGTTCATACCTGGCACGGGTAAAAGCAGACTGACGGCAATAAATGCGATTAATGTATGACTTTATTCAGAGGGTATGTGATTATTCCTGATGCGCCGGCGCGCTTCAGAGCGGGGACAAGCGAACGCTCGACCTTATCGTCGATAATCACCTCCACCGCAAGGTAATTCGGGTCTGCCAGACTTGAAATGGTCGGGCTTTTCTCCGCAGGTAAAACCTTCAGTATCGCATCAAGGTCGCCTTTCTTTACATTCATCTTCAGACCGACCCGGCTGCCGGCGTCAATCGCAGCATTAAGCAGTATCGCGATATTCTCTATCTTTTCCCGCTTGAATTTGTCCTGCCAGGCGCCTTTGTTGGCGATAAATCTCGTCGTCGACATTACTATGGTATCTATTATGCGAAGGTTATTTGCCTTCAGCGATGAGCCGGTCTCGGTAAGCTCGACTATCGCATCCACCAGCCGGGCCTTTATCTCCGTCGCACCCCAGCTGAACTCAACCTTCTCTATATCGATGTTTTTGTCCTTGAAATATTTCTTTGTTGCGTTGACCAGCTCGGTTGCGATTATTCCGCCCTTCAAATCCTCAGGGTTCCTTACCGGTGATTCATCCGGAACGGCAAGAACCCACTTGGCGGGTTTACTGCTGACCTTGCTGTAGTTCAGTTCGCAGACCTCAACCACATCCGAGCCGCTTTCCATTATCCAGTCATAGCCCGTGATGCCTGCGTCGAGGACGCCGTCGGCAACATATCTGCTCATCTCCTGCGCCCGCAGCATAATCAGTTTAATCTGCTCGTCGTCTATCTGCGGCAGATAATTCCTCTCGGAATCCGTAACATGAAAACCGGCCTTGTTGAAAAGCTCAATTGTCGCCTTTTGCAGGCTGCCTGCGGGAATACCAAGTTTTAAAATCTGTTCGGACATTCTTTAGCTTTCCGTTTTATCCTTTGTTTTACGCGATGCCTTCTTTTTACCTTTGGTTTCAGTTTTGCCGGACTCGCTCTGTAACCGCAAAAGAGCATAAAACTCATAGGCGCTTTCAGCCGAAATCTGACGGGCCAAAAAACCTTCTATTTCCTGCTCATCTGAGCTGGGATAAACCATCTTGTTATTTTTCAGATATTCTACCATCTTTTTAGTAAGAGGTATAGCGTGTCCCTGCAGAGAAGTAAGCATACAATAATCCACCGCAAACCGGGTAATGCCGTCCATCTTCTCAAGGAATTGTTTGGCAGGCCGCTTGCCCATCTTCTTCAAAGCATTAAGGCTGACCACATTGTACTTTATAAACACAGCAGTTAAAACCCTTACAATCGCCGACGCCGTGTTCATTGCAGCCTGTGCGTCTCCGCCGATAACGTCGGCAATCTCATCCGTCCGCGAAACACGCAAATCATTCGAATCAACAAAATGCTCCTTAAGCCTGTGCATCGTGGAATGCGCCTGACCCTGCGTTATATCTTCGCTGATGACAGCATAAACCAGAGCATCCACCGGTTCGTCATAAGTAACTTTTTCCGGCTCTTGACCTTTAATCTTCGATGAGCGATAAAACTCACGTATTTTCCTGGAATATGTTCCGCTATTTTTCATAATTGTCCCTACGGTAACCGCTGTCAGTTCTGTTTCGGTTCGGCGGTGTTCTTATCCTTATCTTTAAACTCGTCGGCCGCCCGGTCTATAAGCTTCATTATCTCCTGTGTCTTTTTAATACTCTCATCTCTGTAAAGCCGCAGAACGGGGCAAAATTTGCTCTGCATTCTGTCGCCAAGAAACAACTGGATTCGGCTTCTCGCATGCGTTATGGCCTCGAAAGCCCTGTTCTGGGCCGCTTCGTCCGTGCCGAATATGCTGATGTATACGTCAGCAACGCGTATATCAGCGGTAACCTCAACTTTCGTAACGCTTATAAAACCCTCTATACGAGGGTCGTTAAGATGATTCGTTACAGCTTCGCTCACTGCGTCTCTTATTATTCGGGCAACTTTTCCCTGTCTTATCGTGGGCATATTCGCAGGTAGCTGACCTTTCTTATCAAAGCGTTCTCGCTATCTTGATAATCTCATAAAAATCAAGAACATCGTCGACCTTAACATCGTCAAACTTTGCCAGCTTGATTCCGCACTCCAGTCCCGCCTTGACTTCTCGGGCATCATCCTTGAAATGCTTGAGGGACTCTATGCTCAAATCGTTATTAATTATGATATTGTTGCGTATAAGACGAACTTTTGCGTTTTTCCTCGCCAGTCCGTCATTGACGTAACAGCCTGCCACTGTGCCGACCTTTGAAACTTTGAAGATATTTCGCACAACGGCCCTGCCGACCGTTTTCTCCTGCTCTTCCGGCTCAAGCAGACCTGCCATAGATTTCTGCAGGTCTTCGGTTATACGATAAATTATCGTGTAGAGCCTTATATCAACTCCTTTGGTTTCCACCATTTTTGAGATGTGCTCGTCGGCGACAACGTTAAAGCCGATGATAATCGCATTGGAGGCCTCCGCCAGAACAACGTCGCCTTCGGTAATGCCGCCCGTTGATGCGTGCAGAATTTTAATCTTCACTTCTTCGGTGCTCAGCTCCGACAGATATTTTGTCAAAACGTCGACCGAGCCCTGAACGTCGGCACGAATAATGATATTCAGCTCCTTGACGTTGCCTGCCTCTATCTGACTGAACAGGTTATCGAGCGTTACCTGCGTGCGCTTCGCCAGCAAGTTTTCACGCGAGCGGCTCTCGTTTTCCTCGCCGGCAGCTTTGGCTTTGTTAATGTCGTCGAGCCGGTAGAACCTGTCACCCGCCATAGGGACGGCATTGAGACCGATTACCTCTACAGGCATAGAACTTGTCGCTGTCTTTATGCTCTTGCCGTAACTGTTTTTCAGCGATTTTACTCTGCCGTAAGCACACCCAGCCAATACCGCATCACCTTTATTAAGCTGGCCCTCCTTGATAAGCAGCGTCGCAATTACTCCCCTGCTCGGTGACATCTTCGCCTCGACTACCCATCCCGTGGCCGGTATCGTATCATCCGCCTTAAGTTCGAGAAGCTCTGCCGCATAATCAAGATGCTCAAGCAAATCGCTGATACCCTCGCCGGTAACTGCACTTGTCTTTACCACGTCGGTCTGTCCGCCCCACTCGACCGGCAATAAGCCGTGTTCGGCCAGTTGTGCGTAAATCCGCTTTATGTCGCATCCGGGCAAATCTATCTTATTCAGTGCCACTATCACAGGCACGTTGGCTGCCTTGGCATGATGAATTGCCTCTATGGTCTGCAGCATTACTCCGTCATTGGCCGCAACCACCAGCACCACCACATCGGTCATATTTGCGCCTCTGGCACGCATCGCCGTAAAGGCCTCGTGGCCCGGCGTGTCGAGGAACGTTACGCTCTTCTCGCTCCAGCTTACCTGATATGCGCCGATATGCTGCGTAATCCCACCTGCCTCGCCGGCCGCAACGTTCGTTGAGCGAATCTTGTCCAGCAAACTGGTTTTGCCGTGGTCGACGTGACCAAGCATCGTCGCCACCACTGAGCGCTTCTTGAGATTGGCCTTCGCACGCTGCTCGAATTCAGCCTGTATCTGCTCTTCGAGCATCTTTTTGTGTTCCACAATTAGCTCGATGCCGAATTCGAGTGCGATTAGTTCCGCCGCCTCTTTGGGTATGCTCTGGTTGGCTGTCGCCATTATTCCCTGCCGCATCAATTTGCTTATGATGTCCGCTGATTTGACCGCCAGCGCCGCCGACAGGTCTTTTACTATAATCGGCTCCGTTATAACAGTCCTGACAGGTTTAACCGCCGCAGACGCTGCAGAAGGATGTAACCTGGATGCAATTTTGCGCACCGGACGCAGCCGAAGACCTTCCCCCCCCGCAGCTTCAAGACGGGCACGTCTTTCCTCTATGTCCCTTTGTCGACGCTGACCGCCGGGCTTAAGTATTTTCACGGTTTGCACATCTTTCTCTTCAGGCCCGTCTCTGTGTGTCCTCTCTTTGTGTCGTTTCGATAATTTTCTGCCGCTTTTTTCCGTTTTTCCCGAACCGGGTTTTTCCTCCTCCGCTGATTTGGCCGTCGGAAGCTCTGCGACAGGTATATTATATCTGGGCGTTGATCTCGGCCTGATAGGCGGCATAATCTCTGGTGCCTCAACTCGCACAACCCGCGGCCCGCTCAATCTGGCAGGAGCAGGTTTTTCAAGTCTCGGACCAGCCGGTACTATCGGCTTTGGCGGCTCTTTAGGCTTTTCGATTACAGGTCCTTGGACCGCCACAGGAACTTCCGCAACAGCTTCTGCGGCCACCTCTGCAGCCTGCGGTTCGGTTGGGGCAGCTTCGGTCAACTGAGGCTCAGGTGGTTTGGCTGCTACTGCCTCAGCAGCAGCCTCAACTGCCTTTTCAGCCTCCTGGGACGCCGGCTGTTTCCGCTTCCTGACACGGGCCTTTTTCATGTCCACTTTCTCGGCAGTCTCAACAGTCGTTACACTATCACCTTCGCTGAACCATTCACGTATGGTTGCCGCCAGACCCGCTGATATCGTCGCCATATGATTCTTGACGTCTAATCCTTCTGCCTGACACTTCTCAACGATAGCGGTGCTCTTTACCCCAAGCTCTTCCGCCAGAATATAAACTCTCGTAGTCATATCCGATTATTCAGCAATTAATCGCTTTGCTTGCTTTCCGCAGGTTTGCTTTCCTTCTGCATTATATCTTCAGCCTGTTTTTGTTTTGATTCGGCCGCCAGCCGTCTTGCCTCTTCCGCCGCAGCGATGACTAATTTCCCTGCGAGTTCAGGTGCGATATTCAGTTCGCTGACTAACGGTTCGGCTCCTACATCTTCGAGGTCCAGAACAGAAATAATCCCCAGCGCAATCAGCTTGTCTAAGAGTGTCTCGTCCACGCCTTCTATCGTCTTTACACAGCTTGTCATCCGTTCGATACCCTGATTGTATTCATCAGGCGTCAATATATCAATGTCCCACCCCGTCAGACGGGCGGCTAATCGAACGTTCTGACCGTGCTTGCCTATCGCAAGACTTAGCTGGTCTTCGTCAACCACTACCGTCGCCTTGCCAAGCTCGAAGCAAAGGGCGAGCTCGCTTATCTTTGCCGGCGCCAAAGCGTTTACAATCAGAACCTGTGAAGACTCGTTCCAGCGCACTATGTCTATTTTTTCTCCGCCCAGCTCGTCGACAATGCTTTTTATCCTGCTGCCGCGCACCCCAACACAAGCACCCACAGGGTCGACCTTTTCGTCTACCGAAACGACCGCTACCTTTGTTCGATAGCCTGCTTCGCGAGAAAGGGTTTTTATTTCGATAATATTCTCCGCTATTTCCGGCACTTCCAGCTCGAACAGCCGACGAATAAAATCTGGATGAGTCCGTGAGAGGACTATCTTTACCTGGCTGGCTATTTCCTTCACATCGAGAATCAGGCATCTGATTCGCTCGCCCGCACGGTGCGTCTGACCTGCTATCTGCTCCCCTTTCGGCATAACACCCTCGATGCGATGGTCAAGACTGATAATCAATACCCCCCCTTCATACCGAACCACTGACCCGCTTATTATTGTGCCTTTTCGCTGCACAAATTCCGCATAAATGCTGTCTCTTTCGTCAGCTTTTATTTTTTGAACCATTATTTGTCTGGCCGTCTGGGCTGCGATTCGGCCAAGCTGTTTTATGTCGATTGACACACCGCTTTTAATTGCGATGATGTCCCCGCTGTTGCGGTCGATATGCACCGTTACCTCGCTGTCAGGCTCGCCGAAGTGCTTCTTTGCCGCAGACACCATCGCCTCTTCGAGGTCCGCAAATACGGTTTCCTTGTCTATACTCTTATCGCGAGCAATGTTCTCTACTATCCTCAACAATTCCTGATTCATTGCTTCCTTTCCTCTTCAAACAAAAAAGTGGAAACCTTCGGAGTTCCCACTTCTCAGAAATACGCCAGAGAGACCGAAGTTGTAACCGATTCTACTTCACATCAACCGTCTCCGATTTATCCGCCTCTGGCGGATTTATACGCCGCTGGCGTATAGCACAAATCATCGTATGCCTTTCGAGTCATTCTGAAAAGACAGAAACACCTTACTACTCGCCGCTACTTCCGTCCAACCGCACATCTTCACAGGCAGACCAGCCGTTCATTTCTTAGCCGTAACCTGCCCTGTCGGCTTATCTTACATAGCGGCAGTATTAATTATTACAGCCGAATATATCTATAACTTGCTTATAATAATCGTCCACCCGCCGCTCGGCAATAACTTTTTTGCCAATTTTCCACTTTTTTCCGCCGAAAATCGGACAATCCTGCCCCTGCCTATTGAAACCGCAGTAATTTCAGCCCCGTCTTTTTATCGTATTTTCGCCCCGCCTTAACGCCTTTGATTTCGATTATCGTAACCTCAAGAACAAGGAACGTCTTTGCCCCTCCTCGCGGACAGCCGACCATATTTTTCCCGCCTTTACCGATAGCTGTATGGATATGCAGTTTAGGCCCTTCGTCATCGCAGTATATCGTTCCCACTCCTAAGACCTCGCCCGGGCCGGCAAACTTCTTCAGGTTGCCGATGATTTTTGGCTTTTCCTGCTTTGGCCCGACCACCACCTTTGCTTTCCTGAATCCGCCGGTAATCAGCACCGCCGCCGCTTTTATTTTTTCTTTTTTAGCAATTTCCTCGATTGATTCGTATAAGTCTTCACCCTCGAATAATCTTGCCGCTATCACCCGCCCCGTTTTACCAACCGCATATTCCATTTTAAAATCCCTCGTTTACTTATTTTTTATGTCCATTGACGTATTTAATTCTTTTCGTCAGAGAATTCGCATCGAAACAAAACCGCTTATCGTACCCTCTCGTCCAAATTCTCCCATCAAGTCCATTTTCTCTTAGCGCAACACGTCCTGCATTCTTGTAATAACCCACTACGACGCTGACTGGAACATCAACATATTCGCAGACAATATGAACGTGATTTGAATATACCGCTATGGCAAGTATCTTTTGCTGGAATCTCTTAGATGCTTCAAAAATCGCACTTTCAACTGTCACTCTCTGTTCTTGATTCAACCTGACTACATCGTTCTTTAAATTCCTGACGTTACTTCGCATAAGTGCAGGGTTTGCCCCACGCACAACCTTATCTTTGACAAACCCTTGTTCTCGCCCTTGTAACCAGGTGCCATAAGTCGTCCATGTAATCATATATCCAATCGTTTTTGCCATATCAGGATTATAACCCCTTACTGCTGGCCTTGCCAGCAGTGTATATAGCCTCGGCCTCTGGCCGAGGTTGCCTGCGTGAGGTTCGCTTATTTAAACCTTTTTCAACGTCCGCCGTCTGGACGTTTGTATATAGCTCCGGCCTCTGGCCGGGGGTGCAGGCGTGAGGATTGCTTAATATTTTCCCGCTGCCCTCATAATCTCGTTACTCATAACATTCCCTTAAAATCCAAATTCCCCAACAACCTCGGTATACTGATAATAAATCAAATCCTCATAATCTCGCGGGCTTTAATTTTATGCTTGGACAGAATATCACGGTCATTACAATAATCTTCGAAGGACTCATAAACATGTACGGATTCCTTAGGTACTATGTCACGGAAAATGTCATAAAACCGACGTATAAAAGCTTTGTTTAACACTTTTTTCTTACTGAAAGTACTTGGATTGATAATAGTTATATTTTTCAATAAAGATTGCCGGGCTTGGCGAAATAACCAAGTAGCATAGAAATCCGTTGTAGGGAGACTATACCCCCATATTACGAGTTCTTCTGCTACACTCATTTCCTTGGCAGCAACATTCCATATTCTCCGTATGAGTGGGTGCTGGCGATACGCCTTGTTTATGACAGGAGGAATAACAAGAAGAACAACAGGCTCGTGACATTCGGCACAATAATGTTGCTTGGCAGGTTCAGAAAGAGGAAATACCTTTCGCGAAGCTCGACACTGGTCGTTTGAGCAATAAAACCAATCTATAGAGCCATGTACCTTTAAATAATGACCAAATTCGGAGTCCCATTCCTGATAGGGGTGTTCAATTGTAATGCCGTCTAAAGTTCCTTCACCACACGCTGCCAGTCTGAAAAAAAATTGCTCATACAAGCCGTCTATTATTGCACTTCCGCCTTTGGAGTACTTTTTTAATGTCTCTTTTCTACCAAGTATGTTATCTAACAGAAGATCCCAGTTGAAAGTGATGATAGTGTCTTGGGGTTGAGGTTGGGGTTGAAGTTTGGAACATAGCAAGTGGTATTCCCCCTGCGATATATTTATCTTCGGTTCCAAACTGAGCAGAACACTCTGGATGAGTTTGTGCAATTGTTCCCGAATAGACAAGAGTTCTGATGACGAGCTTCTCTCAAGTTCAATTTCAATATGCGTGAATAATGCTTCAACGTCAATAGCTTTGCTTTTTTTGCTTAATAGGTCTTTACCTGTAACCTTTTTTGCAAATTTCAAAACTTTATCGAATTCCGAATTCTTAACAAGTCCCTGTTTTTCAGCAGTAGTGAAGAACTCTGCTAAGGAAGGGAATATTCCCTTGCTATGGCCAATTGAACTGCCAGCACCCAAAATATATACCCGTTTAGTACTCATCAAATCTCTCTGGTTTTGGTTGAGAGAAACCAAGACTGTTCACTATTTTTCCTCCTGCCATTCACCCCGTTAGATAAGTTTTTTGTTATCTCATGGGGTTTATCCTTCGTAGCCCCAGTTTTTCATCGCCCGTAGGGCTTCCACATTTTTGCCTTTTTACTTCTCGTCCGCCGTAGTCTGACCCGACGAAGGCGGATTGCCTTTTGAATTGACTTACAATTTTACCCCCGCTTTCATTTTTGACAAAGAAATAATTTCGCCCGCTCGTAGCAAAGTTTACCCGCCATTTGTGTGGAGGGTTTACCCGCCGTCCGTATTGGCAGGCACAGCTCCCAGAAGACCGCTGTCCGGGACCCATCCTCAACATAAGACCCCTCACTCAAAAACCTTATATTCTTAATGTTAGTGCATTATATAAGTATATACGCATATACTTATGTTCTTTGCAAAACCCTCTTTAGGTGCTGCCCAGTTCATATAATGCACTGACCGCTTTGTGCATGAAAGCCATATTTTGTTTGTTGAGCGAATAATAAACATGAAACCCTCTCTTCTGAAATCTTACAATGCCTGCCTCTCTCAGCACTCGAAGATGCTGAGAAGTTGCCTCCTGCGATATGCCTAATTGCGATGTTAGCTCAGTAACACACAGCGTTCGACGCTTAAGTGCCTGCACGATGCGCACCCTCGCCTCAACCGAAAGCAGCTTAAATATCCCTGACAGCTTTTCCGCGTCAACCATAACTGCTCACCTCCATATTTCACATAACACAATATTATTTCGCGCAACACAACATCTCACATAACACAACATCACTGCCAAACAGCATTAAATAAGCGTATACGCATATACTTATACAGTGCCGGCCCAATTGTCAAGCAGAAAACAAAAAACCAGTCGAAATCTTCCAAAACAAAATCGCCCCATTCTTGTCCGCAGTCCTGTCTGCCAGCGACCAACTCAAAACTCAACACTCAACATTTATCTGCCTGTGGAGGATTTATCCGCCAACGGCGGACTCAAAACTCGGTAGCAGCCGCCGAATCAATCATTTACGCAGGGGTCTGACAAGGAAAATCCAAAAATATCAAAATTTTTTCCAATTTCTTAACTCTTTATTCCAAAATAACTTACCCGGTCTATGGCTTGCCGCGGCGTAGCCGTAGGCGAAGCCGGGTCAACTCAAATGCGATTGTCCGCCCCATTATAGGAGACTCTATATCCCCACATGGCGTAAGCCATCCTCCCGTCAGGGATGGCCAAGCCACTGACGGGATTGGGAGCAAAGTCTGCTATAGGAGATTTGTTTTGGTCATTAAAATTTCGGCTATTAGAATTCTTGCCCGCCGCAGGCGGGTGAACTTCGGCCTTAGTATTTCGGACTTGTCCGCCATCTGTGTGGCGGATTTCGATTTTTTTACTGAAATCCGCAGCCTGATTACATTTAAGTCCTTGTTATGGCAATAGTTAAGCAAAAACACTGGTGTCTTCTGATGCACTTTGGAGTCCCTCTGATGTCCCTCTGGAGTGCTTCTGATTCACTTTGGATGCGTTCTGATTACAT
>Ga0315278_10002578_pt1 | contig 16128 bp, 12 predicted proteins | sample YL17G06_0_MG_FD_203880 | JGI IMG/M metagenome (GOLD analysis project Ga0315278, IMG submission 203880) | Sediment microbial communities from Yellowstone Lake, YNP, Wyoming, USA - YL17G06_0 | ecosystem: Environmental > Aquatic > Freshwater > Lake > Sediment | place: USA: Wyoming | collected... | reverse complement strand
CCACCAATGCCTCCGCCAAGCTCGCCATCGTGCGTCTATAAGGTGGACAACGGCCAACCGAAGGTACATAAGAATACAGTCTTTTTCATATAAGAACCCTACTCTTTTCTTCGTATCTTTTGACTAATCCTGGATAAATCAATAAAGTTATCTTTTTCAGTTTTTAAGCCTATTCAGAATTAACAGCATATCAACTGATATATTTCTTTTTTTTATATAGGGCGCAATTTAAATACCCAATATAAAAACCTTAAAAGTTAATAAAGTTCGCTCCCCGACAGAGTCAAAGCAAAATTGTCCTAGGGTTACACCTCTATCATAACCTAATCTTTATCAATGAATTAGACAGAAACGGTCTTGTTAATATTGCGGCTTATTTATTTTTAAAACCCGCCCGCACAACGCCAATGTTTCATTTACCATCCGGTCCTTCGAGAAATAAACGACTGCCCGCTCGCGCCCGGCTTTACCCATTTTAACGCAAAACGCAGGATCATCCATAAGCTGCCGGAACGCCTGCGCAAGCGCCCCGCTATTGCCAGCAGGGACAACCAATCCTGTCGCCCCGTGAATATTAACCTCTTCCAGCGGGCCAAAATCTGAAGTAACAACCGGCAGGCCCGAGGCCATAGCCTCCACAAGAGCCATGCCGAAAGACTCAAGAAATACGGAGGCTAGAACAAAACAATGCGCCTTATCAAGGTATGCCCGGGGATCACTTATAAAACCGCGGAATCTTACTCTCTCCTCCAATCCCAACTCCCTGACGAGTTCCTTTAACCTTGCCTCCTCACTGCCTTCTCCTAATATATCGAGAGAGATCCTGGGATCATTCATCATTTTCAAAGCCCTGATAAGATAGTCGATCCCTTTCATAGGATCCAGCCGGCTCACGGATACAAGCCGAAACCCGTCCCCTACCTGCCTCTGTTTCTCGGATACGCTTCCTGAAAAAACCGAAATATCTATTCCATGCGGGATCAGTGACCATCTCTCCGGAGGCAGGCGCACCTGCGCATTCCAGGAATCTATGGAGTATCTTGAAGGCCCGATCAAGTGGTCGTAAAAAATTATGGTCTTTCGGTCAAGGAAACGGCGCAGAAAACTATCGCGCCGTATATATGCATTATGATACATGCCCAGCGCCGGAATACGGCAGAGCCGGCAGGCGATCCCGGCAACCTCGTATCCGCTTACATTGACATACATAACGCCCGGGCGGTTCCTGCTGAAAATACCCCTGAGATGCAATATTTCTTTTACGCTCCCGGCCAGCAATTTAAACCACGCCGGCAATAATCCGGTCAGCCTGAACCTGGATTTTCCGGATGCGCCCTTGACTTCAAGGTTAATCGCGCTTGTCCAGCTTACGCACTCTATGCCCTCTTTCCCTGCGAGCTCAAACAGCCTTGACCCTTCGGCTCCAAACAGCACAACCTTATGCCCGGCATCCTTTGAACCGCGCATCATATTAAAGGTGTAGATCTCGGCACCGCCCCACGGCTCAGCAGGAATAAAATAACCTATACGCATAAACCTGAATTCTCCTGTACAAAATATTTTGCAAACTCGGGGTAATTAACCTATGCTATCTAGCTCAACGCAATCTGCATATACATTGTCTATTAATTTCTTTGTAGATCATTACAAAATTCAGACCCTTGCGCAAGCACAAACAACGCACCTGGAATAAATACCATCGCCTGGGGAACCAAGAAAAGTCTAGTTTCTGCCATTACTGAGCCAAATGCGTGGATTGTAAACCAGGCTGGTACAATAACCCAGAAAAATACCCGCAACTGAAGAGGCCATTTATGGTATCCGATTATCGCCACTATAGGAATAATGCTCAAAGTCGCAATTAGCTGTCGCCATGTTATCGCACGAAATAAGTTATACTTTAGCAAATCAAACCCAGGATAGTGTCCCGGAATAATTAATTCTCGACTACCAATGATAAGCCGTAATCCAGCGAAGATGACAATATAAGCCACTAAGGCCGCGAAGAAAATGGGCATTGCCTTACCCGAGGATCCCTTTGGCAGCGCAAACATTAAGACTGAGAGAAGCAGAAAAGGAATCAATCCACTCGTTTCACGGTTAAATGCTGCCAGCACGGTAATTGGAACAATCCAAAAAAACCTTCTCTGGAGAATGCATAATCCCGCAAGTAGATAGAAGATGACGTCGAAGAACGTGTTGAATGAGAGATCGCTATCAAAGTGAGAATAACTCATCCCCCATGCCATTAGAGCCATTCCGATTAGGGCGCATGATAGGGATAATCCTAACCTTCTATAATATGCGTAGCAAAGTAGCAGGATGAGTGTATCTTGAATAACCCGAAAGAATATGAAAGAGACGGCAATATGATGGGGAACGTGAAGCCGTTCAAAGATCTTAAATACTACGTTAATCAAATATGGCGCAAGCACTCGGTATTGCCAAGGGTTACCCGCTTGACCTTCCATAACGGCCTGATGTCTACTGATTTGATTTCCTTGCTCTAAGTACTTAACTCCACGTGCGTGTACATATTCTGATGTAGTGAATATTCCAAGCAATAGCCCCATTACAATGATTATCGTGGCTAACGTAATTCGTTTACAGATTGGTCTATTCCCCATGGTTATTCTCCCTTTCCGTAAATCTTTATATTTCAAATAATAATATCCATTGTACCGTTTTCTTAAGGAGTGTAGAATCCAAGTGTAACAATTTGTCCATCGGCCAGCCGTAAGTTTGAAAGAAAACCTTAATTTTAATATTAGACATAAAGGATTATTCCTTTCTTCGCATCATTTGGTTAATCCTGGGTGAAAGCCGAGCGCGCAATGCGAGAACTGAATCGAAGGTACTTCGGAACGTAAGTATTTTAGCATTTTCTTTATGACCAGAATCGATGTTAAGCGGTCTTGTTATTATTGTTAACTTTTTCAATAAAACCTGCGGATTTAAGCCTGCTCAGGCCCAAGGCATAGAAATTATTACGGGATCCATCATCAACAAAATGGTGGCTGATGGTCTTATCGGTGATCCGTTCTTTCGAGATTTGATACTCTCCGCCTAGCCGCACGGCATTTGCTTTTGATAAGAATATCGCGGCGAGCGTTTGTTCATGTCGGTTCGCCTGAACATCCCTATCTGCGAGTTCATAAACATTCTTGAAATAAAATTCCGCCAAATCCAGATTGCCGGCAAAATTCCTCTTGGAGAAGCAGGATAAACCGGCATTTATGTTATGCGGCAACTTTATATTCAGCAAATTCTTTAAAAATTCTACCGGATAAGAATAGGCATCCTGGTAATCGCTCATATAAAACGGCGTTCCGCTCTCCATGCATTTCAACATCTCGTCGGGCTTCTTAAAAAATAATATATCGGAATCCAGATATAAAACGTATTCTGATTTTGCGTAATACATGGGCCCGAAGAGCTTGAGAGCGCAATAGAACTCCTTTATCCTGCTATATTTCAAGCACATTCTGTATGCCTTTAAGAAATCCTCCATATCCCTGTGGAATTCATCGTGGCGGACGACCTGGCAATTCACGAAATGCCCGTAGAATGTTCTTATGGCGGCCTCGCTTAATGACCCATCATCATAAATCACTAATCTCGGCCTAATTCCGCTAAAATAATAAAATGTTTTTAAGCACCATAGCGTATTCAAGAAATCAAATTGGCAGGCCAACGTATGTAATTCAATTCGTCCTTGCTTATCACAGACTATAGGCCGGGTCTTAATAATATTTCTTGCATATATATGTTTGTAGTAAAACAACCTTGCTCCTTCGGAGCGCGCTGTTTCAATATACTTCCCTATTTTACCTAACAAAGCCTTCATTTGAATCTCCCGGGTAAACCCTTTAAAACCATAACGCCTTAACCCCCGTTTCCAAATTACCTTATCAGCGCCAACTAGTTAAAACAGGATTGTCCTTAGAGTACGCTTTTTAATAATTTGAACGATTCTAATCTCGCATTAATTATACCTCTTGCAATAGGCTGAGCAAGGGATATTTAGCGGGTTCGGACCCCGGACCTGTAAATAAGAGCATGGTTTACGGAATTTGCAAAGCGAATTAATAAAACAACAAAGACGCAATGACTCAACTGGGTTTTTGCGTGCGGGCTTATGATAGGTATTAAAAGTTTCAAGAACGATTGCGGTTCTGGCGGGGCCAAAAAGTAAGCTTTGCACTCTTGCTGAGAACATTTTCGACATCTTCCCGGTATACATCCAATAAATTGGAAACCTCGAATTCTGTGGATAACCAGCTGTACTTGTAATGCCTGAAAATTTTGCCGTCATTAATACTCGTTATGTCCTGATACGTATTTTTATCAAACACACATCTTGGATATTCATGCGAAATATTATTCATAAGTATTGCAAATACGTTTTGGTTAAGTACCCAGTTCATGGTATCGATCTTACTTAACACGGACTCTATTGTTTCCAAATCGATTACTTCTTTATGAAAACACACAAAACCAAAACAAAAATTTGGGTTGTAATTTGTGTATCCGAACTTAAGCAAGAATTCTTTCTGCTGCAATGGGGATTCTTCGACATAGTAAATAATTTCTTTTGTGTTGTTTTGTATCCAATCGATCAGCCTTGCTGGGGGTTGAAAGAATAAAACGTCTGAATCCATGGCAATTATCTTGCCCGTGTTTGAAAGAAGTGCGAAATCAAACAACTGTAATGAATTAATAAGATTTCCCCTGTATTTCCTGCAATTCGGATACTTTTGCAACATAGCAAAGATTTTTTCGTCGGCATCCGCCTTGCTAATTATACAAACGCCTTTGATATGACTCCTTAGTAAAATCGTGTCATCGTCCGTTAAGCTTCCGTCGTCATGAAGGATTACGGCGAGACTGCTATGAAACCTCAGAAGGGATTTTATAGCCGTAAGAGACATATTTAAATAGCGGTGGCAAATCAATGAGTGTACCTCAGTTTTTGCAGCGGGGTCGCATTCAAAGCAACCGGTTTTAAGCACTTTTTTGAAAGAAGCTTGGAGTTTCATTCTCTTTATATCCATAACCATTTTAGAAAGGCTTACAAAGGAAAATCGATAACAGCTAAGTAAAAAAGAAAGAGGCCTGCCTATGAATGAATTCTTATTTTTTCTATAAATTACCTTTATTTTTGTAGTTATTGTTTTCCTGATTTCCATCATGATATCGTTAGAACAAACAACAAAATGACAAAATATTTTACAGTCGTCTTATCCGCTTGCGCTTTGTTCCCTTTTTGTAATTTTCTTAACTTATTTTACCAGTCCGTAACGACCAGGTCTGACAATTTGTTTATCTGGCAGCTTAACGTATATACACAATAGGGTCTTTAGCTAATTTTGATTATTATAACATAAAAAAGGTTAAGAACCCCTGCCCCTAGAGATAATATACCGTATTAAAAAATGGCCTGCACCTGCTCTGCGGCCATGATTAAAAATGCAAACATCTAGTCTGCTTTAACGCGGCTTCTGGGGATCCTGATGATTTCAGGAATTCACAAATTAAAGGGAAGGTCTCTTTTGCTGAAAGCAACGTTAGGGCACCTAGATCTCTTAATTTACCTGCGGAATTTGGAGCAAACTGGCTTAGCTGTTCCGTGATATCGCGGTTAGTAACAAACCCCTCCGCGACAGCTGTCTTTGAAATCGAACGCACGAAAATTATCAACTTTCTTATTCTATCGAGCAACTTCTACATTGCGTTCCGCTAAACAGCAATAAAGGTCGTATTACGCTTCTTTCCGCCTTTCCTCTTTGCGCCTTTCTTCCGCACGTCTTTCTTCAGCCCCTTCTTCTTCTTTCCGCCTCTCCTCCCTGCGCCTTTCAACCTGCTGACGGACGTCATATGCCTTTTCCTCCGTGAGAGAAAAGGTCATAATAATAAAAATGGCGGCTAAAGAGGTCACGATCGGGATGCCGATATCAAAAAGCCTCATATACAATAAAGCCTGCGGTGTCTGGTTGGCGCCTAATTCGATCTTGAAACCGCTCACATTGATAAGGATCCCCGAGAGAAGCGATGAAACTGCTAATCCTAGTTTTACCATCCACCAGTAAACAGCGCCGAACATGCCTTCTCTGCGTGTGCCGGTTTTAAGTTCGTCAAGGTCACAAACATCGGCCACCATGGAACTGACCACGGTAAAGAGCGATCCCAGGCCAAACGCCATGAATGGAGCAGCGATCAACAGCAAATATGGATGATCCGGGTTATACCCTATCCATTTTAAAGCGTAGCCGATGATCGATAAGAAGATGGCGATCAAAAATGTTGTCCGCTTCCCGATCTTTGTGGAAAGCCATGTGATCAAAAAGATAACGCAGAAAGTGCAGATGGAACTGACCGTCCCGAACCACCCAAGCAATGTCCCGCCTTTTGAATAATCGCCGGCAAAAACGTAGAAGAAAATAACATAGGCTGTAAAGGCAGAGGCGAGCATAAACCCGTTGAAGATCAAGAATGTCGCCGCGCAAAGCCTGACGAAAGGTCCGCATTTAAACGTGACTACAAAGCCCTTAAAGAAATCTTTCGTAACATTCCAAAAACCCTTTCCCCTTTCAGGCCTCGGTATATCAGCAAAATGCTCTTTATTAAAGATTGCAGGAAGCATGCCGCCAACCACGATGAAGGCGCCAATGAATATCGCAAGTACGCGTGCCCCATGGACAATATCTGAAAACATATTCTTATTGTCCATGATCTTAAAGATCCAGGGAGCGATCACCCAGGCAAATTGGCCGACAAAATTACTGACACCCTGCAGCCGAGTACGCTCGTGATAATCGGGCGTCATTTCATAACCGAGCGCGATCCAGGGAATTGAAAAACAGGTAAATCCAAGAAAAAAGAGGCACTGAAACAATAAAAAATACCAGAAATAGAACATTTCGCTTCTGCCCTTATAAAACTGGAACATCAATGCGAAGAAAAGCCCCCCCGTAATAGCTCCAAGGAGTATAACAGGCCTACGGCGCCCCCATGGGGTGCGGATATTATCTGAAATGTAACCCGTGATAGGATCTGTTATGGCGTCGAAAATGCGGGGGATGAATCCGACGAGGCCGACTAAAGCTGGATTTACGCCTAATCCGACGTTCAAAACAATGACCATCGCTCCAAGAGCGGCGGCCTGAAAGCTATTAACGAGCCCACCAATACTATATATGGCTTTTTGGAAAATAGGAATACGGTCTTCGCGGGCCGTAATATGGTGTTTTGGCTTGCCATTTACTTGTTCCATTAATTACTCCCTCCTTATCTAATTCAAAAAATCTAAATAAGAAATTCACCAATTATCTTTCTAACGCCATAAATATCTTATTTTTTATCAAATTTATGACGAAGAATAAGTATTATAACAAATATATCAAGTGAGCGCAATATTATTGTTGTCATTACTTTTGCATTTAGCGCTAAGAAAACCAAGCCTAGGAGATGTAATGAAAAACCAAAAAAAACATAAAAACAAAAAGATTGTCATGGACTATGCCTGAAAATAAAGCGACAAAGATACTTAAAGGCCCAGGATAATGCAATTAGATCGCACCACATGAAGAGCCCTAATGAAACTGCGTATAAACATAAATATGATTGAGCGGACCGATCCCTATCAATGAAGAATATTCAAGTTATTATAAAAGACGATCAAGCATAGCTGATACGCAACGGGCGGGAGCAAAATAATCATCGAACATCTTTGCATTTTCCCTGCCCAATTCCTGCATCTTGTTAGGATCGCCTAACAAACGAACGGCCTCGCGCACCATCTCTTCCGGATCTTCATAAGCGAATTGCTCGGCAATCCGGCCGAGGCCATAATACATATCGCTACTATTGATTATCCTTTGCCCGACAATAGGCTTTCCCATGGCCAATATCTGGCCCAACTTAAAACTCAGGCAATCATGGGCTCCCCTTACATAGAGCGCAACTTTTGCCCTGGCCATATTATTAAGATAATCCCCCGGCTTATATTCTTTGACCGCGTACTCGGCAAACTTGCCGTATATCTCTTTTGAATAGGCAAAACCAGCTATCGCCCGCAAACCCTTGCATTCCTTAATAGCTCTTATAAGGCGGAACCTAAACTCCATGTTCGCATTATGCACAGGCTCATCATAAAATCTGGTTACGAAAAATATGTCCAGATCGCCTTTCGCATGCTTGCGCAGCCTGATAAAATCTTCGATACCAACCAGGCTTACAAGCATCTTCAGGCTGTTAATAAATTTGGTGGCGCCTCCTCCCCGGGCAAGATCAGACAACAGCATTGGCAGATACGCGCACCAACATCCAGCCCTAACCGGAAAAAACAGGCCTGCGGGAAATATCTTATCCCTGTATCCCGAAAGATCGGGATTATTTGCGATCTCTTTCTGGTTATAATTTACCTTAAAATAAAAGGCGACACTACTAAGTAAAGGGATATTAAAATACTTGTTTCCATCGAGCGCATCGATGCAAAAATAATATTCGCGGCCTCCTGTCTCGATTCTAAAAAGGGATACGCAACCTAAAGCACGAGTCAGCTCAAAGTTGGCCGCAAGGTCTGGGAACAACGCAGGGCTCGATCTTGAGGAAATAAATTCGTAGCCATATTTGACTTTGTTCTGGCAGAATCCAGCCAGAAAGTAGCTCGAATAAGTTAATTTGGTAAAATCGTAATATGTTATCTTTGTTTTTGATTTCACGTTAAAGAGCTCCTCAAACCAAAATTCCCTGTATATATTCCTTGAGTTCATCCAGGCGGGTCTCCGCTCTGTAAAAAGAGCATCTTTCTCTGGCTTTCTTTTTTAAGAAAGCGATATTATCTCTGTCATTAAGCTTCTCTTTCAAGTCCGAAGCGTCCTTAAAGTTTATGACCGCTCCGTAACTTTTTAAAAATGACTTGCATGCGTCATAGCCTTCATCAGAGATGGCTATAGGAATCCCCAGCGATACGCTTGCAACCAAGCGGTCGAAAATAGTTAACCTGAACCTGGTATCATCCTTGGCCGCTGCCAAATTGTAAATAACCAGTCCCGCATCAAACTGCGTCGCATAATCCTTAAGTCCGGCTATCCCCATCGGACGGAAAAGATGCCTAAAAGGATGCGGCAAGCTCTCCTCCTCCAGCCCGCTATGAAAGACGTGGATTCCCGCAGCCAAAAACTTCATTAATTGTCCATGGACATCGTCTACAAGCTGGCCGCCTCCCGGCTCCATCCTGCCCAGAAAAACAACATTGGGCGTGAACTGATTGTCGGGTAAAAATGTCCTTGGAAAATAATCTTCACTCAATAAGGGAGGGATGACCTTGGTGGAACATTTTTTATTGATCAAACGGCTCTTGATAAAATAATCCAACATCTCTTCACTAGGAAAGATCAAGCCGTCGCAATATACCGAAGCTAACTTAAAATACATGTTTTGAATAAATATTGAGAAGGGGTCCAGCCCCATCGGATGGCAAACCACATTCAATATCACTTTAACTGACGGCCTGTATTTCTTTATAGTGATGATCTCCGGAAATATGTTGTTCCCCCAATAGCACAAAACAACATCCGGATCATTGGAAGCTACAAACTTTACCAGCGAATTGCGGCATCCGGGATCGATAACGCCGAATATTTTTGACAAGAAACCCCGGATCATGCCCGCAAAACTGTTTCTTTTCTGCTCACAGGAGGTCCTTTTAAAACAAAATACCTGACTGCCGGCCTTGGACAAAAGCCTCCTGGCATTTTCCACGTGATGCGTATGCGCAACACCCAAAATGCCTATTTTTATCTTATCAGGTTCCACCAAGACACCTTTTCTTCCTGCGGGCCCGCCGGCCCCGCTAAACAAACCGCCCCTTTGTGCGCGCAAGGCGCTCCACCGATTCGCCAAAACCGCATTTAGCTACCACATGCTGCATCGCAATATTATTTTCCGCTGTATCAATATAAAAGATACGTATTCCTTTAGAAATAAGCGCGTTCATGGCATTTTGCAGACCAAAAGTAGCAACCCCTTTGCCCCTGCACTCCTCCCGTGTCCACACAGGCCCTATTACAACCGCGCCATTCTCAATGGAGTAATGCCTGCAGCGGGAAACGGTTACGTGCCCGTAACCGGCAAGCCTGTTTTGCAATACCACGCAATAAAACATCCTTGATGGAGTAAAAAGCTTTGCCATCAATTTCAGCAGTGGACCGGCATGAAGAACCGGAAGCAGTAGATAAATTATCTTTAACAAGCTAAACGCATTTGAGCAAAAAACAAAGCGCATTCCGGCAACCCCGGTTATTCCTAAACTTTTCTGCCGCTCCTGCCTATATATGAATTGATTTTCCATGGCATTCCTCTTTTAATCCAGTATCCAACTTACCTTGCAAGGCATAAACCCGAACTTCCTCTTGAATCTCCTCATCTTCAGCCTTCCGCCAAAATAAGTGCCATAAATCATATATTTGACGTTTGGATAATTGGCCCGCAGATACCGGACAATATCCACCATAAGCATCCCCATTATGCCGTCCTTTTGGCGGTCTCCGTGGCCATAGATACTGTCAATGCTAAAAACCTCACCGGCCAAGAGCCCTCCGGCGTATGCAAACAGCTTCCCGTCCTTTAAAACCCCGAAGTAAGGATAATCATGGAAGTTGCTCTTCGAGGGAGGATTAGGGCACGGGGACGCTTCGTTTTTAAGCAATGATTCCGGCATCCTGCCCTGCCTAACCTCCTTTGAACGCCAGATATCTGCGATATCCCCCAGAAAAGCATTATAATCTATACGCTTGAATACATATCCTGCCTTTTGCGCTTTCCTGTAATTCCTCTGCGCGGATTCTTCTATCATCTTCCTGAAATAATGCTCCGGGTCTTCGGGCAGCTTGCAAACACTGACTCCGAAACAAAAATTCTTCAGGAAAAAGAACTTGCGGTGCCGTTTATTAGACTCCATGTAGAAATCAACAGCAAGCTTACCGTAAAACGGATCATTATCTTTGGTTTTAAAATGCATTAAGTTTATTGAAACAAGGGGCATCTTCATAAAAAGAGCGGCATCAGAAACGCTCTCCCTTATGCCGGAAATAATACCGAGCCCGCTTAACGATGAACCGAAATCCATGCAACCTCCGCAACTATCTGATTTAGTAATACCTTATTGAATTGCAATCCCGACCTTGCTGCTCATTTTAATCATCGCCCGCTGTGGCCCAGTAATAAATATCTGCCGCTTTACCCGGGCGCATGCCGTATTTTGCCGAAACCTCCCGGCAAGCATCATATAAAACGCGCCTCGGGGGCTTTCCGCCGTAAGAAGAAAGCCTCGCTTTCAGCTCCCCGGCGACCTTTGATTCCTGATCAGTAAGAGGCGCATCGGGCCGGCCCAATATGGCAGCCTCCATGATATCGTTGAATTCCCGCAAAGTGATCCCGCGGCTCCTGCAGAACTCTTCATTCTTAACCTCAATCTCCTTATCAGTCAAATTGTCGGGCAATGACAATTCCGTCTCAACCCCGTCATAATAAATATTCCACTCGTTTTCTGTCAGAGCCTGGCAATAAGCCTGGTTTACGGCCAGAAAAATATTCATAATGATGAGCACGATCCGGATCACAACCTCACCTTCCTTTCTTTGCAAAAATCGCAATTCCTTCAAGTATAAGAAATACCGATAAACCTAAAAGTATAAAGGCGGTAATGTCTATGGGGCCAAGCGCAAAGTTGCCCGATATGATCCTGGCAATGGTAGGCTTTACCAAAAGCACAAGCGAAACCATTGATGTTACAAGCATGAACACCGTTGCGATAAGGATATGGATATATTTCATCCTGTGCCTATAAAGCCACAGGCTCACTATAAAAAGCACGAAGCCGGCTAAAAGCTGGTTGCTGGCCCCGAACACAGTCCAAAAAACCTTCCACGCCGGGATCGTATTGCCGGTATCATCAACTATCTTCTGCATAAGAAAGATAGCCGGGAGTAAAAGCGTGATGAAGCTTGCGATATAACGGCTGTATGCGTTGCGCAGATTAAATAACTCTTCAAATATGTAGCGGCCAAGGCGCGTTGCCACATCTAAAGTATCGTAAACAAAGGTAGCGAATGCAAGCAAAGCAAAATTCAACGCAAAGGCCTTGCTTATGCCAAGTGAGTTTAAAAAAGTGGCGATCCCGCTTGCGTAGATCATGTTCGGGTCCTTCAGCTCTTTTACCTGAGCAGTGCCTAGCGCCATAAGCGTAGCCAGTGCGATGATAGCCACAACGCTTTCCAAGAGCATTCCGCCGTAGCCTACCAGCGCGGTATCCGTCTCCTTATCAAGCTGCCTTGAGGTCGTGCCGCTGGCTACAAGAGAATGGAACCCTGAACATGCGCCACAGGCGATCGTAATAAATAATAACGGGAACATCGGCAACCCCGCGGGATTATACCAAGATATAAACACCGGGTATTCAACACGCAGATTCCCGAAAATCGACCCAACGAGTATACCTATAAAACTTATAAAGACCGTTCCGGCCAGAAAGAAACCACCCAGATATCCCCTTGGCTGCAGCAATAGCCACACAGGGATGACCGAGGCGATAAAACAATATACGATCAGAAGCAGGTTCCAGACCTGGCGCTGGTCCATCCCGAACATCGCGGGGACATTTAAAGGAAGCCAATTCCCGGCGTAAATACAGATAAAGATAAGCGGGGTAAATATGGCTGTCGCCGTCTTAAGCCCCAGCTTAAACTTTTGCACCGCTATCCCCATTATAAGGGCGAGAGCAAGGTACATCATCGAGCTTGACGCGACTTTGCCGCCGTTTACCGGGTCAACAAACGTGTTTACCGTAATATCGGTAAAAGCGGTGATGATATACATCAGGGAAAACCACAAGAATATCAGGAATAAAATAAACGCCCTCTTGGGCATGTGCGCCTTTACCACTTCGGCGATGGACTTTCCGCCATGCCTTATAGAGGCGATCAAAGCGCTCATGTCATGGACCCCTCCGACAAACACCCCGCCTAAAATTATCCAAAGAACAGCAGGCCCCCAGCCGAACCACATCCCGGCCAGGATCGGGCCTATAATAGGCCCGGCCGCAGCGATCGCTGATAAATGCTGCCCCAAAAGATAGTATTTATTGGTCGGCTCAAAGTCAATCCCATCCCTATGAACATGGGCCGGGGTTTTACGGGCATCGTCAAGGCGAAAAAACCTCTTTAGGAAAAACCCGTAAATAAAATATCCTACCGCTAAAGGCAGAAACAAAAGAATGACCGTAAAAAAAAGATTCACTTAAATACCCCTATGCTTTATCATAAAAGGACGGATATAATTATAAATAAAGATAAGATTCCTAAGACTTATATTTTCACCGCGCGCTCAAGAAAATAGCTTATTACAGAAGCAAAATTATCGTCAATAATGACAGCCGGATGTTGGTCGCCGGAATTCATTTTATAATAGAGCTGGACAAGCGGAAAGGTAAGCGCCGATAACCAGAAATCCGCATCCCCGATCCCCATAGCTTCTAAATACCGGGCGAATGCGCCGTTTTCCTTTTTTAACCGCAGGCACTCTTCAACAGCGCCTTTATACGCTAATGACCACGACCCCCCCTTCATAAACCTGATATCGATCAACAGTGAAAAGACATCCCATAGGGGGAAACCCTTCAGCATGGCTAAATCCCAGTCAATAACCTTTTGGACCTTCATATCGGTGTCCATTAGTATGTTTTCCATCCTGAAATCGCCGTGCACCAAAGACGCCTTAAACAGCTTCCCCGCGCACGCCTGCAAGAAACGCCCATATGCGCCTTTTACCTCTTCCGGCATAAACGAAAGCATTTTCTGGAATCCGCCTTCCAATAGCAGCGCGGGAGCAAACGGAGCCTCCTCCACGCGAAGGGAATGGAACTTCCGCAGCCAGTCAATAGAACATTCCATAATCCTTGAGGCGCTATCCGACTTATAGAAAAAAGCGGCGTTTTCATATTTATAAAACCTTCTCAAGATATACGGCTCCGCTTCAAACTCCCCGTGAGTAAATTCTTTCAAATCCGCCGCGATATCTGAGCCCTCAATAACAGAACTTAAAGCATTCCTTGCCGAAACCGCCATCTGAATGCGTTTTGCGGCCCTCCTATCCAGCGCCAGCGAAAGCAAGTATTTCTTATCCCCATCAATAAACCTGATATTGACCCTCGCTGTAGAAGTAATAAAATACTGGTCGATCCTGGCCTGTGCGCCCAATTCATTGCGCTTAATAAGATGCAGGCGCAGCCGCTCAATAAAAGAAACAGGGGCCTCGCTCTTCGCGGATAAAACCGCGAAGCTGTCCGAGAAATTACGCAAAAAACCAGTTTTCATATTTATTAATTTCGCGAGTTTGCCGCGGATCGTCCTGGGGGCGAACGAATTGCTCATCCACACTGGATCATCTAACGCGGCAATCCTGTAAAAATCACGGTAATCCGGATAGGGCAGATAAAATACCGAGTCCGGGAAACCCGCACATTTAAGAAACCTGGCCAGCTGGCCGCGGCTATAGGTATAAGCCCGATATTCAGAGCCTTTGCGCATCAAGTGATACAGCCCCCCTAAAAAGCGCGGCAACAGAGAGATGAAGCGAAGCTTAGTATGCTCTTCTATCCTGCCGAAAAAATAGCCGATCCCGAATCTATTCTCAATACCAAGATAAAGCTGGCCTGCAGGCTTTAAAACCCTGGATATCTCTTTAAGAAACGCGGATTGCGCATCCCGCGGGCTGCCCGGCACCCATTCCAGGACCCCGTTTACAACAACAAGGTCAAAAAAGCTGTCCGGAAAGGGAAGGCGCGGCCAGCCGGAGGCGACACAGCCCGTAACATTTAAAAACCCCTTTTCCTGCAGGCGGCGGACTGTTAAAGCGACTCTTTCCGGGACAACATCGGCAGCAAAAATTTCCCCCGCATTTGACGCTAAAGAAAGGGTGATATTCCCCCACCCGCAACCCAGATCAAGGACCCTGCCTCCGGGATTAAGTGAAGAAAGAAACTTCCAACCCGCCCTATTGCGCCCCAACGCATATCCGGTCAGATACTCCTTCAGTTTAGGATCGGATTTATTAAGCATCTCGATAAGAGCATCATCTATCCCAACGAAAGAATTAAGCAGCCCCCGCATGATCCCTTCCTCTGCTTCTTCCCAGTGAGCCACTTTACTGAATGAAAAATTAGCCAAACCATAGGAAAAAGGATAAGTCTTGCTACAGGCGGGACAGTGCAACCCGTCGCTTTTTGATTCAAGGGTATTGGCTCCGCAATACGGGCAAGCAAAAAATCCGTTAGCATCCCTCGTCATTTTCTTCCTGGATATTCACTCATTTTTTAACTCATTGAATAACTTTGTTTCCAGCTACGCCAAAAAAACAAAGTCGTGACCCGCGTCGCGTATTTCAAGTACAATTAACTTCAAGTTGATCTCGAAACCACCCCAATTTCTATCAAAGTAAAATACCCTATTTTCATTTATTTGCCAGGATTAGCGTTATCAATCCTGTCCGTGACATCGATCGGCCTCCTGGGCTCCTTTGTAGATTTTTTATCGACAAAATAGTTTCTATCTTCCAGCATGCCATACCGCGTCCCGAAATAATAATTAAAGACCACCCTGAAAGTATTTACCGGGGTTATCGAACTATACAAAAGATTACTGCCTCCGCCAGGCAGATAATATGCGTTTAATATCGAATACGGCTCTTTCCAATATGTCTTGTCCAGATCATTCCAATCTACCATCGAACGGGGCCCGTGGTCGCCTTGCACAATAATAATAGGAGGAACTTTTTCCTTGGAGAGGATCTGATCTATGGCCCGCATCAATCTCTTATTAATATATTGGATCTGGCCTTTATATCCGCTTAGATACTCATCGCGCGTCCCCCCCATCCTGATAAAGACCTCGCCATCAGCTTCACAATACTTCCTGCCCGGCTGGATGCTCTCTCCGTCGGGGCCGAATACAAAGGGGGGATGGGGCGCATAAATATACGCAAATATAAAAAACGGAGAATTAAATTTAGGCACATCCCCCAGAAGGTCAAAAACGCGGTTGATCCTTTCTCTGTGCAATTCATTCGTAT
>Ga0315278_10002576_pt1 | contig 16134 bp, 11 predicted proteins | sample YL17G06_0_MG_FD_203880 | JGI IMG/M metagenome (GOLD analysis project Ga0315278, IMG submission 203880) | Sediment microbial communities from Yellowstone Lake, YNP, Wyoming, USA - YL17G06_0 | ecosystem: Environmental > Aquatic > Freshwater > Lake > Sediment | place: USA: Wyoming | collected... | reverse complement strand
AGCTGCGCCTCGTCGAGGCCGCCGCGGCTGCCGTGGTGGGGCAGCTCGACCACGGCGCACGCGGGCAGGTCGAGCCCGTCGAGCACCTCACCCTCGGCGTCGCCCGGCACCAGGGCGCGGCGGCCGCCGAGATCGGCCAGCACCACGAGCGCCGCGTCGTTCTCGCTCTGGTTGCCGCTCTCGCCGGCGGGGGCCGAGGTGGGCAGCACGCGGAGGCTCCAGCCCGCGCCCGCCAGCTCCGCCGGCGCCTCGCACCAGCGCACCTCGGCGCCCGCCGCCGTCAGTCTCGCGGCGATGGCCTCGAGCGCCGCCGACGGCGCCGGCGGGCGGGGGAGCAGCGCCGTCGTGATGGGGATGCTCCCCACGATGTCCGAGAGCCCGGCGGTATGGTCGGCGTGAGCGTGGGAGAGAACCAGCAGGTCGATGCGCTGGACCGCATGGGCGCGCAGGGTGCGGGCCAGCGGAGCCGGGCCCGCATCGACGAGCACGGTGGGGCCGCCGGGCGCCTGGAACAGCGTCGCCGCGCCTTCTCCGACGTTCAGAAACGTGAGCGTGGGCTGGCGCGGCGGGGCCGCCGGCATAGGCGCGAGCAGAAGCACGGCCACCGCGAGGCCTGCGGTCGCGGCCATCAGCGCCATCCGTCGGCGAGGATCGCGGACGTAGGCAGCCAGGCCGACCCCGGCGCGGCGCGCGAGCCCGGCCACGACCGCCAGTTCGCCGCAGAACACCACCAGGAGGAGCAATCTCAGACTGACGCCGCGCCACTCGTACACGGCGAACGGCAGCCTGCCGAACAGCCGCGAGACCTCCATGAGAAACCCGATGAAGAGCCCCGCCACCACGTTCAGCGGGGTTGACAGCCAGCTGCCCACGAACCCGAGGAGCAGCGAGAGCATGCCGACGAACATGATGGGGCCCAACACGAAGCCCCCGGCCACGTTGGCGGGGACGCTCACCAGCGAAGCGGAGCCGAAGGTGAGCATCGAGATGGGCGCCGTGGACAGGCTCGCGGCCGTCGTGATCCCGACCATCTGCGCCAGGGCTCCCGGAAGGAACCGGAAGAGCCGCGTGAGCGGCCGCGCCAGCAGCAGGAGCCCCGCCACGGCGCCGAACGACAGCTGGAAGCTGACGTCGAAGAGGTTGTTGGGGTTGCGCGTGAGGAGCCACGCCGCCGGGACCAGCCACAGCAGCCAGCCGTCGGTGGGCCGGGAGGCGAGCACCGCGAGCAGCCCGACGATGCCGGAGACGCCGGCGCGCACGATGGACGGCGACGCCCCGGTAAGCAGTACGTAGGTGGCGACGACCGGCACGAGAAGCGCGGTGCGCACGAGGCGCGGGATGCCCAGCAGCGAGAAGGCGAACGCCCACATGCTGCAGAGCAGGATGACGTTTTCGCCGGAGACGGCCATGATGTGCAGCAGGCCACTGCGCCGGAAGTCGTCGATGGAAGCCTGGTCGACGCCCTCGTCGTCGCCGAGGACCATGCCCTGCAGCACCTCGCTCACGGGGGGGTGCACACCCACGCGCAGATGCGCGCGGGAGGCCAGACGCAGGCGGTCGATGGCGCCCTGGAGGCCGCCGCGGCGGCCGGTGACGCGCAGGTCCGCGAAGCGCCCCTCGAGCGTGACGTGCTCGCCGCGGCGGCGCAGATACCGGCCGTAGTCGAAGGCGCCCGGCTTGGGCGCCGGCAGCGGCTCGACGCTCACAGAGTTCATTTCGATGACGGCGCCCTCCACGAGAGCGCCGCACGAATCGAGCACGAAGGGCTCTCCGTCCTCCAGCCGCAAGCGCAGATGGGCGGGCTCGGCGAGAGGCGCGCCGCCCACGGCCCGGACGGTGACGGCGAGCGTGACCCGGTCGCCTTTGGCCGCCGGCAGGTCGGTGAGCACGGCGCTGAGAGTCACGTGCCGGCCCTCGTAGGCCTGGAGGGCAGAGTGCCCGATCGAATCCAGACGGCTGCCGCCCACGGCGATCCCGGCGACGAGGAACAGCGTCGCGAGGCAGACCGGCAGCGCCAGCAGCCAAGCCGGCGAGGCAGGCAGCGCAGAGCCGCGCCGCAACGCCACGACCATGGCCGCCGCAGGGCCGGACACGCCTATGAGGAGCCACCACCACGAGGGCCTGACGGCGAGCGCCAGGCACAGGCCGCCGCAGTAGGCGGCGGCGAGCACGTGCAGCGGGGCGATCCTACGCAGCAACAGGGGTCACACCGTGATGCTGTCTTTCATGGCGGCGAACTTGGCGTCGCCGATGCCGGACACGTTCTTGATGTCGTCGACCGTCTTGAACGGACCGCTCGCGGTCCGGTAGTCGATGATCTTCTGCGCGGTGGCCGGGCCGACGCCTTGTAGAGTGTCGAGCTCCTCGAGGGACGCCGTGTTGATGTTCACGGGAGCGCCGGGCGCCGTGACCGACCCGCCGGCCGAGGCCGCCGAGCCATTTGCGGCGACGGGCGCCGCGCCGCGCTCGGGCACCATGATCTGCTGGCCGTCGACGACCTTGGCGGCAAGGTTCACGCCGTCGAGCTCGGCCCTCGCGCCGGGCCCTCCGGCGAGCGCCAGCGCGTCGGCGACGCGGGCATCGGCCGGAAGGCGCACGACGCCGGGCGATTTGACGGCGCCGCACACGTAGACGACCACGTCGGCCGCGGCGGACGGGCTGGCGACGGCAGCGGGCGAAGCCGGCGGAGGGGGCGCCGCGGCGAGCACCAGCGGCTCGCCGCCGGCCGGGCCGGCCGCCTGCGGGAGGACGACGTAGCGCACGCCGACGGCGAGGACCACGGCGGCAACGGCGACATAGGCGTAGATCTGACGACGTGGGAGCTGCATGGCCACCTCCGGGGAGAACGCGGGCGAGAACCTCGCAGGCGCCGACGTGGACCGCCACGCGCCTTGCTCTGGCAGGCTAGCCCCAGGCGACGCCCGCGTCATCGCCCCCAAGGGGCGATCCGAGGGGGTGACAGTGAGCGCGGGACCCGCGCGGCTCCGGCCTACCTCACGACGAAGTTGACCAGCTTGCCGGGCACGTAGATCTGCTTCACGACCTGCTTGCCCTCGAGAAAGCGCGCCGTGTTGGCGGCCGACCGCGCCTGAGCCAGCACGCCGTCCTTCTGCGCGTCGACCGGCACCTCGAGGCGGTCGCGCAGCTTGCCGTTCACCTGCACGACCACGGTGACGACCTCGTCGGCGGCCAGCTCCTCGTCCCAGTGCGGCCAGGCGGCGTCGAGCACCGTGTCCGCGTGCCCGAGCAGCTCCCAGACCTCTGCGGCGATGTGCGGCGCCATGGGCGCCACCAGCAGGGTCATGTCGGTGACCACGCTCCGCCACTGCGCGAGCGTGAGCGCGCCTCTTGCGCCGGCCCACACCTCGAGCACCTCGTTCTGCAGCTCCATGAGCGCCGAGACGGCGGTGTTGAAGCGGAAGGCCTCGAGGTCGTGGCTGACCTTGCGGATGGTCTTGTTGAGCGCGCGCAGGACCTGGCGGCCCTTCTCGGCCGCGGCCTCGTCGGCCGCCACCCCGCTGCCCTGCGCCTCCACGACCTCGGCGACGAGGTTCCAGAAGCGGTTCAGGAAGCGCAGGCAGCCCTGCACCCCGCGATCGCTCCAGGCGACGCTCTGCTCGAAAGGGGCGATGAAGAGCTCGTAGATGCGCAGACTGTCGGCGCCGTAGCGCTCGACGACGCTGTCGGGCGTGATCACGTTGCCCTTGCTCTTGCTCATCTTCTGGCCGTCCTCGGCCTGGATCATGCCCTGGTTGCGCAGCCGCGCGTAGGGCTCGCCGAAGCTCACGTAGCCGGCGTCCTGCGCCACCTTGCAGAAGAAGCGCGCGTAGAGCAGGTGCATCACGGCGTGCTCGGCGCCGCCGACGTAGAGGTCGACCGGCAGCCAGTACTCGACCTTCTCACGGTCGAAGGCGGCGGCCTCGTCGTGCGGCGAGGCGAAGCGGAAGTGGTACCAGCTGGAGCAGGCGAACGTGTCCATGGTGTCGGTCTCGCGGCGGCCCGCGCCCCCGCACTGCGGGCAGGTGGTGTGCACGAACTCCTCGTCGCGGGCCAGCGGCGAGCGGCCGTCGTCGGTGGGGTGGTAGTCCTCGAGGTCGGGCAGGAGCACGGGCAGCTGGTCGACCGGGACGGGGACGGGCCCGCAGGCGTCGCAGTGCACGATCGGGATCGGCGCGCCCCAGTAGCGCTGCCGGCTGATGAGCCAATCGCGGAGCTTGAAGTTGACCTTCTTGCGGGCGGCGCCGCGCTCGCCAAGCCAGCTGACGATCGCCTCAAACGCCTCGCCCGGCGCCGCCAGCCCGTCGAACTGCCCGGAGTTCACCATGAAGCCGTCGCCGGCATAGGCCTCAGCGAGCTCACCCTGCGCCCCGCACTCGGGGGCGATGACCTCGACGATCGGCAGCCCGAACTCGGTGGCGAACTGGAAGTCGCGCTCGTCGTGCGCGGGCACGGCCATGATGGCGCCGGTGCCGTAGCCCGTGAGCACGTAGTCGCTGATCCAGATCGGCACCGGCGCGTCGTTCACGGGGTTGATCGCGTAGGCGCCGATGAAGACGCCCGTCTTCTCCTTCTCCGTGCTCAGGCGCTCGATCTCGCTCTGGCGCTGGGCCTGGTCCTGGTAGGCACCGACGGCCGCGCGTTGCGCCGGCACGGTGAGCTCGTCCACCAGGGGGTGCTCCGGGGCCAGCACCATGTAGGTGGCGCCGAACAGCGTGTCGGGGCGGGTCGTGAAGACGGTGAGTGCGTCGTCACGACCCTCGAGCCCGAAGTCGACCTCGGCGCCCTCGCTGCGCCCGATCCAGTTGGTCTGCATGAGCTTGATCTGCTCGGGCCAGTCGATCGTGCCCAGGTCGTCGAGCAGGCGCTGCGCGTACTCGGTGATGCGCAGGTACCACTGCTCCAGGTCCTTCTTGGTGACGTCGCTGCCGCAGCGCCAGCACTTGCCTTGCTCGACCTGCTCGTTGGCGAGGATCGTCTTGCAGCTCGGGCACCACCATTGCCGCCCCATCGAGCGATACGCGAGGCCACGCTCGTAGAGCAGCAGGAAGAACCATTGCGTCCAGCGGTAGTAGTCGGGGAAGCAGCTGGTGATCTCGCGCGACCAGTCGAACGCCAGGCCGATGAGGTCCATCTGGCGGTGGTAGTTGGCGATGTTGCTTTCGGTCGTGACGCGCGGGTGGACGCCCATCTTGATGGCGTAGTTCTCGGCGGGCAGACCGAAGGCGTCCCAGCCCATCGGATGGAGGACGTTGAACCCCTGCATGCGCCGGAAGCGCGCCACCGCGTCGGTGGGCACGTAGTTGCGGAGGTGGCCGACGCTGAGGCCGTCGCCAGAGGGATACGGGAAGAAATCGAGGCAGTAGAACGTGGGCTTGGCGCTCCCGTCGGAGGTGCGGTAGACGTCCCGCTCCTTCCAGATGCGCTGCCACTTCTGCTCGATGGCCTGCGGGTCGTAGCGTCGATCCATGCGATCCTCTCTGGCGGCCGCCTGCAGCGCGCCCGCGGCCGCGAGGCCCACGGGCGCCCAGCGCCTGATTGTACATGAGCGCCGCCGGGCGGCGGGGCCGCGCCCACGCCGCCGCCCTCACCTTGGTCGTTGCCGCGGAGGCGGTCCGCGCGGTTGCCGGCAGGCACGCCTGTGCTATACTTCCGTGCCTGCCGGCACACGTCGGCACCCCTTCGGTGGGGGTATAGCTCAGTTGGGAGAGCGTTTGGCTGGCAGCCAAAAGGTCACCGGTTCGAGCCCGGTTACCTCCACCATCTTCCCCACCTTCGCGCGTCGCTCTCGACGTTCGAGTACACTCTGAGACCGTGAGCCCGGAACCAGCCGCACCCCGCCCCCACGCCCTCACCGCGCTCGTCTTCTTCGCCGGCATCGGCGCGATGGCCACCGAGATCTGCGCCTCACGACTGCTGGCGCCCTACTATGGGTCGTCGACCGCTGTGTGGGCCAACATCATCGGCCTGATCCTCGCCTCGCTGTCGCTCGGCTACTGGTTCGGCGGCAGGCTCGCCGACCGGCGCCCGTCCGCGTCGCTCCTGGCGACGATCGTCATCGCCGCGGCGGCACTGATCGCCGCGGTGCCCTTCGTGGCGCGGCCGTTCCTCGACCTCTCGGTGCGCGGCATCGAGACGCTCTCGACGGGCGCCGTGCTGGGCTCGTTCGCAGCGGCGCTCGCGCTGTTCGCGCCGCCGGTAGTGCTGCTCGGCATGGTCACGCCGTTCGCGGTCAGGCTCGCGGCGACCGGCGTGGCCGACGCCGGCCGCGTCGCCGGCCGCGTCTTCGCGCTCTCCACGGCGGGGAGCATCCTGGGGACATTCCTCGCAGCGCTCGTCGCCATCCCGCTGATCGGCACGCAGCGCACGATGCTGTGCGCCGCGGCGGTCATCGCTTTCGCGGCCCTGCCACTGCTGGGCCGCCGCCGGCTCGCCCCGGGGCTCGTCGCGGCGGCGGCCATCGCAGCGCTCCTCGCCGTGCCACCGGGGGTGGTCAAAGCAGAGAGCGGCCTGATCCACGAGGAGGAGTCCCGCTACCAGTTCATCCAGGTGGTGCAGCAGGGGCCCGAGCGCCGGCTCTACCTCAACGAGGGCCTCGCCATCCACTCGCTGTGGCGCGCCGATACGGTGCTCACCGGCGGCGAGTGGGACATGTTCCTCACCGCGCCGCCGCTGCTCGGCAGGCCGGCGGCGCGCGTTGCCATTCTTGGCAACGCCGGCGGGACGACGGCGCGCGCCTTCGGCGTCTACTATCCCGAGGCGCGCATCGACGGTGTCGAGATCGACCCCGCCGTGAGCGCCGCAGGCCGCCGCTACTTCGGTCTTGCCGACAACCCCGGGCTCACCGTAGTGACCGCCGACGCGCGCCCCTTCCTCCAGGCGAGCCGCGCGCGCTACGACCTCATCCTCATCGACGCCTATCGGCAGCCCTACGTACCGTTCTACCTGGCGACCCGCGAGTTCTTTCGCCTGGTGCGGCAGCGGCTGCGCCCCGGCGGCATCGTGGCGCTCAACGTCTCCACGGTGCCCGGCGACGACCGCCTGGCGCGTGCCGTAGCCGGCACGCTCGCCGCGGAGCTCCCGCAGGTCGTCACCTGGCAGGCGCTGCGCTTCAACCAGTTCGTCGTGGGCCTGACTGCGCCGCAGCCTCGGGCGGTCATGACCGCCCGCCTCCTGACGGCGCCCGCGGACCTGCTGCCCGACACGCGCCTGTTCGCGCGGGACATGCGCACGGCCGCGCCTGCGGCGCGGCCGTGGACCGACGACCGCGCGCCCGTCGAGTGGGTCACGGACCGCATGATCGCCGCCTACGCCCTGCGCGGCGCCGCCGGCACGGAGGACCTCCTCCCCACGGCGCCGCGCTGAGCGCCCGCCCAGGGCGGCCCATCGGCGTCCGCGGCCGCCCACATGCTTCGCTTCACCCCGCTGGCCAGAGCGCGCCCGGGTTTAGCGCCGGACGGCTGCGGAAAATATGGGGTCACATGCATCGGGTCTTCAGCTCGGTGCAGTCCCGGCACTCGGCGGGGGGAGGCGCGCATGGAGGAAAGGCCGCAGTTCAGCGTGGGCTACGAGACGCCCGGCGACGACATCGGTGTGGTGGTCCTCGTGGGCGAGATCGACATCTACTCGGCGCCAGAGTTCAAGGAAGTACTCGTCAACGGCATCGAGGGCGGCGCCCGCAAGGTCATCGTCGATCTGTCACAGGTCACCTTCATCGACTCGACTGCCTTGGGCGTGCTCGTGAGCGGCGCGAAACGCGTGCGGCCGCGCAACGGCAATCTCGACATCGTGTGTACAGACGAGAACATCATCCGCATCTTCGAGATCACCGGCCTCGACCGCATCTTCAGCATCTACCCGTCACGCGGAGAGGCCATCGAGGCGGCCGCACCCTGAGAGCCTCGGCCGTACCACGACTCTAGAAGGCGGGCGCCGGCGGGTCACACGAGGCGTTCACTGGGGGCGACGACGATGGAGCACCGCAGCGCGAAGTCACTTCGGGCCGCAGTCTCCACAGTGTGGCCGACGACATGTTGAAGACGAGGACATACGGGGTCGGGCGCATCTGCATCGTGGATGGCTGCGGGACTCTCCTGTCGGCCTACAACCCGTACAGCATGTGCGCGCTGCACGGAGGCGCCTGGCAGGACGACTTCCAGCGCAGCGCCCGCACATCGAGCCGGCGCGAAGAGATCACCCGCCGCTGTTCTTTCGAGCCGTGCGGTCGCGAGTTCATGACCACGAACCCGGCGAAGAAGTACTGCGGCGACGCCTGCCGCATGAAGGCGTTTCAGGCGCGCGTCATGGCGGCGCGCCGCATGGGCGACATGCGCGGCGCCCGGCGGGCCAGCTGACCGCGACGCGGACTCCGGCACCGGGCTCGCCACGCGGCGGGAGTCCGGCGACGCCGGTGCGCGCCGCCCGGCGCCGGGTCCTCAGGCGGGCGCCGGGCTGAAGGCCGGCGGTATGACCGGCAGGCGCCCACTCACCAGGGTGCTCACCGCCTCGTCGACCGACTCGAAGACCGGCACCACGTTGGGCAGCCCCACAAGCGCCAAGACGCGCCGCACCTGACCCACCGGCCGCACGAGCACCAGCTCCTTGCGCCGTGCCCGTTGATCGGTCAGCAGACGCACGAGGAAGGCGATGAAGCTCGAATCGACGAACGTCGTCGCCGCCAGATCGATCACGAGGTGGTCCTGGTGGTAGAGCGGCCCGAGGTTGCGCCGCAGGAAGCGGTCGATGTCGGGCACGCTGTTGAGGTCGAACTCGCCCGAGAGCTCGAGGACCGGGGGTATCGCGGCCCCCTCCCGGGGGCTGATGAGGCGCAGCCGGGCCTTGCGCGCGACGAGCTCGTGAGGGCTGCCTGATGGACGCGCCAACGTGCTACCTCCCTGCTATCGAGCCCGACCTGCGCGGAGCAAACGGCGCCGGCGCACCAGCGCACCGAAGACCCCCTGCGCCCTTGCGAGCGCTGGCGCGACGCTAGGACACGGCGGGCGCGGTGTAAAGCGCTGCGCCGGGAGCTTTGGCAGGTTCGCGGGTGAGCCTCTGCGGTAGCCTGAAGGACGGTCACAGAACCTCAGGCCCGGGTCGAGGCAGCCTCAGGGACAGGTCGAGCCTTGGGCCTGGGCGGCCGCCGGCCGCGTCAGGATCCGTCGGCGCGAGCGGCGAGCTTGAGCTTGCGGTACTGCGGCTCGCGCTCCTTGAGCACCGTGAGGATGGGGCTGGCCACGAAGATCGACGAGTACGCCCCCGACAGGATGCCGACGAGCAACGCGAAGGCGAAGTCCTTGAGCGTGGCGCCTCCGAAGAGGAGCAGGCAGAGCACAGGGAACAAGACGATCATGGTCGTGTTGATGGAGCGCGTCAGCGTCTCCCAGATGGACACGTTCACCATGTCGCCGTAGGGCATGCGGCTGAGCTTGGGCTGGTTCTCGCGGATGCGGTCGAACACGATGACCGTGTCGTACAGAGAGTAGCCGAGGATGGTGAGCACCGCGGCGATGGTCGCCGTCGTGACTTCGCGCCCCGTGAGCGAGTAGATGCCGACCACGATGAGAAGGTCGTGGATCTCCGCGCCGATGGCGCCGATGGCGAACTTCCACTGGAAGCGGAAGCTCACGTACGCGAGGATCAGCAGCAGGGCGATGGCGACCGCCTTGAGAGACGAGCTCACGACCTGGCGGCCGAACGTCGCGCCCACGGTTTGCAGGCTGAAGATCTCCGAGCCGTTGGACTTGGCGATCGTGAAGGCGTCGTTGAGCGCCTGCTTGAGCTTGGCCTGCTCCGCGGTGGACAGCGTCACGGTCTGGATCTGGAACCCCGGCTGGCTCGAGCCGGAGACGTTCGGCGTCTCCTGGAGCTGAGCGTCCGCATAGCCGGCGTCGGCGATCGTCTGGCGGACCTCGGCGAGAGAGGGCTGCTTCTCGAAAGCGACCGAGATGCGTGTGCCCTCTTTGAACTCGAGGCCGTAGTTGAGGCCTTTCACCGGGTTGCCGCCACCCTTGACGAACAGGCTGACGAGGCCGGCGGCGATGATGATCGCGGAGATCGTGAACCACCATTTCTTGTGGCCCATGTAGTCGAAGCTGTAGATGCGTCGGAAGACGTTCACCGGCTATCTCCGCTTCTTCTTCTTGCGGGTGGTCGACGTCCGCCGCCCGGCGGGAGACGCGCCGCGGGGTGGCGCCGCAGGCGCCGTCGCGGCGCCGTCGGCGGCCGGCACGAGCGCGCCTTGGCCATCGCCGTCGCCAGAGGCGACGGTCGCGGCGCGCCGGCGCCGGGAAGCGGCAGTGCGGCCCTCGGCGACGGCCGCGACCTCGATCTGGCTGGTCCTCACGCCCATGAAGGCCGGCTTGCTGAAGAAGGCGAAGCCGGCCAGCACGCCGAGCATGGCGCGCGTGAAGAGCACCGCCGTGAGCATGCTGACGAGCACACCGAGGATCAACGTGAGGGCGAACCCCTTGGGCGAGGCGCTCGCGAACACGAAGATCACGGCCGCCGTGAGCATCGTGAGGATGTTGGCGTCGAGGATGGTCTTGAAGCCGCGCGTGTACCCCGAGTTGACCGCCGAACGGACGGTCTTCCCGTGGCGCACCTCTTCTTTGATGCGCTCAAAGATGACGACGTTGGCGTCGGCGGCGACGCCGATCGTGAGGATCATGCCGGCGATGCCGGGCAGCGTGAGGGTCACGGGGATGGCGCTGAACAAGCCCCAGAGCAGGATGCCGTAGACGATGAGCGCGAGGTCGGCGACCAGGCCGAGGAAGCGATAGTAGACGAGCATGTAGATGAGCACGATGCCGAGGCCGACAAGGCCGGCGATGAGACCCTGCTTCAAGGAGTCCTTGCCCAGCGTAGCGGAGACCTGCTGCTGATACGTGGGCTCGAGCTTGACCGGCAGGGCGCCGGTCTTGAGCACGAAGGCGAGGTCCTGTGACTCCTTGATGGCCATGTTGCCGCCGCTGATCTCGGCGCCGCCGCTGATGCCGTCGCGCAGGCCGGGGTCGGTGTAGTCGATCATGGGGTCCGACTCCATGACGTTGTCGAGCACGATGGCGAACGTCTGCGGCGTGTTCTTGAGGAGTCCCGTGCGGTACAGCTCGCGCGTGATCTCCTGGAACTTCTTGGAGCCGTCGCCGGTGAAATCGATGAGGACGTTGGGCTTGTTGTTCTGGCCGCTGAAGCCGGCGCGGGCCCCGGAGATGGCCTCGCCGGTCAGCGCCGGCGGGCGCTTGAAGACGTACCACTGCTCGGGCTGGCTCGTCGCCGGATCGGCCGGCTGCACCACGAGCGCGTACTTGTCGGTGTTGCCTTCGGCGGCAAGCTGATCGATCTCAGCCTGGGAGGCGCCCTGGCGCTTGAGCTGCTTCAGGGCCTCATCCTTGGTCGCGACCGGCCCGACCGGCCGCGACTGCGGGTCGTCCTTGTAGAACTCGAGCTGGGCGGTCTTGCCGATGAGGTCGAGCGCCTGCTGCGCGTCCTTGACGCCCGGCAGCGACACCGAGATCTGGTCGGTGCCCTGCTTCTGGATCGCCGACTCGGTGACCCCGAGCCCGTTGACGCGGCGGTCGAGGATGCCGATGGTCTGGTCGAGCTCGGACGCGGAAGGCGCCTTGCCATCGGCGGTCTTGGCCTGGTACACGATCTCGAGGCCGCCCTGGAGGTCGAGCCCGAGGCGCGTCTTCACGCTCGGCGGGATGATGAAATACAGCGAGACCGCCACCAGGACGGCCATCACGAGCATGATGATGAGGTTTCTGTGTCTTCTCACTGGGTCACCACGTCTGCGGCCCGTCGGGGCCGTCAGGCGGTAGAGCGTACCCGACCGCGCAGGGCGGCGCAACTCGCCGCGGACGCACCGTTCTAGGCCCGCGGATCAGCGGTCGCGAAGGAAGCTGGGGATGTCGAGGACGTCGTCGTCTACGTCGAACGACGGCTTGTGCTCCTCGGCGAACAGCGGGGTCCCCCTGGGCGCGCGGGCAGCGGTCTCGCGCGACGCGTCCTGCTCGCCGGGGGTGTCGCGGTCGAAGCCCGTGGCGATGACCGTGACGCGCACCTCGTCGCCCAGCGACGGGTCGATGACGGCGCCGAAGATGATGTTGCACTCGGCGTCGGCGGCGCTGCTGATGATCTCGGCGGCCTCGTTGATCTCGAAGAGACCGAGATCGCTGCCGCCGGTGATGTTGAGCAGGATGCCGCGCGCGCCCTCGACGCTCGCCTCGAGCAGGGGCGAGCTGACCGCCGCGCGCGCCGCCTCGACGGCACGGTTCTCGCCGCCGGCCACGCCGATACCCATGAGCGCCGAGCCGGCCTCCTTCATGATCGTGCGCACGTCGGCGAAGTCCAGGTTGATGAGGCCGGGGACGGTGATGAGGTCGGTGATGCCCTGGACGCCCTGGCGCAGCACGTCGTCGGCGACCTTGAACGCCTCGATGACCGACGTACGACGCTCGACCACCTGGAGCAGACGGTCGTTGGGGATGACGATCAGGGTGTCGACCTTCTCGCGCAGCGACTGGATGCCGTCCGCCGCTTGCCGTGCGCGGCGCTTGCCCTCAAAGGCGAACGGACGCGTGACGACGCCGACCGTGAGGGCCGCCAGTTCCTTGGCCAGCTCCGCGATCACAGGCGCCGCGCCTGTGCCGGTGCCGCCACCCTTGCCCGCCGTCACAAAGACCATGTCGGCGCCCTTCAGGGCGTCGCGAAGCTCGTCCTTGCTCTCCATCGCGGCCTGATAGCCGATCGTCGGGTTGGCGCCGGCGCCAAGACCGCGGGTGATCTTGCTGCCGATGTGGATCTTGACGTCGGCGTCGCACATCTGCAGCGCCTGGGCGTCGGTGTTGACGGCGATGAACTCGACCCCTCGCAGGCCCGCATCCACCATCCGGTTGACGGCATTCGTGCCGCCGCCGCCGACGCCGACGACCTTGATGACGGCGAGATAGTTCGCTGAAGCGTCCATCATGGTACTGACCCTCCTGTCGTGGTCGAGACTCGCCGTCGAGGTCTTCCGCAGACCCTCAAGTCCCACTTGAGGTTCGCACCGGATCCCGGCCCGAAACCCGGGAATACGCTGTTGTGCAGCGGCCCTTACGAAAAGTTGGGAACATCGAAACGCCGGTCGCTAGCTTTCGGAGTACCATACTGAGGCCCTCGTGGGGTGTCAAACAGTGGCGTTGTCCCGGCACGCCTAGACCTACCTTCAACCAGAGGTCGAGAACGCCCTCAGGCATCACTTGAGGACGGGGCGCGCCAGCACCCTGTCGGGGATCGAGACGTCCACGAAGGTGCACGCCTTGGACGCCGTCTCGTAACGGTCGAGCACGACCGTGAGGGCCAGCGTCTTGGCGAACGTGCGCTCCGCCCCGCCCCAGACGACCACGAGGCCCTCTGCGAAGCGCAGGGTGAGCTGGCCCTCCGCTGTGCTCTCCACCACCGCCAGGCGGTCGCGCAAGGCGCGCGGCAGACCGGCGACGACGGGCAGCGCGGCGCGGAGGCCCGCAGCGGCCGGTGTCGTTCCCACGGCGACCGGACCGTCCGCGGCGAGGCGAGGCAGCCGCAAGGTGGCGCCGGGCGGCCCGGCCTGGAGGGCGGCAAGCAGCCGGGCCGACTTACCGGTCGGCGCGGGCAGCCCGGCGGCCGCGTCCGCGGCGGAGACGGTCGCGGTGGCCTCCGTCGCCGCGCCGGAGGACCCCGCAGACGTGGTCTCGGCCGCGCCTGCGCCGAGCGCGGCGTCGGTCTTTCCGCCGCTGGGCCGCTTCTCTTCGCAGATCACGTGGCCGTCGTCGGCGATCACGTACCAGCGGCTCCCGGCGAGTGCGTACACCGCCGGACGGTGCTCGTCGACGCGGACCCGCAAAGTCCCGGGAAAGTCACGATCCACACGCGCGCTGGAGATGAAGCAGAGCGGGGCCAGGGACGCGCGCACGTCCTGCGTCGTCACCGTGAACAGGTTGTGGCCCAGGTAGTCCCTCCGCAGGAGGCGCAGAACGCGGCGCGCCGGCACCAGATGCGTGCCGCTGACCGCGACCTTGTGGATGGCGAACGCGGAGGAACTGCGGCCCCACCCGTAGACCGCGGTGGGCAGCGCAAGGATAGCCGCCGTGAGCAGCACAGTAGGAAGCAGACGAAAGCGTGGGCGGCTCGCTCCGCCTCCTTTGGTCATCGGCGCCGGACCTTCTCGCGAGAGGATAGCTACGAGTGCCTATTCGGTGCCAGGGGGGTCTTCCCCTTGCCCGGCGAGCGCGGCGAGCAGCTGCTCGCCGGCCCGAAAGACGTCGCCGGCGCCCATCGTGAGCACGAGGTCGCCGGGGCGCACGCGCGGCGTCAGATTGCGTACCACGTCGTGCAGGCGCGGCAGGTACGAGACCGGGCCGCCCGGCCGTTCCGCAAGGTAGGCATCGACGATCAGCTTGCCGGTGACGCCCGGCTCCGGCTCTTCGCGCGCCGGGAAGATGTCGGTGACGACGGCCTCGTCGGCCAGGGTGAGCGCCTGGCCGAACTCGCGCTGCAGGTAGCGGGTGCGTGAGAAGAGGTGCGGCTGGAACACGGCGATCACGCGCCCGTGGTCGCCCTGCTTGGCGGCGGTGAGCGTGGCGACGATCTCGGTGGGGTGATGCGCGTAGTCGTCCACGACGAGCACACCGCCGTGGCGACCCGTCTCCTGGAAGCGCCGCGCGGCGCCGCTGAACGTCGCCAGATACGGCGCGGCGTCCGTCGGGGTGACACCGGCGTGACGCAGCACGGCGAGAGCCGTCAGAGCGTTGAGGATGTTGTGCTCGCCCGGCACGCGCAGCGTCACCCGGGCGAGCTCTTCGGCGCCGTCGAGCACGCCGAACTCGCTGCCGCGGTCGTCGACGCGCGCCACCTGGGCGCGCAGGTCGCCGGCGCCGATGCCGACGCGCACCACCGGCGCCCGGGTGTGCTGGGCCAACCCTTCCCCGCCGCTGCCCGCGACGAGCACCAACAACCCGTTGTCGGGCAGGAGCGCCACGAAGCGGCGAAACACGTCGTGCACGTCGTCGAGGCAGCCGTAGTTGGCGTGATGGTCGAGCTCCACGTTGGCGACGATGGCCACCTCGGGACGCAAGAACAGGAGGCTGCCGTCGCTCTCGTCGGCCTCTGCCACCAGCCACTCGCCCTGCCCCACGCCGGCGTTGGAGCCGATATCATTGAGCTCGCCGCCCACGACGAACGTGGGGTCGAGGCCGCACTGGTAGAGCACGTGCGAGATCATCGACGACGTGGTGGTCTTGCCGTGCGTACCGGCGACCGCGATGCCGCGGCGCATGGCCATCACGCGTGCGAGCATCTCTGCGCGCCGCAGCACGGGCAGGCCGGCGGCCCGCGCGGCGCGCAGTTCGGGGTTGCCCTCGGGGATCGCCGAGGAGATCACCACGAGCGCCGCGTCGCCGAGGTTGCCGGCCTCGTGGCCGATGGCCACGGCGATACCGGCCTCATCCAGATGCCGCGTGTAGCGCGACGTCTTGAGGTCGGAGCCGGTCACGCGCACGCCCAGCTTGGCCAGCACCATGGCGATACCGCTCATGCCGGCGCCGCCGATGCCTACAAAGTGCACCGGCTGCGGGAACCGCCTGGCGGTGTCGTCGTTCATCGTCTCCTCATCTCTTCACGATCTTCTCGATCTCATCTACGACGCGCCCGGTGGCGTCCGGGCGCCCGAGCGCGGCGCTGGCCGCGGCCATCGCCGCCAGACGCCCGGCATCGCCGAGCAGTTCGGTGACGAGCCCGCCGAGAAGGTCCCCGCCGAGCGCGGCGTCGTCGACCTGCAGGGCGGCGCCACCATCGACCATCCAGCGCGCGTTCTTGCGCTGGTGGTCGGCCGTCGCGTACGGGTACGGGACGAGGATCGCCGGCTTGCCGAGGGCGGCCAACTCAGCCACAGAGCCGCCGGAGCGGGCCACCACGAGATCCGCCGCGGCCATCGCCGCGGCCAAGCGGTCAGTGTAGGGCACCAGGCGATAGCGCTCAAACCGCTCACCCTTCGCCTCAAGCGCGAGGCGCGCGGCGTCATGGTTGCGCGGCCCGCAGACGTGGACGAGCTGGAAGCCGAGTTCCCGGCCGCCGAACGCGTCGATGCAGGCGCGATTGATGCTCTGCGCGCCCTGGCTG